>Ga0255338_1000844_pt1 | contig 74777 bp, 69 predicted proteins | sample MeOH1_35cm_T4_19_FD_203715 | JGI IMG/M metagenome (GOLD analysis project Ga0255338, IMG submission 203715) | Sandy soil microbial communities from University of British Columbia, Vancouver, Canada - MeOH1_35cm_T4_195 | ecosystem: Engineered > Artificial ecosystem > Sand microcosm > Unclassified ... | reverse complement strand
CGTAGCGCCAGTCTTCGACTGGCGTTTTGTCGCAGCGCGCGGGACGTGCACGTAGCGTTGGATGTGAAAGACATGGAGAGGTGGTTTGGTCAAATGCCTCGGGGCTTGCCCCGGGGATCTTTACTGCGAATGCGCGCATTCCCACAAATATCTTCAAGATAACAATGCTGAAACCAGATTCAGATTCACAACCTGATGTTGAGCCGATCGCGCCAACGGCTCTGATTCAAACATCTGTTTCGAAAACTCCTACCTCACGCAGGAGCCTTGCAAAGGTTAGTCGTGAATTACGGGATGAGGATCTTGCCAGTCCAGTAGCTCAAAAAATGCTTCTCGATGAATTGGAGCGACTCGAGAATGAGTGTATTGAGGGGAGAAGATATCGAAGCGACTACCATGCAGCAGACAAAGATGCGGCAATTCTACGCGAAAAAATAAAACAAATACCGGAATCGAAGTCTTAACTATGGCGTGCACAACATTGGGGGGGATCGCCTTGGGATTCGCAACAACCACGAATTGGATGGTAGGTGCACTGGGAGCTATCCTCGTAATCGCGGGAATCGTTTCGAAATTGATAAAGCAATGAACATTCTAATTTCATCAATTCGAGACGCCGGAAACCTCGAAAAGGAAAGGATAGTCATGAAAGTGTCCTCACCTTGTGATGTGGGGCACTTTGCTATTCTGCAGACTCACACCGCCAACAACGGCCCTACTGCGAACGGAGCGAAACACGGATTTTGGTTTCCCTTCAAGAAGGTCGCTGCTGGTGAATTTGTGGTTGTTTACACAAAGAGGGGGAAAATGAGCGAGAAGGATCACAACGGCGTTAAGTCCCATTTCTTTTACTGGGGTTTAGATATTTCCATCTGGGCTGACCAAAAGGTTTCGGCTGTATTGCTATATGCGCCCGAGTGGACCGTTTTTGACAACGCTGCACCTGAACTAACCCCCTAACCTCAGGTTGATCTGCCGCGTCATCGGGATGCGCACTGAAAGCACACAAACTGCGGTCTTTTCAGTCACCCCCTGTCATCTTTGGTCACCTCGCGTCCTTCACCCTAAATCTTGCAACTACTCTGATACGCCGTCACTAGACACAAAAAGACGCATGATGTCGCCACCATGCGTCTCAGGGGAAATGGTCGGGCTGGTGAGATTCGAACTCACGACCTCTTGCACCCCATGCAAGCGCGCTACCAGGCTACGCTACAGCCCGATGATTCATCGGAAGGGTGAAGAAGACTCATGCCCCACCCCTAGGCAAGCCCTTTCCTGAGCAAATTTGGCCGGGGCGAAGTTGACCTCGTATCCCATCGATTCGGGTCAAGGAAGCCGACCCAAACCACTTTAACAGGAGATAACAGAGAGAACTGAGTCTGAGCTGATTCTCTCTGTTCACTCAGTTGCCTCCTGTAAGAATCTGCCACTGTCAGTCCGTGGTTGGTTATCAATCCGCGTTCATCCGCGTCATCCGCGGAGAATTGCCCGGCTTTAAAAAATGCTGCAATCCCGGCCGGGAGCCTCCAATAAACGGCAGGCACCATGTCCTCGTAGCTCAGCTGGATAGAGCATCGGTTTTCTAAACCGACGGTCGCGTGTTCGAGTCACGCCGGGGACGCCAGCCTTCGCTCCGGTGGAGCTACGGCCCGGCAAGCCATCCATCGCCTGACCGGCTGTGGCGCAGGATTATGAGGGCGGTGCGCTTACGCCGTGCAGCAGCTTGTAGAGGCTCCCGAGCAGGGCCTCCGCCTGGTAAGGCTTGGCCAGGAACCGGCCGGCTTGCGAGGCCCGCCGCCGGATTTCCACCGTGTCGGCCGCTCCGCTGACGGTCAGGACTCGCACCGATGGATTCAAGGAGCGGACGATCTTCGTCAGGGTGAAACCGTCCAAGTCCGGCATCTCCAGGTTCGTGATCACCACCCGGACTTCGAGGCTGCGGGGCGCGAATAGCGCCAGGGCCTCGGCTCCGTCGGCCGCCGCCAGCACCCGGTAGCCGTGATCAGCCAGCAGCGCCCCGGTCCGGTCGCGCCCGCGGGCATCGTCGTCCACAATGAGGACAAGCTCCCCCCGGCCGCGAATGGTGGCCGCGCCGGCGTGGGCGCCTTGGTCGGGTTCGCTGTCCGGCGACGCCGGCAGCAGAATCTGAAACGTGGTGCCAAAGCCGGCGCAGGTCTGGACGCTGATGACACCGCCATGGCTCCGGACGATGCCCCGGACCGCGGCCAACCCCAGGGCGATGCCTTGATTGATGCCCTTGGTGGTGAAATACGGATTCCACATGTGCTCGAGCACGGGGAGCGAAACGCCCGTGCCGGTATCCGTCACCTCGATCTGCAGATACGGACCGGGACGGGTGCCGGGAATCTCCGCGACACTCGCCTCGTCCAGCCGCCGGTTGGCGGCATGCAGGCGCAAGGTGCCGCCGGCCGGCATCGCATCGCGCGCGTTCGCGCAAAGGTTCATGAGCACCTGGTGGAATTGCGTGAGATTGATCCTGAGCGGCCAGAGATCGGGTTCGATGTCGCTGCGCAGCCGGATGGTCCTGGGAAAGGTCTGCCCGATCAGGCCCATCAGTTCGTTGAGCAGGTGCCGGGGCTGGATGAGCTGCGGCTCGCCGGTCACACCGCGGGCAAAGCCGAGCATCTGCTGCACCAGGCCCGAGCCGCGGCGGGCGCTGCTTTCGATGTGGGCGAGAATCTGCCGGTCGGCTTGATCCGTCACGCGGGAGCGAAGCAGCGGGAGGCCCATGAGCACGGGGGCCAGCACGTTGCTGAAATCGTGGGCGATGCCCGCGGCCAGCGCCCCGATGTTCTCCAAGCGCTGGATGCGGCGCATCTGTTCCTCGACCGCCCGGCGTTCCCGCTGCAGCCGCGCATCGTTGAGCGCGCGCCGGACGGCGGGAATCAGGCGCTGCGGGCGGTCCTTGATCACATAATCACTGGCTCCGGCCCGCAGCGCCTCGAGGGCGCGCTCCTCGCCGATGGTGCCCGAGAGGAAGATGAAGGGCACGTCGGGGATGTTTTTGCGCGCGAGTTCCAGCGCCTCCAGCCCGTTGAAATTGACCAACGTGAAGTCCGACAGCACGGCATCGTTCCCGGCGTGGAGCTGTGCGACGTAGTCGGCGCGATTGTCCACCACCTGCACCTGGCAGTCGGGCCATTCGTCGAGAAAGACGCGATGAATCAATTCCGCGTCGAGGGCGTTGTCCTCTAGGTGAAGAATTTTCATCGTGGATCCCGACTTGGCGCAGCCCACCAACGTTGGTGCAGGCAAGATACCGTGGCGGCCTGCGTTTGCAAGTGACCCGCGTGGTGGGCTGTCCGGCAATATACCCGGTTTCTCCGGCGACAAAAGTCCGTAAGCTGTAAGGTAAGCGTGAAAGGCCGGCTGACTCGCCTTGCGCCTCCCAAGTTTGTTGCTTGAAGCAGACAACCGGCACGGCGACGGGTTGTTCGGCCCCGTCACCGTGATGGCAGGACGCCGACCGGCCAGAGCGGCAAGCGCGATGCCATGCCATCCATCGTCAAGCCTACGGAGGGGGAAGTGGATGCCCCGCCGGATTACACCCCATAGCAATTGCCTCCCTGTCCGGTCACTCTCCGCGAGTCCTGCCAATGAACTTTTCCACGCTTGGTCCTGTCGCAGCTCCGGAGGCGCCAGGCGATAATGTCATCGCGCACTTGCTGCGCTCGGTCATCTTTCGGGATTACCAGAAAGCCTTCGAGGCCACCATCGGGTTGCCGCTCGCCCTCCGCTCCGCCGGTTCCTTCCAGTTTCCTTTGCACGGCTCGAAGAACACCAATCCCTTCTGCGCCCTCATGGCCGGGACAAACCAGACCTGCGCCGCGTGCCTGCAGCTCCAGCAAAGGGTCGAGCTGGAGGCGACATTCGGCGCCCGGACGATAAAATGCTTCGCGGGCCTGAATGAATCCGCCGTGCCGATCCGCGTCGGCGACAAGATCCTCGGCTATCTCCAGACCGGCCAGATCCTCCTGCAGGAGCCCACGGCGGCCAGCTTCCGCTCCCTCCGGAGGGAGCTGGCCGGACGGGGCGTGGCCGGCGAGTTCCCGCAGCTCAGGGCGGCTTATTTCCGAACCCGCGTCATGACCAAGTCGCAATACGACTCGGTGTTGAAGTTGCTGAGCATCTTCGCGCAACACCTCGCCGCCCTGAGCAACCAGGTGATGGTGAGGGAAATTGTGATCGACGACCCGGTGATCGCGCGAGCCCGGGCTTACATCGCCGAGCACCTGAGTGAGCAGGTGACCCTGCGCGACGTGGCCCGGTTGGCGCACCGGAGCACGTGTTATTTCTGCAAGACTTTCAAGCAGGCCACGGGCCTTACCTTCGGGGATTATCTGGCGCGCATGCGGATTGAATCGGTGAAACGGATGCTGCTCTCCCCCAACAAGCGCGTGAGCGAGATAGCCTTCGCCGCCGGCTTCCAGTCGCTCTCCCAGTTCAACCGGACTTTCCGGCGGATCGAAGGCCGGTCGCCCATGGTCTGGCGCGATAAACCCCGGATCATTTTCGCGGCGTAAAGAATCTCCCGCCACCGCGGGCCGGATTTGCTCCCCACCTTATACGAACCAATCATGGCCACGAACACTGCGGGGACTGAAGCAACCCCGGTCACCGTCACGTTCACGCTTTCCTCGCCAGGCGCACAGGCCGTGCATCTCGCAGTTTTCTTCAACAATTGGTCCGCAGAGTTGCCCTCCCCTTGCCCGGTAACCTCGGGAGTGTGGCAGGGGAAAAACAAGATGATGGTGCGCCACCTGGTCTCCCTGGAACTGGTGCAGCCCGGGCTTTGGCGTTGCGAACTGCCCCTGCTGCCCGGCTGGCATGAATACCTTTTTCTCGTCGATCAAGTATGGGTGCTGGATCCCGATGCTCCCGAGGTTTGCCCCGACGGAGCAGGAGGGTTTAACGCAGCCCGGATGGTGGAACCGCTCACGGCAGGCCACAAAATCGCCCATCCACCGGTCGGGCTCGGCGCTGGTCGCCGAGCCACCCTGCGGCGCGGGACCTGACGGGCCTTGCCTGAGGCCGCCCACCCCGTGGTCTAATGGACGCGATACCCATATATCCTGGCAGCGATCTTGGTGAAATCGCCCGTTGCCAGGTCACCGTCATCCAGCGCGGCGTCCACCAGTTGCATGACGGTGTCGTTGGCCGAGCTTCCGGAGAGCACAATATTGCTGCTCGGCCCCGACCAGATGTAGCCCCCGCCCAGCGGCGAGGCCTGCGTGTAGGACGTCGGCAGGTAGCCGTCCATGCCGGTGGGCACGACACCCAACCCCGCCGCCGTCGGTCCCTCCCCGTTTTCCATTAGGTAGCGCTGAAAGGCGGAATCATACTGGCGAAAATCATTGGTGAGGCGCGCCGCTTGGGAACGCTGCCGGGATCGCTGGAAGGCCGGGATGCCCATGGCGGCCAGCAGTCCGATGATGACTACGACAATCATGATCTCCACGAGAGTGAACGCAGCGGTTCCCTTCCGACCGCGCACCCCTGACCGGGGAGTTTTGTGGAGCGTGGAGGCCACGCGGCAGAGGCTGCCGCGTGGACGGCTGCGGGTCAAGTCGCGCCGGAGCCGGGCGAACCGCCATGCCGGGGCGAAAATAAGGATTTACTCCGACGGGAGCGTCCTTCAATTAAGCCCTTCCCTTTTCGGGGCAGTAGCTCAGTTGATAGAGCGCGTCGTTCGCAACGACGAGGTCGTCGGTTTGATCCCGATCTGCTCCACCATCCTTCGCCAAAGCGGAGCGAGAATGAAAGAGGCCCTCCACAGGCTTGGCGGCGGAGGGCATTTCACAACCGCCGACGTTTGAGGCTACGGATGGCAGGCCAGCCTGAATGCGCTGCTTCGCTCTACGAGCTACGGCTCCGCAAGCCGGCCAAGAAAAGCCTGAATCAACGGCAAAGCCGCGAGGCCTTTGGTGAAGGACTGCAGCGCCGTAGTCGGCAGGCGGGCCGGGACGAAAGTTACCCGCCCCAGCCTTGCAAAGGAGGGCTTAGGTTCTGAAAATTCTTCCGTCTGTGCCCTCTCCCGCTCACCCCCTTCTGGTCAATTTTGCCCACCTCACCGTCGCCCGGGGCGACCGGTGCGTGCTCCGGGACTTCAGCCTGCAAGTGCGCCGCGGCGAGCACATTGCCCTCCTCGGCCCTAACGGCTCGGGCAAGTCCACGCTGGTGAAGCTCATCACCGGCGAACTTTACCCGCAAACCGGGGTGCGCGGCATGCGCTTCCGACTCTTCGACCGGGACCAATGGGCGCTGGAGGATGTCCGCCAGAACATCGGCATCGTCACCCTGGACATGCTGCAGAATCTTTCCCACGAGGTGCTGGCCCGACGGGTCACCGCCTGCGAGCTGGTGCTATCGGGCTTCTTTAACAGCCTCGGCCTCTGGCCGCATCACCGCCCCACTCGCGCGCACGAGCGGCGCGCCCGCGAACTGCTCCGCTTCCTGGAGATATCCCACCTCGCGTCCCGTTCGCTCGCCGAGATGTCCTCCGGCGAACAGCGCCGCGCCCTGATCGGCCGGGCCTTGGTCCACGATCCCGAGGTCCTGATCCTCGACGAGCCGACCAACAGCCTCGACCCGGGTGCCGTGCGGGAATTCCGCGACCTGCTGCGGAAGCTCGCCCGCGCGGGCAAGAGCCTGATCCTCGTGACCCATCACATTGCCGACCTGATCCCGGAGATCGAACGCGTCATCCTCATGAAAAACGGTCGGGTCGTCGGCGACGGGCCGAAGGCCCGCATCCTAACCTCCCCCGCCTTGTCGCGGCTCTTTGGCACGAAACTGCGGGTCGTAAAGCGCGGGGCCAATTACGACCTGGTGTCGGCGTGAACAGTCGGGCCAGTCTCTGACTGGCCTTCTGCGCGGACCGGTCAGAGACCGGTCCTACTCATGCATCCCGGTGCACCGTGTCCGGCGCAAACGCTGGCAGGCACACGGCGATGTATTCGGCGCCGTCGGGGTGCGGCGTGCTGTATTGCACCCACTCGCCCCTCGGGGTGTGCACGGCCTGTCCAGCCCGGACCGTGAGGGTCGCAAACTTCGTCGTCACCTGCAGTTCGCCGCGCAGGACGACGGTGTATTCGTCGAATTCCGGGGTCTGGCCCGGCTCGACCCAGCCGCCGGGGCTGCGCATGCGGGCGATGCTGGCGTCGGCGGTGCCGCTGTTAACGCGGCCGAAATATTCCTCGATGAGCTTCGGCTTGTTGCCGGCGGCGGCAATGACGGTGGGTTTCGGAATGAGGGTGGCCATGGCAACGTTGGTTGGAGTGCGGGAGGGGCTTTATGCCCCGACTTCGATTGTCGGTTCACATTGGGTCGGGGCGTAAAGCCCCTCCCACATTTTGGAAACAAAAAAACGCCGCGAATTGCTTCGCGGCGTTTGGTCAGAAGTTAATACCGGTAATGTTCGGGCTTGTAGGGGCCCTCGACCGGGACGCCGAGGTATTCGGCCTGCGCCTTGGTGAGCGTGGTCAGCTTGGCGCCGATCTTCTCGAGGTGCAGGCGGGCGACCTCCTCGTCGAGGTGCTTCGGCAGGCGGTAGACGCCGACCTTGTAGCTGTCCTTGTTCTTCCACAGGTCCAGCTGCGCGAGCGTCTGGTTGGTGAAGGAGTTGGACATCACGAACGACGGATGGCCGGTGGCGCAGCCGAGGTTCACGAGGCGGCCTTCCGCGAGCATGTAGATGCTGTTCCCGGCCGGGAACGTATACAGGTCATACTGCGGCTTGATGTTGATGCGCTTCGCATCGGACGTGTTCAGGCGGTCGACCTGGATCTCGTTGTCGAAATGGCCGATGTTGCAGACGATCGCCTGGTCCTTCATCCGGCGCATGTGCTCGAGCGTGATGATGTCCTTGTTGCCCGTCGTGGTGACGTAGATGTCGGCCGTGCCGAGCGTGGACTCGATGGTGTTGACCTCGAAGCCCTCCATCGCGGCCTGCAGGGCGTTGATGGGATCGATCTCGGTGACGATGACGCGGGCGCCGAAGCCCTTGAGCGAAAACGCGGAACCCTTGCCCACGTCACCGTAGCCGCAGACGCAGGCGACCTTGCCGGCGATCATGACGTCGGTGGCGCGCTTGAGGCCGTCGGCGAGCGACTCGCGGCAGCCGTAAAGGTTGTCGAACTTCGACTTGGTGACCGAGTCGTTGACGTTGATGGCCGGGACGCGGAGCTTGCCCTTCTCCATCATCTGATAGAGGCGGTGCACGCCGGTGGTCGTCTCCTCGGAAACGCCGCGCCATTCCTTCGCGATCGTGGTCCATTTGAGCGGGTCCTCCTTGTGGACCTTCTTGAGCAGGTTTTTGATGACCTGTTCCTCGTGGGAGCCGGACGGGGTGTTGACCCAGTCGCTGCCCTCCTCGAGTTCGCAGCCCTTGTGGATGAGAAGGGTGACGTCGCCGCCGTCGTCGACGACGAGCTGCGGACCCTTGTTGCCCGGGAAGGTGACGGCCTTCAGGGTGAGGTCCCAGTATTCCTCGAGGGTCTCGCCCTTCCAAGCGAAGACGGGCGTGCCGGTCGCCGCGATGGCGGAGGCGGCGTGGTCCTGCGTCGAGAAGATGTTGCAGGAACACCAGCGCACGTCGGCGCCGAGCTCCTTCAGCGTCTCGATGAGGACGGCGGTCTGGATCGTCATGTGCAGGGAGCCGGTGATGCGCACGCCCTTCAGGGGCTTGGCCGGGCCGAACTTCTTGCGGACGGAGACGAGGCCGGGCATCTCATGCTCGGCGACGGAGATCTCCTTGCGACCCCACTCGGCGAGAGTGATGTCCTTGACGTGATAATCATGCGCCTTGGGCGCGGAGGAAGCGGTAGACATGTAGGGATGGATCGAGGTTACTTCACCGCGGAGCGGAGCGCGGCGACCTTGTTGGTCTGTTCCCACGGGAGGCCGGCCTTGCCGAAGTGGCCGTAGTTGGTGGTCTGGCGGTAAATCGGGCGGAGCAGGTCGAGCTGCTTGACGATCTCGGCGGGCTTGAAGCCGAAGACCTTGGTGACGGCCTTGGCGATCTTCTCGTCGGCAACCTTGCCGGTGCCCATCGTGTCGACGTAAACGCTGACGGGGTCGGGATAGCCGATGGCGTAGGCGACCTGGAGCTCGGCGAGGTCGGCGAGGCCGGAGGCGACGATGTTCTTCGCCACCCAGCGGGCCATGTAGGCGGCCGAGCGGTCGACCTTGGACGGATCTTTGCCGGAGAAGGCGCCGCCGCCGTGACGGCCCCAGCCGCCGTAGGTGTCGACGATGATCTTGCGGCCGGTGAGACCGGAATCGCCCTGCGGGCCGCCGACGACGAAGCGGCCGGTGGGGTTGATGAGGAACTGGGTGTTCTTCGTCAGCATGCGGGCCGGGATGACCTTCTTGATGACGTGATCGATGAGGTAGTTCTCGATCTGGCTGTGGGAAACCTCGGGCGTGTGCTGCGTCGAGATCACGACGTTCACGACCTCGACCGGCTTGTCGTTCTCGTAGCGGATCGAGACCTGCGACTTGGCGTCGGGCCGGAGCCACGGGGCCTTGCCGGACTTGCGGATCTTGGTCAGCAGGCGGCCGAGGCGATGGGCGAACATGATGGGCGTGGGCATCAGCTCGGGCGTCTCGTTGCACGCGTAGCCGAACATCAGGCCCTGGTCGCCGGCACCCTGCTCGGCCTTCTTCTTGCCGGTCACCTTCACGGCGTCCACGCCCTGGGCGATGTCGGGCGACTGCTTGGTGAGGTAATTGTTGATGAAAACATTGTCGGCGTGAAACACGTCGTCGATGTTCACGTAGCCGATGTCGCGGATCGCGGCGCGCACGATGGCCTCGTAGTTGAGCTTGGCCTTGGTGGTGATCTCGCCGGCGAGGATGACCATGTTGGATTTCACCATGGTCTCGCAGGCCACGCGGCTGGTGCGATCCTGGGCCAGGCAGGCGTCGAGGACGCTGTCGGAAATGAGGTCGGCCACCTTATCCGGGTGACCTTCCCCGACTGACTCGGAGGAGAAGACGAAAGAGTTTGCCATAAGCCGCCTACAAAATGCCCGGCGGGCATTTGGGCAAGTAGATTATCAACGTATCTGGATTATATGATATGAAGCATTCCGGCCGCCCGCCCCTGTGCTAACGCTTGCTTAACCTGCTCAGGATTTAATAATTCCGCCAATGGCTACCACGCTCCCCCCTCAGCCAGCCAAACAGGACATCCAGGGCAGCAAGATACTGGTCGTGGACGATGACCGCCTGAACGCCCGAATCCTGACCAGCATTCTCAAGCCAGAGGGTTATGCGGTAGCCGACGTCGATTCGGGTGAGGCGGCCATCGAGCAATACGGCACCTTCAAACCCGACCTCGTGCTGCTGGACGTGATGATGCCGGGCATCAACGGCTTCGAAACCTGCCGCCGCCTCAGGACGCTTTATGGCGACAACCTGGCGCCGGTGATCTTCATCACGGCAAAGAACGAATCCGACGACGTCGTGGAAGGCCTGGCTGCCGGCGGGGTCGATTACCTGCCCAAACCTTTCCGCCCGAAAGAAGCCTTGGCGCGAATCCGGGTGCACCTGCAAAACCGCCTGCTCAATGCCCAACAGGCACGTCTCGTCGCCCAACTCAGCAACGCCAACGCCGCAAAAAACCGCCTGCTCGGCATGGCCGCGCACGATCTGCGCAACCCGCTCGCGTCGATCCGTGCCCTCGCCGAATTCCTCAGCGACGGCACCGTGGGCACCCTGACCGCCGACCAGCTGGACTTGGTGAAAAACATCCACGATGCGAGCCAGTCCATGCTCTCGTTGGTCAACGAACTGCTCGATTTTTCCGTTGTCGAGTCCGGTGAGCTCACGATCAAGCCGACAACCACCGCCATCATGGAGCTGCTCACCAAGTCGGTTTACCTGAACAACATCAACGCCGCCCGGAAAGGCACCCGCATCCTCCTTGAGCCCGGCGATGCGGACCGCCGGCTCCTGATCGACGCCGACAAGGTGCGGCAGGTGATCGACAACCTCCTCAGCAACGCGATCAAGTTTTCCCCGCCCAATTCCACCGTTACCCTGCGGACGGAAGACACGGCCGCGCATTACTCCATTTTGGTCCGCGACCAGGGACCGGGCGTGCCTGAAGGCGAACGCGACAAGCTGTTCCAGGACTTCGGCCGCACCTCGGTGCGCCCCACCGGCGGCGAGCAGAGCACCGGACTTGGGCTCGCCATCTGCAAGAAGATCATGGAGTCTCATGGCGGCAGCATCGCCGCCGAAAACCAACCCACCGGCGGTTGCATCTTCAAGATAACCTTCCCCCTGTCCTCATGACATTTAACGGCAAAGTCCTGCTGACCGACGATGAGGCGCACATCCGCAAGTTCGTCAGCCTGATCCTCCAGAAGCTCGGCCGTCCCACCATCATCGAGGCCGGCGATGGCGCCGCCGCCATCGCGCTTTACGAACAGCACAAGCCCGACCTCGTGCTGCTCGACGTCAACATGCCCAATCTCGACGGCGTGCAAACCCTCGAGCGCCTCCTGCAGATCGACCCGGAGGCGGTTGTGGTCATGCTGACCTCGCTGACGAACCGCCAGACGGTGGAGGATTGCGTCCGCCTCGGCGCCACCGACTACATCCGCAAGGACACTCCGCGCGACGAAATGATCGCCCAGCTGCAACGCATCATCGAAGACTGCTTCGGCGACGGCGCCACCACCACCCCACCGCCCTCATGAATCCGACACCCGAGCCCCCGCCGCCCGCCGCCCCGAGTTCCGCCATCGCCGAGGTCCGTTACTCGCTGCCCGAACTGCTGCAGGAAGTGAGACAGGAGCGGAACGCCCCGGCCTTCGCCATGGAAAAGCTCGACCAGGTCGAGATCGCCAAACTCTTCAAAAAACGCCCCCGCCGTGCCAAATCAGGAAAATAAGGCATTTCTCAAGCTGGTCCGGGAGCTGCCGAACTTCGACTTCGGACAGGAGCTCGAGGCCACCGCCCATCTGCACGGTTCGGGCACGCTCGCGCAATTGCAGGCCCTGATCGACCATCAACTGCTCACCAAGGACGAGGCCTGCCGCCGGTGGTCGAACTCCATCGGCATCGCCTACGTCGATGTGCTCGCCTCCGCGATCACCGAGGAGGCCGTGGAAAAGATCCCGGTGGAAATCGCGACGAAGGCCACCGCCATCGGCCTCTATGTCATCGACGGCGTCCTCACCATCGCGCTCGCCGACCCCCGGGACAAGGATCTCGTCCGGCGCCTGCAGCAGATCGCCCAGATGCCCCTCAGTCCGGTCTTCAGCCTGCCTTGCGAGATCGAGAGCGCCATCTCCATCCATTACAGCACGGAGAAGACCCTGAGCGACAGCCTGACCGAACTGGAACGGGACAATCTCTTCAGCCAGCCCGGAGCGGCCAGCGAACGCCTGGAGTTCATCGCCGAGTCCGACTCGCTGATCCGGGTCCTCGACGAGATCGTCTATTTCGCCCTGCGCGAACGGGCGACGGACATCCACATCGAGCCGCAGGAGATCAATTCACGCATCCGTTTCCGCGTCGACGGCATGATGCGCGAGGTGCTGACCTATTCCCGCAAGCTCCACCGCGCCATCTGCTCCCGGCTGAAGATCCTCTGCAGCCTCAACATTTCCGAGACCCGCTTCCCCCAGGACGGCCGCTTCAGCCTGGCCATCGGAACGACCAAGGCCAATTTCCGCTTCTCCAGCATCCCCACCACCTACGGCGAGAAATGCGTCATCCGGGTGCTCGCCCAGACCGGCAAGAAGTCGATGATGACCCTCGACAAGATGCTCATCTCGCAGCCTATCCTGCAACCGTTCAAGCGGCTGGTGAAGAATCCCAACGGCATCCTCTTCGTCACCGGCCCCACCGGCTCCGGCAAGACCACCACGCTCTACGCCGCGCTCCACGAGATCAACGATCCGACGGTGAACATCTCCACCATCGAGGATCCGGTCGAGATCCAGCTGCACGGCGTCACCCAAAGCCAGGTCAACGCCAATATCGACCTCAAGTTTTCCACCCTGCTCCGCTCGCTGCTGCGCCAGGATCCGGACATCATCCTCATCGGCGAGATCCGCGATCTGGAGACGGCCAAGATCGCCACCGAGGCGGCCCTTACCGGCCACCTCGTCCTGGCCACGCTGCACACCAACACCGCCGCGCAAGCCATCGTGCGGCTGATGGAAATCGGGGTCGACGCCCACATGGTCTCCCCTTCCGTCATCGGCGTCCTGGCCCAGCGCCTCGCCGCCCGCATCTGCGAGAAATGCAAGGAGGCCTACTATCCGTCCCGCGAAGTCCTGCTCAAGTATTTCGTCGAGGAAGGCCTGACCGAGGTTCCCTTCTACCGCGGCCGGGGCTGCCCGCACTGCCGGGGCACCGGTTACCGCGGCCGCGTCGCGTTTCACGAACTGGTCCTCATCACCGAAGAGATCCGCCAGATGATCTCCGAGGGCCGCAGCGCCCAGGAGATCACCCGCGCCGCCACGAAGGTCGGCTACAAGCCGCTGCGCTACGACGGCCTGCGCAAGGTCCTGCTCGGCCTGACCACCATCGAGGAAATCGAACAGAACACCTCGTTCGAGTGGGCCACCTGAACACCCCGCCCCATGTCCGCCAATCCCACCTTGGAACCCTCGGCAATCGCCAATCTGCGCTCGCTCAGTCCCGACGACCCGGCGTTTTTGCGCGAGTTGATCGACATTTACCTGGAAGACTCCCCCAGGCGCTTCGCCGAGATCGAGGCATCCCTCGCCAAGAGCGACGGCCCCACACTGGTCCGCGCCGCCCACACCATCAAGGGCAGCTCCGGCAACTTTGGCGCGACCCAACTCGCCCGGCTGGCCCTTGAGATCGAGATGCATGGCAAGGCCGGGAATCTCGCCGCCGCTGCGGCCGTTGTGCCCGCGCTCAAGGATGAATTTGGCCGGGTTCGCGATGCCCTGCGCCAGCTGGCCGGCGGCGCCTGAGCCCTGACCGCCACATCAAAAGCATGATGCGCGCCCGCTGTCGCTTCCCGGCCGCCCTCCTGTTCGGTGTCTGCGCCCTGACCGGCCAAGCCCTGGAATGGAAGACCCACACCCTCACGGTTGCCACAGCCCCGTTCCAAAAGACCCAGGACGTCGTGTTCGAGTTCACCAACACCGGCCCCAAACCGGTCGCGCTGGTCGATCTCCAGACCAATTGCGACTGCCTCGACGTCAGCGCGGACCAGCAAACCTACGCACCCGGCGCCGGCGGCACCCTCAAGGCCCGTTTCACCGTAGGCGACCGCTCCGGACTCTACGAACGGCTCATCCTCGTGGTGACCGACGAATCGCCGACGCCCGTGCGCCTGCTGGTGCGGATCGAGGTTCCGGAAGCCGCCATCGTCTCGCCCGGCAGTGTCAGCTGGCGGCTCAACGAGACCGCGATCGAGAAAGCCGTCGATCTCGCGCCCGCCCCGGGCCTGGAAATCAACTTCGCCGATGCCCAGGCCACGAACGAGGCTTTCGGCACACGCCTGGAGACGGTCGAACCGGGCCGACGCTACCGGCTGCACCTCACGCCGCGCAGCACAGCGGCGCCCGCCAGCGCCGCCATCCGGGTGTTCGGCCGGGAAAAGTCCGGCCGCGACATCGTCGTCAGCGCCTACGCGAGCGTGCAGTAGCGGGCGAGACCGTGTATTCAAACCAACAAATACCCACTTCCTGTCATTCCGAACGAAGTGAGGAATCTCGACGTTCGTAGGTAATATCGCTCCCGCTGCGGGAGATTTCTCGCTTCGTTCGGCATGACAAACGAGGTTGCAAACGCGCCCTAGCGATACAGCGCGGTGACGGGCGTGGCCGTGAGCACGTTGTATTGGCGCATGGCCAGGCGCCACCACTCGGAGAGGTTCTCCGCCGGCTGTTTCCACAGCTGCTCGTGCAACCAGATCATGGAATCGGCGTCGAGCAGCAGCGCCATCTTCTCGCGATGCGTCAGCCGGGCCGGACCCTCGGCGAGCAGCTTTTTGCGCAACCCCACGAAATAGGTGCGCACCGCCAGGCTGCCCTGGCGCTGGCGCAGGAGCGAAACATGCGCCGCGTTCACATACGGATCGAGCACGGCCTGCAGCAGCCCGTAGTCGTCCCGCAGCTGCGGGATCGGCTGCATGTGCCGGTAACACTCCTCCATGTGGCGCTCCAGGCGAGTGAGTTCCTGCGGCGGTTGCGTTTCATCTGGCGTGAGAAACAGACCCAGTTCGCGCGCCCGGCGGCCCAGGCCGGTGTTGCCGAGCAGGATCGACAGCGGCGCCGCCAGCACCAGGCCGGCCAGCACCGGGCTCAGCCACCAGAAGAAGGAGGGAACGAGGATGAACGCGGACACGCCCCAGACCACGCCGATCGTCATCTGGCCCGAATGCGTGATGATCGCCTCGCGCCAGTCCGTGTCCTCGCTGGCCCGGCGCTTCTGCGTCACCCACGCCACGCCCTGCCCGAGCAGGATGTAGAGGACGAACTTGGTGTGGAACATCATGTTCACCGGCGCCAGCAGCGTGGTCGTGACCACCTCCAGCAGCACGCTGCCCCCGAGGCGCAACGGTCCGCCATAGGCCGCGCCGCGCCCGTCCCGCAACACGAGGATCACGCTGATGAGTTTCGGCAGAAAGAGCAGCAGCAGCGTGAACACGAACAGCGCCAGCGCCTGCGGCACCTCCACCATGAAACCGAACAGCGACGCGTAGGACTCGGCGTGATAATCCAGGTAAGTGCCGACCGCCACCTCCCGGAAGGTATGGATGCTGCTGATCAGCAGGAACAGCATCCAGAGCGGCGAGGCCACGTAGCCCATGATCCCCATCAGGAGATGCACCCGGTTGACCGGGTGGAACCCGCGCGCAAACAGCAGCCAGCTGTGCTGCAGGTTGCCCTGGCACCAGCGCCGGTCGCGCTTCGCGCTGTCGATCAGCGTCGGCGGGCCCTCCTCGTAGCTGCCCTCGAGATCGTAGGCCAGCCAGACGCGCCAGCCGGCCCGGCGCATCAGGGCGGCCTCCACAAAATCGTGGCTGAGGATCCGGCCGCCGAACGGCTCCCCTCCCGGCAGTTCGGGCAGCGCGGCGTGCTCCATGAAAGGCGCCACGCGGATGACCGCATTGTGGCCCCAGAAATTGCTTTCGCCTTGGTGCCAGTAATTCAACCCCGCCAGGAACAGCGGACTGTAGAGCCGGTTGGAGAATTGCTGGAGCCGCGCATAAAGCGTGACGCCGTTCACGATGCGCGGGGCGGTCTGCAGGATGCCGACCTTCGGGTTTCGCTCCATCATCGCGACCAGCTTGATCAGCGACTCGCCCGTCATGATGCTGTCGGCGTCGAGCACGGCCATGTAGCGGTATTTCCTCCCCCAGCGGCGCAGAAAGTCGGCGACGTTGCCGCTCTTCTTGTTGATGGAGATGCGGCGCTTCCGGTAGAAAATGCGCCCGAAACCGTTCAGCTGCTTGCAAAGCTCGACCCAGGCGACCTCCTCCTGGATCCAGTTGTTCGGATTGTTCGAATCGCTGAGGATGAAGAAGTCGAAGTTCTCCAGCCGGCCCGACGCCTCGAGCGAGCGGTAGATGACGCGCAGGCCTTCGAAGACGCGGCTGGGATCCTCGTTGAAGACCGGCATCACGATGGCCGTCGAGGCCAGCGGCAGGCCGGCCACCGGCTCGCCCTCGATGGAACGCGTGATGCGATACGGGTCGCCCCGGCGGTTGAGCACGTAGAATCCGAGCAGGGCCGTGCTGAAGCCCACGGCGATGTGCGCGAACAGCACCACGAACAGAACAAGCACCACCCACTCCACCACCGCCATGCCGTCGCGCCACAGCAGGTCGGCCATGAACCACGTCGCCAGGCTGGTCAGCAGGAAGACCAGCGTGGAAAAGGTGGCGCGCCGCCGGCCCACCCGGGAGCGGTCAACCTGTTCGACGGTGAACGGAGTGCCCATGGCTCAGCGGGTGGCGAAGAACACGACGGCCAGCACGGAGATGAACACCAGCCACAGCAGCAGCACGCGAACGACCGGCAGCCGCTCGATGCGCTCGAGCGTCTGCCCGGCGGCCTCGGTGATGACGCCCAGGTCGATGTCGCGCGCCACCATGCTGGACACCGCGAGATCCGGCCCGGCCTGCAACGACCCCTGCCGCATGGCCTGCGCAAACTCGGGCGGGATGTTCTGCACATCGAGGAAGGCATAAGGCCAGCGCTGCATGCCATCGGCCACCAGCAGGGCCACGCGTCCTTCCGCCGCGATGCGGTTGTGCGGCAGGTCCTTTTCGTCGAGGAGTTCGCCAAACCACCCGTCCATCAGCCGGTCCGTCTCCTCGATCGCGAGGGTCACCGGATCGGCAGCCGGGTTCTGCTCGTGGCGCCCGGCCGCGGAGCTAAGCACAAGCTGGATGAGCCGGCTCTGGTGCAGACGGTTGTGAATACGGTGGGCACGCAGGTAATCCTCCACGCGCCCATAGGCGGCGTTCCATTGTTCCAGCGTGCCGGTCCTCGGGCGGAACGAGTTCAGGGATTCCAGAGATAGCTCCATGTCTCGGTCAGCACATGCGGCCCTTTGCGCAGAAAGCAACGGAGTTCCACGGGAGCATCCGCGGCGGCGGCCCTGGCTTCAAAGACCACGCGCCATTCGCCGGTGAAGATGTTTTTCTGCACCACGGTGCGGCCGGCCTGCTGCGCACCGGCCCCGAGCGTCAGCACCGCCTCGATCTCCGGATCCTCGGGCTGGCCTTTCAGGTAGGGGCCGGCGAACTCGATGACAAAACGGCGGAGCTCCGGCCGGCCGGCCACCGCCGCGGTCCGGGTGGACGTCACATAACCCGCCGGCGGACGCAGCCCGGGGTCGGACAGCCAGTGCAGATTGTATTCGAACTCAACCGGCTCGCCGGCCGGCGGCAGCTTTGCCGGGACCCAGAAGGCCACGATGTTGTCGCTGAACTCGTCCGCCGTCGGCAGTTCCATCAGACGGACGGAACCCGGACCCCATCGCCCCACCGGCTCCACCCAGGCGCTCGGCCGCTGATGATAATAGGCCTCCAAGTCGTCGTAATGGTCGAACTGCCGGTCGCGCTGCAACAGGCCGAAACCCCGCGGCGCCTGGCCGGGAAAGTCCGCGAGCCGCAGGTTCTTCGGGTTGTCCAGCGGCCGCCACACCCACTCGCCCGTGCCCGTCTCGACCAGCAGGCCGTCGGAGTCGTGCACCTCGGGCCGGAAATCCTGGCGCGACCAGCCGGTGTTTTCGCCGTGGGCAAACATGCTCGTAAGCGGCGCCAGGCCGAGCACCTTTGGGTTGCGCCGGCAGTAGATCGCGGCGCGCACGCGCATCACCGTGTCCGCGCCGGGGGTGAGGATGAACCGGTAGGCCCCGGTCACGCCGGGACCGTTGAGCAGGGCGTAGATCGTGATGCCGGAGCCCGCGATCAGCGGACGCTCGATCCAAAATTCCTCGAAGACCGGAAACTCCTCGCCACCGGGCTCGCCGGTGTCGACCGCCAGACCGCGCGCCGAGAGGCCGTAGTGCTGGTCCCGGCCGAGGGCGCGAAAATAGCTCGCGCCGAGGAAGGACACCACTTCGTCCCACTTGCCCGGCTGGTTGAGCTGGTGCAGCACCTTGAAACCGGCGAAGCCGAGATCGGCCGGCACGCGCCACCCGCGCTTGACCGGGCCGTAGTCGTAGAATTTCGGCGAGAAGCCGATGGGCTGCGCCACCTTGTTCACGACCTCGGAAATCTGCACCGGCTGGTTGAAGTTCCCACCCGGATGAAAGAACTGGAGCTGGAACGGCAGTTCCTCGGCGCGCCACCAGGAGAGCCGCGGATCAAAACGGATATAGCGATACTCGTCGTAGGACAGCTTGCGCAGCCAGTCCGGCACGCGGGATTTCGTCTCCTTGTAAGGCTGCGCCGCGAGGGCCTTCGCCCGGAATTGCAGCACCTCGAAGTCGAACAGTTCGTCGCTCCGGCCGGTGACCGCCCCCAGCGCGAAGGCGACCGCGCAAAGAATGAACGGACGCGGCTTCATGGCTCAGCGGAAATAATTGCGCTGTTTCTCCGTGATCGGCAGCTCCGCGCGTTCCATCACCGCCAGCAGGTCCTCCCAGGCGTCGCGCTTGATCTTTTTCGCCGACGCCGAGGTGAGCCCTTCCTGGCGCAAAAGGTAGGAGGGATGGTAACTCGCGCGCAACGGCTTGTCCGCATAGCTGTGCCAGCTCCCGCGCGCCGCGCCCATGGTCTTGAAGCGGTCCGCGCCGAGCAGGCCGTCGACGGCGGTCTTGCCGAGCGCCACGATCACGCGCGGCTGGATGACGGCGATCTGGGCGCGGATGAACGGCAGGCAATAAGCCATTTCCTGCGCGGTCGGCGGCCGGTTGCCCGTCTGCGAGCCGTCGGGATTGCGCGGCATCTCGGGCCGCCAGTTGAGGATGTTGCCGATGTAGACCTGGCTGCGCTCCAGTCCCATCGCCTTGATCATGCGGTTGAGGAGCTGGCCGGCGCGCCCGACGAAAGGCTCGCCCTGTTCCTCCTCGTCGCCGCCGGGCGCCTCGCCCACGAACATCACCGCGGCGTCGAGGTTGCCCACGCCGAAGACCACCTTCTTGCCGGGGAAGACGTGCGCCTTGCACACGCTGTCGTTCAGGACGAGTTCGCGCAGATAATTCCAGCGGGCCGGCTTGTCGCCTTCGGGCAGATGGATCGGGGGCGGCTCGGGCAACGCCGGACTGGCGGCCGGCTGGACCTTCGCGACTGGGAGCGGCCTGGCTTCGGGCGTGAAGCCGGCCGGAACGAACGACGCCTCCGCGGCTATCGCCGGAGGCTGTGATTCAGCCGGCTCGTTCACACTCGCCGCCACCGCCTCGCGCAGCTGGGCGAGGCTTTCCTCCGTGACGGCCACGGCGCGCTGCCCGCCGGCCTTAAGGCGCCGGAGTTCATCATTCAAGGCCAGCAATTGGTCGCGGGTGGGCACGGGTGGTCAGCGGGCAAGAAGCTTCTCAACATACTTTGCCAGCAGGTCGAATTCCAAGTTCACGATATCTCCGGCCTTCTTCTCGCCGAGGTTCGTCACCGCCAGGGTGTGCGGAATCAGCCAGACGGCGAAGGAGTCGCCCTGCACCTCGGCCACGGTCAGCGAAATGCCGTCGATGGCGACACTGCCCTTGTAGACGAGATAGCGCCCCTGCCCCTCGGGCACGCGGACGCGCAGGTAATGATCGTTGCCGCGCGGCTCGAACGTCTCGATGCGGCCGGGGGCGTCGATGTGCCCGCTCACGAAATGCCCCCCCATGCGGCTGTCGGCCCGCAGGCTGCGCTCGAGATTGACGGCCGAGTTCGGCGCAAGCTGCGCGAAACTGGTCAGCCGGCGCGTCTCCTCGAGCACGTCGAACCAAAGGTGGCCGGCGTCTCGCTTGACCACGGTCAGGCAGCAGCCGTTGACCGCCACGCTGTCGCCGACGGCGACATCGCTCAGGACCAGTTTGGCCGCGATCTGGAGTTTCCAGGCATCAGCTGCCTGGGTGAAGGAGGCCACTCGGCCCGTTTCCTCGACGATTCCTGTGAACATAAAGTGGACGAATTAGAGTCGTTGCATCAAGCAGAGGCAATGAACCGAATGGTCACTTGGGGTTGCATGCAAAATCAGATGAGTTTGATGCGCAGAACGGCCGTCTCGCCAGCCCGGCTGACCAGCAGCACGAATTCCGGACGCTTCTCGTCCGCCTCGATGGCCCGCAATTTGGCGAGCGCCTGCCCGTAGGTCTTGATTTCCTCGCCATCGATCTCGCGCACCCAGTCGTCCGTCCGCAGGCCGGCGGTCGCCACGGGGCTGCCGGGTTTCACGAACTGGACCATGACGCCGATCTGCTCGGTGGGCTTGGCCCGCTGCATGATGCCGTCGTTGTAGAGGAATTCCCGCACCGTCAGGCCGAGCCGCTCCAGGTAGGCCCGGTCCGCTTCGCGGGCGAGCTTGGGCTCGTCGCCGAGCAGGACGCTGATCTCCTGCCGCTCGGTCCCGCGAAGAATGGTGAGGGCCAGCGGTTCGCCCGGCCGGTGCTTGAGGATCTGCTGGCCAAAGTAACCCACGATCACCCGATCAGGCTTCAGGCGGGGCAGCGGCTGCCCCTCGACGGCGAGCACGATGTCTCGTTCCCTGAGCCCGGCCGCGGCGGCGGGGCTGCCTTCCATGATGTCGCTCAGCACCACTCCGGACTGGTTCTCCAGCTTGAGCAGCTTGGCGACCTCGGGATCCATCGGCTGCAACCCGTAGGCGCCGAACCAGGCGATGGGCCGGCCGGTCACGGACTGCGGCACGCGGCCGAGATTCGGCAGCACCTCGTCGGCCAGCAGCACGACGCTGCTCTCCTCGACATTGATGAGCAAAATGGGCGTGGCGTGCTGGTTGCGGGAGAACAGGAGGAAATTCTGCCCGAACGAGGACTGGGCCAGTCCCGCGAAATGGCCGGCGGCCGTGAAGACCGGCAGGCCCGGGCTGGCGACATCGCTGCCGAGGATGGCGGTCTTTTGCGGCAGCTTCATCACGGTGGCGACGCGGGCGCTCAGGAAATACGGCATGAAATCCTCGTCCCGGTTGCGCAGGCCGATGCCCCACAGTTCGTCGCTGAGCAAGAGGTCGCCGGCGATGGCGGTGTAGGCCGTGATGGGCACGAGGCTGGCCCGCAATTTCTCCTCCACGCGCAGGAAGTGCCAGCCGGTGAAGGCGTCCTGTCCGAGGTATTCGGCGTTGGTGGACTCGATGCTGCCTGGCCGGTAGACCTTGAAATCCTTGAGCTGGGCCGGCGGGATGCCCGGCATGATGGCCGCCGGCGGCAGGATGATCGTGCCCTGCGCGTCGACCACCGTGCCCATCACCGTCACCGGCTGGCGCTCGATCTCCGCTTGCACGAAAAACTCCACCGCCACGACGGACTTCAACCGTTCGGTGAACAGTTCCGGCAGCGTGGCCGCGTGGACGGCGAATGCGGCCGGCGCAAAGAACAGGGCGATAAGGCGGACGATTCTCATGGCTTGATCACATAAAGAGAAATGCGGCGGTTGCGCTGCGCCTCGACCAACTGCGGCTCCGGCTTCGCCTCGTAGGCCTCGTAGACTTTTTTCAACCGGGCTAGTTCCGTGATGGGTTCGCTGCCGACCTTGGTGATGATGTCGCCGCGCGCGAGGCCGGCCTCGGCCGCCGGGTAACCCGGCTGCGCGCCGAGCACGATGAGACCGGACTCGTCGACCAGCTGGTTTTCGCGGGCGTAGGCGCGCGTGACCTCCCGCACGCTGAGGCCCCATTTTTCAAAGGCCCACTCCTCCCCCACCCGGCTTTCGAGTTTTTCGGTCTGCACGGTGAAGGCGATGGTCTGCGTGCCGCGTTTGACCTCGAGCGCAACCTTGGCGCCGACGGGCAGGCTGGCGATGGTCTGCTGGATGGCCGGCAACTGCTCGGGAAAGCGTCCGTCCACCTTGCGTCCGTCGATCGTCAGCAGCACGTCGCCGGCGCGCAGACCGGCCTTGGCCGCAGGCGAGCCGGGATCGACGCGGTTGATGAGCATGCCTGTGTTGCTGGCCAGGGCGTAGAAACGCTCCAGATCCTGCAGCACGCCCGGCACGATTCCGACGTAACTGCGCGTGATGGCCCCGTCCTTGACGAGCGCCGCGGCGACCCGCCGGGCGACGTCGGCCGGGATGGCGAAACCGAGATTCTCCGCCCCGATGTAGGCGCGGGAATTGATGCCGATGACCTTGCCTTCCTCGGTTACGAGCGGGCCGCCGCTGTTCCCGGGATTGATCGCCGCGTCGGTCTGGAGCCAGGTGTTGAACGAACCGGTCTCGTGGCCGTTGACGCCGCCGCTGTCTTCAAAGTAGCGGTTGTGGTTGGAAATGATGCCGCGGGTCACGGTGCGGGTCAGACCATGCGGTGTGCCCACCGCGTAGACGGTCTGCCCGGCGAAAAGCTCCGACGAGTCGCCGAAACTCGCCGCGGAAAAGCCGAGGCCCCGCGCCTTGAGCGCCGCGGTGTCGAGCCGCAGCAAGGCCAGATCGGTCCAATGATCCCAGCCGACGAGGGAGGCGCCGACCCGCTCGAGATTGGCGAGCGTGACGGAAATTTCCACGGCCTGCGGGCTCACGACATGGGCGTTGGTCAGCACGAGGCCGTCCGCGGAGATGATCACGCCCGAGCCGATGCCGCCGGTAAAACGCTTGGCGCCGTTCTGAAACTCGATTTCCCGCACATCGATGCGGACCACCGCCTCCAGCAACCTGTTGAACCCGCGGCTCATGGCCGCACCGGCGCTCAGCGGCAGGAGGAGACCGGCCAGCATGGCATAAACCAGCTGGCGGATGATTGACGGTGGAAGGGAATCTCTCACTGTGATGGATTCAAATCGATGGCTACCAATTGCAAAGACTACGACTTTCTCCAAATCGAGCCTCATTGGCAATCTTTCTGGGAGAAAACCAAGGCATTCAAGGCTGAGAATGGGTCGACCAAGCCGAAATACTACGTGCTCGACATGTTCCCCTATCCTTCCGGCGCCGGCCTGCACATCGGCCACCCGGAAGGCTACACGGCCACGGACATCCTCGCCCGCTACAAGCGCGCGCGCGGCTTCAATGTGCTGCATCCCATCGGCTGGGACGCCTTCGGCCTGCCCGCCGAACAACATGCGGTAAAGACCGGCACGCATCCGGCCGCCAACACGCAGAACAACATCGTCAACTTCCGCCGCCAGATCAAGGCGCTCGGCTTTTCCTACGATTGGGACCGCGAAGTCGACACGACCGACCCGAAATACTTCCGCTGGACGCAGTGGATTTTCCTCCAGCTCTTCCGCAAAGGCCTGGCCTACGTGGACGAGCGCCCCGTCTGGTGGTGCCCGGAACTCCGCACGGTTCTCGCCAACGAGGAGATCGTCGACGGCAAATCCGAGGTCGGCGGTTTCCCCGTCGAACGCCGCAACCTGCGCCAATGGGTGCTGCGTATCACGGCCTACGCCGAGCAACTGATCGACGGGCTGAAAGACGTCGACTGGCCCGACTCGACCAAGCGCATGCAGGAGGCCTGGATCGGCCGCAGCGAAGGCGCCGAGGTGCATTTCGCCCTGGAGAATCCCTCGCTCGGCGACCTGAAGATCTTCACCACGCGCCCTGACACGCTCTTCGGCTGCACCTACATGGTCGTCGCTCCGGAGCACCCGCTGGTGCCGGAGCTCACCACGGCGACGCAACGCGAGGCCGTCGAAGCCTACCGCCGTCAGGCCGCCGGCAAGAGCGATCTTGATCGCACCGACCTCGCCAAGGACAAGAGCGGCGTCTTCTCCGGCAGCTACGCCATCAATCCCGTGAACAATCAGCGCGTGCCCATCTGGATCGCCGAGTATGTGCTCATGGGTTACGGCACCGGCGCCATCATGGCCGTGCCGGCGCACGACGAGCGCGACCATGAGTTCGCGGTGCGCTACGAACTCCCCATCGTCCGCGTCATCGAGGCGGCGGACAAATCGGAAAAACTGCCCTACGTCGGCGACGGCATCGTCATCAATTCGCCCGGCTACGACGGTCTCTCCTGGCCCGAAGCCAAAAAGAAGATCACCGCCGCACTCGCCGCCCGGGGCATCGGCAAGGGCACCATCAACTACAAGCTCCGCGACTGGCTGTTTTCCCGGCAGCGTTACTGGGGCGAGCCGTTCCCGATCGTCTGGGTCAGCGAGGCCGACTACCGGAAGGCAGCGGCCTTGCGTCCGGACCTGCCGGCGCAGCCGGTCACCTTCGTCGAAAAAGGCGTCACCCACTACGCGCTGCCCTTGCCTGACTCCGCCCTGCCGCTGGTATTGCCCGACGTGCAGTCTTATCTGCCGAGCGGCACCGGTGAAAGCCCGCTGGCCAACGAGACCGCCTGGCTGGAAATTTGGTTCAACGTCCAGACTGGCACCTCGCTCCCGGCCGCGCAGGCCAGACCCGACGGCGACGCCTGGGTCCGCGGCCGCCGCGAGACGAACACCATGCCGCAATGGGCCGGCTCTTGTTGGTATTACCTGCGCTACCTCGATCCGCAGAACGCCGGCGCCATCGCCAGCCCCGAGGCGCTGGAGTATTGGGGCGTGCCCGACCTCTACGTCGGCGGCGCCGAGCACGCCGTGCTGCACCTGCTCTATGCCCGTTTCTGGCACAAGGTGCTCTTCGACCTCGGCATCGTGCCACAGGCCGAACCGTTCAAGAAGCTCTTCCACCAGGGCATCATCCTCGGGGAAGACGGCGTTAAAATGTCGAAGAGCCGCGGCAACGTGGTCAATCCCGACGACATCATCCGCGCCTACGGCACCGATTCGCTGCGGCTCTACCTGATGTTCCTCGGACCGCTGGACGCGATGAAGCCTTGGAACACCAAGGGCATCGAGGGCGTGCATCGCTTCCTGAAGAAAATCTGGCGCGAATGCCTCACCGAAGAAGGCGCCGTCAACGCACGACTGGTCGCGTCCGGCAGCCTCACGCCGGCCACGGAAAAGCTGCTGCATGAAACGATCAAGAAAGTCGGCGACGACATCGAAGGCCTGCGCTTCAACACGGCCATTTCCCAGATGATGATTCTGCTGAATGCGCTGCAGAAGGAACCGGCGGTTCCGCGCGGCGTGATGCTCGACGTGCTCCGCCTGCTAGGGCCATTTGCCCCTCATGTCTCCGAAGAACTCTGGGCCCGCCTCGGAGAATCCGGCTCGATCATGGCCGCCAGCTGGCCGCAATACTCCGCGGAGAAACTTGTCGCCAGCACCATCACCGTCGTCATACAAGTGAACGGCAAGCATCGTGGTGAAGTGAACGTTGAGCCAGGGATCGCCGAATCCGATCTGGTAAATTTGGCCCTATCCCAACCCAAGGTTTCGCCACACGTTGAAGGTAAACTGCTCAAACGCACCATCTACATCAAGGGCAGAATAATTAATCTGTTGGTATAAAATGATATAGAACAGAATGACTTCATTGTTTTTACTTGAAATAGGTATTATCACCTATTTTATATAGGTAATAACAGAAACAGTTCTCATCCTCGTGTGACTGTGTTACCTTAAATATCATCCAACATGAAAACATTAAGCACCCGCTTGCTCATCCTTGGTGTTGCCGCGCTGGTTGCATTGTCTCCGGACGCCTTTGCCCAAAGGCAGCTCGGTAAGAAGAAAGGTCCGACCAGCAAGCTCTACGTCGCCGAGGCCACCGGTTCCACCCAGATCAAAACAGGGGAAAAAATCTACACCGCCAGTCAGGCTTCCGCTTTCGACGCGCCCGGCACGGTGATTGAAACTGGCGGCGATTCCCAGGCTACTTTTGTTTATTCCAACGGCGTGGGCATGACGATCGGCGAGAACTCCCACGTCGAGATCAACCGGTTTGACCAGGCTCCCTTCACCGCCAGCAACACCAACGGTGTGGACGAACCCTCCAGTTCGCAAAGTGAAGTCTACGTGTCGCGCGGTTCGGTCGGCATCTCGACCAGCAAGCTCGCCACCGGCAGCACCATGTCCATCTCCACCCCGCTGGGCTCGGTCAATGTCCGGGGCGGCAACATCAAGATCGAGACGACCGACGATGTGACGGTCATTTCCCTGCTTGATGGCGCCGCCACCGTTTTCCGCGGCGAAAACGACGGGATCGGCGTCGTGCTCAATCCCGGCGAGCAAATTGTCCTCCGCCGGCCCCCGATCGGCAAACTGCCGATCATCCAGGTGAACCAGATTCCGATGCAACAGGTGACCTCCCTGACCGATTTCCTCGGCCTGGCCAACAACGCGCGCAGGACCGTCAGTTTCGAGGTGATCGAGCAAAAGGCGACCCAGGGACTTGATACTCCCACGGGCACGCTCGCAGGCGGAGCCGCCGGCGGCAACGCTGACACGGAGGCCGGGGCCGCCTTGGAGTCCACCCAGGAAATCGTGGCCAAGCCGACCGTGCCCGCCAATCTCCCGACCAATCTCGTCGTCAGCCCTGACCGGCTGACCGGTGGCTGATCCCACCCCCACCGCGAAGCCAATCTGTTGTGACTCGACGACGCCATATATTCCGCCCCTTTGTCGCCTTGCTGCTCTTCGGGCTGACACTCTCATCCGGACACGCCCTGCTGAACATCGATGGCACGCGCAATCAGGTCTTCGTCTTCGGCGGCGTTTCCTTCAGCTACAACTCGAACATCTTCTCCGAGGCGACCGCCCGCGGCGACTACAACGTGAGCGCCTCGGCCGGGGCGGAGCTGAAACGGCGGGCGGGCATCATCGGCGTCGACACCACCGTCAGCATCAATTCCCAGGTTTTCAGCAAATACACCTCGGAGAACTCCCTCAACCCGAGCTTCGCCCTCGAACTCACCAAATCCACCGGCCGCACCACCGGTGCGCTCAAGGTCAACGCCTACCGGGAAAGCCGCTCGGACAGTGTGGTCAATCTGCGCACCACCTCCTGGAATTTCCCCCTCGGGCTCAACCTGAAGTATCCGATCAACGAGAAATTCTACGCCACCTCCAGCACCACCTACCTGCGGCGCCGCTACAGCGACACGACCGTTCTGGCCAATCTGACCGACTACTCCGAGGGCATCGATCTGTTCTACGTCTACACCTCCAAGCTCGATCTCGTGGGCGGCTACCGTGTCCGGGCCACGCGCACCTCCGTCGGCAAGGACAGCACCGACCACTGGTTCAACATCGGCGCGTCGGGCGGGCTGCTGGCGAAGCTCAGCGGCACGGTGCGCCTGGGCTATCAGCTCCGCCACGCCACGGGGATCGACGCGGAGAACTTCACGCACTTCAACGCGCTCGCCTCCCTGGGCTGGCCGGTGACCCGCAAGCTCACCCTGTCCGGCCAGGTCAGCCGCGACTTCAACACCATCGCCACCGGCAGTTCGATCGACTCCACCATCCTGGCCTTGAGCGCCTCCTACGCCTACAATCGCAAGCTGACCCTGGAAAGCAGCGTGTCCGCGGGCCGGAACACCTTCCTCGGATCAGGCGTCTCGGCCCGGGAAGACACCTATCTTTCCTGGGATCTCGGCGCCCGCTACAAGTTCAACGAACACCTCAACGTCGGCGCCAGCTATGCGTATTTCATGAACTGGTCCAGCAGCAGCATTTCCGACTTCGATCGCAACGCATTCACCTTTGATATCGCCAGCCGTTATTGATTGATTCCCGCGCCATGCAACCCGCCCGCCTCCTCCTCGCCCTGCTCGCCACCCTGCTCGCCGTCGGCCCGGCCGTCCTGCGCGCGCAGAGCGATGCCACGAAGGCTGAGAAGAAGAACTACGTCCACACGCTCGTTCTCGCCGACCGCCTGCGCATCGCCATCTACCAGGAGGACGATCTCACCACCCTCGCCCGCATCGACGCCCGCGGCCGCGTCAATCTGCCGCTGCTGGGCGAGATCAGCATCGGGGGCATGACCATCGTGGAGGCCCAAGCCGCCATTGAAAACGCCTACAAGGAAGGCCGCTACCTCCGCAATCCGCAGGTCACCATCAACGTCGAGGAATACGCCCAGCGCGAGGTCTCCATCCAGGGCCAGATCCGCAATCCCGGCCGCTTCAGCCTGCCCCCCGAATCCACCTACACCGTCGTGGAACTCGTCACGAAGGCCGGCGGCATCACCGACATCGGCAAGGGCACCGCGGTCGTCATCACCCGCATCATGCCCGACGGCACCAAGAAGGTCTTCACTGTCGATGTCGACAGCATCATCAAGGGCAAAAAAGACAACAAGTCGGAGGACTTCCTGCTCCAAGCCGGCGACAACGTCTACGTGCCCGAACGCCTCATCTGATTTCATCCCATGTCCGACGCCGACGCCTTCCCTTCCAGCGCCCCCCAGAAATCCTCTGGGCCGTCCATGCATGGCAACGACAACCAGGTCGTTGAACGGCGTTCGCTGCGCGATTATTACATCATCCTCCGCGAACGCCTCTGGATCGCCCTGCCGGTGGCCCTGCTCGTCGCCCTTTCGTGGGGTTACTACAAGGCGCAGGAGACGCCCATGTATTCCAGCACCGCCACGATGCAGTTCGAGCGCGCGGAACGCATCGTGCAGAACGAGCAGGTCGTCGACACCTCCGTCCGTTCCGACATCGACCTCAACACCTACCTCCAGATCCTCAACAGCGGTCGCCTGCGGACCATGATCGCCCAGTCCCTCAGCCCCGATCAGATCAAGGTCCTCCAGCGCCCCTACCTCAAGGATCTCGCGCCCGGCGTCAATCCCCCGTCTGTCTCCGGCCTCATCGGCAGCGCCAGCATCGCCTCCATCCGCAACAGTTTCCTCATCAGCATCACGGTCGCCAACCGCGACCCCGAGGGCGCCGCGATTCTCGCCAACGCCTACGTCGACCAGTTCATGCGCTACCTCATCGAGTATTCCGGCGGCAAGAACGAGGTCGCCGTCGAATATCTTCGCACCCGCGGCGAGGAGCTGCGCAAGGAATCCGAGGCCGCCGAGAGCCGCCTGCAGGACTACCGCCGCAAGCACAACCTCGTCTCCCTCGACAACAGCATCAACATCATCGGCGACCGGCTCAAGACCATCAACGGCATGCTCACCAGCGCGCGCCTCGGCCGCTTGGATATCGAGACCCTCCTCGGCCAGATCGACCGCATGCAGAAATCCGGCGGCAGCCTCCTCGAGATCGGCTACATCTCCGCCTACGGCAGCATCCCCGTGCTCAAGGCCCAGCTGGCCGACCTGAACAAATCGGCTTCCATCCTCAGCGAACGCTATCTCGAGCGCCACCCCAAGATGATCGAGGTGGCCAACTCCATCGACGTCGTCACCGCCCAGATCACCCGCAACATCGAGCAATCGATCTCCGACCTGCGCACCCAATACGTCAAGCTCCAGGAGACCGAGGCCAGCTATCAGCGCGAATACAACGAGGCCGAGAAGGACCAGCTCCGCCTCGGTGAACTCTCCGTCGAGTTCAAGAGCCTGGAAAACCAGGCCCAGGTCGCGAAGAGCAACTACATCCAGATCCTCGACCGCCTCAACCAGGTCACCACCTCCAAGAATCTGGAGAATCTTCCGGTCAAACCGCTCGACAAGGCCCTCCCCGCCGGTGCGCCCTACACCCCGAACATCCGCAACATCGTCAAGACCAGCCTCGGCCTCGGCCTGCTCGTCTTCGCCGGCGTGGCGATCGGCCTCAGCTTCATCGACGACCGCGTCAAGAGCGCCTGGGACATCGAGGGTTTCATCGGCGCCCACCTGCTCGGCATCATCCCCGAACTCAACGACGTGCCCGACACCGAGAAGCACTCGCTCGTCAACAGCAACAAGACCTCCCCCGGCTCCGAGGCGTTCCTCAGCGTCTACAGCGCGGTGAAGATCCAGTCGAAACTCGATTTCCCGAAGTCCATCCTCGTCACCAGCACCATCCCCGGCGAGGGCAAGACGATGATCAGCTGCAACCTGGCGGCCTCCTTCGCCCGCCACGGCAAACGCGTGCTCATCATCGACTGCGACATGCGCCGCCCGATGCTGCACCGCCATTTCAAGCTCACCAACGAGGTCGGCCTCATCGCCTGGTTCGAGGCCGGCGGCGTCCTCCCCGCGGATCCCTTCACCGACGCCGCCCTCGGCATCGCCAAGGTCGACGAGAACCTATACCTGCTCCGCTCCGGCGGCCGTTCCAAGAGTCCGACCGAGCTGCTCGAAAAACCCATCTTCGGCCAGTTCATCGAGCACATGAAGCAGCACTTCGACCTCGTGATCGTCGACTCCCCGCCGATGGGTGCCGTCACCGACTCGCTGCTGATCTCCGAGAACACCGACGAAGTCATCTACGTCTGCCGGTTCAACCGCGCCTTCCGCAAACACATCCGGCTCTACATCCGCCAGATCAAGGAAAGCAAAAACGAGCTGCTCGGCATCGTCCTCAACGGCCTCTCCGCCCGCCGCATCGAGTATTATTCGAACTACCGCTACTACCGGAGCTACAAGAAATACTACGGCTCGCAGAGTTGAAGGGCTGAATGGCCGAAAAACTGAAAGGCTGAATCCGCCTCCGCCTGCGGGCGGTTTTTCATATCGCCCTACCGTTTCGGATCATCAGTTTTCCCTTTCAGCTTTTCAGCCTTTCAGTCCTTCAGCCATTTCTCCCCATGTCTGCCTTCCTGCCCAAGGATTTTGACGCCAAGCGCCCCGTCGCCCTGATCGCCGGCCGCGGCTCCTATCCGATCCTCACCGCCGCCGCCATCCGCCGCGCCGGTGTGCCGCTGCGACTGATCGCGATGGACGACGAAACCAGTGCGGAACTCGTCGCCAGCTTTCCGGAAAAAGAGCGCGTCACCCTCAATGTCGGCCAGGTCGGCAAGATGCTCTCCGCCCTCAAGGATTTCGGCGCCGGCTACGCCCTGATGGCCGGCCAGGTGAAACCCAAGCGCCTCTTCCACGGCCTCACCCCCGACCTCAAGGCCGCCTCGATCCTTTTCTCCCTGAAGCGCCGCAACGCCGAGACGATCTTCGGCGCCATCGCCGCCGAGATCGAGAAGATCGGCGTCACCCTGCTCGACGCCCGGGCCTTCATCGATGACCAGCTCGCCCCCCCAGGTTCGATGACCGGGAAAAAACTCTCCATCGACCAGGAATATCTCGACCACGGCATCCACATCGCCCGCGAGATCGCCCGGCTCGACATCGGCCAGGGCTGCGTCGTCCGCAAGGGCACCGTCCTCGCCGTCGAGGCCTTCGAGGGCACCGACGACATGCTGCGCCGCGCCGGCAACTTCAAGACCGACGAAACCCTCTTCGTGAAGACCGTGAAGGCGAAGCAGGACTTCCGCTTCGACGTCCCGGTCTTCGGCCTGCGCACCCTCGAAACCATGCACACCGCCGGCCTCCCCGCCGCCGCCCTCGAGGCCGGCAAGGTCATCGTCCTCGAAAAACCCGCCGTGATCCGGCAGGCCAAGGACTGGGGCATCACCCTCCACGGCTTCTGAGACGATCCTTGGTGGGAGGGGCTTTATGCCCCGACGGCAAGGCGGCCGCAATCCCGTCGGGGCATAAAGCCCCTCCCACCCCATTGCCTTTCGTCCGCTCCACCTGACTTGCACTTTTCCCCCGCTCGCCCACCTTTCCCTCATGTCCGCTGATCTGGTCGAAGTTTCCGTCAAAGGCCTCATGCCCACCGCCAATGGCTGCGCGGTATTTCTCGGCAATGACGAGAAAGTCTTCGTCATCTACGTCGACCCGAGCGTCGGCAGCGCCATTTCGATGACGATAAACGGCATCAAGAAGGAACGCCCGCTCACCCACGATCTCATCGGCCACCTGCTCCTCGGCTTCGAGATCTCGCTCGAACGCGTCATCATCAACGACGTCAACGACGGCACCTATTTCGCCCGGATCATTTTGCACATGCAGAACGAGCTCGGCCGGAAATTCCTCGAACTCGACGCCCGCCCGAGCGACTCGATCGTCCTCGCCCTGCAGCAGAAGCGCCCGATTCTCGTCGCCCGCAAGGTCTTCGACCTCGTGGAAGACATGGCCGAGATCCTCGAACGCGTGCTCAAACAGCAGAAGGAAGAGCCCAAGGACGAGGAAGACCAGTAGGTCGACTAACCCCATCATGGGCTTCCCCGCCTTTGATCCCCTCTATGAAGAGGGGTGCCCGTCAGGGCGGGGTGTGTGGGGAGTGTCCGATGGACTTGCCGCGACCGCAGGTGACCACTCTCTCCTTGCTTGTCATTCCGAGCGCAGCGAGGAATCTCCCCATCCACTTTTCCCGTGTGACCCACCCTTTACCGCATAAACAATTGCCGGAGCCCATCCTCCCCGGCCAGCCGCTCACCGCGCTGGCGCCGATGCAGGATGTCACCGACCTGGCCTTCATGCGGGTGATGGCGCACTACGGCGCGCCGGACTATTTCTTCACCGAGTTTTTCCGCGTGCATGGCCAGTCCCGGCCCGAGAAGCACATCCTGCGTTCCATCGATGAGAACCAGACCGGTCGCCCGGTCTTCGCCCAGCTCATCGGCGAGCATGTGCCCGACATGGTCCGCACCGTGAAGGAACTCCTCAAGCATCCGGTCGCCGGCATCGACCTCAACATGGGTTGCCCGGCCCCGAAGATCTACAAGAAGAACGTCGGCGGCGGCCTGCTGCGCGACCCCGCCAAGATCGATGAGTTGCTCGGCGCCCTGCGCGACGCCGTGCCCGGCCTGTTCACCGTCAAGATGCGCATCGGCTTCGACTCGACCGCCCATTACGAGGAAATCCTCAGCCTGATCAACAAGCACTCCGTCGACCTGCTCAGTGTGCATGGCCGCACGGTGAAGGAAGGTTATCGCAGCGAGGTGCACTACGATTTCATCGGCACGGCCGCACGGATCGTCCGTTGTCCCGTGCTCGCCAACGGCAACATCACCTCGGCCGACAAAGCTGCCGCCGTCCTCGCCGAAACCGGCGCCGCCGGCGTGATGATGGGCCGCCACGCCATCCGCAACCCGTGGATCTTCCGCCAGTGCCGCGAGCGGTGGTTGTCGATTTCCACATCGACGACAGGCGCCGGTATGGAAACCGGCGCCCACCCAAAGCCGGTAGGGGCGGTTGCCCCCAACCGCCCTGTCGTCTTCCAACCCACGCTCGCAGACGTCCGCGAATACGTCGCCCGCCTCTACCGCGAGACGCAGCAACCCGGCGTGCCCGAGAAGGCCCACGTGGCCAAGATGAAGAAATACCTGAACTTCGTCGGCCAGAGCGTGGACACCGACGGCGCATTCCTCCACGCCATGCGCCGCGCCATGACCGAGGCCGAACTCATCCACGTGTGCGACCGCCACCTGATGAGCGAACCCAACAAGCATTTCGCGACCGAACCCCACCCCGGCCTCATCGCCCGCCCGAACTGCGAGACCCCGATAGAGAGTTGCTCGCTCGATACGGTCACGGCGTGAGAGATTCGCCCCGAGGCAACTCGGGCGTGCCCCGCGCCCCGTGCCAGAATCGCGAGATGATCACCCGGCGTTGGTCTACATCCACCCGGTAGACGATCCGGATCGAGCGAAAGATCCGCTCCCTGATGTCTGGCGACTTGAACTCCGGCACCACCCGTCCCGCGAGCGGCATGCCGCCGATCGATTCCGCCTCGCCCAGAAGCTGGCGACCAAATCTCCCCGCCGCCGGCGGATTATCCGTGGCGATGAAACGAACAATCTCTTCCAAGTCACGCAGAGCGCGTGCCGAGATGATTACTTTGCAGCCCATTCATCGAGTTTGGCCCTGGCTTCCTGGACGCTAAAACCACCCTCCCGCTCAAAGGAATCGAATCCTTCCCGCACACCGGCGACAAACTCCAGCTCCTTGGCAATCTCCCGAAGTGTAACCTCGTCCGGCAACCGCCGGATCAAGTCAATCGCGAGGTCTTTGCTGCTCATGAGGGCAAGTTAGCTTTCTTCGCTTCCAAAGCAAGTCTGCGCACCTCACCTCATCTCCCGTCCACTTGAACTGCGCGACCCCGTTCAAAAGCGGCTCATTCGATTCAACGACAGCCCGAGCATCGGTCAGGAAATACCCAAACCCTTGCGCACTTCACCTTGCGAGGCGAATTCGCCCGCAGACTTGCTGCCGTCTGACACGAACAACTTCTGGCAAAGCTCAAAGGCAGTCGCTCTCAATTCGTCCGTAGCCAGGCGATCTTTCACTGATTCAAAGAATTTCTCTTTGCTCTTGGGATCAGCCAGTGCCGCCCGAACTGCCCCGATGGATTTGTTCTGATAATACTCGAAAGAAATCTTGGGATCCCAGTTATACGACGCGACCTTGGCCGAGATAAAACGGCTCTCATTCAGAGCGATGAAGTTATCCGCATACATGCAGTAATGCAGGACATCCACTATCGCCTCGCGCTGTGCCTGCGAAAGCCCGTCCTTTGCATCTGCCTTGGGGGTGAAGAGTCGATTGAGCATGGGAGTGGTTTGTTAATTAGCCGATTGCGGCAGCAGGTAAAGCAATTCCATCAGGTCACTCCAACCCCAGCACCTTGCGTCCAGTGTCGGAGATCATCTGCGGGGTCCATTGCGGATCCCAGACGATGTGCACCTTGGCGGACTCGACGTCAGGTAGCGCGGCGATCTTCTGGCGCGCGTCCTCGGCGATGACCGGGCCCATGCCGCAGCCTGGCGCCGTGAGCGTCATCTTCACGTCCACGACATTCTTGCCCGCCGGGGTTTTCTCGACGGCGAGATCGTAGACCAACCCGAGATCGACGATGTTGACCGGGATCTCCGGGTCGAAACAGGTTTTCAACGCGGCCCAAACCGCTTCTTCCGAGAAAGCAATCTGTCCTGAACTTGTCGAAGTGCCGGCAACCGCGGGCGTATATCCGCCGATGGCCGAGGCGTTCGCCGCCGCTATTTGAAAAAGCCCCTGATCCGTCCGCACGGTGACATTGCCGCCCAACGTCTGCGTGATGAACACGCTCGCGCCTGCCTTGAGCGTGACCTTGTCACCGGCGGGAATGATGGTGGCGGGGCAATCGCTCGCGAGGATATGTTCCTTGGTCATTGCCCGGACAATGGCGGTTGCGTGGTTGGGCGCAACTGGGGAATCCGCGGCGGGGCGCCGTGGCTCCGGCTGGTTCACTGGAGCGCGGGCAGCCTGTCCTCCATAGGCTTGGCGACGGAGGAACCTCGCCCGCGGGTTTCGGCCGATCAATTCATCCGCAGGTCGAACGGCAGGCGGGCATAGAGTCCGCGCGGGTCGTTGAACTTGCTCAACGATTGCAGTTCGTCGGCCGCCTGCCGGATGAGGATGCCCACCGGGCCGCCCAGGCTTTGTTCGCGGCGCCGGCCTTCCATCGCATCCTTGAAGGCCTCGGCAAAAAGTTTCTTCCGCGGATACTCCGCCACCCGGAAATCTTCCCCGAGTTCCGCTTTTGCGGCGGCGTATTTGACGGCATCGGCGAGGCCGCCGATTTCGTCCACGAGGTGCAGCTTGAGCGCCTCGCTGCCGGACCACACCCGGCCCTGGGCGATCTCCTCGACCACCGAGCGGTCGAGTTTGCGCGCCGTCGCCACCTTGCCGATGAACTGCTCATAGACCCAATCGACCGAGGTCTGGAAGACGGCGAGCTCCGCGTCGGTCTTCGGGCGGACGATCGTGGCGGCATCGGCGAATTTGCCGGTCTTCACCGTGTCGAAGGTCAGGCCGAGCTTGTCGGTGGCGAGGCCCTGCACATTGAGAAACATGCCGAACACGCCGATGGAACCCGTGATCGTCGCGGGCTCCGCGAAGATGCGGTGGGCCGCGGTCGAGATCCAGTAGCCGCCGGACGCGGCCACCGTGCCCATCGAGACGACCACCGGACGGGACTGGCTGATCAGATGGAGTTCGCGCAGGATGGCCTCGGAGGCGCTGACGCTGCCACCGGGGCTGTTCACGCGCAACACGACGGCCTTGACGCTGTCGTCCAGCCGGATCTGGCGGAGCAGGCGCGAGGTCTTTTCACCGTAGACATAGCCTTCGTCATTGCCGGTGCCGTCGACGATCTCGCCCTCCGCATAGATGATCGCCAGCTTTCCCTTGCCGGCGGAACTGATCTCGATCTTGCCCTCGTTCACACGCTTGGCGGCGAGACCGCCGGATGAGATCTGCCGGGCATAGTCCTTGAGGGCAACCTGCCGGAAGGGCTGGGTGCTGTTTTTGCTGCGCCCGGTCGCCACTTTCAGCTCGGCGAGAACTTCATCGAGGTAGCCGATGCGGTCCACCAGCTTCAGCTGCTTGGCGTCGTCGGCGCGGATCAACCCCTTCTCATCGACGGCGGCCTGCAGCGCGCCGGGAGCGAGTTGCCGGGCTTGTTCAATGGAAACGGTCAGCGAGGCCCAGACGTCGTCGAGCAGCTTCTGAACCTGGGCACGGTTCTCCGGGCTCATGTCCTTCCGGGTGTAGGGCTCGACGGCGCTCTTGTATTTGCCGACGCGCGTGACCTGCACGCCGATGCCGAATTTCTCGAACGCACCGGTGTAGAACATCGGCTGCGAGGCCAGACCGGGCATCACGACGGCGCCATAGGGATCGAGGACGATCTCATCCGCGACCGACGCGAGATAGAAGTCGCGCGTGCCGGCGTAATCGATGTAGGCCTTCACCGGCTTGCCCGACGCCTTGAATGCCTCGATCGCCTCGCGAACCTCTTTGAGCGCGCCATACCCCGAACCGTAGCCCATGGGCTGCAGAGAGCCCGTCAGGTAGAGTCCCTTGATGTCGTCGTCATGGGCGGCGGCCTGGAGCGCGCGCGTGGCCTCGCGCAGTTGCAACACCCGGCCGCGACCGCCGCCGAAAGCCTCCAGGAATTCCTCCAGCCCCTCGACCTGCGACGGCGTGTCCTGGATATTGGTCGCCAGATCGAAGACCAGATACGAGTTCTCCACCACGTCGACGGGCTTCTTCTGCCCCATGGCGGCAAGCGCGGCGATGAACAGCACGCACAACACCATGCTGCCGACGATGAAAACGATCAGCGCCGCGAGTGTGGCAAAGAAAGAGGTGAAGAAGTTCTTCATGGCGCGAAGCTAGGCAGCCCGTCCGCCATCGCCAGCGAAAAGAGATTGCTGGCCCGCAACTTGGACAAACGGTTAACCTGCGCGACAGGTGGCGCCCGTCCGGCCTAATAACCGGACCGGGCTGCATTGGTTTCGCCATCTAGTCCTTTTCATTTCCGGGAAACGCGACCTATAGTGACAGCCATGAGTGAGAAAAAGGAACTGCTCACAACCAACCGCAAGGCGCTGACCATCAATCTGGACGGCACCTGTTACGGCACCATCGCTGAAATCGGCGCCGGGCAGGAGGTCGCGCGCATTTTTTTCCAGGCGGGCGGCGCCTCGGGTTCCATTGCCAAGACCATGTCGGCCTACGACATGACGTTCAGCGACGCCATCTACGGCAAAGCTCCGCGCTACGTCTCGCGGGAGCGCCTGCACACGATGCTCGACCACGAATACCGGCTGCTCAAGGAGCGCCTTTCCGAGAAGCGCGGCGACCGCACGAGGTTCTTCGTGTTCGCCGACACGGTCGTGGCCAAGAGCTTCAAGGGCCCCAACGAAGGCCATGGCTGGATGGGCATCCGCTTCCAGCACGAGCCGCTCGCCGAGCCCAGCGAAATCATCATCCACGTCCGCATGTGGGACCGCGAAAACATTCTCCAGCAGCAGGCGCTGGGCATCGTGGGCGTGAACCTGATCCACGGCGCCTTCAACCACGGCGCCGACCCGCAGCAGCTGGTGACTTCCCTCGTGGATTTCGTCGGCACCGAACGCATCGAGGTCGACATGCTCCGTGCGAGCGGCCCGGCTTTCGGCGCCATCGACAACCGCCTGCTCGCCCTGAGCCTCGTGCAGCACGGCCTGACCAACGCCGTCATGTTCTCCCCCTCCGGCGAGATGCTCCAGCCCGCGGAGGCGCTCCACCACAAGGCCGTGCTCGTCGAGCGGGGCAGTTTCCGGCCCGTGACCAATGTCAACGTCGACATGCTGGCCTGTGCCACCGCCCGGTTCACGCAAGAGCCCATGGTCAAGGACAAGGAGACGCTCGTCCTCATGGAGATCACCATGAACAACCTGCTCGCCGGCGGCGGACTCGACGCCGACGACTTCCTCGCGCGCGTCGACATGCTGGGACACATCGGATTCACGACCGTCATCTCCAACTACCCCGAGTTCTACCGGCTCGTCTCCTACTTCCGCCGCTACACCAAGGAAATGATCGGCGTGGTCATGGGCATCGACACCCTGCTCGAGGTCTTCAACGAGAAATACTACGAGAAACTCGAGGGCGGCATCCTCGAATCCATGGGCCGCATGTTCAAACACGCGGTCAAGCTCTACATCTACCCGATGCGACCGGACATCTTCGACCGTCACCTGGCCCATGGCCAGGCGGCCGACACCCCGCGGCCCGGTCAGACCGTCCCGCCGGATGCGCTGATCACCGCTCGCAACCTGCAGGTTTCTCCCCGGCTGCGCCACCTCTACGCGCACCTGTTGGAGAACCAGAACATCGACTGCATCGTCGGCGCCAACCCGAGTTACCTGAACAGCTTCTCCCGCGACGTGCTCCCGCGCATCAAGGCCGGCGATGCCAGCTGGGAAAAGATGGTGCCGCACAAGGTCGCGGAACTCATCAAGGCACGAAGACTTCTCGGCTACGGTGCGAAAACTCCCACCGCAATTGGGTGACAGACTTTACCAAGCCAGAACGATCCTCGTGCGGGCCTGATTGCGTGGCTGCGGCTTCCAGCCGCAGAGCTTCACCGGCCGGAAAGCCGGCGCCACTGGCCAGCCCCCGTCTCCAGCTCCAGCACCAAACGGATTTTTTTCGTGTCTTTCAAATGATTCGCCGCCAACTCTTCTGACCGCTTATGCGCTTCTACAAATACCACGCCTTGGGCAACGACTACATTGTGATGAATCCCGCCGATTTCCCCGGCTGGCCCGCGCCGACCGTCGCGCAGATCCGCGTCATCTGCCACCGCAACTTCGGCGCCGGCTCCGACGGCATCCTCTGGGGCCCCCTGCCCTCGAAGCAGGCCAAGTTCGGCCTGCGCATCTACAATCCCGACGGCTCCGAGGCCGAAAAATCCGGCAACGGCCTGCGGATCTTCTCCCGCTATCTCTTCGACCAAAAGCTCGTCGCCGATGCGTCCCCCTTCACCATCGAGGTCCCGGGCGGGGTCGTCGAATCACGCGTCATGGACGGCGGGCAGCGCATCACGGTCGAGATGGGTCGCGTTACTTTTCAGAGCGACAAGATCCCCGTCGCCGGCCCGGTGCGCGAGGTGCTCAACGAAAAGTTCACCATCCAGGACCGCGAGTTCACCTTCTGCGCCGCCGGCATCGGCAATCCCCATTGCGTGATGGTCCTGCCGGAAATTTCCGCCTCGCTCGCGACGAAATACGGCCCCGACATCGAGGTGCACAAGAATTTCCCGAATCGCATCAACGTCCAGTTCCTCAAGGTCCTCGACCGGCAGAATGTGCAGATCGAGATCTGGGAGCGCGGCGCCGGTTACACGCTGGCATCCGGCAGCAGCTCCAGCGCCTCGGCCGCCGTCGCCCGCAAGCTCGGCCTCGTGGACGCGAACCTGACCGTGCACATGCCCGGCGGAAAAATCGGCATCGAGATCGCGCCGGACTTTGCCATCCGCATGACCGGCCCGACCACCCGCGTCGGCGAAGGCCTCCTGCATACCGAGCTGTTCACGACGAAGGTCTGAGCCGCGAGGGTGGAGCGCGGCCTCCGGACGCGCTGGCCCAGGGCGCGAACGCGTCCGGAGGCCGCGTTCCACCTCGGTAAGAAGAAAGCCGGGGCGAAAATGCCCCGGCTTCGTCATCTCGATTCCTCCCGTTCAGTCGCGATATTTGACCGGGCAGCCGTAGGACTGTGACACCTTCGTGCGGACCGGCTGTCTGGCCTTCAGGTCGGCGAGCGCGGCGGTCACGTAATTGGTCGCCTTGGCGATATCCTCGGGATTGCCGGAACGGATGCTGTCGATGCCGCCGGCATAGACGAGGGTGCCGTCGCCATCGATCACATACATGTGCGGAGTCGTGCGGGCGTCGTAGAGCTTGCCCACCTTGCCATCCTGGTCGCGGAAATAGGCCGTCGTGGCCGTGCCGTGCCGTTTCTGCCAGGCGGCCACCTTGGCGGGATCGTAGTCGCCCTGCGCGCCCGGATGGCCGGAATTGATCTGCAGCCACACGACACCGTCGGCCGCCGCCGCCTGCTGGAGCTTCGGCATGTTGCCGCTCTTGTCGTAGTGCTTCTTTACGATCGGGCACTCGGGATTGGTCCACTCGAGCACGACCGTCTTGCCCCGGAAATCCGCGAGCGAGTGCTTTTGGCCGTTGATGTCCGTCAGCGAAAAATCGGGCGCGGCCCGGCCCACCTCGGCGGTGGCGGCCTGCCCGATGCTGAACGCCGCGCCCAGCGCGACGCCCGTCAGGATGATTTTGCGCAATGTTTTCATGGGAGGGATGTGCGTGGAAATTGCACACGTTGCCGACGCAGTCAAAGGCGGCGCGGTTACAATCCGGGCGGCGTTTTTGCCCGAGGCGATCCGGATAATTGCGCGTTGCGGCGCGGCCGGCCTCCCCTAGGTTGGCCCCAACGTGATCGGCTGGATTGGAGATTTCTTCCGCTTCTGGTGGGCGTTGTTCTACTGGAACATACGCAAGGGCTGGTTCCGCCTCTGTGGCGCGCACCGGGACGACTGCCCGTGCCAGAATATCAGCGATTCCGGCCTGGCGATGGAATCGCGCTGCGATGCCGTCACCCTTTGGCACCGGCCGGCGCGCTTCCAGCGGGTCTGCCCGCTGCTGAAGGAGACCCCCGAGGGATTCCGCTGTTCGGTGGAGGCCGAGCGCGTGCGCCCTTTCTGGGGCCGGGCGGCGCTCTATTGCGGCGGCGCCCTGCTGGCCTGCTATCTTGTCGGGACCACGCTGGCTTTCGTCGCCCTGCGGGCGGCCCGCTACGAGGTCAGCTATCCGATGGTGGCCTGGCCGCCCCGCTGGCATGAATTGCGCGGCGCGCAGGAACGGCTTTACGCCGCCCGTGCCCAGGAGGCGCTCGCCCGGGGTAATTATCAGGAAGCCATCCTGTCGCTGGAGCGGGTCTGTCAGCTCAACCCGCGCAATTACAGCGCCGGACTGGCGCTCGCCGGATTGTCGCAGGTGGCGGCCCAGCCCTTTGTCTCCGAGCACATCTACGAACGCCTCATGCGGGATGTCCCCGACCAGCGCATCCAGACCGCGCAGATCTGGTTCCGCATGCTGCTGGCGCGCGCCAATTACGAGAAGGTCATCCCGCTGGCCGCCGCCATGCTCAGCGAGGATCCCGAACATCGGGGCGCGTGGCTGCATGCGCTGCTGTTTGCCACGCGCCAGACCCGGAGCGGCGACGCGCTCAAGGGAATTCTCCAGCAAAACCCGCACCTGCCCGAGTGGTGCACGGAGATACTCAATCTGGAAATCGCCCTGCTTGAAAACCGCCTGGCCGGCGCGCTGCCGGGATTGACCCGCATCCATCGCCAGCCGGTCCCGACCTACCTGCCCTATTTCCAAACCGAGCGCCTTCTCCTGCACGGACACGCCGACGACGCGGACACGGTGCTGACCGCCTACGGCAAAAGCGTCCCGGCCGACGAAGCCGGATTCCTGCGCCTGCGGATTTACCGCGCCAAGGGGTGGACCGCCCTGAGCGGCCCCGAATACGACACGCTGCTCCGTTACCCCATGACTCCGCGTCTCGCCGCGAAATTCTGCGCCCATCTGATTGGTCATCCTGACGCCGGACAGCTTGCCCGCTACCTCGACAAATTCACCTGGGAAGGTCCCGCCCTCTCCGTCGAAACAATGCCGCTCTATCAGGCCGGCTACCTCGCCGCCGCGCTGGCCGGCGATACCTCGCGGGCCGACCGGATCCTGGCCGACATTTCCAAGTTTACCTCGTCCGATGCCCGGGTGCTCAAGGGACTCGCCGATCTCCTCAAATCCGGTCCGTCCGACCCGCGACTGCCCCGCATCCTTCCGCTTGTGCCGCTGCCCACCGAGGTCGTCTACGCCATTCTCGACCGACCGTCCGTCGTAAAGAAATGACCAGTCCGGCTGCATCCCAGCTCCCGGCGGCATCCACCGGCCACCTGCCGCGCGGCATCCAGGCTCTCGGCGCGGTGCTCCTGCTGATGACGGCCGCGTTCTGCGTCCTGCTCTGGCCGGAGTGGAGCCAGAATCCCGATCTCTCCCACGGTTTCTTCGCCCCGGTGGTCTTTCTCCTGCTCCTCTGGGAAAGCCGCCGCGCCGGCACGCCGCGCTGGGTGCCCGCCGGACGCTACCCGCCGGAGTTGCTGTTCGTGTTCTCGTGCCTGGCCGGCTTTGCCCTGTTCGGACTCGCGGGCATTTTCGCGGCCTCCTTGGCGTGGAACCATGCCCTTGTCTCCCTCCTGATCGCGGCCTCCCTGTGCAGTTTCCTTTTGGGCGGACTGCTGATCCTCGCCGACGAACGAGTGCGCCTCGTGCCCTTCAACTGGATCAGCCTGACCGCCATCTTCCTCTGGATCCTCATCAGCCCGATGCCCGACGGCACCTATGCCCGCCTGACCCTCGGCCTGCAGGGTTTCGTGTCGGACAACGTGCTGCGCACCCTGCACCTGCTCGGCATCCCGGCCCGCCAGCACGGCAACATCATCGAACTCGCACGGACCTCGGTCGGCGTCGAGGAGGCGTGCAGCGGCATCCGCAGCCTGCTCTCGTGCGTGTATGCCGGATTTTTCTTCGCCGCCTGGCAGGTGCGCCGGCCCGGCGGCCGGCTGTTCCTGATCGTGGCCGCGCCGGTGCTGGCGCTGGGCATGAATTTCCTGCGCTCGCTCACGCTCACCCTGCTCGCCAACGCCGGGCACAAGATTGAGGGATTCTGGCACGACGCCACCGGCTTCGCCATTCTCGGCGTGACCGCGCTCGTGCTGGCCGGACTCGCCGTGCTGCTCGAGTCCAAGCCGGCACCTCCGCCGCCGGACACCGCATCGCCAGCCGCGAGCCCGGCCCGCTGGCCCCTGCAGGTTTTCTGGGGCAGCATACTCGCCACCCTGATTCTCGCGGGATTCTTTTTCATCAACTCCCGCCCCTCTCCCCGCAGCGGCCGGCCCGTCCCCGTCCTTACGGAAATCCTCCCGGCGCACGCCGAGGGGTGGAAGGCGATCACGCCCAAGGATCTCTACCGGTTCGCCGACATTCTCAATACCTCGCACCTGATCGAGCGCACCTATGTCCGCACCAACGACGAAGGGCGGCTGACGCAGCTGACGGTTTACGTCGCCTACTGGGCGCCCGGCCAGGCCTCGGTCAGCCGGGTCGCCTCGCACACTCCCGATGCCTGCTGGCCGGGCTCAGGCTGGACGGCCAGGCCGGTGACCGACGAGCAGTTGGTGCCGCAATTGCCCGGTGCGACCGTCTTTCCGGCGGAACAACGGCTCTTTCAAAACGCCGACGGCTACCCGCAACACGTCTGGTTCTGGCACATCTACGACGGTCGCGTCATCAACTACCAGGATCCCTACTCGGTGTCGGCGCTTTTCCAACTCGCCCTCCAGTATGGCTTCCGCCGGCAAGGCGACCAGTTCTTCGTGCGCGTCTCCAGCAACCGCCCCTGGTCCGAACTGGCCGGCGAGCCGCTGGTCGGGGAAATATTCGCGAATCTCGCCCGCATCGGCCTCTGAACATGCCCCTCGCCACCACCCGCAACGAAAAGATCATTCTCGCCCTGCTCGCCACCCTTCTCGTGCTGGGTCTCATCGGGCAAGCCCTCCTCTGAACCGTGCATTGCAGTTGCCAATCCCCGCCGATTGAAAAGCGTAGGCATCCCCGCCGCCTGTCTGCCCGTATTGATATGAAATGCTCCTGGCCTCCGTCCGCCTGTTCCCTTTCCCCGGCACCGCTTCACCGCCGCGGGCGGAACCGGCGCGTTTTTGCGTGATGCCAGCCGCGACCGACAGTTCCGACCCGCAAAACCAGGCCGGCGAACAAGCCGCCCTGCTGACGGCAATGGCCCGCGGCGACAAGACCGCGCTCGCCCGACTCTACGACTCGCTCGCCAAGCCGCTCTATTCGCTCGCCTTTCGTGTCCTCAACGACGCCACCGAGGCGCAGGATATCATCCAGGACGTGTTCCTCCAGATGTGGCACAAGGCCGCCGATTACGACACATCCCGGGGCTCCGTCTTCAGCTGGGCTGCCACCCTCACCCGCAACCGCGCCATCGACCGGGTTCGCATGCGGCGACGTCGCGCCGAGCTTCTCGCCGAATCCGCCGGCGAACTCCAGCCCGCCGCGTCAACCGGTGACGCCGATTCCGCCGGCTCTCTCTGGGCGCAGGAAAAGGCCGGCGTCGTCCGCGCCGCCCTCACCCAGCTCGCCCCCGACCAGCAGAAGGCCATCGAACTCGCCTATTTCAGCGGTCTCACCCAGCAGGAGATCGCCACCCGACTCAACGAACCGCTCGGCACCATCAAGGCCCGCATCCGCCGCGGCCTCCTGCAGCTGCGCGAAACCCTCCCGGCGCGTCTATGATCACCGAGCGACAGGAAGAACTCGCCGCCCTCCACGCCTTCGGCCTGCTCGAAGGCGCCGAACGGGATGCCTTCGTCGCCGAGTTGGCGGCCAATCCTGATCTCCGGGCCCTGTGCGACAGCCTCGTCGGCACCGCCGCCGAACTCGCGCTGGCCTCCCCGCCGATCGCCCCGCCCGCCAGCCTCAAGGCCCGCATCCTCACTGCGGCCGGTGAACCGGCTGGCACGGGCAAAGTGGTCTCGTTTCCTCTCCTCAAGTTCGCCCCCTGGGCCGTCGCCGCCGCGCTGGCCGTGGCCGTCACCTGGTTCGCCAGCCAGAATCTCGCCCTGCGCAACGAAAACCTCACCCTCCGCAGCGAACGCCAGCTCGCCGAGGTCGCCTACAAGATGGCGCAGAACCAGCTGACCGAGCGTTCGCTGATCGCCGAGAAGATGATCGCCGAGCTGGGGAATCAGCTGCGTCAGTCCGAGGATCTCACCCGGCTCAAAGTCACCGCTCTGGCCTCGCTGGCCGGCAACACCAAGGAAGCGCAGGCCATCGCCGTGTGGAACCCCGAACAACAGTCCGGCCTCCTCACCATCGAGAAACTCCCGACCATCGCCGACACGCAGGATTATCAGATCTGGATCGTCGACCCCGCTTATCCGAATCCGGTCAATGGCGGCGTCTTCCATGTCGGCGCCGACGGCAAGGTGGCGCTCGGCTTCAAACCCGACCAGCCGGTGGCGCAGGCCGCGGCCTTCGCCATCAGCCTGGAGAAGAAGGGCGGCGTGCCCAAGGCCGAGGGGCCCATCGTGCTGCTGGGGAGGTAGCTTAAGGTGGAACCCGGCCTCCGGACGGGTTTGTTTGGCGCACATTCGATAAACCCGTCCAGAGGCCGGGTTCCACCATTCAAGTCGGCCTGCGAGCGCGCTTCGCCGCGTGGCGAGCAAAATTTCCCAAAGGTAACTTGACTCTTGTCTCTGGCGCGCAGCCAGAAAAACTGCCCGCTGCATGATAATCAAACCGAAGGTCCGCGGCTTCGTCTGCGTGACCGCCCATCCCACGGGCTGCGCCGCTCACATCCAGGAACAAATCGACCACGTCAAGGCCCGGGGCCCGATCAAGCACGGCCCGAAGAAGGTCTTGGTCATCGGCGCCTCCACCGGCTACGGACTCGCCTCGCGCATCACCGCGGCCTTTGGTTCCGGCGCGGCCACCCTCGGCATTTTTTACGAACGCCCTTCCGAGGAGGGTCGTCCCGCGACGCCGGGCTGGTATAACTCCATCGCCTTCACCCGCGCCGCCCAAGCGGCCGGACTCTACGCCGGCAACATCAACGGCGACGCCTTCTCCAACGAGATCAAGCAGCAGGCCATCGCGGCCATCGCCAAGGATCTGGGCCCGGTCGACCTCGTCATCTACTCGCTCGCCTCGCCTCGCCGCACCCATCCGGTGACCGGCGTCGTGCACAAATCCTGCCTCAAGCCCCTCGGCACGCCCTACACCAACAAGACGGTCGACACCGACAAGGGCGTGGTCAGCGAAATCACCATCGACCCCGCCAACGAGGCCGAGGCCGCCGACACCGTCGCCGTCATGGGGGGCGAGGACTGGGAGATGTGGATGCAAGCCCTGGCCGACGCCAAGCTCCTCGCCCCCGGCGCCACGTCCGTCGCCTATTCCTACATCGGTCCCGTCCACACCTGGCCCATTTACAAGGACGGCACCATCGGCCGCGCGAAGATCGACCTTGAACGCGCCGCCCGCGCCATCGACGCCAAGCTCAAGGCCCATGGCAATGGCCGCGCCTTCATCTCCGTCAACAAGGCGCTCGTCACCCAAGCCAGTTCGGCCATCCCCGTGGTGCCGCTCTACATTTCCATCCTCTACAAGATCATGAAGGCCGCCGGCACCCACGAGGGCTGCATCGAGCAGATGCAGCGGCTCTTCGCCACGCAGCTCTACAACGGCAGCACCATCAAGTTCGACAGCGAAGGCCGCGTCCGCGTCGACGACTGGGAGATGCGTCCGGAAATCCAGGACAAAGTCTCGGCCGTCTGGCCGCAGGTCACGACCGAGAATCTCGCGGCACTCACCGACATCGACGGTTACCGCGCCGAGTTCCTCAAGCTCTTCGGCTTCGGCCTGCCCGGCGTGGACTACGACGCCGAGGTCGAGCCACACGAGCCGATGCCGTAGGCATCGGAAGTGACAAGTTCCAAGTATCAAGTGACAGGAAGAACCGGCCGGCACTCCCTTCTTGATCCTTGTTACTTGATACTTGTCCCTTTCGTTCCATGCGAGTGGTCCTTCAACGCGTCTCCTCCGCCAGCGTCACCATTGCCGGACGCATCACCGGACGGATCGACCGCGGGCTGCTGGTGTTTGTCGGCATCGAGGCCGCCGACACCGCCGCTGACGGCGAATGGCTCGCGCAGAAACTCGCCAAGCTCCGCATCTTCGCCGACGAGCAGGGACAGATGAACAAGTCCGTCGCTGATAACGGCGGCGGCATTTTGCTCATCAGCCAATTCACCCTGCATGCGAGCACCCGGAAAGGCGCACGGCCCTCGTTCAACCAGGCCGCCAAGCCAGAGCACGCCCGGCCGCTCTACGAACTTTTCATCACGCAACTGACCGCCACCCTCGGCCGCCCCGTGGCGACCGGTGAGTTCGGCGCCATGATGCAGGTTGAGCTGGTCAACGACGGCCCGGTGACGCTGGTGATCGATTCGAAGGCGCGCGAGTAGCCCAAACATTTCACACCCCACAAGGCCAAGGCAACACACCCCGTCGCTGCGCGCCACCCCTCTTGATAGAGGGGACCCAATCCACGCCAGCGAAGATCCCCTCTATGAAGAGGGGTGCCCGTCAGGGCGGGGTGTGTGGGGTCGGGCGGGGTGTGACATTTTCGTGTTAAGCCGTCCGAGCCACATACGGCTCGATCGGCCTGAACCCCGGCAACTGGCAGGCGGCATCCCGCTGGGCGGGCTCGGCAAAAAGATACACCGCATATCCGCCAAAGCCGCCGCCGCAGTATTTCCACGCCAGCGGCCGGCACGCCGCCAAGGCCGCGTCGGCTTTCTCCCCGGCCAGCGCATCCATCCCCTCGCCGCGCTGCACGGCATAGGAGGCGCGCACGCCGGCTGCGATTTTCTCGATCGCCCCGGACCAGACGCCCTCCCGCGCCAGCGCCCCGGCCCGCGCAATGCCATCATAATCGCGGGTCTGGTTGACCACCCCGGGCGTCGAATGCTGCTTGCCCGTCCAATACAGCGCCATCCGGCCGCGGAGAAAATCCCCGGAATGCTTCACCTCGAGCTCCGGATGCAGTCCGCTCTTCCAGACGCACAATCCGCCCTCGGTGATGATGGCGGGATCCTGCCAGCCGACGCCCAGGTCGAGTTCGGACTTCACGCCGTCGTGTCCGTTGAGCAGCGCCCACGCACCGCTGCCGCCGAGGCCGGCGTTGCGCTCGTAGGGCCAGTTGCGCAGGGAGACGGTCGGCGAGATCGCGCAATTCACCACGTAGGTTCCCGGCCGGGCGAAACGCGGCACGTCCAGCCAGCCGCCGCCGAAGTCGACGCGCATCGGCGCCTCGTGCGGCGCGCGGATGAACTTCACGATCCCGCTCGTGGAAACCGGCTCAAACTTCGGCGGGGTCTTGGGGAGGACGACATAGCTCGCCCCAACCTCGGCGCACAGGTCGCGCTTCAGCTGTCCGTATTTGTCATCCTCGGTCACGGCGAGGATGTCCGGCCGCAGCCGTAGGAAATGCTCCCGGAAATCGATGCCCTCCTCCAAGCCGCAGCCAACGACAACCGCGTCCACCATGCGCAAGCCTTCCAACACCGCCCGCTTGTGGTCGTCCGGCAGCGAACTGCGACGGCGTTTGTGCAACCACAACACCTCAGCGGAGGCGAAACACACCGTCAGGTGGTCACCCAAGGCGCGCGCCTCCTCGAAAAACTGCACGTGTCCGGCATGGATGATGTCGTAACAGCCGGAGACGAAAACGCGTTTCATGGAGTCGGTAGTTATGCTCAACCCGGCAGAGGGTGCACAAGCCCGCTTTTGCGCGGCGCAGGTTCTTGCCTTGGGGTGGAACCCGTCCTCCGGACGGGTTGTTGGACGCACGCCAAGGCAAACCGGTCCGGAGGACCGGTTCCACCTTTCAGGCTACCCCTCAAACTTCGCCACGCTGACCGACTTGCCGTTGTCCTTGGCCCCGAGCGCCAGAATGAACGGCGCGGCCACCTTCGCCCAGGCGTCGGCCTTGGGATAACTCGCCGCGCCGTCACTCCACGCCTGCCGCAGCATGTCCGTGTCGATGACGCCGGGATTGAGCGGCACCGCCGCCATGCCGGCCGGCAGTTCCTGCGCGAGCCCCTTCGTCAGACCCTCGATGGCATACTTGCTGGCGCAATACGGCGCGACCTCCGCCGAGGTGCTGCGGCCCCAGCCGGAGCTGAAATTGACAATGACCCCGCTGCCGCGCGCGACCATGGCTGGCACGAAATGCCGGAGAACGTTCGCGACGCCCTTGATGTTCACGTCGATCAGCTGGTTGAACTCGCGCGCGGGCACCTTCCACAGCGGCGCCGGCGTGTTCATGAGCGCGGCATTGTTGATGAGCAGGTCGGGCGCGCCGTGCGTCGCGAGGACGTGGTCGGCCCAGAGCGCCACGCGGTTCTCCTCCACGACATCGACCGCGGTGAAATCATGCGGCGCCGGATGAGTGAAGCGCAGGTTCAGCACCTCCGCGCTGCGCCCGCAGCCGATGACTGTGTGGCCGTTGGCGATATACCACTCGGCGAGAGCCCGGCCGAGACCCTTGGTGACGCCGGTGATGAGGATTTTCATGCGGAAAGTAGTGGGTAGCGAGTAGCGGGTAGCGAGTAGAAATTCGTCAGCCTCAATCTGCTGTCGGGCTTTACGGGCCCGACAATCAACGCTGCGTGCGGGGATAAACCCGACCTACAAAAGACCATGCTCGCTACCCGCTACTCACTACTCGCTACGGTCCCGCCTCAGCGGGACTGCAGCCGGATCTTGTTCAGCCCCTGCTTGCGGCAGATGTCCATCGCCTGCGTCACGAAGCGCAGCGGCGTGTTCTCGTCCGAGCGGATGACGACCGTGATGTCCTTGCTGACCGTGCCGATCTGCCGCACGAGCGCTTCCAACGTCTCCATGCTGGCGGACTTGCCGTTGACGTCGACGGTTCCCTCCTTGGTCAGGCTGATCGTCAGCGCCTCTTTCAGCTCGCTCTTGCCCGCCGTCTCCACCTTGGGGAGCGTCAGGTTCATCGTGGTGATGGAGCGGAACTGCATCGTCACGAAGGCGAAGAAGATCAGCATCACGAGCACGTCGATCAGCGGCACGAGGTTCATCTCGGGCCGCTTGCGTTTCTTGACATAGAGTCCGCTCATGACTTGGCGTGCCGGGCCAGGATGCGCTCGAGCAGCAGGTCGATCTTCACCGCGTAGTTTTCCACCTTGCGCTGGAGGAAACCGGCGCCGACGAGCGACGGAATCGCGATCGAGAGGCCGATGACGGTGGCCGAGAGGGCCAGCGCGACGCCCTTGGTGAAGGCCACCGGGTCCGGCAGGCCGGTTTCCGGTGAGATCTGCGAAAAGACCTGCAACAGGCCGGTCACCGTGCCGGTGAGGCCGATAAGCGGGGCCGCCGCGTAGATGACGTCCAAGTAGGGAATGCCCCGCTCCATGCGGTTGATCTCGAGCCGGGCGAAGGCCTTGACCGCCTCGGGATCCTCCCGGTGGCGCTCGGCGAACTCCACGACCCGCGCCAGCACCGAATGCCGGCCGGCCTGGGCGGGCTTGCCCTCGACGATGGCGTCGACGAGGTCGTTGGGGAGCACCGCATCGTTGCGGAGGGCGTAGAGCCGCTCGCAGAGGATGTAAACCGCGATGATCGAGCACAGACCGAGTGGATAGATGAGGACGCCGGCCCCTTTGAAGATATCAAGCATGGGAGAGTGTGAGTGAAGTCCGCTCTTAGACGCGGACAAGCCGGAAAAGGTTCATTCGGAATGACATTTATTTTAATTCCCTTCCCGTTTTCAGCCGGCTGGTCAGCTCGTTCATCTCCTGTTCCAGCTGCCGGCCAGGTTCGACTCGCAAGGTGCGCCGGGCGCGATCCAAGGCCTGCAGGGCGGCCGGGATCTGCCCTTGGTCGGCCAGGTGTTGCACGAACGGGGCGACGACCTTATCATAATAATCCACCGCTGCCCCGCGTCCGGTGGTGTCCAGCACCTGGTTGAAGATCCGGATCTGCGTGGCGAGGTCGTTCTCGCGCATGCTCCGGGTGATCTTGTCGGCCGACGACTGGATGCTGAGATCCGTGCGGTTGGCTTGGTATTTACCGGTCAGGCGCTGGGCCTCGAAGTTGGCCAGGCTGGTTTCGCCCCGCGCCCGCAGGACGCCGACCAGCTGCTGCGTGAAATAGTTCTCCAAGTCGGGGTATTTCTGAAAAGCCCGCACCGCCTCTCGCAGCACGGCTTCCTGGGCCCGCAGGTCAGCCGGCGCCGCCTTCTGCTGCGCCTTGAGCAGCGTCTGCCAGGCATCCAGGTTGCGCTGGTCGCGGTTGACGGCCTCGCGCGCGGCCTTGAGCGCCCGGTCGGGCATGTTCTGCCGCAGGTATTCCGCCGCGAAATGGGTGTGCATGACCGAGAGCTTGTAGGTCGGCAGCGCCCGGAATCGCTCGGTGATGAAGAGCAACTCGTGGTCGTTGAGGTCACCCCAGGTCTGCGGGTCAAACGCCAGGCCCACGACGAACTTCTGGTCGGCATAACGCCCGCAGTCGAGGTGCCAGCGCTCCCCCGTGTCGAGATAGCCGAACCACGCGTGGCGGCCGTCGAGCCCCGCGCCGCGAAACATCATTGTCGGGATACCTTTCGCCTTCCCGACCATGCCCGCAAAATACCCTTGGTCGACGCAGATGCCGCCGGTCTGGAGGATGGTCGCGAGGCGATAGTCCGTGCCCGGCCAGGTGTATTGGTTCAGCGAAATCCGGTCCTTCCGGTATTTGATGAGGTCGTAGGTTTTCGCGAGGTCGGCCAGGCCCGACGACACATTCTTGCGCGCCCAGTCGAGTTCGCTGAAGGGCACGGCGATATCGACCAAAAACTTCAGTTCGCTCGCCGGCAGCCGACGCAGCCGCTGCAAGGTAAGATTGTTCCGGTCCAGCTTAGCCCAGTAGGCGAAGGCCTGCACTGGCGGAGGCAATTTGCGGGGCAGCAACTGGCCGCTTACCTGGCCGTGCGGCCAGTGCGGCGGCGGCGGCACATCGTAAACGACGGCGATCGCCAGCGCCAAACTCTGGTAGTCGACGAACAGCGCCGGCTCCGCCGCGTAAATTTTCTGCAGGATGGCCAGCACCTGCTCCGGGTTGTCCATCGGCGAGAGCAGATTGAAAAAATCCTCGGAGAAACCCGGGTTGCCCAGAACCGCCAGCTGCAATTCGCGCGACAGATAGGCCGACAACGATCCCGGCCGGGCCTCGTATTGCGTGGCCATGTTGGGATGACCGACCTTGGCCTCCTCGACCGCCCGGACCCATCTTTCGATGGCTTTGTTGTAGGGGGTGCCGAGGAGATCGGCCCAGCGATAGAGATAATACCACGCCGGTGCGTAGCCCGAATTGCTCTCGTAAGCCTGCAAGGCCGCCCGGCGCAGGTCCGGCACCGCACTGCCCCACCCCTGCGTGACCGCCCCCTCCACCAAGGCGGCAATCCGCGCCTGCCCCGGCGCGCGCGCCAACTCCTCAGCCGGAATGCCCGACTCCGCCCCCCGCGCCAGCGGCAGCAGCAAGACGAAGAGAAGGACGCGTCTGATCACCCGGGCAGCAAAGCAAAACGCCGCCGGCACGCAAGGGCGCCGGCGGCGTGAAATGAAACCACCTTCGACTTAGGACGACACGCCGCTCTCGGCGGTCGGGGACTTGGTCTTGAACTCGAGCTTGTCGCCGTTGCGGACGACGAGGATGGGTTCGTTCTCCTTGACCTCGCCGCGGAGCAGGGCCTCGGCGAGCGGGTCCTCGAGATAATGCTCGACCGCGCGGCGCAGCGGGCGGGCGCCGTATTTCTCGTCGTAGCCCTTCTCGATGAGCAGGGTCTTCGACTCGGGCGAGAACTCGAGCTGGATGTTGCGCGCGGCCAGCCGCTTCACGACCTTGCTGGCCTCGATCTCGACGATCTTGAGCAGCTCTTCCTTGCCGAGCGGGCTGAAGACCACGAGGTCGTTGATGCGGTTGAGGAACTCGGGCTTGAAGATGCGCTTGGCCTCCTCGAGCACCTTTTCCTTCAACTTGTCCTGGTCGTGGAAATCAGACGCGCCGGCGGCGGCGAAGCCCATCGTCGTCTGCCGCTGGATGAGCTGCGCGCCGACGTTGGTCGTCATCAAGATGATGGTGTTGCGGAAATCCACCGTGCGGCCAAGCGAATCGGTCAGGCGGCCGTCCTCGAGGATCTGCAGCATGAGCTGCACGACGTCGGGGTGCGCCTTCTCGATCTCGTCGAAGAGGATGACGGAATACGGGCGGCGGCGGACGGCCTCCGTGAGCTGGCCACCCTCCTCGTAGCCCACGTAGCCCGGGGGCGAGCCGATGAGCCGCGACATGGCGAACTTTTCCATGTATTCGGACATGTCGATCTGGATGATCGCGTCCTGCGAACCGAAGATCTGCGCGGCGAGCTGCTTGGCCAGCTCGGTCTTGCCGACGCCGGTCGGGCCCATGAACATGAACGAGCCGATCGGGCGGCGCGGGTCCTTGAGGTCGGCGCGCGAGCGGCGCAGGGCGCGGGCGATGGCGATGGTGGCCGGGTTCTGGCCGACGATGACCTTCTGCAGCTCGCTCTCGAGCGCGAGCAGCCGCTCGTTTTCCTTCTTCTCCAGGCGACTGAGCGGGATGCCGGTCCATTCGGCGACGACATAGGTCATCTGCTCCTCGTCGACGACGATGCGGTGCTCGTCGCGGGTCTTCTTCCAGGTCTCGATCAGCTGCTCCGACTTGAGGCGGAGCTGCTTTTCCTGGTCGCGGTATTTGGCGGCCTCCTCGAAATGCTGGGCAGCGATGGCCTGCTCCTTCTGGGCGCAGACTGTCTCGATCTCCTTGCCGAGCGCCTCGATGTCGGGCGGACGGTTGAGCTTGGAGATGCGGGCGCGCGAGCCGGCCTCGTCCATCACGTCGATGGCCTTGTCGGGCAGGAAGCGGCCGGTGATGTAGCGGTCGGAGAGCTTGGCGGCGGTCTCGAGGGCCTTGTCGGTGAAGGTGGCCTTGTGGTGCTCCTCGTATTTGCCGCGGATGCCCTTGAGGATGAGGATGGTGTCGTCGACCGACGGGGCCTCGACCTTCACGCTCTGGAAGCGGCGGTCGAGCGCGCTGTCCTTCTCGATGTATTTGCGGTATTCGTTGAGCGTGGTTGCGCCGATGCACTGCAGCTCGCCGCGGCTGAGCGCGGGCTTGAAGATGTTCGAGGCGTCCATCGCGCCCTCGGCGGCGCCGGCGCCGACGATGGTGTGGAGCTCGTCGATGAAGATGATGACGTTCTTCGAGCGCTTGATCTCGTCCATCACGGCCTTGATGCGTTCCTCGAACTGGCCGCGGTATTTCGTGCCGGCGACCATGAGGGCGAGGTCGAGGGTGATGACCTTCTTCTCGGCGAGGATCTCGGGCACGTTGCCCTTGGCGATCTCCTGCGCGAGGCCCTCGACGATGGCGGTCTTGCCCACGCCGGCCTCGCCGACGAGGACAGGGTTGTTCTTGGTGCGGCGGCAGAGGATCTGGATGACACGGCTGATTTCCTTCTGGCGGCCGACGACAGGATCCATCTCGCCCTTGCGGGCCAGCTCGGTGAGGTCGCGCCCGAACGCCTTCAGCGCGGGGGTCTTGACCTCTTTCTTGTCGCCTTCGCCGCCGGCGCTGCGCGGGGCGACTTCCTCGCCGCCAGTCCCGCCGGCGCTGGCCGACGGGGCGTCGCCTTGGCCGGAGGAGAATTGCGGGTCGAGTTCACGGAGGATTTCATTGCGGGTGCGCTCGATGTCGATCTCGAGGGTCTTGAGCACGCGGGCGGCGACGCCCTCGCCTTCGCGGAGCAGGCCGAGGAGAATGTGCTCGGTGCCGACGTAGGAATGATTGAGGGCCTTGGCCTCCTTGCCGGCGAGGGCCAGGACCTTCTTCACGCGGGGCGTGTAGGGAATGCTGCCGACCGGAGTCTTCGTCTCTTGGCCGATGCCCACCTGCTTCTCGACCTCGCCGCGCACGGTCTCGAGGTCGAGCCCCATCTTCTGGAGCACGCTCACGGCGACGCCCTGCCCCAGCTTGATCAGGCCGAGCAGGAGGTGCTCGGTGCCGACATAGTTGTGGTGGAAACGATCCGCTTCCTTGCGGGCCAGAGCGAGCACCTGCTGGGCGCGCGGAGTGAAGTTGTTCATGGGTTCCATGTGGTGGTGATCGGTAAGGTTCAGCGGGCGGCAGCAGTAAAGTCAGGTGGGGGCACTTTGGCAAATTCAGAGCGCAGGCGCTCCGCCCGGAGGACATCGCGCTGGCCGGGCTCGAAGGCGCCCTTGGCGGCATGCTGGACGTGCGCGGGCTGGCATTCGATGAAGAGCCGGTCGACGATGGCGCGCTGGGCGTCGCCGAAGACCCCGAGGTCGATGCCAAGCCGGATGAGCGAGAGCAGGTTCATGGCCTCGCTGGAGTTGAGCAGGTAACCGTTCTGCAGGATCCCGTAGGCGCGGCCGATCTTGTCGTGCAGCTTGTTCGGATCGGATTCGAGGAGCTTTTCGCGGGCGTTGAGCTCCTGCTCGACGATGGTGTTGAGCACACCCTGAAGGTGTTTGATGATGCCTTCCTCGCTTTCGCCGAGCGTGGTCTGGTTGGAGATCTGGAAAATGCTGCCGCTGGCGTCCGAGCCCTCGCCGAACAGGCCGCGCACGGCCATGCCGAGCTGGTTGACGGCACGCACGACCTTTTCCATCTGGCCGGAGATGACGAGCGCGGGCATGTGCATCATCGCCGAGGCGCGGATGCCGGTGCCGAGGTTGGTCGGGCAGGCCGAGAGGTAGCCCAGCTTGGGCGCAAAGGCGTAGTCGATGTGCTCCTCGAGGTCCGTATCGAGCGCGTTGATGGTCGCCCAGAGCTTCTTGAACTGGAAGCCGGCGCGAAGAACCTGGATGCGAAGGTGGTCTTCCTCGTTGACCATGACGACGCAGGACTGGTCCTTGCTGATGACCACGCCGGAGCCGGACTTGGAGTGGCAGAGCTCGCGGCTGATGAGGTGGCGCTCCACCAGGATCTGTTTCTGCAGGTCGTCGAGCGTCTCGACCTGCAGGGCGAGGCCGCGCTTCATCTGCGGCAGCGCGGCGACCGCCTGCATGCACTGGTCGCGGATCTCGCGTTTCTGCGCCTCCTTGGCCCAGCCGGGAAACGGCTGCGAGGCCAGGTTGCGCGCGAGCCGGATGCGCGTCATGAGCACGACGGCGCTCTTGCTGGTGGCGGTGTCCGTCAGCTCCGAATGCGAATCGAGGAGTTCGTTGATCTTCAAATCAGGTTTCCTCGCGGCGGCCGGACGCCTGTTTGACTTGGTGGATTTCATCACGGAAACGGGCGGCGTCCTCGTAGCGCTCGGCCTTGATGGCCTGGTCGAGCTCGGTCTCCAGCTGGGTCAGCCGTTCATGGAGCGAGCGGCGCGCCAGGGCGCGCTGCGGCACCTTGCCGGTGTGGGCGATGCCCTTGTGCATGGAATCGAGCATCGGCTCGAGGAGGTTGCCGAAATACTGGTAGCAGGACGGACAGCCGAAGCGGCCGGTCTTCTTGAAATCCTGCTGCGTAAAACCGCAGACCTCGCACTTGGCCTCCCCCGTGGGCTCCGGGTTGAGGGACGCCTTGAGCAACAGGTCGGCCAGTGAGAATCCGCTGGGATCGGTCACGCCCTTGGCCTGCGCACACGCCTCGCACAGATCGACCTTATGAATCTTGTTGTTAACGATCTGGGTAAGGTGGACGGTCGCGGGCTTGGAGCAGAGGTCGCACTTGAGGGAGTTGGCCATGTCTGTTGTTGATAAGGAGAATAACAGCGTCCGCCGGAAACGCAAATTGCGCCCCGACAAGCCTCTGCTTCCCCCTGCAGGCAATGTGCCAAGCACCGCACGCGAGGCAAGCGCGGAGGAAGGATCAAGCAAGGTGGGCGCAGGTCTCCGAACGACGCCGTCGCCGATGTGGAAATCGGCGACCACCATCCCTACCCCCTCAGGTCCGCGTGCCCTCGACCAGCACCCGCCGGCGAAAAGCCGTCAGCACGCGGCCGGTGATCGGGCCGGGCTTGCCGGTGCCGATGACGCGTCCGTCCAGCTTCACCACGGGAATGACTTCGGCCCCGGTGCCGGTGAGGAAACACTCGTCCGCGCACCACACGTCATAACGCGTCAGGTCGCCCTCGCGCATCGGGACGCCGAGTTCCTTGGCCACGTCGAAAATCGTGGCCCGGGTGATGCCCTTCAGCGCCCCGGCCGAGGCGGCGGGCGTGATGATCTCCCCCTTGTGCACGACGAAGATGTTGTCCGCCGTGCACTCGGCGACGTAGCCCTGCTGGTTGAGCATGATGGCCTCGAGCGCCCCCGCCTGCCGGGCCTCCATCTTGGCCAGGATGTTGTTGAGGTAATTGAGCGACTTGACGGTCGCCGGCAGCGCATCGGGCGCAATGCGGCGGGTCGCCACGGTGACGATGCTCAGGCCGTTGTCGTAGTGCTCCTGCGGATAAAGCGAGATCTTGCTGGCGATGATGAAGAGGCTCGGCTTCTCGCACAGCCACGGCGCGAGGCCGAGGTCGCCGACGCCGCGCGTGATGACCAGGCGGATGTAGCCATCGGTCAGCTTGTTCCGGCGGCAGGTTTCGCACACGACCTCCGCCATCGCGGCCCGGTCCAGCGGCATCGCCAGCATGATGGCCTTGGCGGACATCTCCAGCCGCTCGAGGTGGTCGTCCAGGCGGAACACGTTGCCGCCGTAAATGCGGATGCCCTCGAAGATGCCGTCGCCGTAAAGCAGCCCGTGATCAAAGACCGAGATTTTCGCCTCGGTGGAGTCGACATACTTTCCGTCCAGATAAACGATCATGATGCGCACCTTCCCACAGAGGGCGGGCGGTTGTCCAGTCCGCGATGGGGAGAATGCGCTTGTATTTGCCGTTCCCGCCGCAAATTGTGCCGGGCAACGGGCCGTAGTTTTTCCATCCATGAAAACGCGCCCTCCCGCCGGTTCGTCCGGTTTCACGCTCATCGAGCTGCTCACGGTCATTGCCATCATCGGCATCCTCGCGGCCCTGATTTTCCCCACCGTCGGCAAGGTCCGCGAGACCGCCCAGCGCACGGTCGACGCCAACAACCTCCGCGAGATCGTCAAGGCCGCCACGATTTACGCCGCCGACAACAACGACCGCCTCCCCGACCCCGCGGTCATCCTCACCCAGAACCCCCAGCCCGTCACCGGCGGCCAGGGCCCGTTCCTCTGGGCCGGCATCCTGGCCCAGCGCGGCATCCTCACCGACCCGACCTTTTATTTTGCCAAGAACGATCCCCAGTTCAACGGCACCTACCCGGCGGCCATCGTCAGCCCGGGCAACCGCAGCGTGCTCGACCCGGGCTTCGTGACGAACCGCGTCCTCAGCTTCGAGTTCGTCGGCGGCCTGCGGATGAGCGACGCCCCGTCCACCCCGGTCGCCTTCACCCGCGGCCTGCAGACCACCGGCACCTGGAGCGAGGCCAACGGAACCTACAAGGACGTCGGCGGCCACATCGCCTTCCTCGGCGGCAACGTCCAGTTCTTCCCCAATGTCAACGAGGCGGCCACGCAGCTCACGCTCAACAACGGTCGCAAGGGTGCCTCCCTCCTCCAAGCGCTGCCCTACAACCCCAATCCGGCCCTCAATCCCCGCGTCTACGCCACCCCGCCCGCCGGCCTCGGATCCCTGACCGGCACGCCCGCGCAGCAAGCGCCATAGGCTTCCGTGGTGGAACGCGGCCTCCGGACGCGTTCGAGCGCGTCCGGAGGCCGCGCTCCACCTTTCCTGCCTTTTAATCCTTCACCTTGGCGCGGCCGGCCGCCTAGTCTCCGCCGCTTCCCAACATGGCCCACGCCTCCCCCACTTACGTCATCGGTCACAAGAACCCCGACGCAGACTCCATCTGCTCGGCCATCGCCTACGCCGCCTTCAAGGAAGCCCGTGGCGAGACCGGCTATATCGCCGCCCGCTGCGGCAATTCCAACGCCCGCATCGACGCCATCCTCGAGCGCTTCAGCACCCCGTTGCCCCTTTACCTGAGCGACGTTTCACCGCGCGTGCACGACCTGATGACCCTCGAGCCCTATGCGGTCAGCCTGGGCGCCACCTGCGCCGAGACGCTGCGGCTCATCGACCGCCATCAGCTCAACGTCCTGCCCGTCGTCTCCGCCGAGAACCACGCCACCGGCACCATCACGCTGGCGCAACTGGGTCACTTCTTCATCCCCCGGCTCGACGAACCGCGCGCCATGCGCCAGGTGCGCACCAGCCTCGCCCGCATCGTCCAGTCGCTCAAGGCCTCCGACCTCCACCTCGTCGACGGCGACCGCCTGGAGGATCTCCACGTCCGCATCGGCGCCATGGACATCGGCACGTTCTGGAAAATTTCCGAGAAGGACAACATTCCCGCCGCCAAATCCATCATCATCGTCGGCGACCGCCGCGACGTCCAGCAACGCGCCATCGAACTCGGCATCCGGGCGCTCATCATCAGCGGCAACCTGCCCGTCGATCCCGCGATCGTCGCCCTCGCCCGCGAGCACGGCGTCAGCATCCTGGTCAGCGCCCACGACACCGCCACCACCTCGTGGGTGGTCCGGACCGCCTCCACCATCGAGCAGCTGGTCGACCGCAATTTCGTCGCCCTCAAGCCCGACGTGCGCATCACCGACATCCGCCGGAAATTCTCCCAGAACGCGCCGCACGCCATGATGGTCACGAGCGAGGACGGCACGCTGCTGGGCATCCTGACCAAGACCGACCTCCTCAAGCCCGTGCCCACCCGTCTCGTGCTCGTCGACCACAACGAGCTCACGCAGGCCGTGCCGGGCGCCGACGAGGTCACGATCACCGAGATCATCGACCATCACCGGCTCGCGCCCATGGCCACGCCCCAGCCGATCCTGTTCCTCAACGAACCCGTCGGTTCCACCTGCACCATCGTGGCCGACCTGTTCCGCCGGCACGGCCTGGCGCCGGCGCCCAATCTCGCCGGGTTGATGATGGCCGGCCTCATCTCCGACACGCTCCTCCTGCAGAGCCCGACCTCCACGCCCAAGGACGCCGAGATCCTCGCCTGGCTGGAGACCCACGCGTCGACCACAGGTCGCGCCCTCGCCCAGCTCATTTTCAGCTCGGGCTCGGTCATTCTGGCGAGCCCGCCCGCCAAGGTCGTGCGCTCCGACTTCAAGATCTACGACGAGGACGGCGTGCGCTTCGCCGTCTCGCAGGTCGAGGAGCTCGGGTTCGACAACTTCTGGCAACACGCCAAGCCCATCTGCCAGGCCCTCGCCGACCTCCGCGCCGACGAGAAGCTCGCCTTCGCCGCCCTGCTCATCACCGACATCAACACGCAGAACTCGCTCCTCATCGTGAAGGGCGACCCCGAGTTCATCCGCCGCATCTCCTACGCCCATGTTGAACAGGACGAGATCTTCGACCTCCCCGGCGTCGTCTCGCGCAAGAAGCAACTCGTCCCCTACCTCACCGGACTGATCAAGGAAATGGCGGCCGACGGCGGCGCCCCCAGCGCGCAACGCAAGACCGCGGCTCCCTTCGGCCGGTCGGGTTGAGCCTGATGGTGGAACGCGGCCTCCGGACGCGTTTCAGGAATGTGCGCTTCGGACAACGCGTCCAGCGGCCGCGCTCCACCTACGACTCCGGCAGATCCTCCGGCGAATTCCAGCTGCGCAACGCCGCGGCCCATTCCGCCGGAGCCTCCCAGAGCTGCAGATGCCCCAGCCCGACCTCGTGGCGCACCCATGCATGTGGCGCGCTTTGCCCGCCCGCCAGCCACGCCTCCGCGGATGCGGCCAACGCCGATGGATAGACCGCCACGAGCGACTCGCACCGCCCTTCTCGCACCGGCACCACCCCGCAGTCGGGAGACGCAAGTTCCACCAGCCGGCGCAGATGCTCCTCACCGATCCGCGGCATATCCACCGCCAGCACCAGCACGAGTCCCGGCGGCGCCGCCCGCAACCCGGCCGCGATGCCCGCAAGTGGTCCGGCGTCCGGCACGGCATCGCTGATCGCGCCGGCGCCCGCCAGCGGAAATACTTTGCCCGGCCCGACCGACACATTGACCGACCCGGCCCCCGCCGCCCGCAGCAGATCGATCTGCCGCTGCAACAGCGCCCGTCCGTCCGGCAAAAGCAGCAGCGCCTTCTCGCGCCCCATGCGCGACGACCGGCCGCCGGCCAAGACGAGTCCGCTCAGCATGGCGCGTCCACCTTGAGCCAGCCGGCCGTCAGGATGCGAGCCCGCAGGCCGCCACGACCCTTGAGCCAGGCTTCCGCGCCGGGCGCGAAGGCCTGGTCCATCCAATAACACGGCGAGCACTCGCGCACGCCCTCGAAGCGCACGCCCTGCACCTCGAATTCGACCCCGATGAGCGTGTTCAAATCAACCCCGCGGGTCAGCACATTGCGCCGAAAAACCGTGGCCGGCCGGTCCGGACAGTTGAGCGCCGCACGGATTCCATCAAAAACCTCGCCGGCGAAAAACGTGATCTGCCCCGCGTAGTCGGGTTTGTAGTCCAGGAAACGGTCACCGGCCAGGCCGCGCCCCGGGATGCATTCCACCGCCGGCACGGACAATATCTCGTGCGCTCCGGGCGCCAGACCGTGGTGGCCGAAATAATTGTGACCGGGCGAAATATAGAGGGCGGCGATTTTCATCGGACCGGGGCGAGCCGTCCGGCGTAGACATTAAGCCGGTCGGCGCGCAGAAAACCGACCAAGGTCTGCCGGTTGGCGCGAGCGAATTCCGCCGCCAGGCTCGTCGGCGCGGAGATCCCGGCCACGACCGATATCTGCGCGGCCAGCGCCTTCTGCATGATCTCGAACGACACGCGCCCGCTCACGAGCAGGATGTGCCGGTCCAGCGGCAGCCAGCCGGCCCGCAGCGCATGGCCGAGCACCTTGTCCATGGCGTTGTGCCGACCCACGTCCTCCCGGGCCACCAGCAGGCGGCCTTTCGCGTCGAACAACGCCGTGGCGTGCAAGCCGCCCGTGGCCTGGAAGGTCGGTTGCGCCGCGACCAGTTGCGCGGGTAGTTGGCGCAGCAGGGCGGCTGCAACCCGCAGCGGTCGCTTCACCTTGGGAAATTGCTGCTGCACCGCCGCGATCGTGGCCTTGCCGCACAGTCCGCAGCTCGAGCCGCTGAACACGTGCCGCGTGAGCCGGTCGAAATCGACCTGCACGTTCTTGGCCAGCACTGCCTCGACCACATTGCCTTCGTTGGCGCGCACGTCCGTGTCGCGGCATTGCAAAATGTCGTAGAGGTCGTCCGCCGAATGCACGATCCCCTCGGTCAGCAAAAAGCCCGCGGCCAGGTCGGCGTCATGCCCCGGCGTGCGCATCACGACGGCGATGGAACGGCCGCGCACGCGCAGCTCCAGCGGCTCCTCCACCGCGAGCACATCGGTCTGCGTCCGTGTCGAAGCCCGCGCCCGCACGCGTCGAACCGGCCAGCTCTTGGTGAGGACCGCAGGTTTCATAGCTGGGATTTTCGCTGCACGCGAGGATTCATGACACACCCCGTCGCTGCGCGCCACCCCTCTCCAGCCGTAACGATGCAGTTGAACTGCCAGTTTCCTCTAAAGATGCGCACACTAAATGGTGGAACCCGTCCTCCGGACGGGTTGTTGGACGCACGCCAAGGCAAACCGGTCCGGAGGACCGGTTCCACCCGTTTCCATCGTATCGTTCCGGCTCAAGAGGGGATCCAGAACACGCTCTCGCGAAGATCCCCTCTGGGGAGGGGCCTGGCAGCCATAGGCTCGGCGACGGCTGCTGCCCGAAGGGCGGGGTGTGCAGGGTTGTCATGCTGTGCCTCGCTCGATCGTCACCCGCGTGGTGTAGTCGGGCACGCCACTGAGGGCGTCCACCCGGCCGCGCACCACGATGACATTTCCCTCCGGCCAGTGGATCTGCAGGTTGCCCGGCGCCATCGGGGCGAGAAACACCGTGCCCTGGTAACGACCCAGCGCGTTGACCAGAGCGATGCGGTCGCCCTGCTTGAGGTGAAGACGCGCGGCATCGTCGGGATTCATGAGCACAGCTTCGCGAGGCGCGCCGTTGAGCGGGTCGATATCGGCGTAGATGAGCGTGTTGAACTGCTTGCCGCGGCGCGTGCTGACATGGAACGTGCCGTCGGCCGGCGGTTCCACCGGCACTTCCACCGTCCGGAGTTGTGCGCGGCCGTCGGGCGTCGGACACACCCCGCCCTCGCAGAGCAGCCGGCCGCCATACTGGAAGGCGTCGCCGGTTTTCCGCAGGTGCTGGATGCCGTCGTAGAATGGCACGACGCGCGCGATCTCCTCGCGCAGGGCCTGACCGGTCACGCCCCGCAAGGAAGCGGCGCGCTCAGGATGGGCCGCGGCGGCGATGTCGAAAAGGATCTTCCACTCGGCCCGGGCCTCGCCCACTTGCCGCGGGATCTCCGGCGAGAACATCACGCGGCGCTCGGTGCTGGTCTCCGTGCCGCCGTCGTCCTGCTCGTAACGCGTCTTGCCCGGCAGCAGCAGCACCGCCTCGCCCGGCTCGATCAGCATCTGGTCCGTCAAAATGATGTCCTGGTGGATGCGCAGCGGCACGCGCGCCAGCGCTGCCCGCACGTAGTCCGGCTCCGGCAGCGTGCGCAGGAAATTCCCGCCGAGCAGGTAGAACACGTCGAGTTCGCCGCGCGCCGCCGCCTCCACCATTTCCGTCGTCGTCAGGCCGGGCCAGTCGGGCACCGGGAAGCCGTAGTGCGCGCCGAGCGCCGCGGCGTTGGCCGGCGTGACCGCTTTGCCGCCCGGAAAGGCCGTGGCGTAGGCGCCCATCTCGGCGCCGCCCTGCACCGACGAATGCCCGCGGATCGGCATCACGCCGCAGAACTCCCGGCCGAGGAACCCGCGCGCCAGCGCAACATTGAGAATCATCTGCACCGCATCGCCGCCGAACGAGTGCTGCGTGATGCCCATGCTCCACACGAAGACGGCCGAGCGCGCCGCACCGATCAGGTCGGCGAATTCCTCGACGCTGGCCCGCGGCAAACCGCTGCCGGCCTCGATGTTCTCCCAAGTGATTGCCTCCGTCCGGGCCGCCAGTTCCGCGAAGCCGGTGGTGTGCGCGTCGACGAATGCCCGGTCCACCTTGTCCATGGCGAGGAGCCGCTTGAGCACGCCGTAGAGCAAGGCGATGTCGCCGCCCTGCGCCACGGGAAACCAGTGGTCGGCCAGCGTGGTGCCGAAGACGGCGCTGTCCGTCTCGGACGGCACCCAGTAGCGCCTCATGCCCGGCTCAAAGTAGGGATTCACGAGCACAACCTTCGTGCCCCGCTTTTTGGCGATATGCAGGTATTTGGTGCTGACCGGCTGGTCGTTCGCCGGGTTCGAGCCGATGAACACGACGAGGTCGGTGCCCATCCAGTCCGAATAACTGCAGGTCGACGCGCTGACGCCGAGCGTCGCCTTCATCGCGACGGTCGACGGCGAGTGGCAGATGCGGGCGGCGTTGTCGATGTGGTTGGTCCCGAGGAAACGCGCCGCTTTCTGGCCGGCGTAGTAAACCTCGTTGGTGATGCCGCGGGCCGTTAGGAAGAACGCCACGCGCCGCGGATCCGCCATCCGCAGCTTCGTCCCGGCCAGGGCCAGGGCCTCGTCCCAAGTGATGCGCGAAAACCCCTTCTCCCCCTTTCGCCGCAACATCGGGTAGGCCAGCCGGCCGAGCCCGCGCAGGGCGCGGTTGTCGAGGTGCGCCAGCGATCCCACGTCCGCCAGCCGGGCGTGGTCCATTTCCGGCATGGTATTCAACCGGAGCAGATTCAGCCGCGTCATGCACAGGTGCATGCCGTCGATGGTCCAGTCGTGCAGGCCGGCGACCCCCAGCGCGCAGCCGTCGCACACGCCGCGGCTGATGACCTTCCAGGCGTAGCCGAGATTGTCGCGGTTGGCCCACACCACGCCGGCCATGTCGCGGAAATGCTTCGGTTTGGTGTGCCCGACGCCGAAGGGCGACAGGCGGGACAGACGTTCACCCGGCGTGGGGGTGACCTGATGAAAATTCATGGGCGTGGAAGGCAAAAGCCGGGGCATAGTCGGCGCGGTCCGAGCGAAGGCAAAGGGAAATTTTCTCGGCCGGCGAACCGCCCCTCCGGCATGATTTCGCAATATTCGCGGAGCCCCTGGCGCCGTTACGTGCTAGGATGCCCGCAGATGCAGGGGCCGGCCACCCCCCGGCAAGGGCATGAATACCATCACCACCAACCCGGACCTCGTCGCGTATTGCGGCCTCTACTGCGGTGCCTGCGGTGCTTATCAGAAAGGCCGCTGCCCCGGCTGCCGGCAAAACCAGAAAGCCTCCTGGTGCAAGGTTCGCACCTGCTGCATCAACAACGGCTACGCCACTTGCGCCGACTGCATGACCCACGTGGACGCGCGCCGGTGCGCCAGGTTCAACAACCCGATCAGCCGCCTGTTCGGTTTCATCTTTCGCTCCAACCGAGCCGCCTGCATAGACCGGATCGACAAGATCGGCCGGGAGGCCTTCGCCCGGGAAATGGCCACGACGGCCCGGCGCACCCTGCCGCGCTGACCCCGGCCTTTCCCTTCCCCCGGAAGGCCTCAACTGCATCATTGCCTTGCGCCGGCCGTTTCCCCTTCTTTGGGCGCAATGTCCGCCGACCTAACATCTCCCGCGCCCGTCCCCAGTGACTTCATCCGCGACATCGTCGCGGCCGACGTGGCCGCGCAGCGCCATGCCAAAATCGTCACCCGCTTCCCGCCCGAGCCCAACGGCTACCTGCACATCGGGCACGCCAAGTCGATCTGCCTGAACTTCGGCATCGCCCGCGAAAACGGCGGCATGTGCAATCTGCGTTTTGACGACACCAATCCGGCCAAGGAGGAGATCGAGTATGTCGAGTCCATCACGGCCGACGTGCAATGGCTCATCGCCGGCTGGGCCGACCATTGCCTCGGCTTCAAACCCAAGGGCGCGCATCCGGCACCCCAGACCGTTGACGGCAAGCCGGATTATTACTTGGGATCGGTTGAACCCTCAGGTTTCAGGTCTCAGGTTTCAGGTCTCTCTGCCGAGCCGTTCTATGCCTCCGACTATTTCGACGCGCTCTACGAGTATGCCCTCGAACTGATCAAGCGCGGCAAGGCCTACGTCTGCGACCTGAACGCCGAGGACACCGAGAAATACCGCGGCGCGCCCGACAAGCCCGGCCAGGACTCGCCGTTCCGCAACCGGAGCGTCGCGGAGAATCTCGACCTGTTCCAGCGCATGAAAGCCGGCGAGTTTCCCGACGGCGCCCGCTCGCTGCGCAGCAAGATCGACATGGCCTCGCCCAACATGTGGCTGCGCGACCCCCTGCTTTACCGCATCCGGCACATCCCCCACTACCATGCCGGCGCGAAATGGTGCATCTATCCCCTCTACGACTACGCCCACTGCCTGAGCGACTATCTCGAGGGCGTCAGCCACAGCCTGTGCTCGCTCGAGTTCGTCCCGCATCGCGCGCTCTACGACTGGGTCCTCGAGAGCCTCGGCCTGCCCCGGCCGCTGCCGCACCAATACGAATTCGCCAAGCTGGTCCCCACCTACACGCTCCTGAGCAAGCGCAACATCCTGCGCCTGGTGCAGGAGAAGGTCGTCGCCGGCTGGGACGACCCGCGCCTGCCCACCCTCTCCGGCCTCCGTCGCCGCGGCATTCCCGCCAGCGCGATCCGCCAGTTTGTCATCAGCGTCGGCGTCACCACCTTCAACAGCGTCACCGACATCGCCGTCTTCGAGCACACCGTCCGCGAGGAACTCAACCGGTCCGCCGCGCGCCGGCTCGCCGTCCTCAAGCCCGTCAAGCTCGTCCTCACGAACATTCCCGCCGGCGAGACCATCGAATGCTCGGCCATCAACAACCCTCAGGATGAGCACCCGACGACCCGGCCCATCACCCTCACCCGCGAGGTGTTCATCGAGGCCGACGATTTCGCCGAGGTGCCGCCGCCGAAATATTTCCGCCTGAAACCGGGCGGCGAGGTGCGCCTCAAATACGCCTGCATCATCAAGTGCGACGAACTCGTGAAGGACGCCACCGGCGCGATCACCGAGATCCGCTGCACGGCCCAGCTCGACACGCGCTCTGGCCAGCCCAACGCCGACAAGAAGGTCAAGGGCACGATCCACTGGGTCAGCGCGAACGACTGCGTCACCGCCGAGGTGCGGCTCTACGACCGCCTCTTCACGGTGCCCGAACCCGGCGCCGCGGAGGACTTCATGAAGGTCGTGAACCCGAAGTCCCTCGAGGTCGTCACCGCCAAGCTCGAGCCCTCCCTCGCCACCGTGCAACCCGGCGAGCGTTTCCAATTCGAGCGCCTCGGCTACTTTACGCCCGACGCCAAGGACTCCTCGCCCGCGAAACCCGTCTTCAACCGCACCATCACCCTCCGGGACGCCTGGGCGAAATAAGACGGCTTGCCGGGTAGCTCCCGCCGCGGTAGGAAGTTTGATTCCATGGCGCGACATCTGCGTTTTATCGGTTTGCTGCTGCTGATCAGCATGGCGTGCAGCACGTGGGTCTTCTGGACCTACGAACATGGCCTCAACCCGCGGGTCCAGACTTATACCGATGCCCTGTGGTGGTGGTTTGTCAGCTCCACCACCGTCGGCTATGGCGATGTCGCCCCAGTGACCGGCATGGGCCGGCTCGTCGGCGTCGTGACCATCGTCATCGGCATCTACGGCTACACCAACTTCATCGCCATCACCGCCGACTCGCTCCACAGCATCACCAACCAGAAGCGCCTGGGCACGGCGACGATCCGGGCCCGGGACCACGTCGTCATCTGCGAATATACCGCCTTTGCCGACGAGCTGATCCAGGGCCTCGCCCGCTATCCCGAGCTTGCCCGGCGCGAGATCGTGATCCTCACCGACCTCGTGAAGGTGCAGCCCTACCCGCAGCACCACTTCGTGCGCGGCGTGCCCCTCAGCCCGGTCGCCCTGAGCCAAGCCAACGTGGCGGCAGCGGCCTATATCTTCGTCTTCGCCAACGCCCGCTTCCAGGATCCGGACCTCAAGACGCTGCATATCGTCTCCCGCATCCAAAGGGTCAATCCCACCGCACGGGTCTTCGTGGAAATGGTCGACCCGCAGTCGCCGCTGCTCGTCCATCTCGGCCCGGGCATCACGGTCCTGTCCAGCCGCGAGCTGCTGGAGTCGATCCTGAAGAACAAGGCGATCGACCTGACGCGTTATTTTCCGGACATGCGGAACTGACCGCGCCCGCACCCGCCGCCCGGTCTCAGGGGCTTCCTGCCGCCGCCAAAGTCACCAGCCCCTGCGCGTGCAACCCCTCCGGCCCCGACACGCCGAAGGCGATCGCCGGTCCCCGCGGCTCCAGCGCGATCTGCACGCCCTCGACCGTCGGCGCGACTTCCTTCATGAATTGGATCTCAATGCCGGCCGGGTGCGGGGAAAAATCTCCGCGCGCGAGGGCCGTCTGGAGACAGTCGAGGTAGGCCGTGTTGTTCAGGTGGCCGTTGCCGTCGAAATCGGAATAGCGGAGCGAGACCGCCGACCCGGCCGCGTCCGGAGCCGGCGGGGTGAAGCGCAGCTTGTCGAGGTCCGGCCGGAAAACTTCCGCCTCGCCCACGGGAAACTGCGCCGCCCGGTCCGGCGGCACCCGCACCAGGGTCTTCGTCCGGAGGTTGAGATAAAGCCACAACGAGGAGGCGGAGACGACCAGCTCCCCGCCGCAATAGATCCGGAGATCGCGGTAGCCCCGGAATCCGCGGATGCCCGCGGACCACGTGACCACCTTCACGGCCTCCTCATAGCGTGGATACCGCGTGATGGCCACGGCCATCCGGTTGAGCACCCAGCTCTCGCCGCGCGCCGCCATCGCCTGCGCGCCGAGGCCGAACAGGTCCGCGTGCTTGATGGCCGCCTCCTGCAGGAGCTTGAACACCCCGCCGAGCGTGAGCCGCTGGTCGCGGTCGACGTCCCAGTAGGAGACGACCGTCGAGAGCGTGAACTCCTTGTCCATGGAACGAAATGATCAGGCCGCGCCTAGGAACCGCTCGAGCCGCGCCTTGACGCGGTCCTTGCCCAGCACGCGGAACATGCCGGTGATGCTCGGGCCGGCGTTGGTGCCGGAGACGGCGAGGCGGGCGACCGCCTGATAGTCGCCGAAGCCCAGGCCCTTGCCTTCGGCGAGCGATTTGATGCAGGCCTCGATGGCGGAATCGCTCGAGAAATCCATGGCGGGCAGCGCGGCGATCAGTTCGGCCAGCCGGGCCTTCGGGTCGCCCTTGGCCATGACCTTCTCCTTCACCTTGGCGTCGATCCGGAATTCTTCCGTGAAGAAATAGACCGTGTAGGCACCGAGCTCGTCGATGGATTTGATCTTCGGCTGGGCCATCAACATGACCTCGCGGAAATAGGCCTCGTCGGCCATGACCGCCGCGCCCGTGGGCTGCCGGGCGAAATAATCCTTCGCCAATGGCACGAAGCGGTCCGCCGGCTGCTCCAGCAGGTAGGTCATGTTCATGTTCGCGAGCTTCTTGCCGTCGAACTTGGCATTGCTCTGGTTGACCGCGGGCAGGTCGAACAATTTCACGATGTCCGCGACCGGCATTTTTTCCCGGTTGTCGCCGGGATTCCAGCCGAGCAGCGAAAGATAGTTCACCAGCGCCTCGGGCAGGAAGTGACGCTGCTGGTATTCCTCGATGAGGGCGCCCTTGTCGCGCTTGCTCATCTTCCCCTGCCCCATTTCGGGCGACTTCAGGATGAGCGGGATGTGCGCGAAGACCGGCGGCGTCACGCCGAAGCCCTCGTAGAGCCGCACGTGCTTGCTCGTGTTGGACAGATGGTCCTCGCCGCGGATGATGTGCGAGACCTGCATCGTGATGTCGTCGACGACGTTCACAAAATGGAACACCGGGTTGCCGTCGGAGCGGAAGATGACGAAGTCTTCGTCCTCCTGCCGCTCGACCCGGCCGCGGATCTGGTCGTCGATCACGACCGGCAGGGACTTCACCTTCTCGACCTCCTTCTTGCGATGCTCGTCGAAGATCTTGTAGCGCTCGCCGAGCAGCTTGAACCAGACGGCGCCGTCCTTCTCGTAGGCGCGCCCGGCGTCGAGCAGCTGTTGTTTATACTTTTGATAGACGTCGCCGCGCTGGCTCTGGCGGTAGGGTCCGAATGCGCCGCGCTCGCCCACCCCGCTGGGATTCGGACCCTCGTCCCAGTCCATGCCCAGCCAGGCCAGGCTGTCGTAGATGAGCTTGAGGAAGGCCTCGCTGTTGCGCGCCTGGTCGGTGTCCTCGATGCGCAGGATGAACGTGCCGCCGGTGTGCCGGGCATAGAGCCAGTTGAACAGCGCGGTGCGGGCGCTGCCGATGTGGAAGAACCCCGTGGGACTGGGAGCGAAACGGACGCGAACGTTGGACATGGGAGAACGGTCAGCTAGGCGAAAGCGCCCGGGTGTGTCAAAACCTGAGGCATACCAATGCAATTTACCCACCGCTTGTCATTCCGAACGAAGTGAGGAATCTCCCGCAGCGAGAGGGATACAACCTGCGAACGGCGAGATTCCTCACTGCGTTCGAAATGACAGGAACAGGGTATTGGTTGGCTTGAATGCACTCCTTAGTCCTTCTCCTGCTTGTTTTCCGATACCTTCCGCGCAATCTGAGGAAAATCAATGTCCTCCGCCTTGCCGCTCGATCCCGCTGATTTCTCACCGCGCTTCGCCGCGGCGGCGAAGGCCGCCGGCTTCCGCGCCGAGCCGTATGGCGAGATCCACGGCCACCCGCTGATCGCTTACACCAAACGCACGCCTGGACCGCGGTCTCGGGTCTACCTTTCCGCCGGCATCCATGGGGACGAACCCGCACCGCCCCAAGCCCTGTTGCGGTTGCTGAAAGCAGGCTTTTTCGACGACCGCTGCACCTGGTTTCTCTGCCCGCTGCTGAATCCCACGGGCTTCAGCAGCCGCACCCGGGAAAACCACGCCAAGGTCGATTTGAACCGCGACTACAAGGGGCCGCAAAGCCCCGAGATTGGCGCTCATGTCCGCTGGCTGCAGCACCAGCCCAACTTCGATCTCATCATCTGCCTTCACGAGGACTGGGAGGCCAAGGGTTTCTATCTCTACGAACTCAATCCCCTCAACCAGCCCACGCTCGCCCACGCCATGATCGCGGCCGCCCGGCTTCACGGCCCCATCGAAACCGCCGCAGTCATCGACGGACGCGAGGCCGCCGAACCGGGCATCATCCGACCCGTGAGCGACCCGCTCCTCCGCGAGACCTGGCCCGAGGCCATCTACCTGCGCCATCACCACGGCCCGCTCGACTACACCATCGAGACGTCCTCCGCCCTGCCGTTGGAACAGCGCATCATAACGCAGTGCGCGGTGGTCAAGGCGGCGCTTGACGAATTGTGCAGATAGGTCGAACGCGGCCTCTGGACGCGTTCAGAGCACGTCCAGAGGCCGTGCTCCACCCATTTTCTCCGTCACAAACGCATCGATCAAACCCTGCGCCTCGTCCGCCGGCAGTTGCATCCGCGACTCCGCGAACCGCGCCAGGTCTTTCGGCCAAGGCGCGCGCAACAAGTAATCCATCCCGGTCGGCCGCAGATCGATGGCGGCGCAATGCAACGCCTGCCGGGTCAGAGGCAACCGGGCCGAATGGTTCGCCGTCCAGCCCTTGGTGGCGAATTCCAAATAGAGCCCAGAATCGGGTCCGTAGAGTTTATCCCCCACGACCCGGTGCTGCAGCCACTCGGCATGCGCCCGGATCTGATGCTTGCGGCCGGTGACCAATTCCACTCCGACCAAGGTAAAACCGCCCCGGGCCACCAAAGGATGAAATTTCGTCACGGCTTCCTGCGCCCCCGGACTGCCGGCGGGGACGACCCGCGATTTCACCGTCACGTTGGCCGTCGGGTCGGGTCCCAGCGGCTGATCGACGGTGACCGCCTCCGTAAGCTCCCCCTCGAGAATAACCACATAGGCCTTGCCGATCTTCCGTTGCAGGACGGCTTTCCCCAAGCGGCCTCCCACCGCTTCGGTCTTGGCCAGAACAATCACTCCAGAAGTCTCCCGATCGAGCCGATAGACGAAGCGAATGGTATCCAGTTTAAACACCTCGCGCACGGCCCCGCCGAGGCTCGACCACGGACCGTTTTTCGAGGGGTGCACGACCAGCCAGCCGGGCTTGTCGATCACCAGCAACCGTTCGTCATCGAGCAGCACCCAGCCGGGCACTTCCGCCGGATCCACGAGAGGAGGCTGGTCGGGGGGCAGGGCATCGGCGGCGTCAAGCATTCAGGAGCGTTCAATAATTTTTCCCGCTTCCGATGCCGAGAAGATTTGCAAACCGTCCGGACCCGCCTACCGGTTAGAGGCGTCGAATGAAGCGGTTTTCCCCAATGCACGGCGGATCGGTCCTCGGGGCGGCGGTAATGGCGGGAGAAACCAATGTAGCCTTCGTTCGCGTCGCTCTTCCACGTTGTTAAACCCATAAGGAAAATCATGAACAAACCCTATAATCCGAATGATGTGATCGTGTCCGGCATCCACCTCGAACTCACGGAAGGGCTCAAAAGCCACGTGCGTGACAAGATGGGCCGATTGTTTCGACACGAAGAGCGCATCGTCCGGGTCAAGGTTGAATTGGAATGCGACCGTGAGCACGACCACGCCCACAAGTTTATCGTGAAGGGTCACATTGTGATCTACGGCCCCGACATCAACGCCACGGTCGAGGCCGATGAATGCTACAAGGCCATCGACCTGCTCGTGGACAAACTCGATCAGGCGCTGCGCAAGCGCCACGGCCTCCACAAGGACAAGCGCAACCACCCGCGCTCCGTGGAATTCGAAGGCGTGGAACTGCCCAAGGCGATCTGAGCTCCGGTGAGATTGCAGATCGGGCCTTCAAGCCCGACACCCAGCCCGCCAACCGGCGGGCTTTTTTATTGCTCCACGACGAGGTCGCCGTCGCTCCAATAACTGGAGCGCGGCCACCCCGCCCGCGTGAATTCCCCCTACCCCGTCCGGCGTAAACGGCCGGAATTCAGTTTATCAAATCGCGTGCGCCTGTTTTGCTGACGCTCTCCTCCCATGTCCGGAACCCTTCCCCTTTCTGGCCGACAGCTGACTCTCGCGCGTCTCCGCACCGCCCTCGCCGCCGATCAGCGCATCACCCTCACTCCGGCGGCCCGGGCCCGCATCCGGGCGTCACGCCTGACCATCGACCGCCTGCGCCACGACCCGGCGCCGCACTACGGCATCAACACCGGCTTCGGCATCCTCGCCCACCAGCGCGTGCCGGCGGCCGACATCGAGAAGCTTCAGGAAAACCTCATCCTCAGCCACGCCGTCGGCGTCGGCGACGAGGTCCCCGCCGAGATCGTGCGCCTCATGCTCCTGCTCAAGGTCAACGGTCTCGCCGTCGGCCTTTCGGGCGTCACACCCCGCGTCGTCGACACCCTCATCCGCTTCTACAACGAGGACGCCCTGCCCATCGTCTACACCAAGGGCTCGCTCGGCGCCTCCGGCGACCTCGCCCCGCTGGCGCACATGGTCCTGCCGCTGCTCGGACTGGGAGAAATGGATTATCAAGGTCGTCGTCTCAGCGCCAGCGCCGTGCTGAAAAAACTCGGCCTCAAACCGCTCCGGCTGCAATCGAAGGAAGGCCTCGGTCTCATCAACGGCACGCAGTTCATGTCGGCCTACGCCGTGCATTGCCTGTTGCGCATCGAGAACGTCGCCCGGACCGCCGACATCGCCGCCGCCATGACGCTCGAGGCCGCCCGTGGCAGCGCCGCGCCCTACGATGCCCGCATCCACGCCGCCCGCCCGCACCCGGGCCAGATGGACGTCGCGAAAAATCTCCGCCAGCTGCTCCGGGGCTCGAAGATCCTGCCGTCCCATGCCCATTGCGCCAAGGTGCAGGATCCCTACTCGCTCCGCTGCGTGCCGCAGGTCCACGGCGCCGTCCGTCTGGCCATCACCCACGCCCGCGAGGTGGTCGAGACGGAGATCAATTCCGCCACCGACAACCCGCTCGTGTTTGAGAACGGCGACGTCATCAGCGGCGGCAACTTCCACGGCGAGCCGCTGGCCTTCGTCCTCGACTACCTCGCCATCGCCACCGCCGAGATCGCCTCCATCGCGGAAAGGCGCATCTACATGCTGCTGCACGGCGACACCATCGGCGACCTCAAGGTCCCGCGCCTGCTCATGAAGGACACCGGCCTCAACTCCGGCTTCATGATACCTCAATACACCGCCGCCGCCCTCGTCTCGGAGAACAAGGTTTTTGCCCACCCCGCCTCGGTTGACTCCATCCCCTCCTCGCTCGGCCAGGAGGATCACGTCTCGATGG
>Ga0255338_1000843_pt1 | contig 74904 bp, 63 predicted proteins | sample MeOH1_35cm_T4_19_FD_203715 | JGI IMG/M metagenome (GOLD analysis project Ga0255338, IMG submission 203715) | Sandy soil microbial communities from University of British Columbia, Vancouver, Canada - MeOH1_35cm_T4_195 | ecosystem: Engineered > Artificial ecosystem > Sand microcosm > Unclassified ... | reverse complement strand
ACACCGGCATCTGCAGGTTGATGCCGTACACGAAGGCGCCCATGCTGATCAGCATGGGCGCCTTCGTGTACGGCATCAACCTGCAGATGCCGGTGTGGCCTGCTTTCATTACTGGTTAAGGAGTCGGCCATATGGAATTGATTGACCATCTTGCCTTGGGATTCTCCACGGCGCTGTCGCTGCAAAACCTGGCATACGCCTTCCTGGGCTGCGTGCTGGGTACCCTGATCGGCGTGCTGCCGGGCCTGGGCCTCTGGCCACCATCGCCATGCTGCTGCCGGTGACCTACACGCTGCCGCCGGTGGCCGCGCTGATCATGCTGGCCGGTATTTACTACGGCGCGCAGTACGGTGGCTCCACCACCGCCATCCTGGTCAACCTGCCGGGTGAATCGTCGTCGGTGGTGACCACCATCGATGGCTACCAGATGGCACGGCGGGGACGGGCAGGGGTAGCGCTGGCAACCTCGGGCCTGGGCTCGTTCTTCGCCGGCTGCGTGGCAACCCTGATCCTGGCTGCGTTCGCTACGCCGCTGTCGGAACTGGCGTTCAAGTTCGGTCCCGCCGAATACTTCTCGCTGATGGTGCTGGGCCTGATCGGTGCCGTGGTGCTGGCTTCGGGTTCGCTGCCCAAGGCGGTTGCGATGATCGTGCTGGGCCTGCTGCTGGGTCTGATCGGTACCGACGTGAACTCGGGTGCCGCGCGTTTCTCCTTCGACATTCCGGAACTGACCGACGGCATCGACTTCGTCGCGCTGGCCATGGGTATGTTCGGCTTCGCTGAAATCGTTGCCAACCTGGAGCAGAAGGAAGACCGCGAGACCTTTACCGACCGCGTGACCAACCTGTGGCCGACCAAGGAAGACTTCAAGCGCATGGCGCCTGCGGTTCTGCGCGGCACGCTGCTGGGCTCCGCGCTGGGCATCCTGCCGGGCGGCGGTGCTGCACTGGCTTCGTTCGCGGCCTACTCGCTGGAAAAGAAGACCTCGAAGTACGCGCATGAGTTCGGCAAGGGCGCCATCGAAGGCGTGGCAGGTCCGGAATCGGCCAACAACGCCGCCGCGCAGACCTCCTTCATCCCGCTGCTGACGCTGGGCATTCCGCCCAACGCGGTGATGGCGCTGATGGTGGGTGCGATGACCATCCACAACATCCAGCCGGGCCCGCAGGTCATGACCAGCAACCCCGCGCTGTTCTGGGGCCTGATCGCCTCGATGTGGATCGGCAACCTGATGCTGATCATCCTGAACCTGCCGATGATCGGGATCTGGGTGAAGCTGCTGACCGTGCCTTACCGCTTCCTGTACCCGGCCATCCTGGTGTTCTGCGGTATCGGTGTGTACTCGGTCAACAACCAGACCTTCGACGTGTTCATGGCGGCGGGCTTCGGCATCCTCGGCTACCTGTTCCTGAAGCTCAAGTGCGAGCCGGCACCGTTGCTGCTGGGCTTTGTGCTGGGACCGATGATGGAAGAGAACTTCCGCCGCTCCCTGCTGCTGTCGCGTGGCGAGTTCACCGTGTTCGTGACCCGTCCGCTGTCGATGGGCCTGCTGATCGCCGCTGCCGCACTGGTCGCTGTTGTCGCACTGCCGTCGATCAAGGCGAAGCGCGAAGAGGCGTTCCAGGAAGAGTAGTCATAGAGCCCCACCCGCGCCGGCCTCGTGCCGGCGCATGCAACGCAAGATTTGGGGTGCCTCGGGCACCCCGTTTTTTTAGATAGCGCTCCCGGTGCAAGCCGGGCCGCTCGCACTGAACACGCCCGGCTGCGCTCGCAGCGCCAGGGCTGCGCATGATGATCAGCTCTATCGCACCGCTGTCTGGTGCGTCACAGGCGCCGCATGAGAACTCCAGCACTAGATGGCTTCGTTTCGAAGCTGTACATCCTGAAACTTGTCCAGTCGAGTCCGTCGACAGTGATGACACTGGTCGACCGCTTGCGCGAGCATGGGGTGGAGAAGAATATTCGTTCGCTCAGGCCCATCCTGCGTAGCTTGCTCATCGCACGGGCCATCACGGCGGAGCTGGTGGAAGGCAGTGGCCGGGTCTATTGCATTACGGATAGCGGGCGCGAGGAACTGGACAACTATCTCTCGCACCTGGACGTGCTGCAGAGTGATATCGGGCAGGGGAGTTGAGGTGCGCCCAACCCTCAGCCAGTCTCCCCCGCCTCCCACCTGGCCGGGTACAGCAAGAGACAAACCACAGTACCCCGCCCGGAAGAGTCAATCGACAGCTCGCCGCCGATGGCAGCCGCGCGGCTGCGCATATTGGCCAGACCATGCCCCTGCACGGCAGCCGCGACATCGAATCCACACCCGTCATCCCGTATCTCGATCAGGATGGCCCCGCCACCGCGGGCCTCTCCCCCGACGCTGCGCGCCACCACCTGCACTACGCCGCTGTCTGCATGCTGCATGACATTGCTAAAGGCTTCCAGCAACAGGTACTGCAGTTCCCGCACTATCTGCGGCGTCAGGCCGGCCGCAGCCGGCAATCGCTCCACCTGCCAGTCCACTCGCAACCTGGCCGCTTCCAGCCTCGCGCGCAACCGATAGCGCAGGTTGCCAAGCACGGCGGCGAGATCGCCGCCAGTGTCCTGCATGGCATCCACCGAGAATTTCAGCGCATCCAACGCATGCTGAAGGTGCTCCTGCAACACCGCTGGCGAGCCCTGCCCGGAGCGCAGCACGCTGAGCGCACCGACCAGCGTGCTGCCCAGTCCGTCGTGCATGTCACGCATGATGCGCCCGCGTTCCCTTAGCGTGGCCTGCTCGCGCTCTACCTCGCGCGAGTGGGCGTAGAGCCTGTGAAGCTCCTGCTCCTTTTGCGCAACCTTGTGGTCAAGGTCACGGTTGAGATCGGCCAGCATGCGGGTGGTGCGCGTGTACCGGTCGACCAGCAGCCATGCCATGGTCAGGCTGAACAGCAGCGAGACATATTTGGTGAGTGCCGTATCCCAGTAGAAGTCGCCGGTGAGCCAGATGCGCACGAAGTCGGCGGCGGTGAGCGCGGTGGCAAGGCCCAGCGCGACGGCGAGCACCACCCGTTCGTGATTGGGACGCCGGAGCGCCGACCATACCAGCGCGCCCGCCACGCAGCAGGCGATCGCCACATTGATGCCCCAGTCCGCCACCTTCAGGTAAGGCAGGCTCAGCACGCTGGCCATCAGCACGATCAGCGGAAACTTGATCCACAGGTAGGCGTTGACCGCCCACCCCGGCCAGCGCGCGCGCACGTCGATGATGATAAAGGCGAACTTGGCCGTCGCCACCATGAAGATCGCCCGGCTGGAAAGCACGATGACCTGCCAGGCGCCGCGCGGCAACGGCGTATCGGCGAGGAAGAACTCGGCGAGGCTGACGGCCCAGGCGATCTCCGCGAGCGCGTACAGGCCGAACAGGGGATCGCGCTGGCGCCACCAGATCAGCAGCGAGATGGCGGCCAGCAGCAGGCTGACGGCGGCGATCACCAGCGGACCGATCACGCGGAACCACAAGGCGCCATCGTAGTGGGAACGCACCACGTTGCCGGGGCCGAACTCGATCCTGGAGAGGCCGCCGCGTCCATTGGAGAGCGCGGCGATGGTGACGACCAGTTCGTTGTCGGCCCGCAGCATGACCTCGGGCACCGGCACGTAGAGGGGACGCTGCCCCGCGTGGATGGCGGGCGCCGACAAGTCGCCGGAGGCTGCCAGCAGCTTGCCGTTCAGGCGCATCTCGAAGCTGTTGGCGGCTCGTGGCAGGTAGAACGCCGGCGTGTCGTGGCCGGTGGGAACGTACTGAAAGGCGAGCCGGTAGGTGGCCGTGCCGTCCCTGCCGGGGAATTCGCGGTCCCAGTAGTGCGGCAGCTTCAACTGCAGCGGGGCCGGTCCCGTTACAGCGCCTGGACCGCCGCCGGTCAGGCAGACAATCGCTTCCGCCTGCTCCAGTGCCTGCACCTGCGCGGGCTGTTCGGTCTGCGCATGGCTTGCGCCTCCCATGCCCGCCGCGCAGGCGGCCAGCAGCAGGGCGAACGAGACGATCCATTTGGCGGCGAGCAGGATGCCGGCCGGATGCGCTCCGGGCAGCGGTCTCACAAGGTTTTCAGCAAGCCGAGTTTGTGGGCTTCGAAGACGGCTTCAGTGCGGGAGTTGACAGCAAGCTTGCCGTAGATGTTCTTGATATGCGCCTGCACCGTATGCACGCTGATCGACAGGTGCCCGGCGGTTTCCGCATAGGTGTAGCCGCGAGAAATCAGGTCGAGCACCTCGGTTTCGCGAGCCGAAAGCGTCACCTCCGCCCCCTGGGCGCCTGGCGCGTCCGGCGCCGGCAGGCCCGGCGCGCTGGCGCTGCGCAGCCGGGTGATGACCTTGCGTGCGATGACCGGGCTCATTGGCGAGCCGCCCGCGCGCAGCTCCAGCACAAAGGCGCGCAGGTTGTCGTCCGATTCGTCCTTGAGCAGGTAGCCGGTGGCCCCCGCTGCGATGCTGGCCAGCACATTGGCCTCGTCGCCGAACATGGTGATCACCATGCAGTCGCAGCGCGGGTGCAGCCGGCGCGCGTGGCGGATGACATCGATGCCGGAGCCGTCCGGCAGCCCGAGATCGCAGAGCAGTACGTCGGGCTCCTGCGTGTCCAGCCATTCGCAGGCGCTGGCGCGCTGCGCGCAGGCCGCCACTACCTGGATGCCGGGCAAGCTGCCGAGGGCACTTTGCAGGCGCGCGCTGGTGGCGGGGTCGTCTTCCACTAGCAGGACACGGATATCGGCTTCCGGGGCCGGAGACTGGTTCTGTGAGCGCATGGTGTGGGCGGAGGCTAGTCTCGACTATGCCGCGGAGCGGGGAGGGCGTGCCACTCCATATTCATGGGATGGCGCCTGGCGGGCTATCGTAGCGCTGGCGCCGGTCGCGGTCAAACCGGCACGGAGGGCGGAAAGCGGCGGGCGGCAGAGGCGGCGATGCGTGCCGCCCCTGCCGCCCCTGCCGGTCAGGATGTCATCACAACCTGGTTGCGGCCATTGCGCTTGGCCTGGTAGAGACCCGCATCAGCGATTTCGACGATGCGGCTGAATGGCATGTCGGCAGCGGGCACCATCGCCGTGCCGCCGATGCTGACCGTCACATACGCGCCTACCGGGGAGCCGCTATGCGGTACCTGCAGGGATTCGATTGCGCGTCTGACCTTCTCGGCAAGCAGCCGTGCGCCGCCGGGCGAGGTGGAGGGCAGGATCATGGCGAACTCCTCGCCGCCGAAACGCGCCGGCAGGTCGGCAGGGCGCGCGCAGTTCTCGCGGATCACGCCCGCCACGCGGCGCAGCACTTCGTCGCCAGCCACGTGACCGTAGGTGTCGTTGTAGGCCTTGAACGAATCCACGTCGATCATCAGCAGCGCCAGCTGGCTTTGCTCGCGATTGGCGCGTTTCCATTCCGCCCCGAGGTACTCGTCGAAATAGCGCCGGTTGGACAGCCCGGTCAGGCCGTCCGAGTTGGTCAGCCGCTGCAGTTCCAGGTTGGTCTCGAGCAGCTGCTGCTGGCTCTGGCGCAGCGCGCGGTAGGCTTCGTCGCGTTGTTGCAGGTTGAGGTAGGAGCGCGAGTGATAGCGGATGCGCGCCACCAGTTCGATGGTGTCGGGCAGCTTGACGAGGTAATCGTTGGCGCCGGCGGCAAATGCCGCGCTTTTCATGATCGGCTCTTCCTTGGTGGACAGCACGATGATGGGAATGTCGCGCGTCGCCGGGTTGGCGCGGTATTGCTGCACCAGCGTCAGGCCGTCTATGCCGGGCATTACCAGATCCTGCAGGATCACCGTGGGGCGGGTGCGCTCAGCCACGGCGACGGCTTCGTCGGGCTTGGCGCAATAGTGGAAATCGATGTCCCGCTCGGGTTCGAGTTCGCGCCTTACCGCTTCGCCCACCATGGCCTGGTCGTCCACCAGCAGCACCATGGCCTTGTATTCATCCTGGTGCTGCCTGGTGCCAGGGGCTGTATCTTTAGACATCATGTTCCTCGTGCTCTCTGGCTGGGAGGCGCTGAAAAGCGGATCGTGGCGCGGCAGTGCTACTGCCTGTACCGCCTGGATTGTTTCGCTGCATGTCCGGCACCTCTGTCCAGCCCGTGGTTACTGATTGTTATTGGTGTTGCACGCCCGTACGATGCGGGCGGCGATCTGCGGCAAAGGCAGGATTTCACTCGCGGCCCCAAGCGCGGCGGCGGCCTTGGGCATGCCATAGACGGCGCTGGTGGCCTGGTCCTGGGCAATGGTCAGGCAGCCGCGCTCGCGCATGGCCTTGAGCCCCAGCGCACCGTCGCGGCCCATGCCGGTGAGCAGCACGCCCACCGCGTCGCCGCGCCAGTGCTGGGCCACGGACTCAAAAAATACATCGATCGACGGCCGGTACAGGTAGTCGCGCGGCTCTTCCGTGTAGATCATGCGAGTGGCGCCGACGAGGCGCAGGTGGTCGTTGGTGCCGGCGAGCAGCACGGTGCCCGGCTGCGGACCCTCGCCCTCGCGGGCCAGCCGCACCGGCAAGTGGCACTGCGCGTCCAGCCAGTCGGCCATGCCGGCGGCGAAGGCCTCGTCCACATGCTGGACCGCGACCACGGCGGCGTTGAATCCGGCCGGCAGGCCGCCCAGCACGGTGGCCAGCGCGGAAGGGCCGCCGGCCGACGCCCCCACTGCCACGAGTCGCTCCGTGCTGGCTTTGCGCATCAGCGGCGCGGCCGCGCGCGAGGGCCCGGTGCGGCCATCGAGCAGCCGGCCGATATTGCGGATCTTGCGCAGCAGCGGGCCGCTGGCCAGCTTCGAATCCGGCTCGGCCAGCGTGGGCGTATCGACCGCGTCGACCGCACCGTGGCCCATGGCGTCGAACACCTGGCTGGCGTTGCGGCCCAGGTCCATGGTCACCACCACGATGGCGCACGGCGTGGCGGCCATGATACGGCGGGTTGCCTCGACGCCGTCCATGACCGGCATCAGCAGGTCCATCAGGATCAGGTCGGGCGTGCGCGCGGCGGCCATGCGCACGGCGCTTTCGCCATCCTCGGCCACCCATGCCACCTCCAGCGAAGGGTCGAGCGCGATGACGCGCAGCAGGGCGGCCACGGCCAGCCGGGAGTCGTTGACGATGCCGATCTTCATGCGCGTGCGTCTCCAATCAGGTCTTGGACGGCATCGAGCAGCGCGGCGTCCTGGAAGCTGCCCTTGGCCAGATAGTAGTCGGCCCCGGCCTCCAGGCCGCGCTGGCGATCCTGCTCCCGGTCCTTGTACGACACCACCATCACCGGCACTTGCTGCAGGCGGGCGTCGCGCTTGATGCGGCTGACCAGTTCGATGCCGTCCATGCGTGGCATATCGATGTCGGTAATGACCAGGTCAAAGGATTCGGCGCGCAGCACGTTCCAGGCATCCATGCCGTCCACCGCGACCGCGACTTCGTAGCCGCGGTTGGAGAGCAGCTTACGCTCAAGCTCGCGCACCGTAAGCGAATCGTCCACCACCAGCACGCGCTTGCGCCGGACCGGCGCCGCCTCGGTACTGCCACGGCGGATGCGGTCGATCTTGCCTTCCGACAGCAGCTTTTCCACTGAGCGGACCATGTCCTCCACATCGAAGATCAGCACCGGCGTGCCGTCCTCGGTGAGGCTGCCGGCGGCGATGTCCTTGATCTTGCCCAAGGTCGCCACCAGCGGTTGCACCACCAGGATGCGCTCGCCCAGCAGCCGGTCCACCGCCACCCCGTAGGTGCGCTCCTGGTCGCCCAGGACCACCACCGGCACCGTCTCCTCGTCGCGGCGGGCTTCCGCTTGCTGCAGGACCTGGGCCGCGCTTACCAGCCCCACCTGGCGGCCGCCGAAGCGGAAGTGCTGGCGGTTCTCCAGTTGCTCGATGTCGCCGCGCTCCAGGTGGATGGCCTGCATGACGTAAGCCAGCGGGAAGGCGTAGGCCTCGCCGGATACCTCGACCAGCAACGCGCGCACCACCGACAAGGTGAGCGGCAACTCCAGGTGGAACTGCATGCCGTGTCCGCTCTGCTGCGTCAGGCGGATGCTGCCGCGCACCTGGCGGAGCATGTCCTGCACGGCATCGAGCCCGACGCCGCGCCCCGACACTTCGCTGACGGTCTCGCGCATGCTGAAGCCGGGCAGCAGCAGGAAGTCGAGCAGCTCCGCCTGCGACAGCCTGGCCACGGTGTCCTCCGGCACCAGGTTGCGCCGGACGATGGCGCGGCGCAGGGCATCGAGGTCCACGCCGGCGCCGTCGTCGGCGATCACGATCGCCAGCCGGCCGGCGTTGTGGCGCGCGTTCAGCGTGATGCGGCCTTCGGCCGGCTTGCCGGCGGCCAGGCGCGCTTCCGGCGTTTCGATGCCGTGGTCTACCGCATTGCGCAGCAGGTGGGCCAGCGGCGCCTCGAGCTGCTCCAGGATGTCGCGGTCGACCTTGGTGCTCTCGCCGACCAGTTCGAGGTGAACCGCCTTGCCCAGCGAGCGCCCCAGGTCGCGCACCATGCGCGAGTAACCGGTAAGGCCGTCGGCCAGGGGCCGCATGCGGCTGGCCAGCGCCCGGTCGTAGATCTGGTGTGCGAGCCGGCCGGTGCGGTGGTCGTACTGCTCCAGTTCCGTGACCCGTTGCGACAACTGCTGGTGGCTCTCGCCGAGCAAGCGCTGCGCTTCAGCCAGCGAGGCCCGGGCGAGGGTGTCTGCCGGACTGGCCGCTAGCGCCACCTGCAGCGCATCAAGCGCCTGCAGCGCGCGCATCTGCAGCCGCCGGGTCTGCTGCAGCGCGTTGCCGAAGGGCTTGAGCCAGTGCGTCTCCACCATCGCCGCGCCCGACAGCGCGAGCAACTGGTCGAGCGTATCGGCGCTGACGCGCAGCATGCGCTCCTGGGCATCCGGCAGGCCGGAGGGCTGCGTGGCTGGCCCTGCGGCCTTGGTGCCCGCGACCGCGTCGGGCGCCGGGCCCTCGGGCCGCGCCGCGCTCACGGGCGTAGTGCTTGCGGCCAGCGGTTCGGCCAGCGGTTCGCTCCCCGGCGCGAGGTGCTGCGCGGCATGACCTGCCGCCCAGGCGTCGGCGTCGACTTCCTCGCCGGCGAGCAGCGCGCCCATCCGCAGCACCAGGGCATCGATCTCGGCCTTGCCGGCCTGGTCGGCCCAGCGGGGATCGCCGCCCGGCGGGCAGCCCAGCCGCAGCAGCAGGTCGGTACCGTGGAGCAGGGCGTCGATATGCACCGGCCGCAGCCGCAGTTCGCCGTGCTGGGCCGCCACCAGGCAGTCTTCCATCACGTGGGCCACGCGCACGCCGCCATCCAGGCCGACGATGCGCGCGGCGCCCTTGAGCGAATGGGCCGCGCGCATGCAGGCCTCGAGCTGGTCGGCCGCGGTGGGGTCGCGCTCCAGCGACAGCAGGCCGGCATTGAGGACTTCGGCCTGCGATTGCGCCTCCAGCGCGAACAGCTCCAGCAGGGAGGCGTCGCGCAACTGGTCGGGGTTCATGCCAGGCTCCGCTTCAGGGCTTGTTGCAGCAGGGCCGGGTCGAGCAGGCCGACGCTGCGCCCGCCGCTCTTGAGCAAGGCCCGGGTGTAATGCGCAGAGGCGCGCGACAAGGTAGTTGGCAGCGGTTGCAGGGCTGCCTCCGCGATTCGCTCGATGCCGGTGACTTCGTCAACCGGCAGCGCGATGGCGGTGCGGCCCTGGCCCAGGACCAGCAGCCGGGCGCCGTGCCCGGCGCCACCCTTGGCATCGGCGGCGGCGTTGGACGCGGCGCCGGCGGCCGGGTCCTGGCCGAGCAGTTTCGCCAGCGAGATGCACACTAGCAGGTTGCCGCGCACGCTGGCCAGTCCCAGCACCGCGGCGTGGTGGCGGTGCGGCAGCGAATGCACGGGGCAGGGTGCGGTGACCATTGCCAGCGCGGCCGCCGGCAGCGCCAGCCACTCGTCGCCGATGCGGAACACCAGGCAGGACAGGGTGGGGCCGCGCGCAGCGGTCTCGGCCTGGACGGCGCTGTCGGCGGGCAGGCTCACTTCGCCGGTTTGCAGGTTGTCGAGCAGCGTGAGCGCCGCGCGCGAGTAGGTCGGGCAGTTGCGGCAATGGATGTGCGTGGCCAGCAGCGGGCAACTGCCGTTTCCGAGCACGCCGATGCGGCGCCAGCAGTCATCCACGGCGACAGTCGTCACGCCGGGCGGGAGGCCATGCTCGGCCGGGGGAAGCGATGCGGGCTCAGCCATGATGGGTCGGGGTCTTGCGTTGTGCGCGGTGCCGCAGGCGAGCCGCTGCCGCGCCGTCGCCTTCCGCTTCCAGGATGGCAGCCATATGGTAGAGCGCCTCCTGGTGAGCCGGGTCGAGGTAAAGCGCGCGGCGATAGGCCTCGCGCGCGTCGGCCGGCCGGCCGGTGGCATCGTGGAGCACGCCCAGCAGGCAATAGGCGGCGGCCGACGGGCCCTGCGCTTCCAGGTGCGCCAGGCAGGCCGCCACTGCGGCGGCGAGGTCGCCGCGATCGGCAAGCCGGGAGATCCTGGCCAGCGCATCGGCGCCGGCATTGGCCGGGGCGGCCGCTTTGCCGGTGGCCGGCGCCGGTGCGGCGCAGGGGGGCGGTATCGCCATGGGCCGTGCCTGCCCGCGCGGGGCCAGAGGCCTGGCGGGCACGGCCGTACGCGCTGGCCACGATAACGGCGGCGGGGCGGCCCGGACCGGATCGGACAGCTGGGCCAGGTAATCCGGCACGGCAGGGTTGCCCGGGGCCTGAGCATGCGCGCTGCGCCGGGTAAAGGCAAAGGCGAGCGGCACGCCCGCCGAGACAAAGCCGTGCCGCGTCAACAGGCTGGCTTCGGCCGGGCCGACGAAAATCATGGCGTCCGGCCGGCTTAGCCGTTCCAGCACCTTGAGCGAACGCCGTTGCGTGGGTTGGTCGAAATAGATCAGCAGGTTGCGGCAGAACACAAAGTGATAGGGGGCCTCATTGGCCATCAGGACCGGATCGAGCAGGTTGCCGCGCAGCAGGCGCACCTTGGCGCGCACGCTGGCCTTGAGGGTGTAGCCGCCCGCGCTGGCGGTGAAATGCCGGTCGCGGAAATCCAGCGGGCTGCCCCGGAAGGAGTTGCTGCCGTATTGCCCGATGCGCGCACGCTCCAGCGAGCGCGCGCTGATGTCCACGGCATCGACCTGGAAGCGCTGCTCCGGCACGCCGGCATCGAGCAGCGCCATGACGATCGAATACGGCTCTTCGCCGGTCGAACAGGGCACGCTGAGAATGCGCAGCGGCCCGGCATCCTCGTGTTCGCGAGCGCTTCCGAATACGCGCATGGCGGCAATGCGGGCGAGCGCCAGCAGCGCCTCCCGATGGCGGAAGAACCAGGTCTCGGGCACCACCACGGCTTCGATCAGCGCCTGCAGTTCGTCCGGCTGCACGTGCAGCAGGTTCCAGTAGGCGTGGTGATCCGGCGCCGCGGCCGCGGCCAGGCGCTCGCGCACCGCGCGCTCGATCATGCCCGGCCCCACGGTGCCGGCGTCCAGGCCGATGCGCTCCTTGAGCAAGGCCTCGATATGGGCGGCGGTGGTCATGGCCCTGGCGCGGCAGGCTCAGCCGCCGGCAAGTCGGGAAACAGGCGCGCGCGCACCGGGTCGGGCAGCAGGGCATCGACCTTGATCCACTGCACCATCCCCTGGCTGCCGTTGCGCACGGGCCCCAGGTAGCGCGCCGGAGCGGGGTCCACGCCGCTGTCGACAAATTCGGCGGGATCGCAGCGCAGCGTCTCGGTGGCGTACTCCAGACGCAGCCCGAGCAGGCGCGCCGGCGCATCGGCTTGCCGGCGGTAGTGCACCAGTACGGTGCGCGTGCTGGTCCGCCTGGCGACCGGCATGCCAGTGGCCAGCGCGTTGACGTCGATCACCGGCACCACCTCGCCACCGCGCGCCAGCAGCCCGCTGACCCAGGGCGGCGCCTCGGGCAGGTGCTTGAGGGTGGTCAGCGGCAGCACTTCGGCGATCTCGTTCGCGTCCAGTGCGTAGTGGTCCGGCCCGATGCGAAAGAGCAGGAAGAGTTTCATGGCGTGTTGCCGGCGCCCGGCGCGCTCATACCTTGAAGCGCGACACGCCGGTACGCAGGTCGTTGGCAACCAGCGTCAGCTCGTCGATCGCCTGGCTGGACTGGCGCAGCGATTCCACGGTCTGCTGGGCCGCTTCGGACAACTGCATCAGGGCCTGGTTGATCTGCTCGGCACCGCCGGCCTGGGCCTGCATGCCTTCGTTGACCATCTGCACCCGCGGTGCCAGCGACTGCACCTGGCCGATGATCTGGGAGAGCTGGTCGCCGACCTGCGTCACCTCGGACATGCCGCGCCGCACTTCTTCGGAGAACTTGTCCATGCCCATGACACCGGCAGCCACGGCGGACTGGATCTCGCGCACCATCTGCTCGATATCGTAGGTGGCTACCGCGGTCTGGTCGGCCAGGCGGCGGATTTCGGTGGCGACCACGGAGAAGCCGCGGCCGTAGTCGCCGGCCTTCTCGGCTTCGATGGCGGCATTGAGCGACAGCAGGTTGGTCTGGTCCGCCACCTTGGCGATGGTGGTGACCACCTGGTTGATATTGCCCGCCTTCTCGTTCAGGGTGGCCAGCTTGGCGTTGACGGAGCCGGCGGCTTCCATGACATGGTGCATGGTGGCCTCCATGCGCGACAGGCTGACCTGGCCCGTGCCGGCCAGGCCGGCGGTCTGCTCGGCGGCGCCGGAGACCTCGGTCATGGTGCGTACCAGGTCGCGCGAGGTGGCGGAGATCTCCCGCGAGGTGGCGCCGATCTCGGTGGTGGTGGCGGCGGTCTCCGTGGCGGTGGCCTGCTGCTGGCGCGCGGTGGCGGCGATCTCGTTGACGGAAGTGGTCACCTGGATGGCCGAGCGCTGGGCCTGCCCGACCAGCCCGGTAAGATCGCCGGTCATCTGGTTGAAGCCCTGCTCCACCTCGAGGAATTCGTCCTTGCGATTGAGCGACAGGCGCTGGCGCAAGTCGCCGCCCCGCATATTGGTGAGCAGATCGACGATCGAGCGCATCGGCACGGTGATGGAACGGAACAACAGGTAGCCGGCTACCAGCGACTCCAGCAGGGCGACAATCAGCGAGACCTCGATGCTGATCTTGGCGGTCTCGACCGCGTGGTTGATGCTGGTGGCGCCTTCGCTGGCTACCTTGTTGTTATCGTCCAACAGTGCTTGCAGGGTATTCCGGCCTTCGTCCCAGACGGCATGGATCGGGCCGCGCAGCCGGCTTTCCATGGCGCTGGCCTCGGCGCCGCCTGCCGCGAAGATCACCGAACTGGCTTCGTCATAGCCGCGGCGGATCTCCTTGTACTTCTCGAAGCGCTGGCGGTCTTCGGGGCGCCGGATCGAGTTGGCGTATTTCTCTTCCAGGGCGTCCAGCCGCTTGCGCAATGCCACGTTGCTCTCGGCGTACTGGCGCCGCTCCGTGTCATTGGCCGCGGTGATGCTCTGCCAGGCCAGGACATAGGTTTCGCCCCAGGCACCGCGCATGGCGGTGCTGTAGTAGAGTCCCGGCAGGGCATCGTCGCGCAGCGCGGTGGCATTGGTTTCGATGGCCGACTGGCGGTCGTAGGCGACCACCGCCGTGAGTAAAATGACCGCCAGGATAAGGGCGAAACTTACCAGGATGCGCGTGCGGATGGTCCAGAGGGTCACGATGCGTTTTCCCATTGCTTTTCTTGTAGTCGGGGGAGCGGGCGGCCGGGCGCGGTGAAAATGGCGCGCGGACGCGGGTTAGAAGGCTGGCCGGAGCACCAGGGGTGCGTTATAGCGCGGTAGGGTACTGTAAGGCTTCTGCCATTTCAATGGCGCCCGCGGAAGGGAACGTCAAGGGTAATGGGTATTTGTCCGGTCGCAACATATCGCCATATTATGGTTTGACGCGGCTTGATTTTTTCCTGGTTTTCGTCACACTTGCCAAATAGTCAGATCGGACCGATGTCGATAATCACAAACAGGGCAGGCATGGTGGCCAGGTCAGAGGCGAGGGCCGGCGCGCCGTCGAATGCGGACCTCGATCCGTTGACCGGCGTAGCGTCGCGCCAGGCATTCTTGAACACGCTGGAAGGCCGCCTGCGCTCGGAGGCCACCCCGCGCTGTTCGCTATTGCTGCTCGGCATCGACGATTTTCGTGCTTTCAACGATATGCACGGTCATGCCGAGGGCGATGAAATCCTGCGCCGCGTGGCACGCCGCCTGCGCGACGCCTCGCCGCGCGACGCCATCCTGGGGCGGATCGGCGGCGACGAGTTCGCCGTATTGCTCCCCTCCATCGCGGATCCCACCCTGGTGCGCCATGTCAGCGCGGCCATCCTTTCGTTCCAGTCGGAGCCCCACGAATACGGCAACCGGCGCCACCATGTGCTGGCCAGCCTGGGCGCGTGCGTGATGCCGGCCGGCGGGGACAACGCCTCGGATGCGCTGGCGTCGGCCAGCCTGGCGCTGGGCCGGGCCAAGCGCGACGGCGGCCGCACCATCCGCTTCTTCAAGCCGCAGATGCGCACCGACGTGACCACCCGCCTGTCGCTGGTGCAAGCCTTGCGCGATGCCTACGCGCAACGCCAGTTCGAACTGCTGTACCAGCCGCAGATCGACCTGCGCGATGGCCGCGTGGTGGGCGCCGAGGCACTGATGCGCTGGCGCCATCCCACCCAGGGCCTGCTGACGCCGGCCAGCTTCATCGATGCGCTGGCGGCCAGCAGCATGGCGGCGGACGTTGGCGTCTGGCTGCTGCACACCGCCTGCGCCCAGGCGCGCATGTGGTCGCTGGGGTTTCCCGATGCGCCGCGCGTCGCCATCAACCTGTTTGCGGCGCAACTCAGCGAGAGCCGCCTGCTGACCGAAGTCCGCCACGTGCTGCGCGAGCTGGCCCTGGCGCCCGAGCGGCTCGAGCTGGAAATCACCGAGACCATCGCCCTGCAGCAGGGCGACGAGTTCTCCGGGCAGTTGCAGACCTTGCGCCGGGATGGCGTGACCCTGACCTGCGACGATTTCGGTACCGGCTACGCTTCGCTCAGTTTCCTCAAGTCATTCCCGGTCGACCGCATCAAGATCGACCAGTCGTTTATCCGCAATGTCACCCAGAGCCCGGTCGACGCCGCCATCGTGCGCGCCATGGTGAACGTGGGCGGCAGCCTGGGCATCGGCGTGGTGGCCGAAGGCGTGGAAACCGTCGAGCAGCGGGATTTCCTTGCCGAGAACGGTTGCCATGAGGTGCAGGGCTACCTGTACGGCCGGCCCATGTCCGCCGACAAATTTACCGAATTCCTGCGGCAGTCGGGCCGCTGAGCCGGTCGGGGCGGGCCCGCCCCGACGTGTCCGGGCCCGCGCTACCATCACTGCTCCGCCTTTTCCCCCGCTGATACCATGTGCCGGCTTCCCCTCGGCTTCCCCTCGGCCGCGCTTCGCGCCGCCCGGTAATTTGTTTCCGGCTTTGTCCTGCTTTGTCCCGTTTCATCCCGCCAGCCCTGGCAGCCCGCCTTGGCGGGGGCCGTGGCGGGCGGCGCGCAGGCAAGCTGTGCCTCTCCCGCCTGTCCAGGACAGGGAAATATGTGCTTACAAAGTCAAGTCGGCTAGTCCGGCAGCCTGGCGTTAAGCGAAGTATGGTGATAGCAAGGGTGGCAGGTGTTGGCCCGCGCGCCCATTCTTATCAAGAGGTAACCCATGTTTTCCGACCGCAGGCCTGGCTCCCGCACACGCGCCCTGCTCCTGGCCGCCAGTCTCGTTTTCATCACTTGGCAATTGCCGGCGCTAGGGCAGTCCGCCGATCCTTCCGACCGCATCGCCACCATTACCGATGCCGCCGGCAACCTGAGCTTTGCCCCGGCGGGTTCCGACGACTGGGCGCAGGCGGGCCTTAACCGGCCCATTACCACCGGCGACCGCCTTTGGGTCGACAACGGCGGCCAGGCCGAATTGCACGCCGGTTCCACGGCGATCCGGCTGGGCAGCGGCACCGCCGTGACCGTGCTCAACCTCGACGACAGCGCCACGCAGGTCAAGCTGACCCAGGGCACGCTGCAATTGCGCGTGCGCGCGCTGCCGCCCGACCAGCCGGTCGAGATCGACACGCCCAACGTGGCTTTCGTGCCGGCCGAGCCCGGCGACTACCGCCTCGACGTGGCGCCTGACGGCAGCAACACGGTGGTCACCATGCACCACGGCTCCGCCGTGGTGTACGGCGACAACCGCTCGCGGCAAATGCGGCGTGGCGAGCAGATCCGCTTTGCCGGCACCGACCTGGCCGAGGCTGGCAGCGCCACCAATCCTCCCCTGGACGGCTTCGACCGCTGGACCATGGCGCGCGATGCGCGCGAGGACAGTTCGCCGTCGGCCCGCTACGTCGCACCTGAAATGACTGGCTATGCCGCGCTGGACGACTATGGCGACTGGCAGGAAGACCCCGGCTATGGCGCGGTTTGGTTTCCCCGCGTGGTGGCGGCGGGCTGGGCGCCTTACAGCACGGGCTACTGGGCCTGGGTGGCACCGTGGGGGTGGAGCTGGTGCGACGATGCGCCCTGGGGCTTCGCCCCGTCCCATTACGGCCGCTGGGCCCGCATCGGCAACCGTTGGGGCTGGATGCCGGGCCCGCGGTCGGTACGGCCGGTCTACGCCCCAGCGGTGGTGGGCTTTATCGGCGAGGGCCACGGGCACGGACGTGGCCCGGGCGTAGCGTGGTACCCGCTGGGACCGCACGAGGCCTATCGCCCGGTCTATGGCGCCAGCCCGGCGTATCTCAGCCGCATCAACCGCTTCGCCGGCAACAACGAGGCGTTCAATCGCCATGGCGGGGATGCCTTCATCAACCGGAATGTGCCGGGGGCGATTACAGACATGCCGTCGCGCGCTTTTGTACAGGGTCAGCGCGTGCCGCCCGGCGCGCGCGGCGTGGCATGGCGCAACCTGCCTCAGGGCGAGGCCAACGGCACGCCGCCGCTGGCGCCCGTCAAGGGCAGCCTGCATGGCGCGGCCCGCGCGCGCCCGGCGCCACCGGAAGCCGTGCAAAGCTTCGGGCGCCCGGCCATCGCGGCCCGCGTGCCGGGCCGCCCGGCCAGCGATGAGCTGGCCCAGCGCTTTGCCCGCGCCGGCGGCACCGTGCCCGGCGCCGGGCCGGCATGGCGTGGCGCCGGCAATGCGCCAGGCGGGAACCCGGCGGCTTCCGCGCCCGTCAGGTTGAGCCAGGCTGCGCCTGGCTACCATGGCCGCAACGGGTCAGGCCAGATGCCCGGAACGCCGGGCGCTCCCGGCGGCGGGAATCCTGGCATGCCGGCCTTCGGCCCACAACGCGCCGACGGTGGCGCCCGCCCGCCCGCGCAGCAGGGCCTGGTCGGGCCCGAGCATGGCGGCCAGCCATCCGTGCCGGGCGGCGATCCGCGCGTGCGCGGCTGGACCACGCGTCCGGACCAGGCGCGCGGCTTGCCGCCGCAAGGGGGCCAGCCAGCTTCGCAACTTCAGCAGGCACAGCAGGCTCAACAAGCGCAACAGGCCCAGCAGGCCCAGCAGGCACAACAGGCCCAGCAGTTCCAGCAACGCCAGGCCGAGCAACGGGCCGCCGCGCAGCAGAATGGCCGTATCCTGCAGACCGATCCGCAGGGGCTGGGCCGCCAGCAGCAAGAGCGGCAGATGGGTGAGCAGCAGCGTGCCCAGCAGGCGATGCAACAGCAGCAGGAGATGCAGCGCCAGCAGCAGCAACGGCAGATAGGGGACCAGCAGCGAGGGCAGCAAGCGGTGCAGCAGCAACAGGAAATGCAGCGCCAGCAGCAGCAACGGCAGATGGGAGACCAGCAGCGGGCGCAGCAGGCGATGCAACAGCAGCAGGAGATGCAGCGTCAGCAGCAAGAGCGGCAGATGGGTGAGCAGCAGCGTGCCCAGCAGGCGATGCAACAGCAGCAGCAACGGCAGGTGCAGGAACAGCAGCGCCAGCAGCAGGCAATGCAGCAGCAGGCCATGCAGCGCCAGCAGCAGGAGCGGCAGATGCAGGAGCAGCAGCGGCAGCAGCAAGCCGTGCAGCGGCAGCAACAAGAGATGCAGCGGCAGCAGCAGGAACAGCAACGCCAGCAGCAGGCAATACAACAGCAACAACAGCAGCAACAACAGCAACAGCAACAGCAAGTCATGCAGCGGCAGCAGCAAGACCAGCAGCGCCAGCAGCAGGAGATGCAGCGCCAGCAGCAGGAGCATCAGCGCCAGCAGCAGGAACAGCAGCGGCGGCAGCAGGAGCTACAGCGTCAGCAGCAGCATGCGGCGGCGCAGCCGCAGCCAGTGCGGCAAGTGGCGATGCAGCAGCCTGATGCGCAAGGGGGAGCCGGCAACCCGCCGCAGTACCGGGCCTGAGGCCCGCATCCGGTAGCGCACAAAACAAGCCCGCCACGGTACGCCGCGGCGGGCTCGCTGCCGGCGCCTGGCCCGCGCGCCGGTTCTCTCCTTTGCTCCGCGCGCTTACTTTGCCAGTTCCGACAGGCGCACCGGGGCAATCTTGCCGCCCTGCACCCAGCCGACCACGGTGTCGGCGACGGTGCCGCCCTTGGCGTCGAGGCTTTCGATCTCGTTGGGGTTGGCATCCTTGGCCAGCGTCTTCACCGCCTCCGGCATCCTGGCCCGGATCGCGGCTGCGTCGGAGGTGGTGCCCGCCAGTTTCATGGCGCCCGCCAGCGCGTACACCATGGTGTAGTTGAGCGACATCTCGGTGGTGGCGTCGCGGCCGTCGTGCAATTTCTTGTATTTGCTGTTGTAGGCCTGCGCCGCCGGGCGGGCGTCGTTGGCCAGCGGCATCACGCCGATCGATCCTTCCAGCATGGCCAGGCCGTTGGTGACTTTGGCCATCTCGTCGAGCTTGGCCTGGTCCATCACGATAAAGCCACCCTTGAAGCCCAGTTCGCGCGCCTGCTTGACCACCAGCGCGGTCGGCTCGGATGGGCCGCCGACAAACATCACATCGGGTTTGTCGGCCAGCACGCGCGACACGCCGCTGTAGAAGTCGGTGGCCTTGGTATAGGACATCGGGTTGTTGGCCACCACCTTGCCGCCGGCGCCTTCCCATGCCGGCACGAAGGCTTGCACCCAGGCCTTGGCGTAGTCGTGGTCGGCCGGCGCCAGCGCCACGTTCTTGCCGTAGCGCTTCATCTGTGCCTTGATGAAGGGGTCGATATAGCCGGTGTATGCCGGCGGGATGCGGATGGTCAGCTTGTTGCCGGCGTCGGTGATGCGTGGCACGCTGGAGTACGCCATCACCAGGAATTTCTCCTGCTCGTTGAAGGCTTGCAGGGCGAAGATGCCGCCGGAGTGCGGCACGAACACGGCAGGCGTCTTGTATTGCTGCACCAGGCGGCGCGCGTTGATGGCGGCTTCGGCGGGGGCGTATTTGTCGTCCAGCGAGACGACTTCCAGCTTGACCTTCTTGCCCTTGACTTCCAGGCCCGAGGCGTTGATTTCGTCTACTGCCATCTGGATGCCGGACAGGACGTTCTTGCCGTACAGGGCGGCGCCGCCGGACAGCGGGCCGGTGTAGCCGAGTTTGACGACTTCCTGGGCGAAGGCGGCGCCGGATGCCATCAGGGCGGCCACGGCGGTGGCGGCGAGGGGGAAGAAGCGGCGGATCAATTTGGTCTGCATTTGGCTGTCTCCTGATGTGTTTGTATTGGATTTTGAATGGAACGGCTTTACTTCAAATTCAAATTCAAAGGCTTAAAGGCTTAAAGGCTTAAAGTCAAAGGCGGTTTCACCCCCCTGCGGGGGGCGACCTACTTTCTTGTCTTGCCAAGAAAGTAGGCAAAGAAGGCGCGCCGGATGGGGCGACACCCCCTCGGGATCCGGCGAAAAGAGCGGCCGGGACCCAAACTCGCATCGCCTTAAGGCGATACTCAAACATGGGTCCCTCTTTTCCGCTCTTTTCACCGGATCCCGAGGCGCCCCATACGGCCGGGTACACCTTGACGGCTCGCTTCGCATCGCTTGGGGGGCTCGCTTCGCATCGCGCTGGGGTGTGCACCTAAACTCGCATCGCCTTAAGGCGATACTCAAACATGGGTCCCTCTTTTCCGCTCTTTTCGCCGGATCCCGAGGCGCCCCATACGGCCTGGTACACCTTGACGGCTCGCTTCGCATCGCTTGGGGGGCTCGCTTCGCATCGCGCTGGGGTGTGCACCTAAACTCGTATCGCCTTAAGGCGATACTCAGACACGGGTCCCTCTTTTCCGCTCTTTTCGCCGGATCCCGAGGCGCCCCATACGGCCGGGTACACCTTGACGGCTCGCTTCGCATCGCTTGGGGGCTCGCTTCGCATCGCTTGAGGGGGCGTTTGGGCCACGAATGCCGGCGGGCGCTATCCGCCGATGTACGCCTTCCGGATTCCTTCATCCTTTAGCAACGTGTCGCGGTCGCCTTCCATCACGATGCGGCCGCTTTCGATCACGTAGGCGCGGTGGGCGATGCCCAGCGCGGCGTAGGCGTTCTGTTCGGCCAGCAGCACCGTGGTGCCGGCGCGGTTGATGCGCTGGATCACCTCGAACATCTGCTTGACCACCAGCGGCGCAAGGCCTAGCGAGGGTTCATCGAGCAGCAGCGTGCGCGGCCGGCCCATCAGCGCGCGGCCGAGCGCCACCATCTGCTGCTGGCCGCCCGAGAGCGAGCCGGCCGGGTCGTCCTTTTTCTGCCGCAGGATGGGGAACATCTCGAACACTTCTTCCAGCGAGCGTTTGATGCCCGCCGGGTCGCGCCGGTGCACGTAGGCGCCCAGTGTCAGGTTCTTCTGCACGCTCATGGCGGGAAACAGCTTGCGGCCTTCCGGGCAATGCACCAGCCCGGCCTGCACGATTTGCGAGGGCTTCATGCCGGCGAGTTCGCGGCCGTCGAAGCGCATGCTGCCGCCATTGGTGCGGTGAATGCCGCTGAGCGCCAGGAAGATCGAGCTCTTGCCGGCGCCGTTGGCGCCCAGCAGCACCACCAGCTCGCCGGCGCTGGCGTTCAGCGTGATGTTGTCCAGGGCGCGGAAACTGCCGTAGGAAAGCGAAACGCGTTCAAGCTGCAACATGGTCGGCTCCCAGGTAGGCTTCGATGACCTGCGGATCGCGCTGGATCTGCGCCGGCGTGCCTTCGGCGATTTTCTCGCCGTAGTTGAGCACCATGATCTTGTCGGCCAGCCGCATGATCATGTCCATCTTGTGTTCGATCAGGCAGACCGTCTTGCCGTGGCGGACCATTTTGCGGATCAGTTCGGCCAGGCCCACGGTCTCTTCCGGATTGACGCCGCCGGCGGGCTCGTCGAGCAGCAGCAGTTCGGCATCGGTGGCCAGCGCCAGTGCAAAGGCCACGCGCTTGCGTTCCTCCTGCGTGATGTCCGCGGCCACTTCATGCGCGAGGTGCGTGAGGCCGACGAAGTCCAGCGCCTCCTCGGCCTTGGCGCGGCACAGGTGTTCTTCCTCGCGCAGCCGGCGCGTGTTGAAGATCACGTCGGCAAGTCCCGAGTGCGTGCGCAGCCGGTGGCCCACGATCAGGTTGTCCAGCACGGTGGCCCGGTCGAACAGGTGCGTGGCCTGGAAGGTGCGTGCTACGCCCAGCCGCGCGATCTGGTCGGCGCGCAGGCCCGCCACGTCCTGCCCCTTGAGCAGGATTTGCCCGGAGCTGGGTGCGTGGGTGCCGGCGATCAGGTTGAAGAAGGTGGTCTTGCCGGCGCCGTTGGGGCCGATGATGGCGTTGATATGGCCGGTCTCGAAGGTGATCGAAACATCGTGCACGGCGGTCAGTCCGCCGAATTTCTTGGTCAGATTGCGAATCTCAAGCATGGTCGGCCCCTGCGTTGGCGGCATTTGCGGCGTTGGCATTCGGGTTGGCGACGACGGGCGTGCCGGCTGGTTGCGCGCGGCTCTTGCCGCCGCGCCGCGCGGCGGCGGCGCGGCGTGCCTGGCGTTTCGCCCACGAGCCCACGATGCCGTCCGGCACGAAGATGATCAGCAGGATCAGCACCGGCCCGAACACCAGCATGCGGTAGTCCTGCAGGAACTGCAGCGTCTGCGTGACCCACGGTACCAGCACCGCGCCCAGCAGGGGCCCCAGCAGCGTGCCGGTGCCGCCCACCAGCATCGCCATTACCATGTCGAAGGTGAGGTCGGTGCGCGCGATATCGGGTCCGAGAAAACGCACCTGGCCCGCGTACAGCGCGCCGGCAAAGCCGGCATAGCTCACCGACAGCACGAACGACAGCACCTTGGTGCGCATCAGGTTGATGCCAAGCGCCTCGGCCAGCGCGTCGCTATTGCGCACCGCCATGAAGCTGCGGCCCAGCAGCGAGGTCACGATGCGGTGCATCAGGAAAGTGCCCGCCACCAGGAAGAACAGCACCAGGTAGTACTGCGCCTGCACGTTGTCGAATACCAGCGGCCCCACCGACGCCGGCACCGGGATGCCGATCAGGCCAACGGTGCCATGGGTGAGGCTTTCCCATTTTTCGATCAGCAGGTAGATGATGTAGCCGATGCACAGCGTGAAGATGGAGAAGTAATGCCCCTTCAGGCGCAGCGACACCACGCCGACCAGGTAGCCCACCGCCATGCACACCACGCCGGACAGCACGAACGCGCCCCAGAAGGGCACCTGGTGGTCCACGGTGAGAATGCCCAGCGTATAGGCGCCGATCGCCATGAAGCCGCCATGCGCCAGGTTGAGCTGGCCGGTATAGCCCGTGATCAGGTTCAGCCCCAGCGTGGCGATGGCGTAGATGAAGGCCAGCGTCATCACCGTCAGGTAGTAGCTGTTGGGCGTAACCAGCGGGAACACGATGGCCAGCGCCAGCAATAGCGCCCAGCCGGTCTTGCCTTGCAATACATTGCTCATGGTGCGCTCCTTATGCGGCCTTGCTTGCAAACAGGCCTTGGGGCCGGATCGACAGGATGGCCACCAGCAGCACGAAGGCGATGATGTCCTTGTAGTCGGTCGAGACATAGAAGCCGCCGAAGCTCTCGGCCATGCCGATGATCAGCCCGCCGACGATGGCGCCGGGAATGCTGCCCATGCCGCCGAGGATGATGATGACGAAGGCCTTGGTGATGACCAGGTTGCCCATGCTCGGATAGACCAGGTTGATTGGCGCGTACAGCGTGGCGGCAATCGCGGCGAGCGCGCCGGAGATGGCGAACACCAGCAGCGTGACGCGGGTGGCGTCAATGCCCACCAGCGCCGCGCCCTCGCGGTTCTGCGCCATCGCCACGATGGTGGAGCCGGTGACGGTACGCGTCAGGAACAGGTGCAGCAGCACCATCAGCCCGAACGCGGCGGCGATGATCAGCAGCCGTTGCGCCGGCGCGGTCAGGCCCAGCACCTCGACCATCTGGCCGTAGGGCGTGGGCATGCGATGGAAGTCCGCGCCCCACAGTGCCTGCGCCCCAGCCTCCAGGAACAGCATGATGCCGATGGCGGCGATCATGTCGTGCAGTTCGGGCGCGTTGCGCAGCGGATGGAACACAAGCCGGTCGGCCAGCATCGACAGCGCCGCCACCGCGATGGCGGCAGCGCCCATCGCCAGCCAGTAGTTCACGCCAAGCGACGTCATCATGTAGTACGAGACGTAGGCGCCTGCCATGTAGAAGGCGCCATGCGCGAAATTGGGCACGTGCAGGATGCCGTAGACCAGCGTCAGGCCCAGCGCCACCAGGCTGTACACGCCGCCCAGCGTCAGGCCGTTCAGGACTTGTTGGAGAAACAATGTCACGGGCTTACCTCATGCGACTTTTGCAAACACGAACGAAGGCACGCAAACCGCGGCGCGGGCTGCGCGAAAGTGGCGGCGCCGCGCGCTGAAGGCGGGGCCGCTTGGTCAAGCTGGGGCGGGAATCAGCCGCGAGGCGGTGCGGCCTGTTGAAAGGTGTGCTGCATGCGTTGTCTCCTGTGCGATGCGGAATGGCCTGCTCAGGCAGGCCCCGGGTGCCGGTGTCGTCGTGTACCGTGAAGCGTGCTACGCATGTCGCCGTAGTCACGTTCCAGCACGATCGTTCGTTTTCATTGACTGTTGCATACGGCCTGAGGCACAGTCAAGAAATACGGAATTGTCTTCCGCACAGCGAAATAGCCGGCGCGCCTCTGTCCGCAGCCTTTTCATGGCGGCCACAGGCACGTTCTTCACCAGCCGTTGCCCAGCGTCCTTGCCACGTATGAAACGCACCTCGTCGATCCCGCATTCTCCCGCCGCAGCGCCGCTTGCTGCTGTCGCTGCAGTCAATGCGCAGCCCGGTGCCGAGGCGCAGGATACCGATCGAGACGACCGCAATTTCGTCACCGCGCTGGCGCGTGGCCTTGACCTGCTGCGCGCCTTCGGCCCGCACGACGATTACCTGGGCAATGCCGAACTGGCCCGCCGCGCCGGCATTCCGCGTCCCACCGTTTCGCGCCTGACCTTCACGCTGACCAGCCTGGGCTACCTGGTCTATTCCGCCTCGCTGGAGAAGTACCGGCTCGGCCAGGGCGCGATGGTGCTCGGGCAGCGCTACCTGGCCGGTTCGGGCATCCGCGAGATCGCGCAGCCGCTGATGCAGTCGCTGGCGTTTGCCACCGATTGCACGGTCGCGCTGGCGACATCGGACCGCCACGAGATGGTCTACCTCGAGGTATGCCAGCCGCGCGGCGCGCTGGTCATGCGGCTGGCGCCGGGCTCGCGCCTGCCCACCGCCACTTCCGCCATCGGACGGGCCTGGCTGGCGGGGCTTGAGCCGGCGCGGCGCGCTGCCGTGATGGCTGACCTGGAGCGTCACTACGGGGCGCGCTGGCCAGCCATCCGCATCAAGCTCGAGCGCGCGCTGCGAGACTACGCCAGGCGTGGATTCTGCCTGGCGCACGCCGAGTGGGACCGCACCGTGAGCGGCGCGGCGGCGCCGGTGGTGCTCGAAGGCGGCGCGGAAGTGCTGGCCATCAATATCGGCGGCGCGGCCACCCGGCTCACGCCGGAAATCCTCGACGGCAACCTGGGCCCGCGCATCCGCGAACTGGCGGATGCGCTGCAGGCCCGCTTGTGGCAGGGGCGCGGATAGCATCGCCACCACCGCCACCATCGTTACGTATCGCATTCTCGCGGCCCGGGGGCCGCACATCTAGCTGGCAATACAGACATAGCAAACAAAGGAGACAAAGATGGAGATTCGCAACAAGACGGTGGTGGTGACTGGCGCGGCGACCGGCATTGGACGCGCGCTGGCACTGGCTTTTGCCGCCGGCGGTGCGCGTGGCGTGGCCGTGGCCGACCTGGACGCCAGGGGCGCGCAAGAGGTGGCCGCCGAACTGGCCAAGGCCAGCCCTGATTGCCAGGTGTTCGCGCAACAGGTCGACGTGGCCGATGCCGCCGCGGTGCAGGCGCTGGCGGACGAAGCCACGCAGCGCTTCGGCCAGATCGACGTGTTCTGCTCCAATGCCGGCATCATCCTGCGCAAGGGCCTCGATGCCAGCGCCGAGGAGTGGCAGCGCATCTGGGAGATCAACGTCATGGCCCACATCCACGCCGCGCGCGCGGTGCTGCCGCAGATGCTGGCGCGTGGCGATGGCTATTTCGTCAACACCGTATCGGCCGCCGGGCTGTTGTCGCAGATCGGCTCGGCGCCGTATGCCGTGACCAAGCACGCTGCCATCGGTTTTGCCGAGTGGCTGTCGATCACCTATGGCGATCGCGGCATCAAGGTCAGCTGCATCTGCCCGCAGGGCGTGCAGACGCGCATGCTGTTCGGCGAGGACGGCGATCGCAAGGGCTTCCTGCAGGCGGGCTCGGTCACGCCCGAGCATGTGGCACAGGTCACGCTGGAAGGGGTGAAGGACGAACGCTTCCTCATCTTGCCGCATCCGGAAGTGCTCGAGTACTACCAGCGCAAGGGACAGGATTACGATCGCTGGCTAAAGGGAATGCGCCGCCTGCACGATAAAGTGATGGCGGAGTTCGGCGGCACGGTAGTGTGAGCGTGGCGTGAAATCCGCGCCATAGCATCATGCTGAGCTAACGCCGCCGCCGGACAGGCACGAGTTGTCGCGCCCGTCCGGCGGCGGCTTGCGGGACAAGCTCTGGTACCAAAAAAAGACAAATCCAGTCATCGGGAGACATACCATGCGCATCACCTCTTTCGCAACGGCCGTGCTGGCCACCTGCGCCGCATTCGCCGTGCCATCGGCCCAGGCCGATACCTATCCCTCCAAGCCGATCCGGATGGTGGTGGGTTTCCCTAGCGGCGGCGCGCCCGACATCCTGGCGCGCATCTTCTCGGAAAAGATTTCCCCATCCTGGGGGCAACCGGTGGTGGTGGACAACAAGCCCGGCGCCGGCGGCAACATCGGCGCCGAAGCCGTGGCGCATGCCGCGCCCGATGGTTACACGCTGGCGCTCGGCACCGTGGGCACGCACTCCATCAACGGTGCGCTCTACAGCAAGATGCCATATGACATGGTCAAGGATTTCGCGCCGGTGATCCTGGTCGCGTCCACGCCGAACGTGCTGGTGGTCAACCCCTCCGTGCCTGCCAAGAACGTGGCGGAGCTGATCGCGCTGGCGAAGGCCAAGCCGGGCAGCCTTACCTTCGGCACGCCGGGTGTCGGCACCTCGCCGCACGTGGCGGGCGAAATGTTCAACTCGCTGGCCGGGGTGAAGCTTACCCATGTTCCCTATAAAGGCCGTGCCATGGCGATTCCCGATCTGCTTGGCGGGCATATCTCCATGATGTTCGACAACCTGCCTTCGGCGCTGCCGGTGATCAAGGAAGGCAAGGTGCGGGCGTTAGGGGTGACCAGTGCCAAGCGCTCGGCGTCGGCGCCGGATATTCCTACGCTGGCGGAGCAGGGGTTGCAGGGGTTTGACGCGGATTCGTGGTTTGCGATTTTCGCGCCGGCGAATACGCCTAAGGATGTGATTGCCAAGCTCAATACCGAGCTGAATCGGATTTATCAGTTGCCGGATGTGCAGGCCAAGTTGAAGACGCTTGGGTTGGATCCTATTCTTGGGGCGCCGGAGAAGTTGGCTGCTTATCAAAAGGTGGAGATTGCTAAGTGGGCGAAGGTGGTGAGGGAGTCGGGGGCTAAGGCGGAGTGAGGTGGGCTTTTTTGGTGGTGTTGGGTGGCTTAGGGGCATGGATTCGGTGTTGGTTTTTGGACCCAACAGCCATACGACATCCCCCCTGCGGGGGGACGCCGTACGCTGTTGGGTGCAAAGGCCAACGCCGCAAAAAAAACAGCGAAGACCCCCAACGACCACCACAACCCTACGGCCGCTCAACAATAGTTTGTTGCATGCCACGGACGGGGCTTCGCGAGACGATGCGGTGTTGGTTGTTAGTTCTGGCGGGGCTATCGGGCGGGCTACCGCGGATTTGCCGGGTGCGCCTGCGCAGACTGCGATTGAGTTGAATCTGCAGTTTCGGAATACGGCTTTTTGCGAGATTATTTTTGGGCGTGGGATGCTGCGGTTGCTGAGTTTTAATGGTCTTCCGCATTTGGATCGGGTTGATCGGCGGGATGCCATTACGTTTGCTTGAGGGGTGGGGGGAGTGGTGTGCTGTTGGGGTTGGTGTTTTTTTAGCGGCGTTGGTTTTTGCACCCAACAGCATACGACATCCCCCCTGCGGGGGACGCCGGTCACTCTTCTTTGCTTCGGCAAAGAAGACTAACGAGAAGAAAGCCGACCCTGCCGGGGGCAGAGCAATAAGGCTTTCGAATGTCGATGGTTTCGTCGTACGGCCCGGAGTTCCGGCGGGCTTCTGCCGGTACCGGCTTGACTGACCACGAACCTGCCAGCCTCCGGGATTCACTGTGAGGCCCGCGGTAGCGGACATCGCTTGCTTCAAGCCGTCTGTCGCTCGCGAAGTGGGCGGCCACGAAGTTGCAGGCGCACCAGTTCCGTCGTGGGCGCGGTGGCACCAGGTTGATATGCCCGAGACCTTGACCACCGCGCCCGCCCCACCACGAAACCATTGGCATGCGATGTGTCGTGGTGCTTCGTGCCGGTAACGGCAGATTGCCGAATGGGCAAGGGTTCCGCTACCGGGGGCCGTACTACGCATCCCGGAAATTGGCAGCGTCGTGGCCCTTCAAACCGGTACCGGCAGATGCCAGCAGAACTGTTGCCGTACGACGAAACCAGCCCCCCTAGCGTCCGCGATTGCTCTGCCCCCGGCAGGGTCGGCTTTCTTCTCGTTAGTCTTCTTTGCCGAAGCAAAGAAGAGTGACCGGCGTCCCCCCGCAGGGGGGATGTCGTATGGCTGTTGGGTCCAAAAACCAACACCAAAAACAAGAAACCACCCCCCAAGCAATATCCTAATTCAAAACTCAAAGATCCGCATCAACCGCCCCCCGCACCGGCACCCCAGCCCCCGTACCCCCCCGCAACCGACTAAAACTAACCCCCGCTCCAATCCCCGCAACAGCAGCCGCCACACAAAGCGCCACCCGCGCAGCGCCACCCTGATCGATGCTGAACAACAACGCCAGCACGGCAGTCCCCGTAGTCTGCCCAAGCAACCGAGTAGTCGCCTGCGCACCGCTGGCGCCACCGCTGCGTGCGGGCGGCGTCGCCCCGATCATGGCCCGGTTGTTAGGCGACTGGAACAAACCGAACCCCAGCCCGCACATCGCCATGCGCCAGCACACGGCAAAGCTTGAAGCATCCGGCCCGAGCAGTGCCAGCCCCACCAGCCCCGAGCCCAGCAACGTCAGCCCGATGCCAGCCAGAACGCTGGCGGGATACCGGTCGGACAAGCGCCCCGACAGCGGTGCCATGATGGCCACCATCAACGGCCACGGCGTGATCAGCAGCCCGGTTTCATGCAGCGAGCGGCCAAGCTGGTATTCCAGGTAGAAGGGCAGTGCGACAAAGGACAGCATCTGCGCCATGAAGGAGCAGAAGGACGTACCCACCGCCAGCGTGAACGAGCGGCTGGCGAACAGGTCCACCGGCACCAGCGGCGCCGGCTTGCCGCGTTGCATGCGCACCAGCCACCAGCCCAGCGTGGCAGCCACCACCAGCGCGGCCGCCGCGGCAGGCCGCCACGCGGCATGGCCCGCGCCGTCCACACCCAGGATGAACAAGGCGAACACCGCGGCCGATAGCAGCGCGCTGCGATAGTCGAAGCCATGCGGCTGGGGCGGCGTCGCGGGCAGCGCCGTGCGTGCCAGCGCCAGCGCGAAGATCGCCACCGGCACATTGACGGCGAACAGCCACGGCCAGCTGGCGATGGACAGGATCAGCGCGCCCACCGAAGGACCCACGGCGATGGTGATACCCACCACGAGCGCATTCAGGCCAATGCCGCGGCCGAGTTTGGTGGGCGGGTAGATAAAGCGCACCAGCGCCGTATTCACGCTCATGATGCCGGCCCCGCCGATGCCCTGCACCACCCGCGCCGCCACCAGCACCGGCAGGCTTGGCGAGAGCGCACACAACAGCGAACCCACCAGGAAGACCGCCAGGCCGATGCGGTACACGCGCTTGTAGCCAAGGATGTCGCCCAGCGAGGACAGCGGCAGCAGGCACACCGTGACGGTGAGCTGGTAGGCGTTGACCACCCAGATGGTGCTGGATGGGTCCGACGCTAGCTCGCGCGAGATCGACGGCAGCGCGATATTGGCGATCGAGCCGTCGAGCACAGCCATGATGAGGCCGCAGAACACGGTGAGAATGGCCCAGTTTCGTTGGGGATGGGGTATGCCTTGGTGTGGCTGCATGGGAGGAGGGCAGGGGTGAGGAGAGGCGGGAGCGTTGCTTAAGATGCTTGACGACACAATTATCGTCGCGTGCGACGGCGCTCGCAAATTATCGGATTGTGTTAAGGCGGGCGCGGTGGTGTTGTTTTTTTGGTGCCCCCGGCGGCCGGGAGCCTGGCCCGCCGCTTTGAGCGGAAGCGGGGCATGGGCGATGTTCAGCGTTTCCCTGAGAAATAAGGCAAAAAACCCGCCATCCTCTTCAAAACGCGCCAGCGGCCCGGCGCTATGATCCCCTGCGCGATGTCCCGGAACCGAGGTCGCGCGACGCCCCTCGGCAGGGGGTACATGCGTTTCCGGACAGCCAATAGCCATGTCAACACCAACCAACGAGGGCCGCCGGCAGCCAGTCCCCGCCAGTCTCGACCCCGTCGACTGGAGCGGGCTCAGGGCGCAGGGCCACCGCATGCTCGACGATATGCTGGATTATCTCCAGGGCATTCGCGAGCGGCCGGTCTGGCAGCCGATTCCCGACGCGGTGCGCGGGCGCTTTCGCGAGCCCTTGCCCCGGCAGGGAAGCGGGCTGGACCAGGTTCACCAGACCTTCATGGACAGTATCCTGCCGTTTGCGGTCGGCAATGCGCATCCCGGCTTCATGGGCTGGGTGCATGGCGGGGGGACGCCCGTCGGGATGCTGGCGGAAATGCTCGCGGCGGGGCTCAATGCCAATCTGGGTGGCCGCGACCATATCCCGGTCGAGGTGGAGTGGCAGGTGCTGCGCTGTGTGATCGAGCTGTTCGGCTTCCCGCAGGATGCGAGCGGCCTGTTCCTGACTGGCTCCTCCATGGCCAATCTGTCCGGCGTGCTGGTCGCCAGGACCCGGGCGCTCGGCAGTGGCGTCCGGTCGGGCGGCGTGGCGCAAGCTTCGCGCCGCCTGAGTGCTTACACCTCGGCCAGGGCGCATGGCTGCATCGCGCAGGGCATGGACCTCGCCGGCCTGGGAAAAGACAACCTGCGATCGATTCCCGTTGACGATCTGCGGCGCATGGATATGGCATGCCTCGAGGCGACCATTGCAGTCGATCGCGCTGCCGGTTTTACGCCATTTCTCGTGGTCGGCACTGCCTGCACCGTGGATACGGGTGCCATCGACGACCTGGCAGAAATCGCGCGCATTGCCCGCCGGAGCAGCTGCATTTTCATGTCGACGGTGCCTTCGGCGCCCTGGCCATGCTGCGCCCGCAACTGGCCCCGCGCCTGCGCGGAATCGAACAGGCAGACTCGATCGCCTTCGATTTCCACAAATGGCTGCAAGTCCCCTATGACGCCGGCTTCCTTGTGGTCCGGGACCGGCAATTGCACTTGCGCACCTTTGCCACGTACGAAGGCACCTATCTCAGCCGCGGCGAGCGCGGCATGGCGGCCGGCTCGCCCTGGCCTTGCGATTTCGGGCCGGACCTCTCGCGCGGCTTTCGCGCGTTGAAGACCTGGTTCACGATCGAGGTCTACGGTACCGAGCGCCTGGGCGGCATGATCGCCCATACCTGCGCGCTCGCGCAGGAACTCGCGCGGCGCATCGATGCCGAGCCGGAACTGGAAATTCTGGCGCCGCCATCCCTCAATATCGTTTGCTTCCGCTTCATCGGCACCGGGCTGGATGCGCATGGCGCCATCGAACAGGTCAACCGCGATCTCGTCGTCGCCCTGCAGGAATCCGGCGTGGCCGCACCGTCATCGACCGTGCTCGACGGCCGCTTCGCGATCCGGGTTGCCCTTTTCAATCATCGCAGCACCGAGCGGGACATTGATGTCCTGCTGGGCGCCACCGTTGCGCTCGGCCGGTCGCTGAGTGCACCGTTATCCATTCCCGAAGCCAGCGACTTGCCACAATGAATGCAATCCATGACCCCGTGACCCAGGCGACGGGCCCGGATACCCTGATCGGTCTGCGCTACCTGCTGCGGGCGGCCCACCAGAATGAGGATCTGCGCCCGCTTGGCGCGGAACTGATCAAGCACCTGGAGTCGCATCCGGACGACGCGAACGCACTGATGGATCTCTCGCTGGTCCTGCAACTGATTGGCGATCATGCGCTCGCCATGACCGTCCAGGCCGAGGCGCCGCAGACGCGGCAGCTTTATCATCTGCCGACCTTGCGCGGTGATGGCGTTCGCCTGCGCGTGCTGGCCGTCATGGTGTCGGGCGACCTGATGGCCAACACCCCGATCGAATGCCTGCTGGGCAACTCCGACGTGGCGCTCGATCCGGTCGATCTGCTTCCCTACAAGCAGCCGCAGATGCACAAGATCTTCGCTGCGTTCAGGACCATGCTGATCAACGCCAGCCATGCCGACCATGCCGACCGACCGCACGCTCCCGATGCCGCTGCCATCGACGGCTGACCTGCTGGTGAGCGGCGGGGATCATCGCATCGCGCTGGACCCCGTCGCTGGCCGGAACAAGTATGGTTGCCAGCCATGCGCTTCACCCGGGCTGGTTGCCTTTGGCTCGTCCGCTTCCTCGGGGATCTCGCCGGCGGCGTTCGCCGTGGCGGACGGACTTCGCGGCCGAGTTGTATCGCCGCGAGATGGACCGGTTGCGCGGCGAGTTGCTGGCATTGTGCGGCATCGATCATGCCCTTGACCCCGGGCTCGTCTTCTCGGCGTCGGGCTCCGATGTGCATTTGCTTGCGGCGCAGGTGGCGGCGAGATTGTCGTGGGGATGGCGGCGCCAGTGGCGTCCCGGTCCGGCCCCTGGTGATCCTGGCCGGCGAGGCCGAGAGCGGCAGCGGCGTGCCCGCGGCGCTGACCGGGCGGCACTTCAGCACCTATAACGCGCTGGGCCGTATCACCATCCCGGGCGAATCCCTTGGCCAGGCCTGCGCCAGCGACATCCTCAATGTGCCGATCCGTCACGCCGAAGGCCGTCTCCGGGATGCCGACGTGGTCGACATGGAAATCGAAGCGCTCGTCAGCCAGGCCGTGCATGACGGACGCCATGTGCTGCTGGTGCTGATCGATGTCTCCAAGACCGGATGCATTGCGCCAAGCATCTCGTGCGTGATGCGCCTGCACCGCCGCTGGCCATCGGCGGTGCAGGTCCTCGTCGACGCCTGCCAGTTCCGCATCGAGCCGGGCACCATCCAGGCGTATCTGCGCAACGGCTTCATGATTGCGCTGACCGGTTCCAAGTTCGTGGCAGGGCCATCGTTTTCCGGCGCCCTGCTGCTGCCGGCGGTGGCCGGCGAGACGCTGCGCCAGCGAGGCATCCCTGCGGAACTCCGCCTCTACTCTGCTCGCGAGGAGTGGCCGCACGACTGGCCATGCGCGCAATCCCTCGGATCGCATGCGAATTTTGGCTTGCTGCTGCGCTGGCAGGCCGCGGTCCATGAGTTGCGCGAGTTCCGTGCGGTGCCAGCCCCGCAGGTCGAGGGCATTCTGCGGCGCTTCGCCATTGCCATCCGGCAAAGGCTGAGCCGCGATCCGGCTTTTTCCATCCTGGATGTACCGGCGCTGGACCGCACGGCGCTGAACAGCCCGTCGAACTGGGACGATATTCAGACCATCTACCCCTTCCTGCTGCATCGGTCGGCTTCGCATGGCGGCCAGGCTGTGCTCAGCCGCGACGAAACGGCTGCCATCTATCATCGGCTGCAAAGGCCGGGGCGCGGCGCCGACGCTCTGGCCTATCAGATCGGTCAGCCGGTCGACTGTGGCCACAGGGCGGGTGTCCCTGTCAGCGCCTTGCGACTGTGCATGAGTGCCAGGCTGGTGGTTCAGGCCGCGCGCGACCCCGGTCAGGAAATGGGCGTTATCAGACAGGCCATGTCCTGTCTGGATACGGTCGCAGCACTGGTTCGCACCCCTGCGTGCTCCCTCAGTGGCACAAAATTGCTTGATACGGCATTTTCATAGGCCCCGTGCGGCATCGTCAGACTTTGTGTTGACTTCCGGCGAAGATATTTCGGAACTATTAATGCAATATGATTTTCACCCTGATCGTTGCAGCAGTTTTAACGCTGTTTCCATTGCCGAATATACCGATGGCAAATGCAGCGCACTCTGCTCTCCGGGCGTTCCCCAGTGGATGAGGTGATTAAGTTTCTTCTTGATAGGCAGCTACCTCAATTGAGTTACCGGCGGTTTCGCGCCTTGCCAGAAACTCCGGGGATCACCCAATTCCCATTTCTTTAACACGATGGCTTACTGTGCCTGCGGGATGCAGCGCGCGTCAGCCGGCCCGCCGGCCCGCCGGCCGCAGCGCGGAGCGTGTGAACGTGCGGACAAGCCGACATTCGGTGGAGGGAACCAGGAATTGGAGGCGTAGGCAGTGGCAGTTGAGCGACCCGTAATCTATTTAGTCGACGACGACGAAATTGTGCTCTGGACATACCAGGAGTTGCTCCGTGGGCTTGGCGCAGACATAAGGACATTTGTTTCCGCTCGCGATTTTGTCGAATCGTACAAGCCGGCTCCGGTTGAATGCCTGGTTTGCGATCTGCGCATGCCGGGGATGTGTGGCCTGCAGATGCAGGACGAACTCGCCGGCATGGGCGTTCTTCCCCCTACCATCTTTATTTCCGCCCACTCCAGGGTTGCTTCGGTGGTCAAGGCGATCAAGGGGGGGGCGCTCGATTTTCTCGAGAAGCCCGTCGATGGTGCAATGCTGCTGCAAAAAGTGCGGGGCGCGCTGGAACGCAGCCGCCAGGCGCACGAGCAGAGACTGGCCTCGGCCGACAGGCGCACGCGGCTGGCGCAGCTGACTCCGAAAGAACGGGAAGTTGCCTGGCACGTCACGACCGGCAAGACCAGCAAAGCGATCGCAACGGAGCTGGGAATCAGCACCCGTACGGTGGAGAATCACCGGGCGCGCCTGATGGAAAAACTGCATGTCAAATCCGCAATTGAATTGACAACGTTGCTTCTCGATTAATCCACCCTGTCAGATCGACAATTAAAAAAGTAGCTGTGGAAATCAGAAACCACGGCCGCGTCAACTGCCTGCCTGCAGGCAGGAACGCCGCCGTATTCGCATTTGCCGCGACCCATCTCCGGAAATCATGATCAAGCGTTACTTCAGGAGCCTGCGAGGAGCGGGCAGGAGGGAGGTCCGGCTGAATCTCAGCATGACTGCGGCCGCTGTCATATTGCTGCTGGTCCTGAGCCACCAAGTGCTTCAGGTCCTTGAAAGGCAGTTTCACCGGAGTGCCGAAAGCCGCTTGACGTCCGTGCTGGATGCGATGTCCGAGCTGAACCGGATGATGGGGGAGGATTCGGCCGGGCGGGTCAGGACCATCGTCGAGAACCCAGGGCTGATCAGGCTGGCGAATCGCATCCTGGCCGAACCCGGCCACGCTGAATTACTGACGGAATTCGATCAGTGGATCCTGCCGATCTACAGGAGCCGGGGCTTCGAAGGCTATAGCCTGATCCGGCCGGACCATACCATTCTCGCGTCGAGCAGCCCGCGCTATGTGAGTGTCTCGGTCCTGTCCGGGCCCGCCGTGTGGACGCTGCGGCGGGCGCAGGAGCTTGGCATTGCCGCGTCCCGGCCTATTGTCTCGACACTCCCTTTCATGACTCAGGGCACCGAGAAGCCGGCCGGAACGCTCTACCAGCTTGTCTGCGCCCGCATCGATGCGGACGGGCGGACCACCGGTTTCCTGTGCCTGCGTACCGATCCCTATGTGCGGCTGTTCAAGATTCTCCAGACTGGCCGGACAGGCGAAACGGGAGACGCCTACGTTATCGATCCTGACGCGCGCATTCTCTCCCCGAGCCGCTCTTCGGAGCGCCACGCGGAGCCGGATCCTGCGCGTCAGGACGTCTTAGGCGTGCAGTGGGCGAGAGTACCCGGCAAGCAGCCTGCCACCGCGCCGCCGGTGCCGGGCGAGCGCGGCGACGCGCCGACGAAACTCGGGCTGCGACTGGTGGCGGACAGAAGCGAGGAGGCGACTGTCGTCGACGGCTATGACGGTCATGCCGGGCGCAAGGTCATCGGGGCTGGACGATGGCTGCCCGGGCAGGACATGGGGCTGGTCGTCGAGCAACAGGTTGACGAAGCCTTTCAGTCGTATTTCCTGGTACGCACCGCGATTGTGAGCCTCACTGCGATCGCAATCGGGCTGATCCTTGCGATGGCGGCCTTCCAGTGGCGCACGCGCCGCGGGCTGAGCGAGAACGAAGAGCGCTGGCGCGCATTCCGCGAGAACGTGCCGACCGGGCTCGCCTACGAGAATCTCGGGGGCGTGGTCATCATGGCCAATCGCACTTACGAGCAATTTATCGGGGTCGCGCAGGGCACTGCCGTGGGATGCTGCGACTGGGAGAATATTCCGGATAGCCGTATCGCGAAGATCTGCCGGGATATGCACGAACTGGTACTGGCCAGCGGCATGCCTCAAAGCCAGGTGCATACAACCAGCCCGCACTATGGCGAGGAACGCATCTTCCGCCTGGTCAAGTTCCCGGTGCGCGGGCCGGACGATGCGGGCATTGTCGGCGTCGGTACGGTTGTCGCCGACATCACCGAGCAGGAGCGCACCCGGCAGGCCCTGGAGTTGCTTACCGACACACTGGAAGCCCGCGTCGAAGAGCGGACGCTCCAGTTGACGGCAGCCAGGGAGGCGGCGGAGTCGGCCGCACGTATCAAGGCGAAGTTCCTGGCCAATATGAGCCACGAGATCAGGACGCCGCTGAACGCCATCATCGGCATGTCGCACCTGGCGCTGAACCAGGAGCGCGCGGACAAGCTGGATCGCTATCTGTCGCGCATCGACGCCTCCGCCGGGCACTTGCTGGAGATCGTCAACGCTATCCTGGACTTCTCGAAGATCGAGGCGGAAAAGCTCACGATCGATGCGCGCGGGTTCCACCTGGCCGAACTGCTGGACCGTGTCACTGGCCTGTTCTGGGAAGCGGCGGAAGCGAAGGGCATCAGCATGGCCATTTCCACGTCACCGGCGATTCCGCCGCGGCTTGTCGGCGATCCGTTGCGGGTCGGGCAGATACTGATCAATTTCCTGAGCAACGCGCTGAAGTTCACGGATCGCGGCGAGGTATCCCTGCGAATCAGGGAAACGCGCGTGGGCGAAGGCCAGATCGGCTTGTGCTTCGAGGTCGAGGACACGGGTGTCGGCATCGCTGCGGACAAATTGCCGCTGCTCTTTACGCCGTTCCAGCAACTGGATAGCGCGATGAACCGCCGCTTTGAAGGCACGGGGCTGGGGCTTGTGATCAGCAGGAAACTGGCGGAGCTCATGGGAGGGCGCGTGCTCGCGCGCAGCCAGGCCGGCGTGGGAAGCACCTTTTCGTTCGAGGTGTCGTTGGGGATTGCGCAGGCGGAGCACGCCGCCGGCACGGGCCCCGGACTGTCGCATCCGGCGGCCACGCCAGCGGATCGCCGCTCGCTCGCCGGCGCGCAGTGGCCGGCACTGCGCGGGCGCACGGCCTTGCTGGTCGAGGACAACCCGATCAACCAGGAGGTGGCGCGCGATCTTCTCGAACTGGTGGGCATGGAGGTGAGCGTTGCCGGCGATGGTCCGCGGGCGCTGGAGGCGCTCAAGGCGCACGCATTCGATATCGTGCTGATGGACATCCATATGCCGGGCATGGACGGCATAGAGACCACCGGCGCAATCCGCCATGACCTGGGCCTTCGTGCCCTGCCGGTGCTGGCGCTGACAGCCGACGCGATGTCGGCGGACCGCATCCGCTGCATCGAGGGCGGGATGAACGATCACATTTCCAAGCCGATCGACGCGCGGGCGATGTTCCGCACCATTGCGGCATGGCTGCCGGCCAGTGCGCCGCCAGGGGGCGCGGATTCTGGCTTCGCAAATCCAAAGACGACGATGGCAACGGCAACGGAGTCGGCCGTGGTGCGGGCCTTGAGGGACATACCGGGACTGGACGTCGCTGCGGGACTCAAATGTTTGCTCGATCGGGACGATCTGTATGTCAACGTGGCCAGGCGCGTGTGCGCCGAACGCGCGGACGTGGTGACGCAGATCCATGACGCCATCGGGGACGGTGACTTTGACACGGCAAGCCATCACGCGCATGGCATGAAGGCCATCCTGGGCATGCTTGGGGCGGCGGGGCTTGCGCAGGCCTGCGCGGCGCTGGAGCGCGGCTGGCAGGATGGCAGGACGGATGACGCGGCGCTTTCCAGGCTTGGCCGGGACTTCCCGGCGCTGATCTCCGCCATGCGCTCGGCCTGCGCCATCGGGGCGGAGGCTGGCGGCAGGATGGCAGCGGGCGTGGCGCCAGGCGCGGTGTAAAAAAAGCCAGAGGCTGCCCGGTGCGCGGATTTGCCGCTTCCCCCTGCAAGAATCGGCCGTGTTGGCAAACTTCGCGCTACGGGTACGGGCTCTGGGCAGGAAAGCGGGTTGCGGGCCGTCAGCCCGGCTGGGGGGGCGGGGCGCCGCAGAAGCCGAGTCCTGTGGACAGCAGCCTGAGCGTGCGCAGTTCGCCCTGGGAGAACGCGCCGTTGATCGTCACCCACGGGTAGCGGACACCGGACTGCGCATTCTCGAAGGCGATCAAAGTCATATTGCTGTCGAAGGCGCAGACGAAGCGCCTGACGCCGATCCGCGGATGCCTGACCTCGTAGCGGGCGCCATGTTCGAGCCGGAACTCGCTCTCGCCTTCGCGGATCACTCTCGACATGGCATGCCCCGCCGGCGTGGGCTCAGGGCCGCCGAGAATACCGTTCAACCAGTCGTCATACCCCAGCGACGTTTCTCCGTTACCCACCGCCATCACCCATTGGTCGATGCGCAAAGTACGGGGAACAGCTTGATGGTCAAGGGCATGACCTTGTCCCGGGCGAGTCATAGCCTGTATTTCCTGGTTGCCGTTTTCATTGCATGGGACAGGGCTGCCGGTGCGCCATACGGCAGCCATGATGGCTTGGCCATGGCGGCCACGAAAGAGTAGAACTACTCAGGTACCGTATCCTGCATTCGTACCCGCCAACCGAGGGGGGGGAGTCGGGGGGGAGTATTTGTACTCTTTCCGGTTCCGCCGGAACTGATGACAATGGCGCCCTTGCATCCGATCCCAGCGCAAGACGGGCCTTGAAGCCTGCATGAAATCGCTGTCGACCGGGCACTATGCCGGCGTGCCGCTCAGCGCCGCGGGCAATGCGGACGCGTCTTCCGGACGTAATCGGCGAACATTGAAATGACTGCGGGGTGTCAGCGTCAATGCCATGCGACCGATGTCCGTCTCTCCTGGGAAGCCCACTTCGGTGGGCTTTTTCTTGTGCGCCCAGCATGGGCGCACTCCTGCGGGTGTAAGTCCCGCCATAAGCTGGTCACGGCGAATGAAGTGAAGCGCAACCGCATGAGGGCGACCGAGTGTGGGGAGGAAGCGTGGAGCGTAAATCGCGAGCCGATGGACAAGAATTGCATAGAAGGCGCTGCCGAGCAGGGCGAGCGGGCAAGAAACCGCGAAGCTATTGTGACCAGGGCGAAGTGGCGTAAATGCAGCGGCTGTGCGGTGAAGGCGTGCGTTCTTACCGGGGGAGGCCTCGCCTCATGCCTGAAAGGGCAACGACGTTGAGTCGGAGCGAGGAGTCAGCAGAGAGCCATAGTAGTTGGGCGGCGTGGCTGGGAAAGCTAAAGCTGCCGGCGAAGGACTGAAGGAATGGGAGGGGGAGCCCTCTGGTTATCGGAAGTGAAGCGCCTCAGATGTTCGCGAGAGCGAAGCTTGTCGGTACGGTGGATAGGGTGAAGCCCGACAGGCCCCGGCAGCGAGGAATCAGTTCCGCCGAACCGGACAACGGCAAGCCTGGGCGTCGGGTCGGGAGCAACACAAGCCTGACGACCTCAACCATTCCAACCGCCTGGTGCGGACCCGCATGCCAGGTGGTGTGGGAGGGGGCCGGTCAGATTACCTGACCGCCCCTATCCCGATTGGATCTTTGGTTCTTCAGCTTTTCGGCGCGCGGGCGCGCGTTAACGGTGGGGCGGGCCAATACTTGAGCCCTCCGGAAGTGGGGCTGAATTGCGGCGCAATACAACCGTTATGGCAAGCAGGGGCTGGGATGCCCCTTGCTTTGTTGCGTCCCGGGCCGGGCGCGCGCGGACATCGCCTGGCCGGCAAATATCCCTATCTGACTCTCCCATGCGCCCAGACAATCCCGACGCACAGCCCACGATTCTGGTGGTGGACGATGTTCCGGAGAACATCGCGATGATGGCTGCGTTGCTGCAGGATCGCTATCGGGTGAAGGTGGCGACTTCCGGCAGCGTGGCGGTGCGCATCGCGTCGGCAACGCCGCCAAGCCTGATCCTGCTCGATGTGATGATGCCCGACATGGACGGCTACGAGGTGTGCCGGCAGCTCAAGGCGAATCCGGCCACCATGGACGTGCCGGTGATCTTCCTCACTTCCCGCACCGGCGAGCACGACGAGACGCGCGGGTTCCAGGTTGGCGCCGTGGACTACATCATGAAGCCGCTCAGCCCGCTGGTGATGCACGCCAGGATCGCCACCCATCTCACGCTCAAGAACGCCAGGGATTTCCTGCGGGACAAGTCGGCCTACCTTGAGCAGGAGGTACAGCGGCGGATGCGGGAGATATCCATGATCCAGGATGTCACCATCATGGCCATGGCATCGCTGGCGGAGACGCGCGACAACGAAACCGGCAACCATCTGCGGCGTACCCAGCACTATGTGCGGCGGCTGGCGCAGGCGTTGCAGCACCACCCGCGTTTCAGCGAGGAACTCAACGACGAGACCATCGCGTTGCTGTTCAAGTCGGCACCGCTCCACGACATCGGCAAGGTGGGCATCCCGGACCGCATCCTGCTCAAGCCAGGCAAGCTGACCGCCGAAGAGTTCGAGATCATGAAGACCCACACCATCCTCGGGCGGGATGCCATCGCGCAAGCCGAGGCCCAGTGCGGCGCTCCCAACTCCTTCCTGCGCTACGCGCGGGAGATTGCGCACTATCACCAGGAGAAGTGGGATGGCAGCGGCTACCCGGAAGGGTTGTCGGGAGATGCGATTCCGGTGTCCGCGCGCCTCATGGCGGTTGCCGACGTATACGATGCGCTGATCAGCCGGCGGGTCTACAAGCCGGCGTTCCCGCACGAGCAGGCGGTACGCATGATCGGCGAAGGCCGCGGCCGTCATTTCGATCCGGACATGGTCGATGCGTTCCTGGCGATCGCCCATGAGTTCCACGCCATTTCACAACGCTACGCCGATACCGACGCGGACCATGCGCGCGAGGCGGCGCTGCTGGCCGCCAACGGTTATTCAGCCGCGACTCCCGGAGAATGACCGGCATGGCTGTCTCTGATTCCCTGCCTGGCTGGCGCAAGCGGGGGATGCGTCCCGGCGCTTCGGGCTACGTGTACCCCGTGCTCCTCATGCTGGCGGTATGCCTGCTTTCCGGCGGCGCCATCCACCTGGTGTACGAGAATAACCGCGCCATCCTGGGCGCGCGCATGGAGTCGACCCTGGCGACCAACGCGCGCCTGCTGGGGCTATGGAGTGGAGAACAGCAGCGGCGGGCGGGAACGATAGCGCGCATGCCGGAGGGGCTCAGGCTCGCGCGGCCGTTGCTGTCCGCGCAAGGGCAGCCGTCGCCGGACAGCGAGGCGGCGGCCAGGTTTGATCGATGGGCGACGCCGCTCTACCAGAGCAATGGCTACCTGGGCTTTGCCCTGGCCACGCCGGCACTCCAGATCGTCGCATCGGAACTGCCCAGCCGCATCGGCCTCCCGTTGTTGCCGGAATCCGCCAGGACCGCCAGGCGGGCGCTGGAGGAGGGCAGCGCGATCTCGCCCCCTTATCCGGCCCCGGAGCCAACCCGCGATGCATCGGGCGCGCTGGTCGACCTGCCGTTCCAGGTAGTGTGTGCTCGCCTGTCCGACGCGGGACACACCATCGGCGTGCTGTGCCTGCGGGTGGATCCCAGCGCGGTGATGCTGCCGATCATTGAAGCGGGTCGCTTTGCCCGTACCGGCGAGTTGTACGCCATCGACAGCCAGGCCAGGCTGGCCTCTCCCAGCCGCTTCACGCGCGAGCTGGCGGCAACGGGCAGGCTGGCACCGAATAAGTCGTCCATGCTCAATATCGCTGCCCGGGTGCCGCTGCAGCCAGGCAAGGCCGCGGGGAGCGGCCAGCAGGACGGCCCGCTGACCCTGGTCGCCGGGAGCGTACTGCGCGACCGCGCGCCGGTGCTTGCCTTCGACTATCCGGACTTCCGCGGCGAACGGGTCGCGGGCGCGGCCAGATGGATCCCCGGCCTGGAGGTCGGGTTGGTCGTGGAGCAGGACATGGACGAGGCGTTCTCCTCCTATCTGTTCACGCGTAATGTCGTGGTGGCGCTGACCGCCATCATCCTGCTGCTGATCGCCATCGCCACCTGGACCCTGCGGCGGGAGGGCCGGCGCCTCGCGCAAAGCGAGGAGAGGATGCGCGCCATGCTCGTGCATTCGCCCGCGATCATGTCGCTCAAGGACCGCCAGCACGTCATGCTTGCCGCCAATCCGACCACGCAAGCCCTGTTGGGAGCGAGCGAGGCCGACGTGCTGGGCAAGGCGACCTGGGAGTTCAACACGGCAGCGGACGAAGCCCGGGCGCGCTGGGAGATGGAAGAGCGCGTGATGTCCTCGGGTAAGGCAGAGGAGCACATCTACGCCATGCAGACACCGCTTGGCGAGCGCCAGCTGCAGATGATGCGCTTTCCCGTGCGTGACCCGCACACCGGCGAAGTGGTGGGGGTCGGTGCCGTGGGCATCGATATCACGGAGCAGGTGGAGGCCAACCACCGCCTGAAATCGCTGTCCGAGACGCTGGAAGGCCGGGTCGAAGAGCGGACCTGGGAACTGGCCCAGGCCAATGCCGAGCTGGTCATCGCCAAGCAGGCCGCCGAGAGCGCCGCCCATGCCAAGGCCAGCTTCCTGGCCAATATGAGCCATGAGATCCGTACCCCGATGAACGCGGTGATCGGCATGGCGCACCTGGCGCTGCGCACGCGGCTCGATGACAAGCAGCGCGGCTACCTGGAAAAGATCCAGCATTCGGGGCAGCATCTGCTGGAGATCATCGATGACATTCTCGACCTGTCGAAGATCGAAGCCGGCAAGCTGGAAATCGAGCGGATCGATTTTTCGCTGGAGCGGATGTTGCGCACGGTGAGCGACCTGGTGGCCGAGCGCGCCGTCGCCAAGCATCTCGAACTGATCGTCGAAGTCGCCCCGGACGTGCCGGACTCGTTGCGCGGCGATCCGCTTCGGCTCAGGCAGATCCTGATCAATTTCGCCAACAACGCGGTCAAGTTCACCCATCAGGGCGAAATTGTCATCCGCGTCGAACGCCGCGGCGCCGGCGAATCCCAGCCCCGCATCCGCCTGCGCTTCGAAGTGCGCGACACCGGCATCGGCATCGATGCCGCCACGCGCTCCCGCCTGTTCCAGAGCTTCGAGCAGGCCGATGCCTCGACCACGCGCCGCTACGGCGGCAGCGGCCTCGGCCTGGCCATCTGCCGCCGCCTGGTGGAACTGATGGGCGGCACGCTGGGGGTGGACAGCACCCCGGGCCAGGGCAGCACCTTCTGGTTCGAACTCGACCTGCAGGCAGGAAAGAAGCGGCCTGCCCGTGCCATGGTCGCACCGCAGCTTGCCGGCTGCCGTCTGCTGGTGGCGGACGATCACGACTACGCGCGACAGGTCGTCGTCTCCATGCTGCGCAACTTTGGCTTCCGCGTGGACGAGGCCACCTCCGGCCGGGCCGCGCTGGCGAAGATCGCGTTGGCCGACGAGGCCGCCGACCCGTACCAGGCCGTGTTCATCGACTGGAAGATGCCCGGTCTCGACGGCATCGAGACCGCCCGCCATATCGATGCCATGCGCCTGCGCCACCCGCGTCCCCGCCGGGTCATGATCACCGCGCACGGCCGCGAGGAAGTCTTGCGCGAAGGCGAGCGCTCCGGCTTCGATGCGACCCTGATCAAGCCGGTGAGCGCCTCGATCCTGCTGGAGGCGACCGTGCGCACGTTGGCCGCCGACGAGGATGCCCCGGAGGACGCCGCCGAGGCGCGGGAGAGCGCGCCGGACGCGATGCTCTCTTTGCCCAGCGCACGGGTGTTGCTGGTGGAGGACAACGACATCAACCGGGAGGTTGCGGTTCACTTGCTGCAGGCCGCGGGGATCTACCCGGACGTGGCGGAGAACGGTGCCATTGCGCTTAACCAGGTCCAGGCCGGTGCCTACGATCTTGTCCTGATGGATGTGCAGATGCCCGTGATGGACGGGTTCGAAGCCACCAGGCGCATCCGGGAGCTGCCGGGTTTCGCGAGTTTGCCGGTGATCGCCATGACGGCCAATGCGCTGCCGGAAGACCGGGCGCGTTGCCTGGCGGCGGGCATGAACGACCATATCGCCAAGCCGATCAATCCAGCGGCCTTCTATGCCACCCTGCGCCAATGGCTGTCGGTTCCCGGTGGCGGCGATCCGGCGCCGCAAGCCGTTGCCCGGCCGGCCTGGGTCGACGCGCTGGCGGCCTCCCCGCACCTGGACGTGAACGGCGGGCTGGGGCGTGTGAGTGGCCGCGTGGAGGTCTATGGCCAGTTGCTCGAACGCTTCGCCGCGGGCTATGCCGACATGCCGGACCGCATCGGCGAGCGCATGGCCCGGGGCGACCGTGACGGCGCCTTGTCGCTGGCCCATTCGCTCAAGGGACTGGCCGCCAATCTTGGCGCCATGGCGCTTTCCTCCGCCGCGGCTACGCTGGAGGCGAGCTTGTTGCTGCCGAGCGCGCCCGGGCGCCCGGATTCCGTCAAACTGCTGGCGGTCCTGCGCGCTGCCTTGCTGCCGTTGCTCGATGTCCTGCGCGTGCACTTGCCGGCTCAGGACGCTTCACCCCAGCCCGGCGCCGTGCCGGCGACCGGCCCCGATCGCCAGGATGCCGCGCTGGCTGCCGTCCTGGAAGCACTACGCGGACAACTGGAGGGGGCCGATAGCGAGGCCAACAACACGTTCGCCCGCTACCGCGACGTCATTGCCCGCGGCCTGTCCGCCGACGCCTGCAAACGCCTGCAGGCGCAACTGGATTGCTACGACTATCAGGGGGCACTGGAAACCCTTGGCGGCTAGGCCGCAGGGCCGGGATTGCCATACTGGCTCGCGATCGCCACGACATAGCCATCGGCGGCGCGCAGCCAGATCTCGCGGTGCTGCGCGTTCGCGCAGGCGGTGTCAGTGCGAATGCCTGTGATGGATATCCGGATAGTGCGGATGCCTGTGGACCAGGGGGGCATGCCGGTGCAGGTGCCGGTGCGGCTCCCGTCCGTCCCAGGGGAAGTCGTGTTCATGCTGGTGATGCGCATCGTGGCGATGCGTGTGGCTGTGTTCGAGCGGCTCGTGGGTGTGCTCGTGCTCGTGATGCTCGCGCAGGTGCAGCCAGACACCCAGCGCCATCAGCAAGGCCGCCGCGTAGAACACCGCGTGCGGCGGCTCGGGCCACATGGCCAGTGAAATCGCCACACCGAACAGCGGCGCCACGGAAAAATAGGCACCTGTGCGGGCGCTACCCAGCAGCCGCAACGCGATGACAAAGAGCGCCAGGCTGACGCCGTACCCGAGGAACCCGATGGCCATGGCCGCGCCCAGCGCGGGCAGCGCCGGCAACCGGGCGCCGGTGGCAAGGGCCAGCCCCGTGTTGCAGAGACCGGCCGCCAGGCCCTTGATGCAGGCGATCAACACGGCGTCGTTGCTCGACACCTTGCGCGTGAGGTTGTTGTCGATGGCCCAGCACAGGCACGCACCGATGATGAGCAAGGCGCTGGCTGACAATTGCAGGCGGCCCGGCTGCCAGGACAGCAGCAAGCCGCCGGCAACGATGGCGGCCATGCCGATCACGATCGGGCGGCTGGCATTCTCCCTGAAGACCACCCAGGCGATCAGCGCGGTGAAGACGCCTTCCACGTTCAGCAGCAAGGAAGCCGACGCCGCGCTCGTCCCGGCTAGGCCGCTCATCAGCAGGGCCGGCCCGGCCATGCCGCCGGCGAGGATGGCGCCCAGCAGCCACGGCATTTCCCGGCGCGGAATGCCAGGCATCCGGGTACCGGCATTGCCGGAGCCCATCCCGATGCGCCGCAGCACCAGCAGCAGGCCAAGGCCCAGGCCGCTGCCCAGGTAAAGCAAGCCCGCCAGCAGCAAGGGCGGGACTGATCCGGCCAGGGCTTTGGCAAGTGGCGTGCTTGCCCCGAACAGCAGCGCGGAGGCCAGGGCGGGGGCGGCGGTGCGCAGGGACATGGGCGTATGGAACCGGCGGGCTGGGTGATAGCGTATTGTCGCCCGGCCAGGCCGCGTCAGGGCGTGTCCTGGGCAGGCATGACCGGCGGCCAGCGGTTTTCTTCCGCCTGGCAGTGCAGGCACCAGGCAAAAGGGCGTCATGCATCACCCTGCCATGGGCGGGCATCTCGTGATCGTCGGTGAACACGTGCGACATGCCCCGCGAGATGGCATATAGCCCCGCCGATTGCGCAGTGAGGTCCAGCCGCGAGGTATCCGCCAAGGGCTGCCCGATGACCGCGCCGGCGCAATGGCATGCAATCCATCGTTCAGCACACGCTGAAACGTTCTCCCGCGTAGCGCGCCCACAATGGATGTGATGCCTTCCCCGGGAGACCCTCTTGCCAGCCAACCTCACCGCGGAGGCGCGCGCGCCCCGCGCCAACGGCGCTGCGCCGGACCTGGCGCTGCTGCTGGCCTTGTCCACGCTATGGGGCGCGTCCTACACCTTTATCCGGCTCGGCGTTGCCACGATTCCTCCGGTGACGCTGATCGCGGCAAGAACACTGATCGCCGGCGTGCTGCTGGTGGCCTGGATGGCCGCCAGAGGCATGCCAATGCCGCGTGATGCTGGAACCTGGCGCCGCTTTGCCGTGCAGGCCATGCTGAACAGCGTGGTGCCCTTTACGCTCATCGCCTGGGCCGAGCAGTCGGTTCCAGCCGGCCTGGCGACGATCCTGAACGCCGCCTCGCCGGTGATGGCCATGCTGGGAACCCGGCTGGTCACCCGCCACGAACGCATCGCGGCGCGCAAGCTGTTCGGCGTGATCGCCGGGCTCGCGGGCATTTGCATGATCGTCGGCACCAGCGTGCTGGGCGGGCTCGGGCAACAATTGTTGCCGCAACTCGCTATTGTTGCCGCCACCGCCTGCTATGCCGGCGCGGCCATCTACGGCCGCTCGTTCAGGGACCTGGCCCCGGCGGCGCCGGCGGCCGGTTCGATGATCGTGGGGGCGGCATTGCTGGTGCCGGCAAGCCTGGTCATTGACCGGCCCTGGACGCTGCATCCGTCAATGTCCTCACTGGCCGCCTTGCTGGCGCTATCGGTTTTTTCCACCGCGCTGGCTTTTGTCATTTACTTTCGCCTGGTGCGCACACTGGGTCCGGTGGGAACCACGGCGCAAGCCTATCTGCGCGTGCCGATCGGTGTCGCCATCGGCATCGTGTTTCTCGGCGAGTCGCTTACGGCCGGGGCATGGGCCGGCCTGGCGTGCGTGGTTGCCGGCGTCGCTGCCATGACAATGCCCGCGCGGGAGCGCCCCGCCGGGGCAAAGCCTGCGACGCCGACGGGCCGAGCGTGACCAACCCGCCGTACATCTGCAACCGCGATGAGCGCGAGCTTGCCGGGCGGCTCAGAACCCTGCCTTGTGCAGCGGGCCATCCCATCCGTCCAGGAACTTCGGCAACTGATCCTCTACATCCACCACGCGATGCCGGTAGAACAGGTGCATGGCCGGTTCCAGTGCCTCCGGTAGCGCGCCGCCACTTGCCCGCGCGAAGAGGCTGTTGGGAATGACCGACATGCCAAGCCGGTTGGTGCCGAACAGGGTCTCGCCGCACTGCCGGCAGAACTGGCGCTCGAGTTGCCGCGTTCTGTGGTGGTACGTGGCCAGGTGTTCGGCGCCGCGTTCCACCAGTACGTGGGCGGGCTCCCAGGCCGTGGCGGCAAATACCGGTGTCGCGTAGAAATCCCGGCAAGCCTGGCAATGGCAATTGGCCCTGGCCACGGGTGCTCCGTCAATCCGAAGCCGGACCTGGCCGCAAAGGCACTCCAACGTAGTGGGGATTGTCATAGGCGTTTTCTCCTGTCTTTTGAACGACGAGGAGCATTCTACTTGGCGTCGGGTCGGGCTGCCTGGCGCCGGCGCCCGGTCATCCCGTGATGGCCGCGTCAAGCATGGCGCCGAACAGTCCGATCAGCAGGGCGACCGCCGAGGCGATGAACCAGCGCACCGTCTTGCGGTATTCCGGCACCTGGTCATCCTCTACCCGCAGCGAGCGGAGCAGGGCAACGATCTGCAGGCACACGGCGGCCAGCAGCGAGGCGGCGGCGAGCAGCGCCCGGGTGCTCCAGCGGCCGGGGGTCTCAAAGCCCCAGAAGCGCCAGAACGCCAGCGAGAAGCCCAGCAAGACCGTGATTGCGGTGATGATGCCTTGCCGGTAGCCCGCCGGCACGACCTGGGGCGCCACGCTTGCTGCCTTTGCGGCTGGGACGGGATCGGGGGCGGCTTGAGGGGCGGTCATGGGATGTCCTCCTGAGCGGTGCCGGAAGGCCGTGGGCGTGGTGCAACGAGTATAGGCACCGGCGGCCGGCGGGGGAATCCGCCGCCATGCCGCGGTCTGCCACGCGCGCTCCCCGGCATTACAATGCGGCTTCGCGGCCCCCCTGGCATCAGCGCCGACCGGCCCGCTTTTCCACTGCCTGTGTCTTACCTCCCACACCCTATGTCTTCGCTTTCTCCCTCAGACAATCGCATCTGGTTCGATGGCGCCTCCGGCCGCATCGAGGCCCTGGCGGATTCGCCGCAAGGGCCTCCTGCCGGCATCGCGGTGATCGCGCACCCGCATCCTCTGCTTGGCGGCAGCGCCGAGCACAAGATTCCGGTGGCGCTGGCCAGGATCTTCCAGGCGCGCGGCTATCTGGCCGTGCGGCCCAACTTCCGGGGCGTAGGCGGTACGCAGGGCAGTCACGACGCAGGGCAGGGCGAAACGGATGACATGCTTCTGGCCGTCCGGCATCTCAGGCAGGCGCACCCGGATCTGCCGCTGGCGCTGGCCGGCTTCTCATTCGGCGCCTATGTGCAGACGCGCGTGGCAAAGCAGTTGCTGGAGGACGGAGAACAGATCGCACACCTGATCCTGGCGGGCATGCCGGCAGGCCCGGCCGCCGGCGGCCGCCACTACGACACGCCCGCGGTGCCAGCCGATGCCTTCGTCATCCACGGCGAACTGGACACCAGCGTACCGTTGCAAGCGGTGTTCGACTGGGCGCGCCCGCAGGAGTTGCCCGTTGTGGTGGTGCCCGGCGCCAACCACTTCTTCACCGGCAAGCTGCCCGTGTTCCAGCGCGCCGTGGCGGAGTACCTGGACCACCGGCAGAGGCTGGGCAGGGCGGCCGGCTAGCTGTGCGTCAGTCCATGGCCGCATGCGCGACCGCGTCGCCGCCGGCATGGTGCGTGGGCTTGATCAGCAGGATCAGCGGCACCACCAGCAGGGTCGCGACGAACATGACCTTGAAATCGTTGAGGTAGGCGATCATCGAGGCCTGCTGGTTGATCGACTGGTTGAGCATGGCCAGGTCGTAGCGCGAGCCGCTTGCCAGCAGCGCCTGCATGGCCGGGTTGTACACGCTCACATTGGCAGCCAGGTCGGCGTGGGCAACCTGTGTGTTGCGCGTCATCAAGGTCTGGATGACGGAGATGCCGATACTGCTGCCGATATTGCGCATCAGGCTGTAGGTGGCGGTGCCGTCCGCGCGCAGTTCCGGGGCGAGCGTGGAGAACGTCAGCGCGCTGAGCGGCACGAACACCAGCCCCAGCCCGAAGCCCTGGATGATGCCGGGCCAGACGATGTCGGAGACCGACAGCACGACGGTGTACTGCATCATCTGCCACAGCGCGAAGGCGGAGACCAGGAAGCCTGACAGCAGCAGCACGCGCGCGTCGATGCGCTTGAGCAGGCGCCCGGCCAGCAGCATTGAGAGCATGGTGCCCGCGCCGCTTGGCGCGGTGACCAGTCCGGTGGTGGCGACGGGATAGCCCATCAGGTTCTGCAACATCGGCGGCAGCAGTGCGCGGGTGGCGTACATGACCGCGCCGATCACGAAGATAAAGCAGGCGCCGGTGGCGAAGTTGCGGTCCTTCAGCAACTGGTAGCGGAAAAACGACTTTGGCCCGGCGGTGGCGGTGTGCGCGAGGAAGTAGAGGAAACTCACTCCGGCCAGGATGGCTTCGATCCGGATCTCCAGCGAGCCAAACCAGTCGAGCTGCTCGCCGCGGTCCAGCATGGCCTGCAGCGCGCCGATCGCCAGGCCCAGCGTGATAAAGCCGAAGGCATCGAACTTCACCGCCCGCTCCGCCGCCCTGGCGGGCAGGAACGACAGCACGCCAAACAGCGCGAAGGCGCCAATCGGCACGTTGATGAAGAACACCCATCGCCAGTTATAGCTGTCGGTGAGCCAGCCACCCAGCGTCGGGCCGAGGATCGGCCCCACCATCACCCCCATTCCCCAGACCGCCATCGCCTGTCCCTGCTTTTCACGGGGATTGATGTCCAGCAGGATCGATTGCGACAGCGGTACCAGCGACGCCCCGAAGATGCCTTGCAGCAGCCGGGAGGCCACGATCTGCGCAAGTGTGTCCGAGAGCCCGCAGAACGCGGAAGCGATGGTGAAGCCCGTGATCGAGATGGCCAGCAGGCGCTTCACGCTGAGCCGGTCGGACAGCCAGCCGGTCAGCGGCGTGGCGATCGCGGCAGCGACGATGTACGAGGTCAGCACCCATGTGATTTCATCCTGCGATGCCGACAGGCTGCCTTGCATATGCGGCAGCGCCACATTGGCGATGGTGCTGTCGAGTGTCTGGATCAGGGTGGCGGCCATGATCGAGATGGTGATCATGGGCCGGTTGAGCGGCATCGCTACGCGCCCTGCTACCGCTTCGGATGACATGGATAAGGCGGGCTGGTGGACCGGGATATGATAAGCATGCTTATTATACGGGCGCCACAAGGCATGGCAAGGCGGTTTTCGCTGGCGGTACCGCGTCCACGGAGGTAGATGTTTGTACAATCGCGCCATGGAAACGAAACTGGAAAAACGCTTTGGCTTCCTGGTCTCGGACGTCGGCCGGCTCAGCGGCAAGCGCTTCGACGACCTGGCGAAGTCGTCCCTTGATCTCACCAGGGCGCAATGCCGTGCGCTCGCCTACCTGTCGCACTACGGTGAAGTCAACCAGGTGCGGCTGGCCGACTTGCTTGAAGTCGCGCCGATTTCGGCTGGCCGCCTGCTGGACCGGATGGAAGAGGGCGGCTGGATCGAACGGCTGCCGAACCCCGCGGACCGCCGGGAACGGGTGGTGCGCATGACGCCCAAGGCGGAGAAGGCACTGGACAAGGCGCGCCGGGTCGGGGATGAGGTTGCCGAGGAAGCGCTGGCAGGGCTCGGCGCGCAGGAGCGGGAGCAGTTGATCCGCTTGCTCCAGCGCGTGCGGGTCAATCTCGGCACGATTGTCGATCGCTGACAGGAAGCGCACGGTTCGGGTATCGACAGGATTTCCCTAAAGTTCCCCGGTCCGCGGCCGATGATCGGATATCCCTGGATTCAATGGATAACGTCGATATGTCAAGCATCAGCGCAGTCATCCCGCAGGTGACGATTCCCGGAACGAACATACCCGTCAAGGCCGCGTCGGCCGATGCCGGCGACACCCGGTCCGGTGGCACCGCCGCTGCCGCATCGGGCGGTCGCGCGGCTGGCATCCGCACGGGCGGCGGGGCCGCCATGGCGGCAGGCGCCGGCGGTAGCAGCGACGACGACAGCACCGGATCGGATACCGTCAAGCAGTTGAAGAAGCAGATTGCCGAACTGCAGAAGCAACTGGCGGAGCAGCAGCGTCAGCTCCAGGCCGTGCAAGCCAGCAATATGAATGATGAGGCGAAGACCGCTGTCCTTGCCGCCGCGCAGTCCCAGGTCTCCAGCACGTCGGCTTCGCTGCTGCTGGCGACCAGTGCGTTGGCGCAGGCATTGGCGGCTGACGGTGGCAGCGCTTCAGGGTCGCTGGTCAAGACCACGGCTTGACGTCAGCATCAAAGGCCAGGAGTCACGGGGGACGGGGGAGCGGGCGCGTACGATGCATCGCTCAAAGCAGCCGGTGCATGTCTTCCACCGCGTCATCCAGCTGCAGCTTCAGCAGCTTCAGCAGGCAGTACAAGCCATAGGCTTCTTCTGCTTTCTCGCTCTGCAGTTCCGCTAGCTGCAGCACGCTGTCCAGGCCGGCGCTGACGCTCTGCAATTCGGCGCAGCCGTTCGCCATGCGCTCGCCGAGGCTGCGGCTCAGCGCATCGATCTGGGCGGTCAGTTCGGCTACGCGGGGCTGATCCCCGGGTTCGGCGGGGCGGCTCAGGCTGAGCACTTCGGCGATGAGATCGCTTTGCGTGCTGAAGACGAAGGGCGGATCAGCCGGACTGCCGGCGCTGGCGATCGGCTTGGGACCGGCTCGGTCGGTGGGACGCAATGCAAGCTCCTCATAGTGTTGAGGTCCGCCTGCTCCAACGCGAGAGTGGCGGGCTCGCAAAAGCATACTGCGTATGCGGTCGCTCGCCCTTCGGAAATTTCCGTATTTGCACGGCACCGCATTTTGTCTTGCACCAATCGCTCACCACCGATACTGGCTGCGCCTGCCGCAACGCGATGCCTGCGATCCGGTCGGCGTGGAATCCGGTCCGGATCGCATGATTGCTGCGGGGGTTTCAGCCTTGCCTGGGCGCGACTTCATGGTTGGCCATCAGCTCAAGCGCCCTGACCAGCCCCGAATGATCCCAGCCCGCGCCGCCATGGCTTGTGCACGCATTGAACAATTCCTGGCAGGTGGCGGTATTCGGCAGCGACAGCCCCATCTCCCGGGCGTTCGACAGCGCAAGGTTCAGGTCCTTCTGGTGCAGCCCGATGCGGAAACCCGGTTCGAACGTGCGCTTGATCATGCGTTCGCCATGCACTTCCAGCACCTTGGAGGAGGCAAAGCCGCCCATCAGCGCCTGGCGCACGCGCGCCGGGTCCGCGCCGGCCTTGGACGCGAACAGCAGCGCTTCGGCGACCGCCTCGATGTTCAGCGCCACGATGATCTGGTTGGCGACCTTGGCGGTTTGCCCCGCGCCGTTGTCGCCCACCAGCGTGATGTTCTTGCCCATCCGTTCGAACAGCGGCCGCACCGTCTCGAAGGCAGCCTCCGGCCCGCCCACCATGATGGACAGCGTGGCATTGCGCGCGCCGACCTCGCCGCCCGATACCGGCGCATCCAGGTACTGGCAGCCGAGCGCGTCGATACGCTTGGCAAATGCCTTGGTGGCGATAGGCGAGATCGAACTCATGTCGACCACGATCTTGCCGGCGCTCAGCCCGTCGGCAATGCCGCCCTCGTTGAACAGCGCCGCTTCCACGTGGGGCGTGTCCGGCACCATCAGGAAGATCACGTCGGCCCGTTCGGCCACTTCCTTGCCGCTGCCGCAGGCCACGCCGCCGCTGTCCAGCAAGCTTTGCGGCACGCCGCTGCGGCTGGACAAGCTGATTTCGTGGCCGCCGGCGATGAGGTTCGCCGCCATCGGGGTGCCCATGATGCCAAGGCCGATAAATCCAAGCTTCACTTTTGTTCTCCGTTAGTGCATGGCACCGGCATCGCGTACGCCGCGATGCCGGTGTTTCAAATCGCAAGCCGCAAATCAAAGATATCAATAGCCCGATGTCTGCCCCGGGGCGGCTTGCCCGGCACGCATCTGCGTGACCACCTGCCTGGCGCCGGCCGCCATCAGCCGGGCATCAGAGCCCACCGTGACAAACTGGAAGCCCTGTTCGATCCGGCGCAATGCCGCCTCCGGCGCGCCGTTGTGGATGCCGGCGACTACCCCGTGGGCCTTGGCGCGCGAAAGCACATGCGCAATGGCGTCCGCAACGGGCGCGTCGACATCGTCGAAGGTGGGCCTGCAACCGAGCGCCAGCGACAAATCGGACGGGCCGATATAGACGGCATCGAGCCCCTGGACCGAGAGGATGTCGTCCAGGTTGTTAAGCCCCTGCATGGTCTCGATCATCGCGAAGGTGACGATGGTCTCGTTGGCGTGTTCCGGATAGTCGGCGCCGCCATAAAGCAAGCCGCGGATCGGTCCGAAGCTGCGCGTGCCCAGCGGCGGGTAGTGGGTGGCGGCGACGAACCGTTCCGCGTCTTCGCGGGTATTGATCATCGGGCAGATGACACCGTACGCGCCCGCGTCGAGCACCTTCATCAGGATGCCCGGCTCGTTCCACGGCACCCGTACCACGGGCACGGTGTCCGTGGTGGAGATCGCGGTGAACAGGGTGATGGCGTCGCTGTAGTCGACGGCGCCATGCTGCAGGTCCACCGTCAGTGAATCCCAGCCCTGGTGGGCCATGGTCTCCGCGGCGAAGCCGCTGGGGATGGACAGCCAGCCGTTGATGACAGCGTGCCCCGCCGCCCACATTTTCCGAATCCGGTTCTCGCGCATTGTCTCTCCTCGCATGGGTTTGTCCGGCGCTGGTTGCCCTGTGCCGCCAACTCATAAGTTATCGTACAACTTGGAGGGAAGTATAAGCGTTACACGCGCTTCGTCAAGAGACGGCGGGAAGTGCCGGCGGTGATCGTCTGCTTCTATAAATTTGGCGACGGCTCGGGGCTGGCGCTCCGGCTTGGGGGCGAATGGCGCCCGCCTGCCGCTTCAGGCGTTTTCGTCGTAGGATGTCTTACTAAAAGAAATCGGCATTGGCGCACCTGGATGGATATCCCGGCGAGCCGGCGCGGCGTTTTGTTGCTGCTGAAACGGCCCGGCGGGGAATGTGCCGGGCGCGAACAGGAAACCGGGCCCGGATGCACCTGGAAATACGATGAGTGGCCTTGCTGCGTTCGCCTCAGCGCTTGCCGACCCGGAAAGTGATCTCGCCGACGCCTTCGATGCCCGCGGTCACCGCATCGCCCGGCTGCAGCGCGCCGACGCCAGCCGGCGTGCCAGTGAAGATCAGGTCACCCGGCGCCAGGGTCACACTTTGCGATACGTAGGCAATGACGTCCGCCACGGGCCAGATCTGCTCGTTCAGGTCGCCTTCCTGGCGGGGCTCGCCATTGGCCTTGAGCCATACGCGGCCTTGGGCGGGGTGCCCAATGCTGGCAGCGGGCTGTAGCGGACCGCACGGGGCGGAGGCGTCGAAGCCCTTCGACCAGTCCCACGGGCGGCTCATCTTCTTGGCGGCGTCCTGCAAGTCGCGGCGCGTCAGGTCCACGCCAACGCCGTAGCCCCACACCAGTTCGAGCGCCTGTTCCGGCTTGATGTTGGCGCCGCCCTTGCCGATGGCCACCACCAGTTCGATTTCATGATGGAGGTTGTCCGTCAGCGGCGGATAGGGCACGGTTCCTTCCGCGGCTACCACCGCATCGGCCGGCTTGGTGAAGAAGAACGGCGGTTCGCGGTCAGGGTCATTGCCCATCTCGCGCGCATGCGCCGCATAGTTGCGGCCAACGCAGAACACGCGGCGGATGGGGAAGCGGGCGCTGCCGCCGGCCACGGCGACGCTCGCCTGCCCGGCGGGCTGGATCACGAATTCAGTCATGTCTGGGTTCCTGGGGGCGTATGTGAGGAGGCGGTTACTTTGCAAAGACCTGGCTGATGTCGCCGAAGGCCTTGAACTCAAGGGCATTGCCCGACGGATCAAGGAAGAACATCGTGGCCTGCTCGCCAACCTGTCCCTTGAAGCGCACATGCGGTTCGATCACGAACCGGGTGTCAGCGGCGCGCAGCTTGTCGGCCAGTGCTTCCCACTCTTCCATGGACAGGATCGCGCCGAAGTGCCGCACCGGCACCTCGTCGCCATCGACGGCACTGGTTGCGCGATGGCCGCATTCTTCCGGCGCGAGGTGCGCGACGACCTGGTGGCCGTAGAAATTGAAATCGATCCAGGCATCGGAACTGCGGCCTTCCGGGCAGCCGAGGAGCCCGCCGTAGAAGCGGCGGGCTTCCGCCAGGTCGTTGACGGGAAAAGCCAGGTGGAACAACGGCGTTGCGCTCATGGGAGGGGCTCTTGTGGGTTGGGGTTATCGGCAGTGCGTCCGCATTGATTGTAATCAGCAGAAGTCGTAATATGAAACGAATGATTTCTGTGCTCAGCATAGAAATTTTCGATATAAAACCATGATCGGACCATGAGCCGCGCCGGATGATCCGCTATTTCCGTACCTTCCTGGTAGCCGCTGAAACCTCGTCCTTTTCCGCCACCGGCGCGCGCCTGGCCCTCACGCAGTCCGCTGTGAGCACGCAGATCCGCCGGCTGGAGGAAGACCTGGGATGCGCCCTGTTCGACCGGGCCGGCAAGTCGGTCGCACTGAGCGAGGAGGGCCGCAAGCTGCTTGCGGAGGCCATGCGCTTTGTCGAGCTCTATGAGTCGATGAAGGGCCGCGCGCATTCGGCCTCGGATACCACGCCGCTGGATCTTGGCGCTGTCTCGACCGTGCAGGCCACGCTGCTGCCCAAGGCCATGAAGCGCCTGCGCGCCGGCTTTCCCAAGGCGCACGTCAATATCGTTCCCGGCATGTCCACCCAGTTGCTTACCCAGGTGGATGCCCGCGAGCTTGACGTAGCCGTCCTGATCAGGCCCAGGCTTGGCATTCCCCAGGAACTCAAATGGGTGCCGCTGATGCGGGAGCGCTTTGTCGGCATCGCGCCCTCCGGCTCGCCGCGCGAGCTGAAGGCGGCGCTGGCGGCGTTGCCATTCATCCGCTACAACCGGCATTCCATGGGCGGCCAGCTGGTGGACCGCTATCTCCGGCGCCACCGGCTGTGGGTGGACGAGAGCATGGAGCTGGACGAGCCAGCGGTGATCCTGCAGATGGTGGGCGAGGGGCTGGGCTGCGCGATCATTCCGGCGGAACTGGTCCCGCTCAAATCAGCGCGCAACGTCGTGGAAATACCGCTGCCGGGCGAACCGGTCTTTCGCGAGATCGGCGTGCTGGTCCGGCAGTCGGCGCTCAAGCGGCCATCCATGGCGGCACTGATCGATGCGCTCGTTGCCGAGGCCGCGCACTGGCGGGGCCCGGTGTAATCGGGTGGCCCCGGCAAGTACGCAGGCCGGGCCGCGCCAAAAAAAGACGCCCCGGGCGGCGGGAGCGCACTCGGGGCGATGAGGACTAATTGGCAGTACCCATGGGGTGCCGCCAGCCAGCAAATCGAGAGACCGGAGAGTCAGCAAGCGGGGGGCACACGCTGCAGAACACGTGCCCGCATATTAAGCAGCGCGGCAGGGGATCAAAGCCCGGAGTAGCAGGGCCATTGCGGCCCTATCCCGGCTTTAGGCACCAGGGCGGTGCCGGTGGCCGGGCTATGGGGCAGGCGTTTTCGCGCTGCCTGTCGCACACGTCACTTGTTGTCTCGGGAGGTGGCTCCGGCCGGCCGGCCGCGCAGACGCATTGCCCGGCCCGCGGTTCCCGGACTCGCGCCTTATTGCGGCAGCCGACATCGAATGGCGTCCCCAGGGAAGATCAGGCAACCGGCGGCTCGTCGCGGAGAAAGCGCGCCGGGATGGCGCCCTTGACCGGGAACAGGTGGAAGTAGGGGCGGGCTTCGGCGATGACACGTTGCACGGACGGGCGGCCCCACAAGCGCTCCGCATAGGCGGCCAGGCGCGGATGCGTTTGCGCGAACGGCATCACCATGCCCGCATAGAACAGCGCCGGCTCCGCCGAGCAGTCCGCCAGGGTGAAATGCTCGCCCGCCACCCAGGTCCTGTCCGCCATGTGCTGCTCGATCACGTCATAGGCAGTGCGCAGCGTGGCCTGTGCGTCCGCGACGCCGCGCGGATCGCGCTCGCCATCGGCCCGCAGCCGGTCGCCAACGATCTTCTGCACCGGGATGTGCACGTAGTGGTCGAAGGTGCGGTCCCATAGCCGAACTTCGCGGCGCTCGTCGTCCGTGGCGGGCAGCAGCGGGCGCGCGCCGGGGTAATGCTGGTCGAGATACTCGATGATGATCGTGCTTTCCGGGATTGTCAGGCCGCGGCTGTCGTCGCGCAGGACCGGCATCTTGCCGATGGGCCAGAGCGCCAGGAAGGCGGCGCGGGAGTCCGGCTCGCCAAGGTTGACCAGATGGGTGGAAAACGGCGTGCCGTTCTCGTAAAGCGCGATCAGCACCTTGTGGCAAAACGAGGATAGCGGATGAGCATGGAGCGTCAGGGCCATGATGGTTGCCTCCTTGTCGTTCCGGCCGCAGCCGGGATGCCGGCGTCCGTGGCGGGCTGCCGGCGGGGCCGCTTACGTGGCGACCACCTGCGGCGGGCGCGGCCGGGTGGCAAACGCGAAGGCGATCTGCGTCAGTCCCGCGGACAGTCCCAGCGCCACGCCGATTTGCCACGCCAGAGTATAAGAGCCCAGCGCATCGTAGACCAGCCCGCCGCCAAACGCGCCGACGAAGCTGCCGATCTGGTGGCTGAAGAACGCCACGCCGCCAAGCATCGCCTGCCAGCGCAGGCCGAAGGTTTCGGCGATCCAGCCTGCCACCAGCGGTGCCACGCCCAGCCACAGGAAACCCATCACCGCGGCGAACACCAGCGTGCTGCCGGGCGTTGGCGCGGACGAGAAATACCAGGTCAGCGCAAGCGAGCGCACGGTGTAGATGGTGCCGAGCAGCATGAGCTTGTTGACCCGGCCGCCGGCCCAGCCGAAGAACAGGCTGCCCAGCACGTTGAAGCCGCCGATCACGCCCAGGGCCTTGGCGCTGAGCATGGGGTCCATGCCGCAGACGTCGAGATACGAGGGCAGGTGCGTGGTGAGAAAAACCAGCTGCATGCCGCAGACGAAATAAGCGGCGCTCATGACCAGGAAGGCCTTGTGCCGCAAGGCCGTGCCAAGCGCCTCGCGCGCGTTTTGCTGCACGCCGCCCGGCGGCGTGGGCAGCGGCAGGCGATCCACCTTGCCGGCAAACCACGCGGCCGGCAGCATCACCAGCGCCAGCACGACAAAGGCCGCCAGGCCCACGCGCCAGCCGTAGGATTGCGCCACCATTTGCCCGATCGGCGCGGCTACCAGGGCCCCGAGCGAGCCGGCGCCCGACACGATGCCCAGCACCGTGCTGCGCAAGGCGGCCGGCACCGGGCGTGCCGCGACCGCCATGGAAATGGCGCTGCCGGTGCAGGCCATCGACGCCCCGATCGCCACGCCGGCGCCGAGCGTCACGCCCACGATGCCGTGGGCGGTGGCCAGCAGCACCAGGCCCAGCACATAGAGCAGCGAGCCGCTCATCATCAGGGGCCGGAATCCTACCCGCGTGGCCCACGCCCCGGCCAGCGGCTGGAGCAGGCCCCAGGCCAGGTTCTGCACCGCAATCGCAATCGTGAAGTCCGACACCGAGATGCTGATCTCCCTGGTCAGGGGCGGCATGAAGATGCCCAGGCTCTGTCGCAGGCCCATGGCCAGGCTGAGCATCACGGAGGCGCCGAGCAGGATCGGCAGGACGGGGCGGAGGTCGGTCAGGCGGGGAGGCACGGTGAGGCTGTCTCTATTGTTGTCTTTGTCTTGTTGTTCTCTTATGCCGGCTCGCCCTGGGCAGCCGCGAACAGATGCGAACACACGTGAACAGCCGCGCAGGGCTGGGTCAATGGCTCAACCGAGGGTAGTTCCGAACGAAATCGAAGTCAATTTGGATCTGCTTAAGCGACCCTTTGCGCGGCGCCGGCGTTCGCGCTATGGCCTGACTGCGGTTGCCAGCAGGGCCGGCATCGGCGCGTCGAAGGCGTCGCCGCTGGCATAGGCGGCAACGGTGTCCCGGAGCGCTGCGCGAATGGCTTCCCTGGCTTGCGGGCTTTGCGCACGCAGGGTGGCAGATGCGCGCACCGTTCCCGCCGCGACCATCTCGAAGAGTTGGTCGGGCGTCGCCATGCGCCAGCTCTGCGGCGCCTGGCGGCAGGAGGGGGAGACAAAGCCCGCGCCGAGCAGCGCCTTTGCGCAAGCATCCGGATCGCTGAACAGGAAGAAGTTCGGTCCCGCCGGCAGGCCGACATCCAATGTGCCGTGGGCGCGCACGGCGGCATAGAGCGCCCCGAAACCCACGGCGCGCTCCGGCACGTCCCACACTGTGAATGCCACGCGCCCGCCGGGCTTGAGCACGCGCAAGGCCTCGCGCAGCGCCAGGTCGGGATCGGGCAGGTGGCACATGCCGAAGGCGTTGACGACCGCGTCAAAGGTGCCCGGTTCGAACGGAAGTGCCTGTGCATCGGCCGTGCCTGGCGGATCGCGGCTGGCGCCATCGGGCATCCGGTGGACGCGCATGGCGAATCAATGCGCGTATGCTCTGCCAACAGCCAACTTTCCCGCATTCCCATGTCGAAAGTCTGCAAAGCCGTTATCCCTCTGGGCCCGGCATCGCTCCTGGCGCTCGCGCTGACCGGCTGCGTGTCCCACTACCGGGTCGAGACCGGCGCACCCGCCGCCCGTGTGCGGTTGCTGACCAACACGGAAGACAACACGACCTTCAGCGTGGTGGATGCGGATAAATGTCCCAAGCCGCCCAAGCCGCTCTTACTGGCCGCGACGGGAAACCAGATCACGGCGATGGGCAGGGAACCCGGCCTGGCGATGGCGGGGATCTCGCCGGAGCCCCCCGGCCGCACGCGCGAACGGTGGTTGCTGGCAGGCCATCGGATCTACCTGACCGCGACGGCGGCATCGGCCGCCGACGACCAGCCTTACCGTTGCGCGGTGGGTATTTCCTTTGTGCCGCTGCCAGGCTGGGAGTATGAGTTCCGCTTTCAGCGCAATGCCGCCGCGAAGAGTTGCGGCGGACAGGTGCTGCGGCTGGTCCGGGCAGAGGGCGGCGCCATCGCAACAACGCCCGATCCTACGCAACGGGTCTTTCGCGGCTTTGAAGCGGACGCGGTCTGCGCGGCACCGTGAGGCTGCCGCAGCGCAGCGCGTAGCCGGGCCGGTCAGCGCTGTGCCGCCGGCGCGCCCGGCATGAGGCCGGTATAAGGCGCATCGGTCAGCGTTCGCAGGAACGCCACGAGATCGTCGATCTCCGCTTCGGTCATGGCCGGGGCTGTTCCCGCGCGCCGGTTCATCGGCGTGGAATTGATGTTGATGTTTCCCCGGTAGGCCGCCGGCACGTCGTCGAAGGTCCTGGCGCCGCGATACCACTTGCCCGGATCGGTCGAACGCGTGTTGTAGAACGCCACCGCATCGCGCAGCGTGGTGAACACACCGTTGTGCATGAAGCTCTGGCGCACCGCCACATTGCGCAGGCCGGGCGTGCGGATATAGCCGCACCATTGCTCCGGCTCGGGCCAGCGCAGGCGGCGGGCGCTGTCGCACAAGCCGTTGTCGAAATGGCCGGGGTCGCGGTTGGCGGCCAGCGCGCGGTTGCGTGGAACGGCAATGGCGTCGTAGCCGAAATCCGTAAACAGCGAGCGCTCGGGACGGCTGGCGGTGTCCGCCAGCGTGTGGCAGCTCATGCAGTTGCCCTTGTCCGGGTTCTTGAACAAGGCCAGGCCGCGCGCTTCCTGCGGTGCCAGCGGCGTGCGGTGGCGCAGGTAGTCATCGAAGCGGGAACTGAAGGGCGCCATCTCATCGCTCTGCAGGTAGGCCTCCAGCGCCTTGCCCAGCGCCCTCACCATTTGCTCGGGATCGGTCTGTACCGCGGCGCCGAAGTGCCGGGCCAGCGCGGGTGCCAGCTCGGTCCCCCTGATCTTGCTCAGCAGGCTGGCGGGGGTGCCGTTGTTCATCTCGTTGGGATCGAGCAAGGGGCCGCGCGCCTGCTCCGCGAGCGTGTCGGCGCGGCCGTCGGCGAACAGGCCGCCGAAGGGCGACGCGTAGGGCGCGTCGTCGTCCTGGTAGAAGTGCCGGCGCGGAACGTAGCGCACGTAAAGCAGCGACGGCGCGTTGCGCAGGCTGAAGCGGCCGGGCCGGCTGCCCTGGGGCACGCGCGGCCCGGCCAGAGCGGCGGGCGACAGTGTCGGCGCGAAGGCGCGCGCCGGGTCGTGGCAGGCGGCGCAGGATGTGCCGCGCGGCTCCGACAGGCGGGCGTCGAAGAAGATGCGCTTGCCCAGCGCGGCCAGGCCAGGATCGGGGCGGAAGACGGCGGCGGTGGGGTCCACCTTGGCGGTGACCTTTGGCGTGCCGTTGCCGATGGTCGCCACCACGCCCGCGGGCGGGGCGCCCGGCGTCAGCACCACGCCTGGCGGCGACGCCGCCAGGCAGGCACCGCCAACGCAGGCCAGAACGGCGATGGCGGCGCGCGCGGCTGCGCTCACGGCGCCAGGAAGCCGGTCTTGTCGCAAGCCAGCGTATTGGAGGTCTGCACGCAGGTAGCCATCAGCTTGCCGGCCACGCTATAGGCCTTGAAGGTCCAGCCGGTGGCGGGCGATGCGTTGCGCTCCATCATCACGAAGCCGAAGCTGCTGTGATGGGTGATCTTGTCGATGACGGTGCCGGGCGCGGGAATCGTGCCGGGCGGCAGCGGATCGGGCAGCGCTACGTCCAGGTTGTCGCCGCCGTTGCCGGACACGATGGTGGCCGGGTGGCCGGAGGCGAAATTGATGGCCTGGAAGTCATGCACGTGGCCGTGCAGCGCCACGTGCACGCCGACCGGGTAATAAGCCTGGGCGTTGGCGTTGCTCATCACCGACTGCAGCGCCAGGTTGCCCGGCGCGGGGTTGTTGCCCGCCACCGGCGCAAAGGCCAGGATGGGATGGTGGTTGGTGAACAGGGTGGTGCTCATGCCCGGCCTGGCGGCGAGCCAGCCCACCGTCTGGAACTGCTTCTGGTAAGCGATGAACTGCGGGTCGTTGGTGGGCAACGCGGTCTTGCCGGCCTTGGCCGAGTCAAAGACGATGACCTGCGAACCGGTGCCGAGCGCAACGGCGTAGGGCTCGGAGTAGTTGGCGTTGCCGTCGTTGGCCGGGTCGTTGCAGGAGCGCGCGTCCGAGTATGGGCGCGGATCGAGGAAGCGGAACCAGCCCTGGCCGGCGCGCGCGCATTCCTCATGGTTGCCGCGCACCACCACCCACGGTGCCTTGGCCATCAGCGCGGCGGCGGGCTTGAAGAGGTCGGCCTGCCAGGTATCCCAGCCATAGCCCCACGGCGTGCCCTGGCAGCCGGCGATATCGGGCGGGCAGAGGTTTTCGCGATAGTGGTAGTCGCCGATGTGCAGGACCAGGTCGGGGTTCATGCCGGCGGCGGTGGCGGCGAGCGCGGCAAACGGCCACGCGGTGCCGTCGCTGCAAGGCTGGTAAGCGTTATCCGCCTTCTTCAGGCGGCAGCCGGTGTCGGCCAGCACCAGCACGCGCTGCGGCTGGGCCTTGGGCAGCGGCAGTGTCTGGCCCGCCACGCTGGCGGCGGCCGCATTGGCCGGCAGGGTCGCTTCGCACACCGAGACCGGGAAGTCCGATGGCTTGGAGTCGGCAGCGGCGCTGGCGGTGGTGCGCAGCGGCATGGCGCCGGCGCCCACGCGCAGCGCCATGCGCTGCTGCACGCCGTCTACCGTCAGCAAGGGGCACAGCGCATTCGACGGCAGTGCGCTGCCCGCGGCGGCGGCCGGCGCGACATAGCTGGTGATGACGCGGGCGATGGCCTGGTTGCTGTCGCCGATCTCCACCCACGCGGCCTGGAGGTTGGCGCTGGCGCTGGCTGCATCGCCGGCCGGCACGACCGGCGCGGCGGGAGCGGCGGGGGTGGCCGGAGCCACTGGCGCGGCTGCCGCGTCGGTGCTGTCGCTGCCGCAGCCGTGCAGTACCGCTGCCGTGGCCAGCACCGCCAGGATGGCGCCGACGCCGACACGTGTGGCGGCTCCGGCGCGCCGGTTCTCTTTGGGGTTGCCCATTGTTGTATCTCCCTGTCCGCTTTGTTAGCGAGGCGGAAATATACGGAAGGGATGTTTCGGCGCGATGAACGTTATGTGTCAGCGCAGCGGCCCCGGCCCACCGCGGCGGGCGGTGCGCATGGCTTCAGCCGCGGCCAGCTGCAGTTCGCGCGGCAGCGCGGTGATGGCGGCATGGAAGAAGCGGCGCTCCGCCGGGCGCAGCTTGCCGAGCAGGCCGGCCAGGCGCTCCACGGTGGCAAACGCGGCGGGGGTGTCGCCGTGCTCGAAGGTGTGGAACCAGCTGGCTTCAAGCAGCAGGTTGGCGAGTTGCAGGGCGCCGTAATGCACGTGCCCGGCATCGTGCTCGTCCAGCGCGAAGGCGGCCAGCGACGACCAGCTGATAAAGCCCTTGGCGCGGGCAAACGGCGCATGGAAGGGGCGCAGCGCGTCCACCGCTTCGTCGAGCAGCAGCGGCCGCTGCGCGCGGAACGCCTTGAGCGTGGCGCCGCCGTCCTGCGCGCAGTTGCCGCGTGCGATACGCAGCAGGAAGATGATGTTCCACGCCGAGCCGCCGCCTGCGCCGAAGCGGTCGCAGATCCACTCCGACAAGCCCAGCCAGCGCACCGACTGGCGCTGCACCTGGCCGGCGGGCCACCGGCGCGCCGGGTCGATCAGGGCATGGTTCCAGAACAGCCACAGGCACAGGCCGAGATTGGCGGCCACGTGCTGCGCGGCATCTACCGAGTCCGCTTCGTACGCGGCCTGCAGTGCGCCGGAGAAGCCTGCCACGGCGGCTTCGGCGGCCTGCCGGGCTGCCTCCGGCTGCGTGGCCATGTCGCGGATCGCCACGGTCTTGTGGATCAGCGCGCCCAGGTTCAGGGTTTCAAAGCGCACGCGCGGGTTGTAGCGCACCACCGGCTGCAGCGCGGGGTCGGCGGCAAGGCTCTCCAGCTCGGCCTGCGCCGCTTCCATCTGGTTGCCGGCATAGCGCTCCCAGGCGCGCACCACGCGCGCCATGGCGGCGAAGGTCGGCAGGGCGGTATCCACGGTGCCGGTGCCGACGATGCGGTCAAAGCGCTGCAGCGCCGCACGGCTGCGCGCGAGGTCGTCGCCACGCCGCCACGCCAGGCTCTCCTTGAGCAGGGCGAAGGCGTGCTGGAAATCGTCGGTGGCGCAGCGCTGTGCCGCGCGCAGGGCGTTGGCCACGCCGTTGCTGGCGCTCCCCCCCGCAACGCCCACGCCGTCCTGCATGCCGCGCATGGCTTGCGTGAGGTGGCGCCAGTAGCTGATGTCGCGCATCACGTAGTCGACGGCAGGATTACCGGGGCTGCCGGGATTTCCATCGCCCCCCTTGCCGGTGCGCTGCGCGGCGCCCGTGGCCGGTCCCACGAAGCGCGCCAGCGCCGCATCGCCGGCGCGGCGGCCGTCCACGGTGAAACGCAGGCGCTTGCAGGCTGCCGGCATGATCCAGAACGGCCCGCGGCTGCGGTGCGCCGGGTTGAGCCCGGCGGCGCCCTGGCTGCGATCCAGCCCCCAGCCCACCGGGATGTCCCAGCGCGCGAAATCGGCAAAGGCGCGGGAGACCAGCATGCGGATATTGGCAGCGTCGGGAAAGCGCGTTCGCAACTGCACCGCTGGCACGCCGGTGGCGCCGTTGCGCGCGGCCAGGCAGACCGCGGCGAGCAGCCACAGGCTCTGGTAGCGCGCGGGCTCGCCATTGACGCGAAAGGGCGCGGACAACTCGATGGTGAGGGAGGGCTGGGGCATGCGTCAGGGGATCGATTGGAGGGCCGTCGGCGCCTTCGGCGGGCACCGCCGGAACGCGCAGGTTACACAGGTTACAGCAAATGCTCTTGGCGGCGTGCCGCCGGACTCTTATGCTCCGCTTCGTCCGCCGGGCCTGGCCAGCAATCCCGTGCGCCCTGGCCGATGTTCGTGCCCCGGCACGTCACCGGCAGGGCGCAGGGACCGCCACTTCTTCGCAGCGACGGCTGCGCGGGGTGGCTCCGATCGCTAGTAAGAACAATGGAGAATATCTTGAAGCAAACCGCAATCCTGGCCGCGCTATGCGCGGCGCTCTCGGTCTCAACGGCCCGTGCGGAAGTGCTCTGCACGGTAATGGCGGACGCCGCCAGCGGCAAGATCCTGAAACAGGAGGGCACCTGCGGCCAGCGCGTGACCGCCGCATCGACGTTCAAGGTGCCTCTGAGCCTGATGGGCTTCGACTCGGGGCTGCTGGTGGACGAGCATGCGCCGGCCATGCCGTTTCGTGCGGAGTATCGCGAGAGCAATCCCGCCAAGCGCGTCACCACGGATCCCGAACGCTGGATGAAGACTTCGGTCGTGTGGTACTCGCAGCAGTTGACGCAACAGCTTGGCGAAGCGCGCTTCCGGCGCTATGTGGGCGAGTTTCAATATGGAAACGGGGATGTCTCCGGGGACCCCGGGAAGCACAATGGGCTGACGCACGCATGGCTCAGCTCGTCGCTGAAGATCTCGCCGCTGGAGCAGGTCGCCTTCCTGGCGAAGGTGGTCAATCGCAAATTGCCCGTCTCCGCGCATGCCTACGACATGACGAGCCGGATCATGGCGATTGGCGTGCTGCCGGACGGATGGGCCGTGCACGGCAAGACAGGCACCGGCGCCCCGATCCTGGCCAATGGGTCCGAGGACTGGATCCACGGCTATGGATGGTTTGTCGGCTGGGCGACGAAAGCGGGCCGCAGCGTGGTGTTTGCCCGCCTGACCCAGGACGAAAAGAAGGAGCCGGTCAGCGCCGGCTTGCGCACGCGGGAAGCGTTCATGCAGGAGCTGCCGGGACTATTGGTCTCCCGCTAAGGCCGCCGCATCCGACGGATGCCATGCCAGCCGGAATGGCAAACGGCATCCGTTCCAACATCACAGGAAAAGACAGATGAGACACTCACCCGTTCGCCGCACGCTGCTGCTTGCCGCTGCTTCGGTTCCTTTCACCAGCGCCTGTACCTCGTGGGCAGGCAGAGCCGGGGGGAGCGCCGCGGCGCAAGACCGCCTCGCCGCTCTCGAGTCCGCAGCGGGCGGGCGGCTCGGGGTCGCGGCGCTGAATACGGCCAACGGCGCGCGGATCAGCCACCGCGCCAGCGAGCGCTTTGCGCTCTGCAGCACATTCAAGGTGCTCGCGGCATCCGCCATCCTGCAGCGCAGCGCGGCTGAAAGCGGCCTGCTGCAACGGCGCATCGTCTACACGAAAGACGAACTCGTTGCGTATTCACCAGTCACCGGAAAGCACGCAGGCGAAGGCATGACGGTTTCGGAGCTCTGCGCGGCCTCTCTCCAGTACAGCGACAACACGGCTGCCAACCTGCTGATGAAGATACTTGGCGGTCCCGCCGCCGTGACGGCGTTTGCCCGCTCGATCGGCGACGACGCGTTCCGGCTCGACCGCTGGGAGACCGAACTCAACACGGCGATACCGGGCGATCCGCGCGACACGTCGACACCCGCGGCGATGTCACGGAGCCTGCAACGGCTTGCGCTGGGCGATGCGCTGGGCGCGGCGGAACGCGGCAGGCTGGTGGCATGGATGCGCGGCAACACGACCGGCGCGACGCGCATCCGCGCCGGCGTGCCGGCGGATTGGCAGGTTGCGGACAAGACCGGTTCCGGCGACTACGGCGCGGCCAATGATATTGCCGTGGCGTGGCCCCCCGGAAAGCCGCCTGTCGTGATGGCGATCTATTTCACGCAAGGCGACAAGGACGCGGCATATCGGAACGACGTGCTGGCAACGGCCGCGCGGATCGTGGCCGAAACGATCGGCCAGGCCGGCATGGCCTGAGCGGGCTTCGTGCTTCGTTGCCTCACGCAGAGGACGGGGGCCGCCCCTCAGGCCCGGCTGGCGGCGGCGAACGTCAGGCCGAACTTGCCGAGGTACTTGGCCAGCCGGTCGCTGTCGTTGCTGCTGCTCTTGCCCAGCCGCGAAACCGCGAACAGTTGACGCCCGGCCTCGGCCTGGCTACGGCTGCGCTGGCACACGCCCAGCACATAGTCGAGCTGGACCAGGTCGAAAGGGTCCGTGGCGGCCAGCACGGCGGGGTCTAGCAGCGCTTGTGCCAGGGGCTGGCCGGGCACTTTGCCGTTCTCTTGTTCGTCGCGGCCGTCCTGCCAGGATTCGCTCAGGCGCGTTATCTCCGCGTCCACGGCGCGCGCATCGATGCGGCCGCTGTCGGCCAGCGTCATCATGCGCGTCACCGAAGCCGCGAGGTCGCGGAAGTTGCCGCGCCAGCAGGCCTGCGGGGACACCGCGAAATCCAGCCACGCCAGGCGCGCCTCCTTGTTGAAGCGCACCTGGCTGCCGAGCTCGCGCGCCTGGCGCGCGAGCTCGTAATCCAGGTTGGGCTCCACGTCCTCCGGGCGCTCGGCCAGCCCCGGCAAGCGATAAGTCCACAAGTTGATGCGGGCGAACAAGTCCTCGCGGAAACGTCCCGCGCGCACTTCCACGCGCAAGTCCCGGTTGGTGCCGGCGATCAGCTGGAAATCGCTCTGCACCTCCTTGTCGCCGCCCACGGGAAAGAACCGTTTCTCCTCGATTGCCTTGAGCAGCATGGCCTGCTCGTCCAGTCCCAGCTCGCCGATCTCGTCCAGGAAAAGCAGGCCCTGGTGGGCCGATCGCAGCCAGCCCGTGCGCTCGCCCTGCGCGCCGGTAAAGGCGCCCTTGACGTGGCCGAACAAGGCGGACATGGCGCCGTCGCCGCGGATGGTGGCGCAGTTCACCTCCACAAAGCCGCCGCTCAGTTGATGCCGGCCCTTCTTCAGCTCAAACACCCGCCGCGCCAGGAAGGACTTGCCGGCGCCGGTGGGGCCGGTCAGCAGCACCGGCGCGCGCGAGCGCAGCACCACGCGCTCGATCTCGTCGATCATCCGGTTGAAGGCGGGATTGCGGGTGGCGATGCCGGACTTGAGCAGCGATACCGCGTCCTGCTGCTCGCGCGAGAAGCGCGCGGCGAGCTGGTCGTAGCGGGACAGGTCGAGGTCGATGGCGGCATAGCTGCCCGGCTGGCCGCTGGCCTGCCGCAAGGGCGGCGAGGTTTGCAGCAGGCAGGCCGGCAGGTAGCGCGCCTCGGTCAGCAGGAACAGGCAGATCTGCGCCACGTGCGTGCCGGTGGTGATATGCACCCAGTAATCCTCGCGCTCCGTATCGAAGCGGTAGCCGCGCGCGAACTCATGCAGCGAGGCATAGACCTCGCTGAAATCCCAGGGATCCTCCAGCGCCAGCAGGTTCAGCCTGACCTCGGTCTCCGGCGAAACCTTGGCGATATCGGCCGCGACCTGTTCGGCCAGCATCCGGTGGCGGGCCGTATAGAGAAGCTCGAAGCGGTCTACCAGCAGGTCTTCGTGCTGGCACAGCGCGACCGTGGGCCGCCATTTCTCCCAGCGCGCGGAGCCCTTGCCGCGGTCGAGTTGCGTGCCGATGAAGCCGATGACGACTTTTTTCATGTTCTCTTGATTTATATATAGCTAGATAAATATATAGAAATAGAGGCGATTCAACAAGCCAAAATCCGGCATTGATTTTCCATCCATCGAAGAAAAATCTATTTATATCAATGGCTTGCCGGCTTTGTGCCCAGGCCGGCCGTGCCCTGGCACACCGATTGCTGAATAGAGACCATCGAATACGGTGCGGGCCGAAAGCCTACGGAGCCAAACCAGGCGCAAGACGCCACCGCCCGCACCGGCAACACACTAGTCTCCAGGGAGAATGCGAATGGCAAATACCAATCTGTTCCAGAGCCTGCGTGGCCGCTTTCCGCCGCCGGCGGACACGGCCAACGAGGCCGGCGGTACCGCCTATGCGTTGGGACGCGAGCATCGCCTGGCGCAGTACGCGGCGACCGGCTGCCTGAACGGCACCTTCTACGCCAGCGCCGAAGCCCAGCTCGACGCCGTGCTGGCGCTGTGCGAAGACGTCGACCCGGCCTTTATCGCCAAGACCGCCGTGTACTGCCGCGAGCGTGGCTATATGAAGGACGTGCCGGCCCTGCTGGTCGCGGCATTGACGCTGCGCGGCCCGCAGTACCTGCCGGCGGTGTTCGGTCGCGTGATCGACAGCGGCAAGATGCTGCGCAATGTCGTGCAGATCCTGCGCAGCGGTGCGGTGGGCCGCAAATCACTGGGTACGCGGCCGAAGAAGCTGGTGCAGCAGTGGCTCAACACCGCCAGCGAGCGCGCGCTGCTGTCCGCGGCGATTGGCACGCGGCCCTCGCTGGCCGATGTGGTGAAGATGGTGCACCCGAAGCCCGCCGAAGCCTGGCGCGCGGCCTTCTTCGCCCGGTTGATCGGCAAGCCGTATGACCCGGCTGCGCTGCCGCCGGCCACGCAGGCTTTCGAGGCCTACCGGCAGGCACGCGCCGAAGGCGGCCAGGCACCGGTGCCGGAGCTGCCGTTCCAGATGCTGGCCTCGCTGGACCTGGATGCACAGGCCTGGGCCGAGGTGGCGCGGCAGGGCGGCTGGCAGATGGTGCGGATGAACCTGAACACCTTTGCCCGCCACGGCGTGTTCGCCCTGCCGGGCATGGCGCAGGAGATTGCGGCAAAACTGCGCGACCCCGTCGCCATTGCGCGGGCCCGGGTGTTCCCGTACCAGTTGCTGGCCGCGTACCAGGCGGCGGGCGGGGAACTGCCGGCAGTGGTGCGCGAGGCCTTGCAGGATGCGCTGGAGCTTGCGCTGGCCAATGTGCCGCAGGTGGAGGGCCGCATGGTGGTTTGCCCGGACGTATCGGGGTCCATGCACTCGCCGGTGACCGGTTATCGCGGCAGCGCCAGCAGCGCGGTGCGCTGCGTGGATGCCGCGGCGCTGGTTGCCGCCACTTTCCTGCGCAAACAGCCGGATACGGTGGTGCTGCCGTTCAAGGAGGAGGTGGTGACGCTGACGCTGAACCCGCGCGACACGGTAATGACCAACGCGCAGAAGATGGCGGAGATCGGCGCCGGCGGCACCAACTGCAGCGCGCCCCTGGCCTGGCTGAATCACCGCCGCGTCAGCGCCGACCTTGTGATGCTGGTGTCGGACAACCAGTCGTGGATGGATGTCCGCCATGGCCCGACAGCCACGCTGCGCGAGTGGGAGCGTTTCAGGCAGCGCAATCCCAAGGCACGGCTGGTGTGCCTGGATATGCAGCCCTACGCCGGCAGCCAGGCGCCGGAGCGCGACGACATCCTGAACATCGGGGGCTTCTCCGACTCGGTGTTCCAGATCGTTGCCGCCTTCGCCGCCGGGCAGTTGCATGCCGGGCACTGGGTGGGCGAGATCTCGGCGCTCAACCTGTGAAGTTGAAGGCTTGTGAAGTTGCGAGGTTGTGAAGTTCGGCGGTGGCCGGCGAATGCCGGGCAGACTACATTCAAGGCTTGTCTGTCCTGACCCTTGTCGCCGGTTGCCGCCCCCCGAGCCTGCATGCCCCAAGCGCCCCGCGCGGCGCCTGCGGTATGCGGACTTGCCACGAATGCTGGCCAGGATTACATCTGGTGATTGCCGGTTCGATTCCGGCCGCTGCGCAGGACGGCAGCGTCAATCCGGCCGATCCTCGTCGTGGCGGAACCGCATTCTTTCAGGTTGACGGGCGAATGCCTGTGGAACTACATCATTGGTAATGAGGAGGTTGCGGGTGCGAGTCCCGCCGCTGAACCGGATTGGCCGGGGCAGCGTAGCTCAACGATAGAGCGCCGGTTCCACAACCACTAGTCGCCCACTTATTTTGGTATCTTGCTGGCCACTGCCAGCGTAGTCCCGCCGCAAGGCAAAGAGAGAAGCAGAGATGACCTCCAAGGAGAATTACGACGTATTCCGGACCGGCAAGGGCCGTCCGGTCAAGATGTGGACCCACGGCGTGCCGGTCGACGAGGGCGCCCGCGCGCAACTCGCCAACACCGCCCAGATGCCGTTCATCTTCAAGCACCTGGCCGTGATGCCAGACGTGCACCTGGGCAAGGGCTCGACCATCGGTTCGGTGATCCCGACGCAGGGCGCCATCATCCCGGCGGCGGTGGGCGTGGATATCGGTTGCGGCATGATTGCGGTCAAGACCACGCTGTGCGCCGGCGACCTGCCCGATAACCTGGGCCCGCTGCGCAGCGCCATCGAAAAAGCCGTGCCGCACGGGCGCTCGAACAACCGCAGCGGGCGCGACAAGGGCGCCTGGGGCGACGTGCCGGATACGGTGGATGCCAGCTGGGCCGCGCTGGCCGGCGGCTTCGAGCGGATCACGCAGAAGTACCCCAAGCTGACGCGCACCAATAACCGCAACCACCTGGGTACGCTGGGTACCGGCAACCACTTTATCGAAGTCTGCCTGGACGAGAGCCAGTCGGTCTGGTTCATGCTGCACTCGGGGTCGCGCGGGGTGGGTAATGCCATCGGCAATACCTTCATCGAGCTGGCGCAGGCGGATATGCGCCGCCACTTCATCAACCTGCCGGACCGCGACCTGGCCTACCTGGTGGAAGGCAGCCAGCACTATGAGGACTACGTGTTCGCGGTGGAGTGGGCGCAGCAGTATGCGCGGCGCAACCGCGAACTGATGATGGCCAATGTGCTGGACGCCGCCCGCGCCGTGATCGGCAAGCCCTTCGCGGCGGAGATGGAAGCGGTGAACTGTCACCACAACTACGTGCAGAAGGAGCGCCACTTCGGCGAGGACGTGCTGGTGACACGCAAGGGCGCGGTGAGCGCCAAGGCCGGCGAACTCGTCGATGGGCGCGCGCTCCTACATCGTGCGCGGCAAGGGCAATGAAGAGTCGTTCTGCTCCTGCAGCCACGGCGCGGGCCGCACCATGAGCCGGACCGAAGCCAAGCGCCACTTTACGGTGGACGACCAGCGGCGCGCCACGGAAGGCGTGGAGTGCCGCAAGGACGCCGAGGTGATCGATGAGATCCCGATGGCGTACAAGGATATCGATGCCGTGATGGCGGCGCAGTCCGATCTGGTCGAAATCGTCCACACGCTCAAGCAGGTGGTGTGCGTGAAGGGCTGAGCGATGCCGAAGCCACCGGCGCGGTCCGGGACGGGAAACGTCCCCGGCCGCGCCGGCATAACAACAAGAACAGACGAGTAAACGCAATGATGGAAATCGACGGCTCCTACGGCGAGGGCGGCGGGCAGATCCTGCGCACCGCGCTGTCGCTGGCCATGGTGACCGGCACGCCGGTGCATATCGCCAATGTGCGCGCCCGGCGCAGCAAGCCGGGGCTGATGCGCCAGCACCTGACCGCCGTGGTCGCGGCGCAGGCGATCAGCGGCGCGCGCACCGAAGGCGCGGCGATCGGCTCGACCGCGCTGACTTTCGCGCCGGGGCCGGTGCGCGCCGGCAACTACGACTTTGCCATCGGCTCCGCCGGCAGTTGCACGCTGGTGCTGCAGACGCTGCTGCCCGCGCTGTGGAGCGCGGCTGGCGACGAGAGCTTCACCCTGACCCTGTCGGGCGGCACCCACAACCCCATGGCACCCTCGGCGACCTTCCTGCGCGATGCGTGGCTGCCGCTGATGGCGCGCATGGGCGCGGCGGCCGACCTGACGCTGCGCCGCCACGGCTTCTATCCCGCGGGCGGGGGCCAACTGACAGTGAGCGGACGCTGCGGCGCGGCATGGCGCGCGCTGGCGCTGGAAGAGCGCGGCACGCCCGGCGTGGCCGACGCGCGTGCGCTGATCGCCGGCGTGCCGCTTCACGTGGCGCGGCGCGAGCTTGACCTGGTGGGCGAACTGATGGGATGGGAGGCGAGCCAGTTGCACGTGGGCGGCCTGCGGCACGAGGAAGGGCCGGGCAATGCGGTGCTGCTGACGCTGCCGCACCAGCACGTTACCGAGGTGTTCTGCGAATTCGGCGAAAAGGGCCGTACGGCGGAGAGCGTGGCTGGCGCCGCCTGCCGCCAGGCACGCGCCTACCTGGCCGGCAAGGGCGCCGTGGGCCCGCACCTGGCCGATCAGCTGCTGTTGCCGATGGCGCTGGCGGGTGGCGGGAGCTTTACGGTGGACGAGGTGACCGGTCACCTGCGCAGCAATGCAGAAGTGATTGGCAAGTTCCTGCCGGTGGAGATCGGGTTTGAAACCCTGGCCGGGTGTACGCGGGTGGTGGTGTCCTGAGGACGTGGTCCTCAGCGCCCGAACTGCCCCAGCACCATCCCCACCGTACTCAACCCACCCTCGATCAGCCGCCCCATGTAGGTGCTCATCTGCGGCATGATCAGCATCATCATCAAGATGCCGCCGCCCAGCGTGACCGGGAACCCGACCGCGAAGATCGACAACTGCGGCGAGGCGCGGTTCAGGATGCCCATGGCGAGGTTGAGGGTGAGCAGCGCGGCGATCAGCGGCAGCGCCAGCAGCAGCCCGGACGAGAACACCGTGGCGCCGGCGCCCGCCACGGCGGCCCAGCCCGCGCCGGTGAGCGGCTGGGCGGCGATCGGCAGCGCGGCGAAGCTGTCGGCGACGGTGGCCAGCAGCATCAGGTGGCCGTCCATCGCCAGGAACATCAGGGTGGCCACCACGTTGAGAAAACGCGACAGCACCATGGTCTGTCCGCCGGAGGAGCGGTCATAGAAGGAGGCAAACGACAGGCCCATCTGCAGGCCGATGGTTTCGCCGGCGAACTGCACGGCGGCGAACACCAGCCGCATGCTGAATCCCACCGCCAGCCCGATGCCGACCTCGTTGAGAATGATCAGCAGGCCTTCGAGCGAGTACACCGGCACCAGCGGCAGCTTGTCGATGGTGGGCGAGATGATCACCGCCATCAGCGCCGCCAGCGCAACCTTGGCCCGCCTCGGGATGGTCGATTCCCCGAACAGCGGCGCGGTGCCGATCAGCGCCAGCATCCGGAACATGGGCCAGAGGAAGGCGGCGATCCAGGCGTAGAGCTGGGCGGAGGTGACGGAGAGCACGGCGGCAGGCCTGGCTAAAACGCGGTCAGTCGCGGCGCCGGGCTTAGTGCACCAGGGCGGGAATGCCCTGGAACACTTCGCGCATGTAGTCGACGAAGGTGTTGATCATCCACGGGCCGGCCAGCACCATGGTGGCGAACAGCGCCAGCAGCTTCGGGATAAAGGACAGCGTCATTTCATTGATCTGCGTGGCGGCCTGGAACAGGCTCACCACCAGGCCGGCCACGAGCGCCACCAGCAGCAGCGGCGCCGACAGCATCAGGGTCATCTTCATCGCCTGGGTGGCGATGGTCATTACGGTTTCCGGAGTCATGGCGAAGGCCTAGGGTGGGGCAGGCGCCCCGTGATCAGTTCAGGAAGCTCTGCGCCAGCGAGCCAAGCAGCAGTTGCCACCCGTCCACCAGCACGAACAGCATCAGCTTGAATGGCAGCGCGATGGTGGCCGGCGGCACCATCATCATGCCCATCG
>Ga0255338_1000842_pt1 | contig 74910 bp, 68 predicted proteins | sample MeOH1_35cm_T4_19_FD_203715 | JGI IMG/M metagenome (GOLD analysis project Ga0255338, IMG submission 203715) | Sandy soil microbial communities from University of British Columbia, Vancouver, Canada - MeOH1_35cm_T4_195 | ecosystem: Engineered > Artificial ecosystem > Sand microcosm > Unclassified ... | reverse complement strand
CCATGCGGAGCGCATTGAGTTCGGCTCGCAACCGGCAGCTTTGGCCGAGGACCTGCCGGCCAATGTGATCGAGCGAATGGCCGTTGTGCCTTGCAAGCTGCCGTCGAGGCGCCACTGGGCCGAACGACGGCAACGGGTCGGCAAGAGCCGACGCGCTCGCGACCGGCTGTGGCCCCTTCCGGCCACTTTCGGCCATACACTCCCAATCTGCGAACGACCGAAGACACCCAGGCTTCTGCCGCACGCCTTGCTACTCCGGTTTTGTTGTTTTGCGATCACGCAACCCAGGCAAGCGAGAAAATTACTACACTAATCCGCACCCGCAGACTCTTCGGACGAGGTGCTTGCCATGCCGGCTACTGATACACGGCGCTCAATTTGCCTTTATTTCATCTGGCTTTGCATTCTCGCCTGGCTCGGCGGCTGCGCGGCGCTGCCCGGTCAGGAACCGCTGCGGGTCACCGTGGCAGGCATCGATCCGATGGCAGGCGAAGGGTTGGAGATGCGCTTCAACGTCAAGTTGCGCATCCAGAATCCCAATGACTCGCCAATCGAGTTCAGCGGGGTGTCGCTGCAACTGGATCTGAATGGTCAATCCTTTGCCAGCGGCGTCAGCGACCAGAGCGGGGTCGTGCCCCGGTTCGGCGAAACGGTGATCGATGTGCCGTTGACGGTGCCTGCATTCGCCGCCGTGCGGCAGGCTTTCGCCTTCGTCGGTGGCGCGAAGGAGGGCAACATCCCATACGAGGTCCACGGACGGTTGGCGGGCGGAATGGGCGGCGGCACCCGTTTCACAGACCAGGGCAAGCTCTCGCTGCCTGAAGGCATGATGAGCCCGTGACCTCAGGCGGGTTCCTGCACCAGCGACTCGCCTTCGACTTCCTCGTCCAGCGCATGCACTTCGCGGGGTTCCGTCGCAATAGTGTCTGTGCGTGCGCTGGTACGTGGCCTATTCACTGAGCCTGCGCGATTAGGACGCGCCGCGATGTAGGGGTAATCGTCCTTTCCGGGCAAATTGATACGATTGAAGGGAAAATGTTCCGCTATATCAATGACTTGCGAAAGCCGCAGTGCCATTTTTCCTATGCCGTAAGTCGTTGGTGGCATTGGAGATTCCGCATCTCAGCGTATCAATCTGCCCGGACAGCACGAACACCCCCGCTTCCCTTCTCGGCCGCCGCTCGGCAAGGGATGAGGCAAGGGGAGACGAATACCCCAGCCCAGCAAACGTAGTCCGTGTCGGCCGAGCCCTTGCCTGCCGGCAGGGAGGCTCGGACGACCGCTGTTTGCTTCCCGTCAGTGAGCGCGTGCAGACGATAGCGAAAGCCCGCATGGGCGGCATCCGCGAGCCCATCGCCAGCGCATGGTTACCTTAGTGCCCCCAAGGCGTGACACGATAAACCTGGTCGATCGCGCCGAACACAGTGGATCCATCCGGCATTCTGACTTCGATCCGAACCCGATCGTCAGGCTTTAACCACGACGTTCTTTCCTCACCGAACTCCAAGATGTCCAGTGCACGGCGCTCGAGAATGCAGCATTGGCCAAAAGTGTCCCGGTCATAGGTGGCGACGGTGCCTCCGCCAATAATTGTGCCCGCAGTGAGTCTTCGATGGCGCGAGGCCTCCGAAACCAGCGTCGCGAAATCAAACATCATGTGCTCAGCCCCGTCTGGGGAACCAAACACCTCGCCATTCCACTTGACTTCCACTGGAAGTGAAACTTTGAAATTGATCCAATGCTCACCAAGTTCATCCGGCGTAACCAAGAACGGCGCGAGTGTTTTTTTAGGCTTACAGTGATAAAAACCGAAACCTCTCGCGTGCTCCACCCTTTGAGTAAGGCGAAGACTGATGTCGTTCATAAGCCCAATCAACAGAATTCCATTTGCGCCTTCGGCCTTTGTGGCCATTTGCTTGACGTCGTCAGTCACGACCACCAGTTCGGCCTCGAAGTCCGTACCTAGTTCGTCAGTGCCGAGAATGAAGTCTTCCGTTGGGCCCAGGATTGAGTCGGAAACGCTCTGATAGAAGCTGGGCTTTTCAGCCATTTCTTCAGGAAAACTCTGTTTTCGCATGCTAAAGCCGAGCTCCAAATGCGGCCTGTATCCGCCGCCGTCGAGCAACTGATATGCTCGCGGTAACGGTGCGCGCCATCGCAACTCGCTGATGGGCACTGTTGTGCTCAGCTTTCCTTCCTGCAAGCGTCGATACTCTGCATGCAGAGGCTCCGAATACTTCGACCAAGAATCGAGGGCTTCTTGCATCGTGCCAACGATGTGCGAAACAACTATCGCTTGGCCTGAATTCGTGTCTGCCAAAGCGAGAGCACCATCCCGCGTCCAATTGTCAACAGTTCCAAGTTTCACGCTTGTATCTCCTTAAAGGTAGCTTGTTGGCCGGGCTGTCCCGCGATCTCGATCAATCAAGTTGAATATGGTTTTCCTTGATCAATCGAGCCCAGACGTCAGATTCTTTGTTGATTTTTGCAATCATTTCCTGCGAGTTAATTGAGACAGGAGAATAACCGAGATCTATTGCGCGATTCTTAATGATCGGCATTTGGTTAATTCTATTGATCTCTTGCTGATATCTTTGAATAACGCTATTTTCCGTGTTTCCAGGCACCCAAAATGCGTTCCAACCGGCCAGATCATAATTTGGCAACGTCTCGGATATTGCCGGCACATCCGGAAGAGCGGCAAGCCGCTTCAACCCGGTCACCGCAATCGCTCTGACCTTCCCTGCCTTAATTTGAGGAATGGCGGTGGCCGCCGGCTCCATCAACAATTGGATGTGTCCTGCCGCCAGATCGTTAATGGCCGCCTGCTTATAAGGCACATGATTAAGTTGAATTTTCGTTGCCTGCTCAATCAACATTGTGCCAAGATGCATCATGCTCCCGTTTCCACTGCTGCCGTAGTTGAGCGCTCCCGGCTTACTTTTCGCGAGTTTGATGACATCATTCAAATTGCGGACAGGCAAATCATTATTCGCGACGAGAACATATGACCCCGCCAAAACTATTGAGATAGGCTTTAAATCGCGCCTTACGTCAAATGGCAATTTTGGATAAAGATACGGGTTGATCGTGACAAGTTGATTGTAGCCAAAAAGAATCGTGCTACCGTCTGGATCGGATTTCGCGACATTTTCCGTTCCGATTATTCCAGAGGCACCAGGCTTGTTATCGACAACGACAGGCCGCCCTAGCGCTTTCTGCAGCTCACTTGCATAGATTCTCGCGAAAATATCCGGCGCAGATCCGGCGGAAGCAGGAACCACAACTCGAACAGTTTTTGACGGCATCCAGGCTGATGACTGGGCCAGCGTGGCGGACGAAAATAACGCAAATGTGAACAAAAAAAATCCACTAAAATTCATTTTAAAATCCTCAAAAACCGTGTTCTTGAAAAATCAAAACTTATGTCGCATACCGATACCAGCCGTAATTCCGCTGCCGAAATTGCTTAGCTTGTCATAGAGCACGTTTCCGTAAAGATCAGTACGCTTTGACAGCGGATAACTGTACCCAACCGCAGCATCGCGTCGGCGAACGTCTGCTTGGGTGGAAGAGCGAACGTTGGTTTGCGTTACGCCAAGCGCAATTTTTCCGACCAAAAATGGAATATTCGCGCCAACCATGAACGTATCCGTTCTAAACGTAATGCCGCTCGCGCGTGTCGCGTCATATTGCAATATTGGCTTGATCCAGCCAAAGTCATATGCTGCGCCTGCTACCAAGACGCTCTGCGCCCAACTTCCCGTCGGCAGTCCTGGGCCTACGCGAGTTCGTTGAAAAGAGATGGTTGCAGTAAGCGGACCGCGGTCCAAATACAACATGGCGACGGCATTGTTCGAGGCGTTGGTGCCGCTAACCTCGCCAAGGCTATAGACGAAGCGACCAGACACACCAGCATACTCGGGGGTGTAGTAGCCGACGGCATTGCTCCAGGCGGTGTCGCTAGCGATGTATCGCCCGAACGATGGAACCCAAAGGGGGTTCATTACCGGGGAGAACACCGTCGAACCTCCAAATGGATCAAACTGGGCGGTCGCCAAGTAGGTAGGGTTGGATAGCCGGCCGATGCGCACCTCTCCGCCCCTTCCCTCAATGCCAACGTAGGCGTTCCGGGACAGAAGACTGTCTGCGGCAGATCTCCCGGATGCTCCTGTATCGATCTGGTAGAAGCCTTCCAAGCGGAAGTTTGCCTTCAGACCATTCCCAAGATCCTCACTTCCTGCGAGTCCCCAAAATGACAACGACATTCCACCGCTGCCGATGCCAACTACACTGCCGCTGGCCCCACTTGGCTTAACCGTGCCAAAGTAGCCGTCCGCAATGCCATAGACTTGGCTGGCCGCGTTGACAGGGGTCGCTGCAGCCAGAAGAATCGCCAAGGCGAGTGCTTCCCGGCCGCTACGGCGGCCATATTTATTAATCATGTCTCATCCAGTTTTTTGAGTTTTAACTACGAATTTCTTGCCGCATGTTATTGTATTTTTAATGAATTCAATCGCGGATAAACGACCCTATTTTTCAATAAGAAATACGTTCTGCGGTTGATTTTCGAAATCCGCAATCAGGAACCTGTCCTGCGGTTTTTCAGAGGCAGTTTTATGGATACTATCCATAATGTGAATGTAAGTTGGAACGAGATTCGCCTCGAGCATATTGCGGCAAATGCTGATAAGCTTTTGCAGATCGAATCGAATGATGCGGGATGGCACGACAGCGGCAACAATATCCTTTTCTCCAGGTGCTTTTGACGCGGCGTCTATGCCGTAGACATAAACGTCGTCCACAAGTCCTGAATCGGCAATTACTCGCTCGATGAACGCGGTATTGACAAAATCACCATTCTTTCTAATCCCACCACCTTTTCGGTGCGAAAAGAATAGCCATCCGTCAGGATCTTTGCGAACAATATCTCCCATGTGCAGCCATCCATCCGCACATTTGCGCTTTGACGCTTCTGGCGCGCCAATATATTCGACTACGATAGGCGTGCCATCTGCCCGCCCAATGAGCAGTTCGCCCAAGGCTCCCGGCACTACCAGCTCTCCAGCCTCGTCCACGATCCTTGCAATAAAGTCATTTCCGACGCGCCCACAACTCCCTACAGGGCCAACTCCCGGAGGATTCACTGCGAGGCCACCTTCCGCCGCACCATAGAATTCAAGAACTTGTACGCCAAAGCGCGACTCGAATCTGCGCCAGATCGACTCGGGCATACCTGCGGAGACCACCAGGCGAACTGGATTCGCCGCATCGTCACTGCGAGCAGGCTCTGCATATACCGCTGTAGTCATCCCGCCGAGCAAAGTAAAAGAAGTGCATGCGAAGCGACGGGTAATATCCCAGAGACGGCTCTTCGTGAACCGACGCGAGATCACGATGGATAGTCCACCTACAATCCCAGCGCCGAGAGTTGCGATTTGTGCGTTGGCATGCGTAAGCGATAAGCCTGTGTAAAGACGATCCGACTCCACGTATCCAAAATGATTAAAAGCCGCCCTTGACGTACTGATGTAGCGCCGATGGGTCATTACGATACCCTTTGGATCGCCGGTTGTTCCCGATGTAAAGAGAATTTCCATCGGATCGTCCGGATCGATCTGATGCACGATCTCGTCACCATCACGATAAAAATCGGCGAAATCTCTTATTGATTCGTTCCAGGACCCGGTGAAAATATTCTCACCGGTGGCAAGGACCGCAATAAAGGTAAGCGAGGGCGACTTGTCCAGTACTTCAAGAACCTGTGGAAGCGAATAATCGGCCGACACCAATACAGACGCGTTTACCTGGGCCAGCATGAACGCGAGTTTTTCCCCGCGCGTTCGAGGATCGATTGGCACGAGCGTAACGCCAATCAGACTACACGCGAATAGCAACTCGATGAACTCGAGATGATTTGCTATTAGCGTTGCACACCTGTCACCCGGTGCTAATCCGTTATGTTTGAGGCCGCGGCCGACTGCTTGAATCCGATCCCACAATGCGGCATACGTGACTTCTACGTCGACGACGGTCTCCGCCCCTTCAAATATCAATGCGACAGAATCGGGAGCTTCGAATGCCCTGCGGCGGATCACATCGAGGATGGTCACCTCTAGGTGTTTCATTGGTCTTCTCTCTGCAAAACAGATACCACGATGGTCGCTGCGTCGTCGCCAATCCAGCCCCCACCATTTTCTGCGACGGCAGTACGCGCGCCGTCGACCTGGCGAGCTTCCGCACGTCCCAATAGCTGATCGAATAGCTCAACGAGTTGAGCGCATCCAGAAGCACCGATGGGATGCCCTTTTCGAAGCAGTCCACCGGAGGGGTTAACCGGGATGCGACCGCCGAGTTCCGTCGCGCCACTTTCAATCAATTCGATCCCCGCACCGGGTCTTGCAAGGCCCAGATACTCGTAGTAGATGAGTTCCGCTGGCGCCCCAGCATCGTGCAACTCAACTACGTCAATGTCACCGGGTTCGATGGCGGCTTTTTCGTATGCGTTCCTCACCGTATACGGGACGAGCTTTTCCTCGCCGTCCTGGTAGTCCCAGCCAGTAGCGGCAACGGACGACAGTACCCGCACACGTTTTCGCAGTCCGATCGCCTTCGCTTTTTTTTCGGAGACGAGTACTAGGGCCGCCGCTCCATCACCGATAGGCGAACACATGGGTCGCGTCAATGGAGCTACTACCATTGGTGCAGCGAGCACCTCCTCCACAGTCAATACTTCCCGGAACTGGGCTTTAGGATTCAAACTGCCGTGCCTTGAATTTTTTGCCGATACCATTGCGAAGTGCCTGGCGGTGGCACCAGTCTCTTTCGAATACTTACGTGCCATCGCCGCGTAGATATCCATGAAGAGAGATCGAGTCGTACCGGCTCCGGCAAGGTCGGCTTCCGAGCCGGTTTCTTTGATATTTTTGGCGAGCGATGCCAGGACGTTGTTCATTGACTCCACGTCGACCGCACCCTGGAAGACTGAAAATGTCTTACGCTTGTCTTCGCTATACAATTTTTCGAAGCCAGCCACCAATACAACATCGTAGGCACCCAGTTCGATCATCGTAACGGCCTGCTGGAATGCAGAGGCGGACGTGGCACATGCATTCTCAATATTGACAACTGGAATGCGCCCGAGACCCATGCCTCGCAGTACAACCTGTCCAGGGACCAACACTTGCCCCGTCATCACGCCTGCGGCCGCGTTTCCCATGTAGGCCGCCTGAATCGCGTCTTTGGACAGCCCCGCGTCACTCAACGCAGCCGAAATGGCTTCGGAAGCCAATGATTTCAGACCTCTGTCAAGATGCTTTCCGAAGGCAGTCATTCCCGCCCCGGCTATATATACTCGATTCATGAATAAAGCTCTTTTCGATCCATAGTAACATTGTTACTCGGTGGTTATAAAGAGGGGGACAGAACGTCGTAAAATTACGTTTCGACAAGAGCCGGGCTGGAGCCAATTCCTCCCCATATAATCGAAAAAATCTCCTCTGTCTTTTCAACCAATGAGTATTTTCTGCGACGATACTCCCACATGACGAACGTTCTGTTCAGCATGCCCGCGAATGCATCGAGGATCGACAAGGCTGAAATATCCGAACGGACTTCGTTGCGTACTTGGCCGTCACTAATAGACTTTAGGAAGATCTGCATAACCTCATGCTGATGGTAGGTCGCATCTCTCATCCAGCGCTCGAGAGGAACGGTCAAGAAGACGATTCTGCCGACTTTGGGATGACGTTCGTAGAACTCGAAATGCCGTCTTAGAGACTCTCGCATTCCTTCTTTTATTGATTGGCATTCAGCCAGCGGAGCAACGGCATGAGGATAAAGTTCTCTGAACCAATCATTTATGAACCAAAAGAGCAGAGACTCTTTATCACCGAAATAGCGGTAGATGGTGTTGAAACTCATTCCCGCTTCCTTCGCGATGGACCGCATGTCAGCGCGGTGGAAATCGCCATCCGAATATATGTTCAACACCACCGGCGATAAGCGTTCGCTAACATCCAAGGGGATTGGATGGAAGTCCGAATGCGCACAATTTGGCTCACGGACGCTGCCGGCAATTTGCTTTGTGAGCTTCGTGTCGCGTTGCAACTTCGTTACCTTACTCATGATGTTTGCGGGTGATTATCAGTTGTCTCTCAAGGGAATAAGTCCCAGTACCCCTGGTGCATTACGTCAATTCGGGACGAAGCCGATCACCCGTGCAGGAGCAGCGCTGCATCGTGCGAGCTTTAGCGGGAACAAGCCCACATGAAAGCCGCGCGCCGGCAAGGAGGCGAGATTGACCAGTTTCTGAATGATAAACGCTTCTTTAACGGTGATGGCCTTGTGGGCATCCCACAGGAGTCGCTTGTTTCCAGTCCGCTTAAAATCGGCGCTCATGACTGGAAAGGGGCGGTCCCATCCAACGGCATCGGTCCCTAGAGCGCGAACACCACGCTCGGTAAGATGCAGGGTGCTTTCCCAAGTCATGCCAGGGTAGTTGAAGTACTCCGGATCAGAGATGCTAAACCGTTCCTGGCCCGTGCGGATGAGTACTGCATGACCATGTACATCATCAACGCCGGCCTCTTGTTGCGCCTTGTCCAGCATCTCGCTGGTGATTGCTTGCCCTGGAACCACATACTCACGAACGTCAAACACTACACCCGGCAGGAAAAGCTCGTTCAGATCGATTTCGTCAATTGTTCTGGAGGTTCGCCCTTCGCAAAGCGACCCGCTGTGAAGAGGTGCATCAACGTGAGTGCCGCAATGTGATGACAATTCCAGCAACACTTCTGACCCCCATCCCTCCCCATCCGGCAAGTCGGCATGCGTACATCCAAGTGCCGCACAGAAAATATCCTTCCCGGCAGCGTTAGGCGCGTGATATTCGATTCTGGGGGCGAAGACATTCGCAATTGGCGTACCACGCATTGGCTCGGGCAAGCGATCCCGATCCGCCGGATCGATAGTACCCGTCAGGTCAACAAGCTGCATCTGATATTCTCCGAAATTGCTCAGCTACGCGCCAAGCTATGGATACAGTAACATTGTTACTCGCGCCAATGGTACGGAGCGGACGGGCAGAGGTCAACCTCGATTCCTTGGGCGTTTTCCCTAGTGACAAAGTTTGGGAACACGTTGTGTCCTGCACGCCGCTTGGCTTCGAGGACTTGGACACTGGCGAAAACGGCCCGTTACGGTGCAGGAGTAGTCATCGTCGACCGCCGCCACATACGGCCGCGACGGGTCGGCCAGAGACAGTGAGCAGCCGCCGAGGAGCAGTCCAGCGAATTCGCGCTTCTCGTCAGCGCAGTCCAGCTGATTCCGCTCCCAAGGCGGCCGGGCAGCGACGGAATTCGCCGTCAAGTCATTGATTTTTCGGAAAACGCAGTCTGACGAATTCCGATTGCTGACACGTCGTCCCGGCAAAAGTACCGAGCACGTCCCGAAGTATCGCTGTGCCAGCCTGGCGTTGGTGCCGGATCGCATGGCACGCCGGAGGCCACGCTAAGCGCCCTCAAGCCACGCTTCCTCCGACATCCACTGGCTCTGCTGATCGAGCAAACGCTTCAATCGCCATAGCCCAGCACGCCACATCGCTGCACCCCGCGGTTTCCTCCCTCGAGGATTGTTCGACGCCTGCCCACACGCGCCGCTCCCTCTCACAGTCCTGCAGACGAGGGCAGACATCAAACAATCCTTAACAGGAAGAGCCGTCCAGCGCTCATCCCTCAGTTGACCGGAGGTGGACCTTGACGGGTACATCCCCTGGAGCCGACTGCTGGGCGACGGCTGGCATCGGATCTCCGGCAGAGAGGTTGAATCGGTCGTCATGGCCAAGAAGCCGCAGGCATCGATGCGCTGCATCAAGTCAGAGTGCTTCACGGCAGCAAGCCATCTGCCAGTCATTAACTATCACGAGCCAAGGTCGCTCGGCGTCCTGCAAACGCCGGCAGGCGCCAGCCGAAATAGAGCGACGCCAGCCGTACGATAACGCATGCGAGCGTAGCGAACCACGGCATCCACCAAGCCGTCCAGCCCGCGTAGGATAAGCCGACCTGCACCGCCGCACCAAGCAGCGCGGCGGACGCGTAGATCTCGCGCTCGAGTATGGCTGGCACGCGCGAGAGAAGCACGTCGCGCATCACGCCGCCGCCGACCGCGCTCACGATGCCCAGCAGGATCGCGAGCTCCGCGCTATGGCCATAAGCGAGCGACTTTTGCGCGCCCGATACGGCGAACAGGCCGAGCCCGATCGCATCGAAGAGCAGCACAGGCTGGCGCAGGCGGCGGACCTGCGGATACGCGAGGATCGTGAACACGCACGCAGACAGAGAGGTGGCCAGATAGTGCCAGTTCGAGAGGCCGGCGGGCGGGATAGCACCGATGCAGACATCGCGCACGATGCCGCCGCCGCATGCCACCATGAACGCGATCGAAGCGATGCCGAACAGATCAAGCCGCCTCTGTCGCGCGGCAACTGCGCCGCTGATGGCGAATGCGAAGGTGCCGACCAGGTCGAGGAAGGTGTAGACCGCGTGGGAATTCACGATGATCTGCCTTAATGGACGAGCCAGGCCCCGGCTGCGCACAGCATGGCTTCGAGGCCTGTACGCAGTGTCGGGTCGAGCGTCGGCGCGAACTGGGGCGAGTGGTTGCTTGGGAGCGTGTTGAGTTTCTTCGCTGCTTTCGCCTTCGCATAGATTTCGGCGTCCGTGCCGCCAACGAACCAGAAGGCATACGGCACGTTCCACTCGCGGCCGAACACGCTGAAGTCCTCGCTCGCGGCGGCCGGTTGTGTCTCGTAGGCCCGCTCACCGAACCACGCGTCGAACGCCACTTGCAGTCGTTGCGTGGTGGCGCTGTCGTTGACTGTCAGGGGGTAGCTACTGAGCGTCGTGAACTCCGGCTCGCGCGGCGCATTCGACGCCATGCACTCGGCGCAGCAGATGCGACGGATCGCGCCCAGCATGTATTCGCGCACGTCCTCGTCGAAGGTGCGCATATTGAGCTTGAGGGTCGCGTCGTCGGGAATGATGTTCTCTTTCGTGCCGGCCTGCAGCGCACCGACCGTCAGCACGGCGCTCTCCCGCGGCGAGATCTCACGTGAAACAATCGTCTGCAGGCGCAACGTGGTCGACGCGGCCATGATGACAGGGTCAATCGACGTCTGCGGTTGCGAGCCGTGTGACCCGCGCCCGAACAGCCGGACCTTCAGGCTGTCACCTGCCGAGAGGATCGTGCCGGATCGGTAGCCTACCGTGCCCGCGGGGCCGACCATCACGTGCTGACCGAGGATGACGTCGGGCTTCGGGAAGCGGGACATCATGCCGTCGTCGACCATGCTGCGCGCGCCACGGCCCACCTCCTCGCCGGGCTGGAACACCGCAAGCAGCGTACCGTGCCACGCATCACGATGCGCGGCCATGAGGCACGCCACGCCCATCAGCCACGTGACGTGCAGGTCGTGCCCGCAAGAATGCGCCACGCCGACCTCGATGCCGTCCTCATCGGTCATCTTGACCGTGCTGGCATAGGGCAGTCCGGTAGCTTCCACCATCGGCAGCGCATCCATGTCGGCGCGCAGCATCACCGTGGGGCCCTCGCCATTGCGCAGCACGGCAACGACGCCGGTGACGCCGACGTTGCGCGTCACCTCGTAGCCGAGTTTGGCGACATAGTCCGCCACGATCGATGCCGTGCGGACCTCCTGCATGGACAACTCCGGATGCTGATGCAGATCCTTGTAGATCGCATCCAGCTCCGGCAGAAGCGCGTCGATCGCGCTTCCCATCGCTTCGATCCAATTCGACATGGAAGACTCCTCGTCGTTACCGCGTAGGCTGCAATCGGCGCTGCATGGCGACGCAATCAATCGGGCGCGGCAGGTGACTCGCCGCTCAACAGGCTGTTCGACAGCTTATCCAGCAGTCGCTCCAGATTTTTACGCTCGCCAGCCGTCAGCGCCTTGGCCAGTTCGACCTCCAGTGCCAATCCCAACACCCCCGACGCCCGCGCAACCTCGAAACCATCCGCCGTCGCGCGCAGCATGACACTGCGCCGATCCGACGGATGCGTGTTCCGACTGATCAACCCCCGTGTTTCCAGCTCGGCAAGAACTTTGGAGAGCAGCGTTTCTCGACCAGCGTACGCCGCGACACCTCCTTGGGTGTCGTGTCCGGCTCAGCGCACACGAGGCGCAGCACGCGCAGCGCGCGCACATCGAGATTCCAGCGCTCGCGGTAGGCCACATTCGCGCGATCAATCAGCAGTGCGCTGGTCAGGTCGAGCTTGAAAGCCAGGAAGTCCGAGTACACCACCGCTCGACGGTTGGGGGCGTGCCTTGCACGCATATCCAGGCATCGAAGCCGCGGGCCGGAGACCCTCCGCGGCCACCAAACCGGTCCGATTGAGCGTCGGCCGCTCGAGAAGCAGCGATCGTTGATGGCGGCAATGGCTGCTGGGTAGCTGCCCAGTTGATCTCTCTCAATCTTGCGCCCTTCGGCAGCAGCGCTCATGCGTTATGTAATGCGTCGATCCGGCCCGCCTTTACTGCTGCCTTCAGCGCCGACCAGTCAGCCTCGTTCTGCTCGGCATATGCGAGCGAGAATTGCCCGATCGCTTCGTCGAATGCGCCGGATTTGCCGAGGTACCCGCAAATCACCGCAGGGTCACCAGCCTTTGCCATCGCGTGCGCAAGTGCATGGCCGCAAGACACCGCGTATTCGCTGAGATCGTCGGGCTCAAAGGTGCTGAAATCGAATGCTCCCTTCATGTCGCGCAACTGGCGCACGTAAAAATCGATCCCTGTGACGCGCGACTTCGACCACCCGAGGAAAATGTCGCTGGCCGATTGCAGCAGGCGCTGCCCTGTCACCACGCGCTCGCCATGGTTGGCAAATTCGCTCGCTGGCAGATATTTTTCCAGTACCGAAGGCTGCGCCTCCTTGACCTGCAGGAACAGCGGGCTTTTCCCGTCTGCCATGAACAGCGCGACATAACAGCGGGTGCCTACCGACCCCACGCCAACGACCCGTACCGCGGCATCCACCAATTCGTAGCGGTCGAACAGCGCGCGCCGATCCGCGAGCAGCGTGTCTCGATACTCGGCGAGAAAGTGGCGCATCTCCTTCTCGAGCTGCCGGGCTTCTTTAGGATTGGCTGCGGAATTGTGGTAAACCAGCGGCGGCTCATCCTTGATGCGCAATCTGCCATTTACAAGCTCGGTCGTGTGGCTTGCCACTGTACGAGACGACTGGCTTCTCGCCTTGCTGATGACGGCCTGCTCCTTCTTGCGATTCTGCGGCGTGTCGGCAATTGCCAGCATATTCTCTGCTGAAAACTGGAAATACCATACGTCAAGGGTGTCCATCGCACTGAAATCGGCGATGCGTTGCCGGAACGTGGAGCACAACCGGTGCACGACATCGCGCTGCACGCGCGCGCCGAAGCCCCGTTCGCGCGCGGCAACCACGAACGACGTGGCAAGCCGCCGGATATCCCAGTCGAACGGTCCGGGCAGTGTTTCGTCGAAATCGTTCGGACCGAACAGGACGCGCCGCTCCGGGCTGGCAAACAGACCAAAGTTGGCCAGATGCGCGTCGCCGCCAAGCTGAACTATGACGTCCGTGCGGGGCAACGTGGACAGATCGTGCGCCATGACAGCGGCCGCGCCGCGATAGAACGCGAACGGACTCGCCACCATGCGGCCGTAGCGGATCGGTACGAGGTTCGGCAATCGTCCGGCATCGCCTGCCTTGAGCAGGGCAATCGGGTCGCGCTCCATGCGTGCGCAGACCGCAAGTTCGGCACGCGGAACCCGCTGCCGGGCCGCTTTGCCGGCGTCAATCCGTGCCGCACGCGAACCCCGGCCGCGAAACTCGCTGGAGAGGTCGCCAACACCTTCCCGCCTCGGAATGGGGTGCTCACCAGACGCCATGCCTGGTTTGGTGTCACTGGTGTTAGGCACGGCGACTCCTTCACTCGGACAAGTCCGCTTCAACCGCCTTGCGTCAGGCTGCCGGCGGCCGCGGGGGGGGCGGTGCGGCATCGCGCAACGCGTCGACCGCGGCATCGACCGTCGCAAAGATCTCCTGACGCCCCGCCTCTCCTGCGAATTTGCGATAGCGCTCAAGTTCTGCCCGTACCCCCTCAGGTACCGCTACCGACGCGATGCCAATACCGCGCCGGGAGAGTTCTTCGCCCAACTGGAGCAGCATCTTGCCGGCTGTATAGTCGATGTTGCTGACTTCGGACGCGTCGACCACAAGCCAGCGCACCGGCGGATTCGCATTCTCCACCAGCTTCAGTACTTCTTCCATGAAGCGGCCGGCGTTTGCATAGAAAATGTCGGCCTCGAACCGGTAGACCACAATCCCCGGTGCCGCAAACAGTTGGGGCGCCACTGGATGTGCCTGCCACCTCCCGGCCGCGTCTCGCGTCAGCACACGCGTGCGTAGCCGGTAGCTGTGGCGCGCATGGTCGATGAACGAGAGAAACACCGCGACGATGATGCCGTGCTTGACATCGACGAACACGACCACGGCGGCGGTGATCAAAGCAAGGAAGAACTCATCCTTTTGAAGACGGTACAGTTCTTTCATGCCTTTCAGATCGACCAGCTTCACGCCGATCAGAAAAACAATCGCCGAGAGCACGGCAGAAGGCATGAAGCTGAGCGGCCTGGTCAGAAAGAGCAGCACCAGCAGCACGATCGCCGCGGTGGTCAGGTGTGCGACCTGGCTCCGCCCGCCGGCGGAGTCCACCATCTCCGTCTTGGTTGGGCTGCCATTCACCACGAACGTACCGGTCACCGCCGCGGCCGCGTTTGCGCCCGCGAGGCCGACAATATCGAGATTGGCGTCCACGCGCTCGTTGTAGCGGTTGGCGTACGCGCGTGCGGTCGCGACGCTCTGCGCAAGGATGACAATAAAGCATGACGCGGAGGTCGCCAGCACCTGATCGATATGTGCCAGGTGCAACGCCGGTACGGACAACGATGGCAAGCCGCTCGGCACGTTGCCGATGACGGCGATGCCGTGCTGCGTGAAATTGAAGGCAGCACTGGCTGCGATGGCCCCGACCACGGCGATGAGCGCGCCGGGAATGCGCGGTGCCAGGCGCTCGAACCCGATAATCACGGCGAGCACTGCCACGGAAAGTACCAGCGTCGCATAGTGCGTGTCCGCCAGGCGCTGAATCACCGATGCGATCTGGCCCACTGGCCCGTGCCCCTCCTTCGGCAGGCCGATCAACCCCGCCAGCTCGCCTATCGCGACTTGCAGACCGACGCCCGTCAGAAAGCCGATGAGCGCACTACGCGACAGAAAGTCGGCAAGAAAACCGAGGCGAAAGATGCGCGCTAGCACCAGCATGGCCGCTACTGTAAGTGCCACTGTGCTGGTCAGGCCCACATACTCTGGACTGCCAAACGCGGCAACCGTCACCAGCGTGCCGGCGAGAATGGCCGCGGTCGCAGAATCGGCAGCGGCGACCAAGTGGCGCGAGCCACCGAGCAACGCAAATGCGATGAGCGGCAGCAGGATCGTATAAAGGCCGGTAACGGCGGGGGTACCCGCAATCTTCGTGTAGCCCATCACTTCCGGGATGCCGAGCGCCGCGAGCGTGACGCCGGCGACAACGTCGTGCGGGAACTGGGCCCGGTTAAAGGGTAGAAGCCCACGCAGGAAAGGCAGCCGGGAAGAACCTGTCTCTTTCGGATCGGTAGGTTTCATGTCGATGCCTCGCGGTGGATGCCGAGCTGTCCTACCAGCGCGTTCGCAACCAGCTCGTTCGCGATCACGACATCGGATGCGCCGGCGCTTTCCAGCAATACCTTTCGCATCCTGTTTTCCCCGGGCACTGCAATTTTGAGCTTCGGATTGATCGTGTGCGCCAGCAATGTGATCGCCAGATTGCTATCTGCGTCGGCCGGCGTCACCACCAGCGCCCTGGCGTGTTCGAGGCGCGCGCGTTTGAGCACATCGTCGAACACGCCGGGTTCGCCGAGCACGACCAGGTACCCTTGTTCGGCAGCCTTGTCGGCAAGGCTTGCATCGGCGACCAGCACCAGCACCGTTTCGCCGGCGGCGCGCAAGTGAGCGGCAACCAGTTCGCCGACTGGTTTGTAGCCAGCGACAACGACATGGTGAGTGAGACTTTCGAGCTTGCGTTCCATGACTCTGTTCTCCCGGTAGCTCATCACGTCGTCGCCCGACAATATCCCGGTGAGCCTTGCCACCGCGAAGCCACCGACCAGCATCGTGGCAAACATGGCCAGCAGCATGAATTGCTTCTGGCGCTCGTCGAATTCGGAGAAATCGCCAAGTGTCGTGACGAGGTTGACGCCGTTCCACAAAGCATTGAAGGCTTTAGTCGTGATCGGGGTATTTGACTCGTCGAGCAGCGCCAGGCCCGTTGCGGCCGCCATCATTACGAGCACGAGCAAGCTGATCGAGTGGAGCGCACGGCGTCGCCATTCGCGCACACGTATTACGCCAAGGCGGGGTTCATCGACACGGTAGATCCACATCGTCCCTCGCGTATCGGTTGAAGAGATCGTCCGGCTACGTTCGAATCAAACTCTCGGAGGCAAACCGTCGGGAATGGCGGGAATGGCGGGAATGGCTGCACTCTCCAAAACGGCGCTCTTCCAACCGGGCCACGCCGCAGGCGGCGGGGAATTCGACCCGAATAGATTGAATGATGTCACTTTGCCCGGTGAGTACAATGGGACTTTGGTCCAATGCGGCACGCCGGAGGCCACGCTAAGCGCCCAGTTGGCCAAAGCCGGACGTGCGGGCCAGCACGATCGCCTGCGCGCGATTTTCCACTTCAAGCTTGGAGAACACACTGGTGATGTGGTTGCGCACCGTCTTCTCGCTAAGGCCAAGATGCGCCGCGATCTGCGCATTGTCGCGGCCTTGCGCGATCAGCTCCACGATGTCCCGCTCGCGCCGGGTCAGCACGGTGAAGACAAGGTCCGCGCTGGGCGGGGTGGCGGGCAGGAACGCGTGCACCTCGTCGAGCCAGCGCTGCCATGCCGGCTCGGTTTCCAGCAGCAGGTGGTTATCGCTTTCCAGCGGGACAAAGCGCGCGCCGGGAATCAGGCTGGCAATCAGCCGGCCCTCGTCGAAGGGCACGCGCGCATCGCGCACGGCGTGCAGCACCAGGGTGGGGCAGGATACCTGGCTGAGTTGGGACACCACATCGATTTCGTTGAAGATGCGCATAAAGCGCGCCGCGTTGGCGGGCGAGGTCGACACGCGCTCCAGTTCGTTGAACCAGCGATGCTGCTCGGCGCTGCCGCCGGGGATGAACTGCGTCGTGAAGAACTGGCGGAAGGCGGGGTTCTCCTGGCCCCAGCCGATCTCGGCGAGCCGGTTCATCAGCTCGGCCTCTTCCCGCAGGCGAGGGTCGAGCGCCCGCTTGAGCCTGCCGCGCGCATAGCCGCCATGCAGGATCAGGTGGCTGACCCGCCCGGGATGCGCCACCGCGTAGGCGACCGCGATGGATGCGCCTTGCGAGATACCCAGCAGCGGGAAGTGATCGACGCCGGTGGCTTCGACAATGGTTTCCAGGTCCTGCAGCCAGGCGTCGAAAGACAACTCGACATCGCGGTCGGACAAGCCGCAGCCGCGTTCGTCATAGCGCACCAGCGTGTGGCAATGCGATAGTTCGTTGAGAAGGTGGCTCCACACAGGGCTCTCGACATCGAACTCCAGGTGGCTCATCCAGTTCGCCGCCTTGACCAGCGGCGGGCCCTGGCCGCTGATGGCGTAAGCGAGGCGCACGCCATCCGGGCTGGTGCAAAGGCGAATCTGTTGCTTGCGCGTGGGCATGGGCGTTCACGCGGGCGGGAGTAGCCGGCGCGACAGGCCAAAGCACGGCTGCCGCGTACGGTGCACCGCGTGCTTCACCTAGCTTAGCAAAGGAAATCCTGCGTGAAGGTACCGTGGGTACCGTGTTTGCCGGCAGGTGCCGGGCACGCCTTTTCCGCCGGTGGTGTCACGCGCGGCTTGATGCCGTGGGGCCTTTGGGGGCCACGCATGACGACCACGCATGACGTCCACTCCTTGTTGCGAGCCGGCCTTGTCGCCGGCTCTTATCTCGGGCTATGGCGATGGTGCGCCGTCATGCCGCGCCCATGGGTTGCAGGGCGGACAGGCATTCCGTGCCGCTAGCGTACGGATCGGCCTGGCCGGTGCGCGCACCGTCGCTGAATGCGTCGCGCGGACCGGTGCGCCCGCCATCGGAGTAGGGGTCGCGAGGCCCGCTGCGCATGCCGTCCTGGTAGGGATCGAAGGGGCGGGACGCGCACGCTGAAAATCCCTGGCGGCCGAGCGTTGCCAGGGGCGTGCCCCCGGCTTGTCCGGAGCGCGCCCCGTCGGTGAAGGCGTCTCGCTGGCCCATGCGCGCCCCGTCGGTAAAGGCGTCTCGCTGGCCGGTGTGCGCGGGTGCGGTGCCCGCAGCCAGGTCACGCACGCCCGCGTTGGCCTGGGCTGTGGTGAGAAGGCCGGCAGCCAACGCGGCACCGGTGAGCAGGGTCTTGGCAAGATACATATGCATTTCGGTCTCCATCAGGCGTGCCGGTCCTGGCGTTGCCATATCCGGCAAGTCCTTCCTATGGGCAATCACCTCGGTGGCACCTGGCTGCACGTGACCGCCCTGACCGTGCAACGGCGATATGCGCGAGGTGAGCCGGCAGCCATCCCATCCCTGGCGCGGCGCGCTGCGCATGACAGATTCCCGTGTTCCTTTCCGCTTTCCTTTTGCCTCCTTCGCTGGTCCCGGGGCAGCCTCAGTGCAGGCAGGCCAGGAGCAGGACAAGCCGCTGCGCGTACCCCGTGCCGATGCCGGGCAGCGCATCCGCGCGTGCCTTGACGTCGTGCCACAGGGCCTGCGCGGCCAGGGGCCACGGCGCCGGTTCCACCGCTGCCTGCCCGCGCAGGGAACGCGCCAGCGACAGCGCCCGGCCCAGGTCCCGAACCGGCATGTCATGGTCGCGGACCACCCGGCTCGCCGCCGCGAGCAGCGTGTCCCACGTGGCGGCCTCGCAGTACAGCGCATAGAGCACCAGGACAGTTCCGCCAATCACGAGCGATGCGGCGGCGCCATCTGCCGTCAGGCCGCCTGGCAGGCGCACAGACTGCCAGGCATGCGCCGTGCAGTGGGTGTATGGCCGGTGGGCGTCCCGAAACCGCAAGTGATCCATGACTCCGACTCCTCCTTCAACGGCATCGCACGGTGCGGCGGTGCAAGCGCAAGGCGAGCAGGTATTGTCGGCCGCGGACCGTGCGCAAACCATGAGGCGAGAGTCCCGGTCAGGGTCCAAAGGGGCCGGGAGCGATCCCGGATGCCGGGGCAGGAGTCCCGGGCGCGCGCGCGAGGGAGAGCGGAAGCGAAAAGGAAGGGAAGAAAAGCGGAAAAAAGGAAGCGTGAAAGTTCTACCGTCGAACGCCGCAAGGGTGGGTGCCGGCGTCGCAGCCACGAATATGCCACAAATTCTTCAAGTTGCTGAAACATTAGGCAGTCCGAACGGATTGGCGGCAGCATGCCGGTTAGCGGGAAGCGAACCCCCTGTTATCCACAGTATTTGTGGATAACACGACCCAAAAAAAAGCGGGTTTCAGCACAAGACTGATTGCGTTGTCAAGCATTTAGAGGCTTTCCTCGGTTGGCTGCCCTGGGTGCCTTTGCGTCAATGATCGGACGGCATTGCATGGCATCCATCGGGCCGCCGTTGCGGTCGCTGTCATGGCCGGTGCACCCACTTCGTCCTTGTTCGGTTCATTGCCTTGTCCTATAGTTCTATTAATAGAACTAATACAACGGGTTGGAGGAGACGATGGCAATGACGGCAGGCGCCCTGTCCGGGGTCAAGGTGGTAGACATCACGGCGGTTTTCATGGGCCCCTCGGCCACCCAGATGCTGGGCGACCTGGGCGCCGATGTGATCAAGGTGGAGCCGCCCGAGGGCGATGTCACGCGCGGCATCGGGCCTTGCGGCGACGAGAAGATGGGGCCGCTCTACCTGGGCCTGAACCGCAACAAGCGCAGCATCGTGCTGGACCTGAAATCGGCGGACGGGCGTGAAGCCTTGCTGCGGTTGGTGAAGGACGCCGATGTGCTGGCCTATAACGTCCGGCCGCAGGCCATGCAGCGGCTGGGGCTGGACTATGAAACCCTGTCGGCGCTGAATCCGCGCCTGGTCTATGTTGGCATGTTCGGCTTTTCGCAACGCGGGCGCTACGCGCCGCAGGCCGCGTTCGACGACCTGATCCAGGCCGCCAGCGGTTTGCCGCAGGCGGTGGCGATGGGCAGCGGCGACATCCCGCGCTATCTCCCGATCACCATCGCCGACCGCTCGGTGGGCCTCTACGCCTTCGGGGTGATCTGCGCCGCGCTCTACGCGCAGGCTCGCACGGGCAAGGGCCAGCGCGTGGATGTACCGATGTTCGAGACCATGGTGCCCTATGTGCTGGGCGACCACCTGTACGGCGAGACCTTCGTGCCGGCCCGGGGCGGCTTCGGCTATCCGCGCCTGTTGTCGCCGGAGCGTCGGCCGTACCGGACGCGCGACGGCCATGTGTGCTGCCTGATCTACCACGACCATCACTGGCGCACCTTCCTCAAGGCGATCGGCAAGGCCGGGTTGTTCGAAGCCGATCCCCGTTTCGCCAGTATCACCACGCGCACGGCGCACATCACCGAGCTCTACGCGATGGTCAGCGACGAGATGGTCAAACGGACCACGGAGGAGTGGCGCGTGCTGCTAAAGGAAGCCGATATCCCGGTGTTCCCCATGCACACGTTCGAGACGCTGCTCGACGATCCGCATCTGCGCGATATCGGCTTCTTCCGCGAGACGGACCACCCCGGCGTCGGCCGCATCCGGGAGATGGCGGTGCCGAGCGAGTGGTCGGGCACGCCGCCTGGCAGCCAGCGCCACGCGCCGGGGCTGGGGGAGCATAGCCGCGAGGTGTTGCGCGAGGCCGGCTATGACGATGCGCAGATCGACAGGATGATGGCTGCGGGTGCTACGCGCGGACCGGTGAAGGCATAGGCAGAGACATGGAGACAGAGAGCATGCGTGCAAACGTGAACGTAAAAGACGTAAAAGACGTAAAAGACGTAAAAGACAACAGCGCCAGGACTGTGCGCATCGGCGGCGCCTCCGGTTTCTGGGGCGACAGCAGCGTGGGCGCACCGCAACTGGTGCGCCACGGCGAGATCGATTACCTGGTGTTCGACTATCTCGCCGAGCTCACCATGTCGGTCCTCGCGGCAGCGCGCCTGCGCAAGCCGGAACTCGGCTACGCCACCGATTTCGTGACGGTGACGATGAAAAGCCTGCTCAGGGAAATCGTCGAGCGCAATATCCGCGTGGTCAGCAACGCCGGCGGCATCAACCCGCAAGGCTGCGCGCAGGCGCTGGTCGCCATCGCCGCCGAGCAAGGCATCGCCGTGCGCATAGCGGTGGTGGAGGGGGACGATGTCATGCCGCTGCTGCCCGCCTTGCGCGAAGCCGGCGTGAAGAGCATGGATGCGCAACATGGCGGGCCCTTGCCGCAAACACTGCTGAGCGCCAACGCCTATCTCGGCGCGCTGCCGATCCGGCAGGCACTGGACCAGGGCGCGCAGATCGTCATTACCGGCCGCTGCGTCGACAGCGCGGTCACGCTCGGCGTGCTGATGCACGAGTTCGGCTGGCGGGCGGACGACTACGGGCATCTCGCGCAGGGCAGCCTGGCCGGCCATATCATCGAATGCGGCTGCCAGGCCACCGGCGGGCTGCATACCGATTGGGAGAGCGTGCCGGACTGGCCCAACATCGGCTATCCGGTCGTGGAATGCCGCGCCGACGGCAGCTTCCTCGTTGGCAAGCCGCCCGGCACCGGCGGGCTGGTCAGCACCGCCACGGTCGGTGAGCAGATCCTCTATGAAATCGGCGACCCCGCCGCTTACCTGTTGCCCGACGTGACCTGCGATTTCACGCAGGTCACGCTGGCGCAGGCCGGTCCCGGCCTGGTGGAAGTGCGCGGCGCGCGTGGCCGCGCCCCCACCGGTACCTACAAAGTGTCGGCAACCTATGCCGACGGGTTTCGCTGCAATGCGCAGCTCACCATCGTCGGGTTCGACGCGGTGGCCAAGGCCGAACGTACCGCGCAGGCCATCCTCGCGCGCACGCGCCGGCTGTTTGCCGAACACGGCTGGGCCGACTACACCCGCACACATATCGACGTGCTGGGCGCGGAGTCCTGTTTCGGCCCGCACGCGCAGACGCGCCACACCCGCGAGGCGATCATGCGGCTGGCGGTCATGCATCCCGAGAAGGCCGCCCTGGAACTGTTCGCCCGCGAAATCTCGGCGGCGGGGACGAGCTGGTCCGCGGGCACCACCGGGTCCGGCAGTGGCCGGCCCAGCCCGTCGCCGTCGGTCCGGCAGTACGCCTTCCTGCTCGACAAGGATGCGCTGGCGCCCAAGGTGCTGATGGACGGCGAGCGCACGCCAGTGGCGATGCCGCCGGCGCGAGCGCGCGCGGCAGGGGACGCCGCGCCGCCACCGCCCTCCACGGCGTCCGGATCCGCGCCCGTTCCTCCCGGCGGCGACCTCGTCGAAGTCCCGCTGATCCGCCTTGCCTATGGCCGCAGCGGCGACAAGGGCGATATCTCCAACATCGGCCTGATCGCCCGCCGGCCGGAGTACCTGCCGCTGCTGCGCGCCGAGGTGACCACGGCGCGCGTGGCGCAGTGGCTCGGCCACCTGGTGAAGGGCCCGGTCACGCGCTACGACCTGCCGGGCATCGACGCGATCAACCTGGTCTGCGAAGCGGCGCTCGACGGCGGTGGCATGGCATCCCTGCGCAACGACCCGCTGGGCAAGGGTATGGCGCAGATCCTGCTCGCAATGCCCGTGCGGGTGCCGAGAGGCCTGCTGCCATGAGCGAGGCGAAGCATACCGCTGCCACCTCACTCACAGATGCCGGGCCGCAAGCGCTGCCCGAAGACGGCACCGGCGGGGTGGCGCGTTATCGGCAACTGGCCAGCGTGCTGCGCCACCGGATCGCGTCCGGCGAATGGCCGGTCGGGCACCAGTTGCCAACGGTCGAGCGACTGGCGCAGACCTACGGCATCGCCCGCGTCACGGTCAGGCAAGCCTTTGCCGTGCTGGCGGAGGAAGGCCTGGCCAGCAGCCAGCGGGGGCGCGGCACGCATGTGACCGCCTTGCCGCCGGGCCCGAGCGAAGGCATGCGGTCGGTGATCAACGACGAACTCGTCGGCGGCAGCGAGCTGGAAATCCGCATCCTGGACAAGCGCAAGGATGTCAGCCTGCCGCCCGGATTGGCCACGCGCGGCGAACCGCTGGACCGCTATGTTCGCCTGCGCAAGCTGCACCTGCACGATGGCGAGCCGTTCTGCCTGATCGAGCTATACGTGGCGGCATCTGTCTTCAGCCAGTTTCCGCGCGGCAGCGAGAAGCATCGCAAGATCGCCAGCCTGCTGCGCGAGGCGGTGGGAGAGCGGCTGGGCATGATGCACCAGACCATGACGGTGGAGCCCGCCGACTACGCGCTGGCGCGCGACCTTGCGTATGGATTCGCCGCGCCCATCGCCAAGATTGTCCGCACCACGCTCGATGTCGACGGCAAGGTGCTCACGGCGGGATGCTTCTGGTATCGCGGCGATCGCTTTATCCTCGACGTGGAATTGCCGGCCCACCTGACCGCGCGCTACCCGGCGCTGGCGGTGCCGGATAGCCGTAGTTGAAGCGCATTTTGCCGCGGGCCAGCGCCCCATGATTCGTACCGTCCGACAGATGCCGAAGGCACAAGAGACAAGAAGAGACAAGAAGAAACAAGAAGAGACAAGAGACAAGAGGAGACAACATGATTCACCCTTTCAAACTTCACCCTTTCAAACGCCGGGCGATCGCCCGGCTGCTGCCGGTACTGGTGCTGGCAGCCGGTCCGGCAATCCCGGCGCGTGCGGCGGACGCCGGCGATTATCCTGTCAAGCCCGTGCGCGTGGTCGTCCCGTTCCCGGCGGGCAGCGGCACCGACAGCAGCGCGCGCTTCGTGGCCGAAGCCGTTACGGGCCAGACCAGCAAATCTGTCGTGGTGGATAACCGGCCCGGTGCCAACGGCTTTATCGCGGCCCAGGCCGTCGCCACGGCGCCCGCCGATGGCTACACCATGCTCGTGACCACCAACACCACGCACGCCGCGAACGCTTCTCTGTTCAAGAAGCTGCCCTACGATCCGATCAGGGACTTCGCGCCGGTCTCGCTGATCGCCCGCAGCGGACTGGTGCTGGTGGTGCCGCCCGACAGCCCTGTGCACACGGTGGCGGACCTGACCGCGCTGGCCAGGGCAAAGCCGGGCAAGCTCACCTTCGCCAGCGGCAGTTCTTCCACCCGCATCGCCAGCGAGCTATACAAGATGATGGCCGGCGTACAGGCGCTGCACGTGCCGTACAAGGGCGTGCCCGTGGCGCTGACCGACCTGATGGGGCATCAGGTCGATTTCATGATCTCCGACATATCGCCCGCGATGACGCTGATCCAGAGCGGAAAACTGCGTGCCGTCGCCGTGACCACAACGCAGCGCCATCCCGTGCTGAAGGACGTGCCGACCATGGCTGAGAGCGGCTTGCCCGGATATGAAATGGTGGCGTGGTCGGCGGCATTCTTTCCTGCCGCGACCCCGAAACCGGTGGTGGAGCGCATGAATCAGATGGTGCGCAAGGGGCTTACCGATTCCAGGGCCGCCGAGTATTTCGGCCGCACAGGTGGCGAGCCTGCGCCCACCACGCCGGATGAACTTGCAGCCTTCGTCCGCAGTGAGACGCAGAAGTGGGCGAAGGTGATCAAGGCAGCCGGCATTGAGCCGGAGTGAAGCGTGATTTGCAACTGCGCGGCCGCCACTGCGTGGCCGCAACTTCGACTGCAAAGGACAGCCCGTGCTGGACCGGCGGTGCACGCCGATTATTCATCAATAAAATTGAATAACTTGTCCTGCTAATTCAGCACATCGACTCACTTCGCTCGCTTAAAGTTCAACCCATGGACGGCGCAACTAGCAAACACGACGTTCTAAATAATTCAACCAAGTGGACTAGCAAGGGAAGAGATCATGACCAACGCCAAGCTCGAAGTGCTGACCCCCCAAAACAGCCAGCTGATCTTTATCGACCACCAGCCGCAGATGGCCTTCGGCGTGCAGTCGATGGACCGGCAGGCGATGAAGAACAACGTGGTGGGCCTGGCCAAGGCCGCCCGGATCTTCAACATTCCCACGGTGATTACCACGGTGGAGAGCGAGTCCTTCTCCGGCTACACCTACCCTGAACTGCTTGACGTATTCCCCGGCCAGCCGACACTGGAACGCACCTCGATGAACTCGTGGGACGACCAGAAGGTGCGCGACGCACTGGCTGCCAACGGCCGCAAGAAAGTCATTGTGGCGGGCCTGTGGACGGAGGTCTGCAACACCACCTTCGCCTTGTCCGCGATGCACGACAGCGACTACGAGATCTACATGGTGGCCGACGCCTCCGGCGGCACCAGCAAGGAAGCGCACGACTACGCCATGCAGCGCATGGTGCAGGCCGGCGTGGTACCGGTGACCTGGCAGCAGGTGCTGCTCGAATGGCAGCGCGACTGGGCCCACCGCGACAGCTACGACGCCGTGATGCAACTGGTCAAGGAACACTCGGGCGCCTACGGCATGGGCGTGGACTACGCCTACACCATGGTGCACAAGGCAGCGCAGCGCGCCGCCACGACCCACGAATCCCTCGCGCCGGTGCCGGCGCGCTGACAGGGCGATCTGGACTCGCGTGTGTACTGCATGCGGGTGCGGGTGGCCGCAAGCAAAGCGCTGGTTCGCGCCCCTCTCCCATGAAATGGGAGAGGGGCGGAGAGGGCGGGTGCTCGCGCAAGGCGATGCACCTCGCCCTTGCTGCAGGAGAGGGGAGCTACGGCTGCGCTGAACTCAGCGCAGCGATGAACCGGCCCTGCATGAAAGCCGGCTGAACCAATGTTCTCAACAATGTTCTCAATAATCGCCGGTCAGGTACCACGCCGCCAGCCGCTCTCCGTGCAGGCGCCATCGGTGAATACATCGCGTCGATCCATCACCCGGGCACCGTCCCCGTAGGGATCCCGAGGTCCCATGATACTTGCGCCATCGGTGAATACGTCACGGCGATCCATCACCCGGGCACCGTCCCCATAGGGGTCCCGTGGTCCCATGATATTTGCGCCATCGGTGTACTTGTCTCGCGGACCCACGCCTCCATAAGCCAGGGTCGCGCCAAAAGTCGCGCTGGTCAGCGCGAGCAGGATGACTGTCTTTAGCATGCTGCACCTCCTATTGGTGGTTGTTCCTGTGCGAGCGAGCCGCCCTCAAAGGATAGTCCCGCAAGCGTGGTGCAAGCGGGGTGCAAGCGTGGTGAGGTAGACAGTTTTATTGGCCGGCTTATGACGAACGGCTATATGCGCCGATCATCGCGGGTCTGGGTGCCGCTCGAGACGCAGGTGGCGCTTTGCGTGTGGCGGCAACCTGACCCGCTGGGGAAATCCGATAACCTTAGCCGGCTCAGGCAGGCTTGCGATACACGACGAACCCGGATTTCTCCGCGACCTTGTCGTAGAGTTTCATCGCCGTCGCATTGGTTTCATGCGTCTGCCAGTAGACTCGCTTGGCGCCGCCGGCCTCCGCGCGCTGGTAGACCGCTTCGATCAGCGCGCGGCCCACGCCAGTGCCGCGCGCGGCCTCGGTGGTGAACAGGTCCTGCAGATAGCAACTCGGACCGATCTGGATGGTGCTGCGATGAAAGAGGTAATGCACCAGCCCGAGCAACTGCCCGGAGCGCTCCGCCACCAGGGCGTGCATGGGCTCGTAGGCGTCGAAGAAACGCGACCAGGTCATGCGGGTGATCTCGGCCGGCAGGGCGGTCTCGTCCTTGCGGTCATAGAAGGCGTTGTAGCCATCCCATAGCACCTTCCATGCTTCGAAATCGTCTGGCTCGGCGGGGCGGATCTGGATCGGGTCGGTCACGGTGTCATCCTCGGGGTCGATGTGCTGGCTTGATATATGGCTGATGTATGGCTGATGTATGGACTTGAAGCACCGGCTTGATCGCAAACAAGTGCGCGCACCGGCACTCCGTATTGTGGCCGGTGATAACTGCCCGGCGCAAGCCATATCAAGCCATATCAAGCCGGACTAAGCCGCACTAAGCCCGCTGCTCGAGGTGGGTGGCGTATACCGCGCCTTGCCGCCACGCTTGGCTTCGTAGAGCGCCATGTCGGCGCGCATGAAGAGCTCGTTCGTGGTCTGGCCGTCATCGGGGTAATGAATGGCAATGCCCACGCTGGCCGTCGCCACGATGGTATGGCCATCGATGAAATGCGCGCGCGTTGCCGCTTGCACGATGGCCTGGGCGATGCGTTCCAGCGTCGCCGTACTGAACGCGTCGTCCAGCACGATGCCGAATTCGTCGCCGCCGATCCGGGCCACCGCATCGCCCGCGCGCACGCACGCGGTCAGGCGCTCGCCGAACGCAGCCAGCAACCGGTCGCCAACGGCATGGCCATAGGTGTCGTTGATGGCCTTGAAATCGTCGACATCCACCAGCAGGAGCGCTGCGTTGATGTGGTTGGCGCTGGCGCGGGTCATGGCCTCGGCCATGCGGCGGTCGAAACCCTTGCGGTTGAGCAGGCCAGTCAGGTGATCCGTGAGCGTCTGCGCTTCCAGGCTGCGCAATTTCTGGCGCTCGATGGTCACGTTCCGCGCGAACATATACAGTCCCTGGACCGTGTCCTGGCCGTCATTCCATGCAGGCTGGTACGTGATTTCCACATACTCGGCGCCGTCCTTGCCTTCCAGGCTGAAGGTGACCGACGTGCCCTGGTAGGCCTGCTCCAGGTAAGGTTTCGATGCCATATAGGCCGGGGTGCCCCACAGTTCGCGCACCGTCAGGCCGACGATCTGCCGCACCGGCAGGCCAAACCGCTGCGCATAGGCCTCGTTGACGAAGATGTAGCGCTCGTTCATGTCGATGAACGAGATGAAGTCGGGCACGTGGTTGGCAATGGCCTCGATGCGCTTCTCGCTCTCGGCGGCACGATCCTTGGCGGCGGAGAGCGCGGCCTCCCGTTCGGATAGCTGCCGCATGACCGTGCCGAACGTGGTGGCCAGTTCGCCGATCTCGTCATTGCGGCCGGTGGGCAGCGAGGCCAGTGCGGCCGGATCCTTGGGCACCTCGCTCACCACGCGGTGCAGCAGCTCCAGGGGCGCCAGCATGCGCCGTATTGCGAGCCACATCATCAGGGCGGCCATCACCAGGGAGAGTCCCGCGGCCATGATCGTCTTGCGGCGGGCGTCGATGATGGGCGCGTAGGCTTCGCTGGCCGGCAGGACGGACACCACCTCCCAGCCATTGGATTCGAGCAGGTAACGCGCCACGACAGGTTGGGTCGGGCTGACGACTTCCCAGTCGGAACGCGGCACTTCAAGGCCGCAGGCCTCGCCGAGCGCCTTGGCCGGGGTCATCACCTTCGACGGGTCCGGGTGCATCGCGTAACGCGGGTTGGCGCCGGTGGAAACCAGGCAGTAGCTCCCGGTCAAGCCAACCCGGCTGTGCGCCAGCTGGCCGAGGAAGTTGCTTTCCGTGAAATTCAACACCCCGCCAACCACCGCGAGCAACTTTCCGTCCGGGCCGTGCAAGGGGACAGCCAGCACCACGCCGGGCGAATCGCTCATCCGCCCGCGCAGCAGGTCGGACACGGCAAACTCCGAGCCACGGACGACTTCCCGGAAATAGTCGCGGTCAGAAAGGTGGATGCGTTGCCCGGCGGGAACGGCGGTGCTGAACGCCATGTTCCCGTCGGGCCACGCCAGGAACACGGCATTGAGGGTTTCCGGGATGGAGACGGCCTGGGCCGCGAAGTGCTTCATCTCCGCGGGCGAGCGCCCCAGCATGGGCGCCAGCTGGCGAGCCAGGCGGCGCAAGGCGTTAGCCCGCGACTCGAACTTTTCATCGAGCTGTTCGGCGACGAGCTTGACCAACGTTTCTTGCTGCGCCTGCCGCAATGCCTTGAGGCTCTGGAACGCGTAATACTGGGCGAACAGCGCGCGCGCCAGGATGATGAACGTCACCACGACTGCGGTAGCCAAGGCCACCCGGTACTTTAGGGAGTGCCGCATGAGTATCTTATTCTTGGAGTTTTCGGATTATCCCGATTGCCGGCTCTTTCCGTTCCGGCTGCCCGTCCTCCACCGCGGGCGACTGACCCGGCTCGTAGGTTAGCAGAAGCGGGGTGTTAATCCCGCGTGGCCGACAGGGATACTCGGACTTGCGTGCCTTATCGGTGGCTTTCGCGAACGTAAGTGGCTTTCCGGAGCTAGAATGCGGCATTCCCCCAACAGTCAGCAGCCAGGCCGCGGCCTGCCAGCAGGAAATCCTCACCCATGACCCTCGATCCCGCACTCCGTTTCCTGCACATCGCCGGCGTCACGCTGTGGGTGGGCGGCATGTTCTTCGCCTATGTCTGCCTGCGCCCGGCCGCGGGCGCCTTGCTCGAGCCGCCGCAGCGGTTGCGCCTGTGGCGTGCGGTATTCGCACGCTTCCTGGCCTGGGTCTGGGTGGCGGTCGCGCTGATCGCCATCAGCGGCATATCCATGCTTGCCGGGGTTGGGTTCGCCGCGGCGCCCAGGCACTGGCATGCCATGTTCGGCATCGGGCTGGTCATGATCGCGATCTTTGCCTATGTGTACTTCGGCCCGTACGGCGCACTGCGCCGCGCCGTCGACGCGCAGGACTGGAAAGCCGGCGGCGCCGCGCTGGGCCGCATCCGGCAGGCCGTGGGCCTGAACCTGCTGCTCGGCGCGCTAACCATCGCGGTGGCAACGCTGGGCCGGCTGCTCGCCTGATTTCGCGCGGGGCCGGCGGACCTGCCCCGGAGGCAACGGCTCAAGCGGCTTCCATCACCGCCTCGACCCGGTTCCTGCCCGCACTCTTGGCGCGGTAGAGTGCCCGGTCGGCACGGCCAATGGCGCCATCGAGGCGCGTTTCCGTCCTGTCCAGGCAGGCCACGCCGATGCTGATGGTGAGTTCCGCAATACGCCTGCCGAAAAACCGGGCGGACATCGACCTCAGGCGCTCGGCCAGGGCCAGCGCGCCGTCCATGCCGGTACGCGGCAGCAACACCAGGAACTCCTCGCCGCCGAAGCGGCCGGGGTAGGCATGGGCCGGCAACTCGCGCTTGAGCATGGCCGAAAACTCCTTCAGCACCCGGTCACCTTCGGCATGCCCCAGGCTGTCGTTGACGCGCTTGAAGTGGTCCAGATCGATCAGCAGCAAGGCCATCTCTTCACCATCCACCTGCATCCGCTCCAGCTCACGCTGGCCGGCATCGTACAGCGCGCGGCGATTGAGCAACTGCGTCAGTGGATCGGTCCTGGAGAGGATGTCGAGTTCCACATGCAGGCGCCGCGTGATCACCAGCATGAAGGCGACCGACAACGCCAGGACCATGAACGTGTTGGCGCTGAGATAGAGGGTCTGGATGAGGTCGTCGGGGGCGAAGAGCGTCTGCTCGGCCAGGCCGGCGAACAGGCTGGTCCCGAATCGCGCCATCACCACCAGCGTCTGGGCGGCCATCAGGCCGCCAAAGAAGTAGGTACTGAAATGCCGCTCGCCATGGCGCAGCATCAGGACACACTGCATCGTGTAGAAGATCGACACGAAGAAAGTCGCGATGATCACCCGGGCCACATAATTCGGGGCCGCAAGCGCGAACCAGGCCAGCAGCAGGGTCGCCACCGCCGTGAGCCCGGCGGCGAGGCCGCGCGTTTGCGGCCGGCCGTAGAACGCCTGTATCGCCAGCGTCCACAGGCCAATGGCGCCGAGCAACAGCGCGTTGCCCACCACGATCGAGAGCCAGTCCGGGACGATACCCCGCAACCAGAACAGCACCGGTGTGACGACCAGGATCAGCAAGCCTGTCACCCAGTACCCGATCCCCTTGATGGTCCGCGGAAAACTGTAATAGGCCGACAGCAGGACAACCGACATCAGGGCCGACATGACCGATGAAAGGAAGACCGTCGTTCTCAGATCGATCTGGGGCATTGGCAGCGCGCGTTGTCTATCAGTGACGATCGGTAATCCTACCAAAGACTGACAGCCGGAGGTTGGGGGTCAACCCTGCCCATGTTCATGTCCATGTCCACGTTTATGTCCATGTCCATGCCAAATGCCGCCATGGCCCCGATGCTCAGGCCGGCTTGCTTACCATCAGCCAGTACACCACCAGCAGGCCGCCGAAGGCCGGAAAGCCCAGTGCTACCCAGATCCGCTCATATAACCAGTAGCGCGCCGGAAGCGCGCGGGTGTCCGCCGCGCCGTGCGATGCCAGCGCGGCCTGCCCGGCCATATCGCGCATCCGCCATTGCAGCCACAGCACCGGCAGCCAGCAAGCACCCGCGAGCGCATAGAGTGACAGGGAAATCCACAACCAGGAGGCCGATGGCGCGTATCCCGCCGCGTGCATCATGTAAAGCCCGCTCAACAGCTGGAAGACCACCGCGGGCGCGGTGATCCAGGTGTCGGCGCGCACCACCCAGCGAGTCACCACGGCCATGGCCTGCACATTGCGGCTGCGATTGACAAAGAACAAGGCGCTGCGCGGCGGCGGGCTCCCCGGGCACTTGGCGACCAGTGCGGACCTTGACCGGAAATCAAGATGGGAGGTAGATATGGCTTTGTCGAAAACCACGAACGCCGTCTTTGGGTTGACTATCCCCAACGCGTACCACCGCGTTGAGGCTGTGATCATCCGGACGAAAGAGTCGATGACGTTTCACGTGCGCAGCTACGTGAGTCCCGACGGTGCCCCCTTCTTTGCGGAGTCGATCATCGACTCAGCTCACGACCTGGCGGGGGCCAACCCGATCGAGTAGGCGTATGTCTTCCTGAAGATGCTGCCCGATTTTGCAGACGCGACTGATTGTTAAGCCGTTTCGCGCATCCCGCCGATTTCGGTCGGCGTCGTTCCTATCGAACGAATTCGCAAGGCCTTCTTCGCGATGCGTGTGACCGGCCGTTCCAGCACCAAATAGATCACGTGCGCGGAAACAATCGATGCCACGAGAATCAGCACGCATACGAGGCCACCCGGGAGAGACCTACCGACAGGGACTGAACTGAGTAGCTTCGCCACCACAGGAAGCACAAACACGTGGCTCAGGTACAAGGAATAGGAACTGTCGCCGATTGCGGTGGCGATGCTCATGCGCGGCCAACCGCCGGCCCGCTCTAGAAAAGCGGCTCCTGCAACAACCGCAGAAGCTGGTATGCCCCAGTACAGGCATCGGTAATCCAAGTCCACAACCTTACCAATCGATGCAAGGAACGCGGCGGTGCCGACGGCGATCAGGACTAGCGCTGTGGTCTTTCCCAGTGCCAGTCCCTTCGCGTAGAAATAACCGATGCCGCAACCGAAAACAAATTCCACCATAAGCCCGTTGGTGAGCGTCTTGGCAACCAGATTGCCGGGGTCCGTCGCGCCTATCCCGACCAGCACAGAGAAGCTGATGATCAGAGCGGGCAACACCTGTGACCGCCGTGGCAATAGGAGGAAAAGCGAGAAGCACAAGTAGAAAAACATCTCATATGTCAGGGTCCAACCGACGTATAGAACGGGACGCGGCGTGCCGGTGAAGCTGTTAGCGTAAGGCACGAAGAAATATGAAAGGAATGCGTGTATCCCGTCCAGCTTGTTCTGATTGAAGGCGGCGGGCAAGAAGTACAGCGCGAGCACCATTGCAGTGGTCATGACCCAGTACAAGGGTACAACGCGGGCAACACGCGCGCGCATGAACGCAATTGCTGTCTCGCGCCCCTGCGGCTTGCCGGTCACCGATATGATCATGACAAAGCCAGATATGACGAAGAATATATCTACGCCGAGTTGGCCCCATTCTGAGAACAAAGCCAAAGCCGGCGCGTGCCACTTGTAGGCGGCCAAAAGGGGGATGGTGTGATAAAAAGCCACCAGTAGAGCTGCTAGGCCGCGAAGCGTTTGCAGGCTGAAGAGCTGGGCCTTGATTGTGTTCATATCGTCGATACGAGCGCGCGGGCGCCGTTGTCACATAGGAATACCGGCAGAGAATCCCCTCGTCCGGGTTACTAAATGGCGCTGATAAGTGGACCAATACGCGCTCAGCGGCGGGCGGTCACACCTGACCGTGGATCGAGACTTAGCAGGTGAAATGGCTCGGAGCCCGTTAATGCTGCCTGAGCGGTCCAGCAGTGTCTTTTAGTTCCAACGTATTGTGCAAGCCCAACGGGTTGCCCCTTAAGGGGGGAGCAATAACGCTTGACCCGCATTCCTTGTCGGTGCCCGGGTCTTGGGTCAGGCAACAAGACGTCTTTAGGGCGGCGTTCTTCACGTCCGGCGGCTGGTACCGCTCTATGCCATCCTGATCGACGAGGAAGGTTGCGCAACGTTTGCCGAGGACGGCCATTTTGCATGGAAAATGGCCGATACGTTCCGTGCGGACCGCCACTACCATCCAGCCTTGGCTGCCTGCTCCACACATTCCAAGCATCCCTGCCGAAGCTCGACCGGCCGAAGTAACTAAGTGAACGCGTAAGTAGTAAGCGTCAGCGGAACCCGTCTGGCGAATAGCGGGCGGCGATGAGAAGGTAACAGCTTCACGGTAGCTGGGAGTGGAGCGATGGCCGGTACGAGCGGACGAGTAGGGGCAAGGTATTACCGACACGATGAGGCCTTCTGGCGCGATCTGCTGGCGCAATGGCGTCACAGCGGCGGGAGCATCCGCGCCTTCTGCCGGCAGCACGGCGTGGCCGTCAGCACTGTCGGCCTGTGGCGCAAGCGCTTGAACCACGAGCCGCAATTGCAGGTGGCACCGCCATTGGCATTGACCGCGGACACGGCATTCATCGCCGCGGCAACGGTTGCGGTGCCGAATGTTCTTCCGGTGAGCGACCCAGCACCATCGAAGTCACGTGATCAGGTGGTCGTCACGCTCGGCGGCGCGCCTATCGCGATCAGCCAGTCCAGCTTGCTGGCCCGCAAGGCATGGTCGCCCATGCCCTTGCTGCGCCAGTAGGCGGTAGCGGCATCGCGAGCCGCGCCCAGCGCGGAAAGCTGGACCATGCGGCGCACGCCAGCCTGCATCAGCGCACACGGCATATCCACGTGCAATGCCTGGAAGCGTTGCCGCGCGGTTTCCCGGAAGATACCTGCCGCATTGAGGACGGCATCGACGCCGCGCAAGGCAGCGTGCCAATGCGCCGGCGTGGACCAGGTCGTCGGGTCGGCGGCGATGCAGCGCAGCCGGGGATGGCGCGCAAGCGCATCTGGCCGCCGGGCCAGCGCCACCACCTGATGCCCTTGCGCCAGCAAATGGATCACCAAAGCCGACCCCATCAGCCCGCTGGCCCCTGCCACCAAAACCTTCATCGCGTCACCTGTTGATTCTGTAATTTCGGGTGAAACAGAAATTACAAAATGAGTGACGGGAAGTCAAGGGATGCTGCGCGGGTGGGGAGGCAGCCAGGCAGCGTAATCGGCAGAATGACGCGAAGGGAGCGGCGGCCGTGCCGCCCCAAGCGCGTATGACGATTCAGCCCGCTCGCGAATCCGTGGCGGGGGTGCGCCGGGCATCACGGCGCTTGAGCGTATCGCTTGCCACGGACTCCGACAAGAACTGCCACAAAGTGCGAACCCGGATAATCCCGTCCCCCGGGCCATCATGGGTCAGGCGCTTTGCGACTTCCTCCAGCTTGCCAAACATCTCCGGGCGAAGCTGCGTGCGCAGCTCGTCGACTTGCGCCGCCGGCACCACCACCTCGTCGCGGTTGCCAAACCAGCGGCGCTCGGCGAGGAACAGCAGCGCGGCCAGGATCGCCGCACCGATCCCCACGTTCTCAAAGCCGGCCAGCTGGAAGCTATTGGCGGCGAAACACAGCACGGCCACGACGGCCATCAGTGCAAAGGCAATCCGCAGCAGGACGAAGGAGCGAGGGTGCGAAATCATGCGCGCCAGATCGCGCACCGCAGCGATTTCGCCTTGCTCCAGGATGTTGAGGACGTTGGTAGTCGAAACTTTCATTTATCTATTTGCTACTGTCTCATTGCCTTCGGCCGTTCGGGCGCGGGCCTTGGCGGCTTTGCCGAGCCTGTATCCAGCGAAAAACCGGCAGTGTATACGTATGCCGGTTAAGGCGCTTGAATTGCGGATTTCGGCAGGCTTGGGCTGCAGCAAGGAAATTGAGTGGGAATAAGCTCATGTTAGGCGCCGCCCGTGCACCGTCAATGCGCCGTTTGCCCTAGGCCGTCATACTTCCGGGCTAGGCTTGGCGCGCTGTCTTGGGGCCGTCTGCTGTGGAATAGCCGCCAGGCTGCCGTCCCGGCGCTGTGCGGAAAAAGGGCGGATACAAGGAAAGATCCGTGTTCGCCGGATGTAGCGCAAGCGGCACTCCAGCCGTGGCCGGTATGCTGCGCACGGCGCAGGAGTCAAAATCGTGTCACACCGGAACGTTGGGTACCCTCGGCACCTGCTGCGTCCTGATATTGAAATGCGGCTCACCGAAGGCTTCCAGCAAGCGGATGATTTGACGCGCGGAATCCGCACGCGTTGTGCGGACCTCGCTGAGCCTGCGAGGAGCGGTGGCGCCGCCAACAATATAGTGCCGCCTGACGGTCAGCACCGCCGAGCTGGGCGCCGCGACCAGGACCGGGGGCGCATCCTCGTCCTTATAGCTGCCATATATCCAGCCCGACGGCGTCAGGTGCGCCTCGACCCAGGCCTCCCGCGCCCCGAATGCTGCCGCCTCGGCCTCCACATTCCTCTCGGTTGAATCCAGCATCCGCCTCTGCCCTTCGCGTTTGAGTCAGTCATTTCCAAGGCGCGCCCACGCAACAAGTCATGCCTTGGCCAGCGCGGATGGCACAGATGCCGACCGGTGGTGAGTCCCCGGCGAATTCTGATTTCGGCAGCGCAGCAACGGTACCCTGCATTAGTAGGAATCATTCCCAAACAGGGGGTGCATGTCTGCACGCAGCCCCGCCGGATCAGCCGGCGGCGGGAATCCCGGGCGGCCTCTACACGCTCCATTCCCTCCCTAAGCGTGGGGCCTACCTAAGCGGGGTAACAGCGATTGCCGCTCCCCTCAATAATCCGCATCAGCAAGCGTGACCCCTTGCTAATTCCCGATAGGGTGTAGGCACTCCCCGCGCCTACACCCTTTTTTTTATCGGTAATTGCCCGCTTTACGCGATCGCCTTCACGCACGGAATTGTGTCAGCACGGCAGTCCTCGCGGCTACGCGCTTTCCCTCCCTTGTGGGGGTACCGGAAATTTCGTATCGCCGGCCTTTCGAACATGCAAAGGGGGACGCGGAAGAATTAGCCGCAACGCAAGAAATCACTTCGCGCCCGCAAAGAAGATTCCGGACAACGCAGCAAATATGCAATGAAAAGCCGAAGCAAAGAAAGCGAACAAAAACCCCGGAAAACGGCGGAATTTTTCACTATGAAGACAAGCCGAATTCTTTCGCATTACAGCTTCTGATGGCATCCCTCCCTTTGTTGGGTCCACTCTTAAGTAGGGATAGAAAACAGGGCAAAAACGGCCCCGCAGCCTTGAAGACAGACCCCCATGAGCCATACACTTCGCCGGGCTCAACGTAGTGATGCAGTGCAAGGAAAAAGCGCACGCACCACGCAGTCATCGCCGTGAAGTTCATCTCCGCCCGGCATACCCAAGTAGCGGAAAGGCACCGACGTGTGTCATGTTGGACAAGCGGCTTCGTCGCAGCAATCCCCGGCCAGGAGACGGGCGGGAGTGCGGACCTTTCGGGTATCAAGGGAATTATCAAGACGTGTTCAAGCTTTCAAGCATTCTGTCTTTCCGTAAAGCGGTACTGTTGCTGGGGATGGTCCCGTTGCTGGCATCCTGCGCATTGGCGCCGGGGATGCGCTTCGATCCGCAGCGCCCGCTCGATCCGGAAGATCCGAATACCGTACCCAAAGTCACCCCGATCACGCCCGCCCTGGTGCGCGCGATGAAGGCCGCCGCCACGCCGGCCAACGCGGCGGTAAGCGAACTGTTTGGCACCCCGGAGCCCTATACGGTAGGCGTCGGCGACATCCTTTCCATCGTTGTGTGGGACCACCCCGAACTCGTGTTCCCCACCCAGACCTACTCCATTGGATCCGCGTACGAGATTCCCAACTACAGTGGCGCAGCCAACGTACCGGGATACGTGGTCAGCCCCGCCGGCACCATCCAGTTTCCGTATGCAGGCGTGCTCACCGTTCTCGGCAGAACGCCGGACCAGATCCGTGGCGAACTCAGCAAGCAATTGAAGGGCGTCGTCAACATGCCCCAGGTGACCGTGCGCGTGCTCGCCTTCCGTAGCAAGCGCGTGTACCTGGATGGCGAAGTGAAGACCCCCGGCCCGCAAAATATCGACGACGTGCCGATGACGCTGGTTGAAGCACTCAATCGCGCCGGCGGCGTCAATGTGACCACTGGTGACAACAGCCGCATTCGCATTGCCCGTAGCGGCAAGAACTACTATGTCGACCTGCCCGCGCTCCTGCAACAGGGCATCGACCCCGCCCGCGTCATGCTGCGCAACGGCGACATCGTGCGAGTGGAACAGCGCGAAGACAGCAAGGTGTTTGTCACGGGCGAAGTGCTGCGGCCATCCACGATTCTGCCGCGCAATGGCCGCCTCACGCTGAATGAAGCGATTGGCGAAGCCGGCGGCGTCAATCCCACCTCCGCCGATGCGAAGGAACTCTATGTGATTCGCAAGAACGTGGACGGAGAAGCCGAAGTCTTCCACCTTGACGGAAAGTCGCCCGTGTCACTGGCGCTGGCGGAATCGTTCGAACTGAAACCCAAGGACGTCGTGTATGTCGACGCAGCCGGCGTAGTCCGCTGGAGCCGCGTGATCAACCAGTTGCTCCCGAGCGGCAACTTCTTCAACTCCACCGCGAACACGATCAAATGATCAAGACCGTGCTCGTAGTGTGCATAGGCAACATCTGCCGCAGCCCGATGGCGGAAGCGCTGCTCAAGCAAGCGCTGCCCGAGGCGAATGTCGTATCGGCCGGGTTGGGCGCGCTGGTTGGCCAACCGGCCGATCCGCACGCGGTTGCACTGATGAGTGGCCTGGGCCTGGACATTACCGGCCACCGTGCGCGCCAGCTCAACCGCGCAATCGCCACGCAAGCCGATTTGATCCTGGTGATGGACAACCCGCAAAAGCAGGAGATCCAGCGACAGTATCCGGCAACGACGGGGCGGGTATTCCGGCTTGGCGAACTGGCCAGGTTTGATGTGCCGGACCCATATCGCGAGGCGCTCCCCGCCTTTGAGAACGCGCTGCAGTTGATCCAGCGTGGCGTGGAAGTTTGGGTGCCTCGCATCCAGGCCCTCCGTTAACAGCATTCGCAGTAGAGCTTATGAATCAGAATCCTCCCCCAGTTGCTGTTGCCGGACCGCCGGACGACGAAATCGATCTCGTTCGGTATCTGGATGTGTTGATCTCCAGCCGCGTGCTGATCGCGACGATCGCCGCCGTGGTGCTTGTGCTTGGTGTTGCTTATGCATTCTTGGCCCGGCCGGTGTATCAGGCGGATATTTTGGTGCAGGTGGAAGATAACCCCAATAGTGCGAAGAGCCTGTTGGGGGATGTGTCTAGTCTGTTCGACGTGAAGGCCGAGGCGACTGCGGAAATTGAAATTCTTCGCTCGCGAATGGTGGTGGGGAAGGCGGTAGATAACCTGCATCTCTATATTAGTGCCAAGCCAAACTACCTGCCTTTCTTTGGCGCCTGGATTGCCCGTCGCTCGAATGGCCTTTCCGAGCCGGGCCTGATGGGTTTTGGCGGATTCGCCTGGGCGAAAGAGTCGATTAAGGTCGATCAGTTCGATGTGCCTGAGTCGCTCGAAGGCGAGAGGTTCAGGCTGGTGGCATTAGGGGAGGGTCGTTATCGGCTTGAACAAGACAGTCTCGACAAGCCGTTGGAGGGCCGTGTAGGGGAGCTGCTGAAGGCGGATCAAAATGCCGGGAATTTCTCCCTTCTGGTGACCGAACTCAAAGCCAAGCCCGGCATTGTCTTTAACCTAGTACGCGCGTCGCGGCTGCAGACGTTGGAAAAGCTGCAAGACCAGCTGAAGATTGCCGAGAAGGGCAAGCAGAGCGGCATTATCGGCGCCTCGCTCGACGGGACTGACCCTAAACTCACGGCCAGCATCCTGAACGATATCGGTGATGAGTACGTCGCTCAGAACATAAAACGCAAGGCCGCCGAAGCGGAGAAATCCCTTGTTTTTCTCGGCGATCTGCTGCCGCAGCTCAAGACCGAGTTAGAGCGCGCTGAAGTCAGATATAACGAGATGCGCAATAAGCGCAACACGTTCAACCTGAGCGAAGAAGGAAAAGCATTCCTGCAAGAGAGCGTGACTGCCGAAACGAGCCTGCTTGAGCTAAAGCAGAAACGTACTGAACTGCTGACGCGGTTTACTGCGACCCATCCGAGCATTCAGGCACTGGATCAGCAGATTGCCACCTTAAGCGCAAAAGTGGGTGGCATGGCTGCTCGTCTGAAGACGTTCCCTAACGTGGAGCAGGACACTCTGCGCCTCATGCGCGATGTACAGGTCAACAACGACCTCTATGTGGGGCTGCTCAACAATATGCAGCAACTCAAGCTGGTCAAGGCCGGCAAGGTCGGCAATGTACGGCTGCTGGACAATGCGCCCGTTCCGGAAGAACCCATCAAGCCCAAGAAGGGCCTGACCATCGCCCTCGCCGGCATTGTTGGTCTGCTGCTGGGCGTGGTCGCTGCTTTCGTGCGTAACGCACTCTATGGCGGTATTACCGACTCACAGGATATTGAGCAACATAGCGGACTGAACGTCTACGCGACAGTACCCTTGGCGCAGCAGCAAGCGATACTCAGTGAAGAAATCCGTCTTCGCAAACGCGGCAAGTTCCTGCTGGCGGACCGCTACCCCAACGACCCATCCATCGAAAGCCTGCGCAGCCTGCGTACTGCGTTGCAGTTTGCCATGCTGGATGCGGACAACAATCGCGTACTGCTGACCGGCCCTACACCGGGTGTTGGGAAGTCCTTCATCTCTGCAAACCTGGCACTGGTGATGGCTTCCGGTGGAAAGCGCGTGCTACTTGTCGATGCGGATATGCGCAAAGGCTATCTGAATCAGTATTTTGGGCAAGAGCGGCGGCGTGGCCTGTCCGATGTGCTTGTGGGAAGAGTCGGCTTCGACGAAGCCGTACACCGCAACGTCTTCGAGAACCTGGATTTCCTCAGCACTGGTGTGCTGCCCCCCAACCCTGCGGAGTTGCTGCTCAACGAACGCATGGTGACGTTGTTGCAGGAGGTGAGTAAAGGCTACGACCTGGTGTTGATCGATACCCCGCCAGTACTCGCTGTGTCGGATACGGCAATCCTGGCGGCCCGATGCGGCACGGTATTCCTTGTCACCCGATTCGAAAAAACAACCATTGGCGAAGTTACTGAATCGACAAAGCAACTGCGTCAATCCAATGCGGATGTGAATGGCGTGGTTTTCAATGGGTTGGATGCCAGCGCCTACCGCTATGGGTACGGTTCGAAGTATGGGCGCTATCGGTACGCGTACTACGGATATGCGAGTGGAGTAACCGAACCAGCGGAGTCTAGCGGGCAGGCATCAATGCCGCGGAACCCACCTTGAAAGAGTCATCTAGTGTTCTTGCGCCGCCGCATAGCGAGTGGCAGATAGTCAAATAGCAATACCGCGGCCCGGTCAGCCAGCGGACTTCCCGAAGTGCCGGTGTTCGGACGTCAACCGACGCTTCATAGCGCCACCAAAGAGTGGCCCGCGCCGGCGAGTTATGCGCGAAAAATGGCACGTGTTCGTGCCAACACATGCTTGTTTGAACACAGGGCAGGTAGCCGCTCGCGCACGCGATCGCAAATCGATTCGCTGACACCCGGTTTGGCATAAGCAACACATGGATCTGGAATCTTCAAAATGAAGAAGGTATTGGTCGTATTTGGAACTCGCCCGGAAGCCATCAAGATGGCGCCGCTTGTCAAGCTGCTTATGGAAGACGCAGAAGTGCACTGTAGAGTCTGCGTTACCGCGCAGCATCGCGAGATGCTTGATCAAGTGCTACGGCTGTTCAATATTCATCCCGACTACGACCTAAACATAATGAAGCCCGGGCAGGATCTCTACGAACTGACCAGCAATATCTTGGGCGGGATGAAGTCTGTACTTGACTCATTTTCTCCTGACCTTGTGCTAGTGCATGGCGACACCAGCACGACCTTGGCAACTACCCTTGCTGCCTACTACAAGCAAATCCCGGTTGGCCATGTTGAGGCTGGCTTGCGTACTGGAAATCTCTACTCACCGTGGCCGGAGGAGGCCAATCGAAAAGTGACCGGTGCGCTCGCGGCCCTGCATTTCGCACCCACGCAGCGTTCGCGGCAGAACCTCCTGAATGAAGGTGTCCGAGAGGATGCCGTGGTCGTAACGGGAAATACAGTGATCGATGCGTTGCTTTCTGTCCGGACGCGCTTGCAGTCCGATGCATCGCTTCGCAGGCATGCCGCGCAACAGATTCCCTACGATATTGGCAATCGCCGGATTGTGTTGGTGACAGGTCATCGTCGCGAAAGCTTTGGTGAGGGATTTGAGCGAATCTGCGCAGCGCTGGTACAGATCGCGCGCTCGCATCCGGACGTCGACGTCGTATATCCAGTCCACCTGAACCCGAATGTGCGGGAGCCGGTGGGCCGATTACTTAAGGGCATTGACAACGTCCACCTTATCGAACCGCTCGACTATTTGCCTTTCGTCCATCTCATGGATAGCGCTCACCTAATTCTCACCGATTCTGGTGGTATCCAGGAAGAAGCGCCGTCGCTCGGCAAGCCTGTTCTTGTGATGCGCGATACAACAGAGCGACCGGAAGCTGTCCACGCTGGGACAGTACAACTGGTCGGGACATCCATCGAACGCCTTGTGAGTAGTACGTCAACATTGCTCAAAGACGATAACGCTTACCTCGCGATGACCCGTGCGCATAATCCCTACGGTGATGGGGCTGCTTGCGCCAGAATTGGCCGCGCGATTCACTCTTACCTCGCCTGAATTGAGAGCAATAGCAATGGAATTTCAAACTATCTCCGTCATCGGACTGGGCTACATTGGCTTGCCCACGGCGACTGTTTTTGCAGCACGGCAGCGCAAGGTTATCGGTGTAGACGTTAACCAACGCGCAGTTGATACCATCAACCAGGGAAGGATACATATTGTTGAGCCAGATCTCGACATGCTTGTACATGCGGCAGTGTCCCAAGGCTTCTTACGTGCAACGACGAAACCAGAGCCGGCAGACGCCTTTTTGATCGCCGTGCCAACTCCGTTTATGGAGGATAAGCAACCGGATCTTTCTTACATCCGAGCTGCAGCGAACGCAATTGCCCCCGTACTTCAAAAGGGCAATCTAGTGGTGCTGGAGTCGACCTCGCCTGTTGGCGCGACGGAGAAACTGTCCGCATGGCTCGCCGCAGTACGCCCCGATCTTTCATTTCCGCAGCAGGAGGGTGAACTCTCCGATATTCGCGTCGCGCATTGTCCGGAGCGAGTGCTGCCAGGCCACGTTTTGCGCGAGTTAGTTCAAAACGATCGGGTTATCGGGGGCATGACTCCGTTATGTTCGGATGCGGCATGCCGACTCTACAAGGCCTTTGTGGAGGGAGAATGCGTCATTACTGACGCTCGAACTGCGGAAATGTGCAAGCTGACTGAGAACAGCTTCCGTGACGTGAACATTGCCTTTGCTAACGAGCTATCGCTCATTTGTGACAAGCTCGACATAGATGTCTGGAAACTCATCAAACTTGCGAATCGTCATCCGCGGGTGAACATTCTTCAGCCCGGACCGGGCGTCGGTGGTCACTGCATTGCGGTTGATCCATGGTTCATTGTTAGTGAGGCTCCGGAAGAAGCGCGATTAATCCGTGTCGCACGGGAAGTGAACGACAGCAAGCCGGAATGGGTGATTGATCAAGTGAGGCTTGCTGTCGAAGCCTTCCTGCGAGTCAATCCGAGCATGACGGCCAAGGACGTAACCATCGCCTGTTTCGGCTTGGCTTTCAAGGCTGATATAGATGATCTGCGGGAGAGTCCCGCACTGGAGATTACAAAGCAGCTTGCGCGCCTGCATCCCGGTGAGCTTCTTGTCGTGGAACCCAACATTTCCGAAATTCCGCGGGTTCTCAGTGAGTACGCGCAATTGGTCACGGCAGAACTCGCGCTGGCTCGCGCCCACGTTTGTCTTACATTGGTGGGCCATAAAGCATTCAAGCAGCAGCCTGCCGGAACTTGGAACGGACGTTTCCTAGTTGATACTTGCAACATTCAAGCCGCATGACTTTCCGAAGCGAAAAAATTAATTCGCCTATGACAGGGAACATCTAAAATGATCACTTCGGTTATTCTATGCGGGGGATCCGGTACGCGACTCTGGCCAGTTTCACGTAAGAGCTTCCCAAAGCAGTTTGTCCCCCTTGTTGGCGATAAGAGTTTATTTCAACTCACCCTTGAGCGCGTGGCAGAACTGAAAGGTGAGGTAATCGCAGTTGCCGCAGAGGATCATCGGTTCCTTGTCTCTAATGTCATGCAGACTGCCTTGGGAATGAGCCGCGTGGTACTGGAGCCTGTTGCCCGCAACACGGCCGCTGCTATGGCCTGCGCTGCCATCCTGGCCAGAGAAGCAGGGAGCAATGAGGATCTGCTTCTCTTTTGCCCAGCAGACCATCACATCCCGGACACCGATGCCTTTACTGAAACCGTCCAGCAAGGAATTCCGATAGCCGATAGTGGCGCAATAGTGACGTTCGGCATTGTGCCTAACATGCCAAGCACTGCCTATGGATATATTGAGTATGAGGCAACAGAAAAATTGCACTCTCAGGTTACTAGATTTATAGAAAAACCGAATCTAAAGGAAGCTCAATCCCTTATTTTGAAGGGTAACGTACTTTGGAATGCTGGAATCTTCCTCGCGAGAATTGATACCATTATCAATGCGATCGAAAGGCATGCCCCAGATATTCTACAAGCTTGCCAAGCGGCCATCAGGTTGAGTAACTCCGAAACTACCACGAGTGGTGAAGTCTTCATTCGACCCGAAGCGGGTGCATTTGCTGCATGTCGTTCTCAGAGCATCGACTACGCCGTCATGGAATTTCATGACAATATCGCCGTTGTGCCGTTCAAGGGCCAATGGAGCGATGTCGGAAGTTGGGGGGCTATCGCAGATTTAACGCCTCCCGATGCGCAGGGAAATCGGATCGACGGCCAAGGACTAGCCTACCAAAGTGCCAATACTTACATCTACGCCCGCCATCGGCCGGTAGTGGCGCTGGGTATCGAGAACTTGCTCATCATTGATACCGTGGACGCTGTTCTGATCGCCCACAGGGATAACTCAGAGCAAGTAAGGGATGTGGTCGAGAAGTTGGAAGATGGCCGATTTAGCCAGGCGGCTACTCACAGGAAGGTGAATAGGCCATGGGGTTGGTATGACAGCATCGATGCCGGTGAACGCTTTCAAGTTAAGCGCATCGGTGTGAAGCCCGGCGCCAGTTTAAGCCTGCAAAAGCATCATCATCGCGCCGAGCATTGGATTGTCGTCAAAGGCACAGCGGAGGTAACCCGTGGTCATGAGCGTTTTCTTCTAAGTGAGAATCAGTCGACGTACATACCCATTGGAGAAGTACACCGTCTGAAGAATCCGGGGAAGGTAGACCTTGAGATGATTGAAGTTCAATCAGGTGGATACCTGGGTGAGGATGACATTGTCCGCTTGGAAGACGGATATGGTCGCGTGAATAGCGACGCTAGGTGAGAAGGCTAGCGAGGATGGCTGTATGCGGTTCGCTGAGCGCGAATTAATTGTGAACGGATCAATGAACTAGGCGCTGAATATGAAGATAATAGGTTCAGATCGATATTCGACTAGCATCGTCATCCCGCGTGATTCAGTTGGAGGCATGTCAAGGGATCGGGTAATACATTTTGCGGTAGGCGCTGCTGTAATTTTTGGTGCGCAACGTTTTCTACTTAAAGAGGTATATGTATTCGCCTGTTTGATTCCATTTTTAATCGCGCTATATTTTTTTAATTCAGACAAAAGATTAAGAAATACGCTGTTATTAACATCGATATTTTTAAGTGTGGATCATGGCGCTGATGCATATGCCGTGACGCCATCAGTCGTTCGTTATTTAATATACTGTTTTGCCCTGCTGGCGCTAATAAAGGATGCGAAATTAGTGCGCGTTAGGTTGATTATGTGCGTGTTTCTTATGGTTTTTCAGATCACGCTTTCATTAGTGAATATCGATCTACTTCAGTGGGGGGCATTTTATCGAGATGTGTTCCTCGCATTTTTGCTGATAATTGTTCTGTGCCAGTCTAGGCGGGCTCTTGATAATTTTACGCTGGATCAGAAGGCGCTTTATATATTCATAAGTCTATATCTGTGCAGTGAAGTATTTAATTATTTTGTTTTGTATTCGCAATCCGATGCTCAGTATTTGAGTTATAACTCTACAAAATCGTTGATTGTATTCCCTGCATTATACCTACTTGCACATCGCCGGCTGATTGCAGCGATAGTTTTATCCGCGGCCACATTGTCGGTGTTAGCCGGCTACGTGACCAGAATGCTTCCTCTGTCATTCACGGTAATTTTGGTTGGATACTTCCTGTTTTCATTGAGGAATAAAAAAATTGGTTCCACTGGCATATTATTAATTTCTATTATCTTAATAGCCTCTTTGTTTTTCATAGATTTTTCTGCTTTAAATTTTGAGGCCAACAAGGCAACGTGGTTTTTCTATAGCTTATTTTCAAACGTTGATTCAATGGATGGGCTGCGCGCGCTGGACTCAGTTAGGTACGATGAAAATTCAATATTTTTTAATCGAAATATTTTCTCTATACTCGCTGGGGATGGATTTGGTGTAGGTCTAGAGGACGAATCCAATATCCTTGGTTATGTAACATATGATCAATCCGCTTTCAGTAAAGATGAAATCGATTCGCATGTCTACTATGGGTTGCACGATGTTTGGGTTGATGTTGGATTGAGATTTGGAATTGCATTTGTTGTTGCATGCTTAATCCCAATATTAAGAAGGCTGTATGGTGTGGGGGCGGAAACATCAGCTTACGCGATGTTTTTGCTCGTTCTTGTGTTTTGTGCGTTCTATAGTACTCCCGGTCTTATTTCAATTTCATTTGTTGGCTTGGCGTTCCGTGAGTCACTGTTGAGAAAAGATGGGGCTTAATAGTTAGTATTTGTGAGGCAGCCTGTTCACAGCATTTTTATGGAAATAGAAATGCTAGATAAAGTGGGGGGGGCGGAGTGGCAGTGCGTGCTTTATTATGAGAAAAACTATCATAGTGATTTTGCGCGGTTTATGAATTGGGCCTGAAATTTTGACGCTACTCATGGGGTGTTGAATAATCATATGCCAGAGAAAAATTGGGCGTGAGCTAATAATGAGGGTGAATAATGGAGTATTCGACGAAATTTATGCGCGTCGATTGTGTGAGGCTAAAATAGCAACGTCTTATGCGTAAGCATTGGTATGACTTAGGAATACTGCTGGTCACAAATCTAGCGATTGCGTTCCTCGCCTATGCAAGTAACGTGGGATTAGCAAATCAACTCGGGCCTGGTAGCTTTGGCGAGTATTCGTTCATTCTCATACTTGGCATGTTTTTGAGTCAAATTGTGATGTTCGGAACCGAGGAAGTAATAATAAAGAATTACTTAGATCTTGGCGAAGAAGCTGTGGCTAAAGTATTCAAGGCCCGCTTGGTAAATTTTTTGCTGGTAGGCATTGGTGTCATCGGCTTTGCCTATTTGTCTGGCGACAAGCTTTCATTATTTTCTTTAATCATAGCGAGCCAAGGTCTGTCGATGGCTTCCGTTTATGAAGTACACGGTCAGAATAGAAGGTACGCCATAATTTTCCTTCTGGAGCGTGCGATATATATATTTTGGTTATGGGTCGGAATTTGGCTGTTTGATGGCGCTACGCTAGGGTGGATATTCTGGTCGCTATGCCTATGGACGGCTGCATCGATCTGTTGTCAGGTCGTCGAAAAATGGAAGTATCTGGTTACACCGATAACTACTCCCATAGGTCAAGTTTGGTGTCTTGGCGTGTCCATTGTCGCCTTTAGCGTAACGAAATACGTGTACGGTGGTGGAACGCGAATTTTCATAAAAGAATCCTTAGGCTACTCTGACCTAGGGATTTATTCCGTTGCATGGCAGTTTGTTCCGCTAGTTACAATGTTCCTGACCCAGGTTTCAAAGAATTGGCGGGCTCGTATTACGGAAGCAATTAATAAGAAGGATTTTATCGGATTCAAAGTAATAACGAGGCAAGTGATTTTTGCTTCGTTAATTCCTGTGATTATTATTTCTATTATATTTTCATGTGTCGGTGGCTGGATAGTGAATTTAATGTTTTCCGCGGAATATGGGCGTTCCGTGATTTTATTTCCACTGCTATCGGTGTATTTCGTCATCATCAATCTCGATGTGTTGAATTCCATTATGTGGGTCGCACTCGGGGAGATGAAGATGTTTAGCGGAATTTTTGCGTTTTTTAGTCTTTTGTGTGCTTCTGTTATGTGGGTCGGCGGTGGTCATCTGCTGCTAACGCAGTATCTGCTAGCGGTCGTGGTCTGTCATGGCCTCGCGGTCTGTGCAAGTGCTGTATGTTTGATCCCAAAACTGAGAAGAGTTTTCTTCCAAAAGATAAAATGATTTTTATTGAAATGATGTCGCCTAAGGGACATATTCGTTTGAATGAGTTCTATCTCGAGGCGCTATGGGAGCCTGGAGATAGACTGATATTGGGGGAATCATTGCAAGGAAGTTATACGGATTTCTCACCAATTCTGTTTCGTGATCGATTTGGAAATTTTATTTCCAGGATCTATTCGGCGATAGCGGCCCTGCGACTTATACCCATAGGTTCCAAAAGGGAGATATGTTTTTTATCTTATGACTTACTTCTCATGCCCGCAGTTGTTGCCCTTCTCCGATTGAGGGGGTGGAGGGTGTTTGCATTTGAGCATAATACTACCCCAAACAGTCCAATGAAGAGGAGCTTTCATAGGGCAATTGGAAAAGAAGTTTGTCATTTTTCCTACGCTCCCTACGTTAGTGATCGATTTTCAAATCTGGGATTAAAGGTTCGTACAATATCTCATCCAATACTCACTTCACCGAAGGAGGCATCCGGCGCTGGCCCAGAGGTTGCATTAGTGTTGTCGAGGTCTGGAGAATTCGAGAATGTCGTCTTTTGTCCAAGCGCAAGCGTTAGTTGGGAGCAAATCGAGCCGCTGGCCACATCGCGGCCGAGAACTCTATTTGTCGTAAAAAGTAATGCAAAAGTAAATGCAAAAAACGTTTTGTCATTTCCTTTTTTTGAAGAATATTTGGAAATCCTTGCTATATGTGATGCAGTCTATATCCCTTTTTCGAGGGATGATAAGGTAAGTGGCCCTTTTTTTGAAGCGCTGGGTGCGGGAAAGATTGTGGTTGTAAAGGACAACGTATTTGGTCGCTATGCAAAATCCGAATTTGCCTGTCAGGTCCGTTTCGAAGACGAGGAGTGGTCGCAATCTTCTTGTCATGTCAAGGTGGATTTGATTTCACACAATCTGGGAATAATTGCAGACCTTCGCGCGGTTTTGCGGGGAATGAGTGGTTCATAGCGATATCCACTTTCTTTTATCGATATGGTTTTTAACATAAAAATGTTAGGTATTAATCCGTGCAATTTTAAGGTGAAATAATTGAAAATAGCAGTTATTCATCAAAACGATGGGACTGACGTTCGAGTGGGAAAAATTTGCCGCTCATTTTCTTTGCGCCATGATGTGGCATTTCTTGGGTGGAATAAGACTGGTTCCGCTGTCACCGCCGATCTAGGTGCTGCGAAGATCAAGTTATTTAATTATGAGACTGCAAATTCTCGAGCTACGCCTATTGGATTGTTTTTATACTTAACGTGGCTAGTGGGGCAGCTTTTTAAGCTTAAGGTCGACTGCGTTTATTGCGTAAATGAGGATCTCGCTTTTTTTATCGGGCCTCTTAAGTGGATTTTCAGATTTAAGGTGGTTTGCGACATTTTCGATCCTATTGCTGATCGAAAGACGGGATCTAGATTTTATTTATTGTATTTTTTGATTCAGAGGGCTGGCAGATTTATTTCTGATTGGATTGTGGTAACTGATTCGAATAGATACGACATAATGGAGGGTTGTTTTAAGGGAAAAACATCTGTCGTGCAAAACTATCCGGAATGCTCATCTGTTGCCGTGGCGCCAAATGGTGTCATTAAAGAAAGTGGCCTTTTTTATGTTGCGTACGTGGGATCGCTTTCTAAGAACAGAGGAGTGCGACATCTGGCGGAGTGTTTAGAAAGGCATCCGTGGTTGCGGATTTTGTGCGCTGGGTGGCTTTATGATGATGCTGCGAAACAGTTTGTGAAGGATGGGCGTGTTCAATACTTCGGGGTGGTTGGTGCGGAAGAGTCGCGCGGAATTATGGCGGAAAGTGATTTGGTTTTCTGTGTATACGACCCCGCGGTGGTAAATAACGTTAATGCTAGCCCGAATAAAATATATGATGCAATTAGCGTAGGAAAGAAGGTCGCGATTAATAAAGGAATTCGTGTCGCAGATTTTGTTGTGCGGAATGGATTTGGGGTGATCTATGATTACGCTGATGCTGGAAGCCTATCGAGTGTTATTTGTTCGTGTAAGGATAACCTGGATGAATACAGGCGTAAGGATGAGAAATTTATCGATTTGTGTGCAAAGGAGTATTCTTGGGAAAGTCAGTTGAATAACCTGTACTTTGCTATTGAAAATCGATAATTTGTATTTGTGATCTGGAAATTTAGGTAGATAAGTGTGAAGCAAATCCTTCAAGATATGGCCCAAGGTGGCACCACATTGGAAATCGCGCCATCGCCCAAGATTTCCCGGGAACACATACTGGTGCATAGTAGCGTGTCCCTAATTTCAGCTGGGACTGAGCGTATGCTGGTCGGTTTCGGTAAGGCGTCCATGCTGGAAAAGGCTCGTCAGCAGCCAGACAAAGTCAAGATGGTGCTGGAGAAGGTGCATACAGATGGTTTGATGACGACGATTGAGGCCGTGAAGTCGAAACTTGCTCAACCGTTGCCGCTGGGCTACTGCAACGTCGGCGTTGTGGCCGAGGTAGGGTCCGGCGTGCATGGTTTAAGGCAGGGCGATCGGGTGGTGTCTAATGGTCCGCATGCAGATGTTGTAAAAGTGCCCAGGAATTTATGCGCGCGAATTCCCGATACGGTGGATGACGAATCTGCCTCATTTGCTGTGGTGGCGAGTATTGGTCTGCAGGGCGTTCGTTTAGCGCAGCCCACGCTAGGGGAGGCATTTGTGGTCACGGGTGCTGGTTTGATCGGCCTCTTGACGGTCCAGCTGCTGCGCGCGCACGGGTGTCGCGTCTTGGCGATTGATTTTGACGAAACTAAGCTGGCGCTAGCGCGGAGATATGGGGCATCCACTTGCAATCCCAGTCGCGGTGAGGACCCCATCGCAGCTGGAATGGCTTTTAGCCGCGGGCAAGGAGTTGATGGAGTGATCGTTACCGCGTCTACGAAGTCAACGGATCCGATAACTCAAGCGGCCCGGATGAGTAGGAAGAGGGGGCGGATCGTTCTAGTCGGTGTCACCGGATTGGAGTTGAATCGCGCCGATTTCTACGAAAAGGAGCTGAGTTTTCAGGTTTCATGCTCCTATGGACCCGGTCGTTACGATCCCAACTATGAGGAGCGAGGGCAAGATTACCCATTAGCTTTTGTTCGCTGGACGGAGCAGCGCAATTTCGAGGCGGTATTGGACCTGCTGGCTGGCGGTCAGTTGGATGTAAAATCGCTTATAAGCCACCGATTTGCGTTTGAAGATGCACCAAATGCATACGAGACACTCACTCAAGATAAGAGTGGCCTGGGAATCTTGCTGCAATATCGTTCGCCGGCTGCCAGCCGCGTAGTGAAGAACGTCAAGCTGTCGGCCGAAGCGAGATTTGATAGGAGCCTTCCGGTATTGGGTTTCATCGGCGCGGGGAACTATGCATCACGGATGCTGATTCCGGCATTCAAGGCGGCTGGTGCACAATTTCATACGATCGTCACTTCGGGCGGTATTAATGGCGTGATTCATGGTAAGAAGGGCGGTTTTTTGGAGGCATCGGCTGATGTAAGCGGGATGTTGTCTAATAGTGAAATCAATTCTGTGGTGATCGTTACGCGCCACGACACTCATGCGAGCTTTGTTGCGCAATCTTTAAGAGCCGGAAAGAATGTATTTGTCGAGAAGCCGTTATCGATTGAGCACGATGGATTGGCGGATGTTCAAAATGCATTTAGAGAGATGCATCATCAGACCGCAGGTGGTCCGCAATTGATGGTTGGATTTAATCGCCGTTTTTCCCCACAGGTGCGGAGGATGAAATCCTTGCTTGAGGCTGTAGGGGAGCCTAAGTCATTCCTAATGACTATGAACGCAGGTGCAATTCCTTCTAATCACTGGACACAAGATGAGGAAGTAGGGGGGGGGCGGATCATTGGTGAAGCTTGCCATTTCATAGACTTGATGCGCTTTCTTGCCGGTAGTCAGATTGTGTCGGTTCAGGCACGCCGCATGGGTAAGACCCCGGGCATGGATATCACGGAGGACAAGGCATCTATTACGCTAGGGTTTGAGGATGGATCGTTTGGAACTATTCTCTATTTGGCTAATGGTGCTTCGAGCTTCCCGAAAGAGCGCGTGGAGGTATTTGCGGCTGGTCGTGTTTTACAGCTCGATAATTTTCGTAAGCTTCGTGGCTATGGATGGCCAGGCTTCAGTAAGCTCAATCTCTGGAAGCAAGACAAGGGCCAGAAGGCGTGTGCCGCGGGGTTCCTACGAGCCATCCAGGAGGGGATACCTGCGATACCTGCACAGGAGATCTTTGAGGTCGCGCGGGTCACAATCGAGGTGGCTGAGCAGTTGCGGAAGCAATGACGGCCCTCATGTCAAAAATTGGCGTGGCACTAGCGCTGGGTTTTCCCAACATTGCTCGTGCAGCATCGTACCGGCTCGGGGTAAAGTTGGGAGTGAACCCTGTGCGGAGGCTGTCAGCTGCTGTGCCAACCGGTCCATTCTTTCTTCCCACGGCGCACGTGCCTGTGGAAGTCCCGGCTGTGTCAGGCTGGCAGACATCTGCGCAACTATTCAGCCATTGGCCGCATGCGGTGGGGGACCAGCCACCTGACTGGCTCGCCAACGCGTTCAATGGTAGGCGGGTGACTGCGCCGGAGCGTCCCTGGTGGCAAATCCCGGATTTCGATCCTGCTGTGGGCGACATTAAGCTCATTTGGGAGTGGTCACGCATGGACTGGGTATTGGCGTTCGCCCAGCGTGCGCGGAACGGCGACACGAATGAACTTGCAAGGCTGAATGAATGGTTGGCGGATTGGTGCTTGCAAAATCCGCCTTATCTCGGTCCCAATTGGAAGTGCGGTCAAGAGGCTTCCATACGAGTGATGCACCTAGCGATGGCAGCGCTCTTGCTGGGGCAAGTGCGGGAAACCACGAAGGGGCTGCAAGACCTAGTGTGCTTGCATTTGCGGAGGATCGCGCCAACAGTGCAATATGCTATGGCTCAGGATAATAACCATGGCACTTCGGAGGCCGCAGCTCTTTTTATTGGTGGCAGTTGGCTCGCAGCACTTGGCGTGGCAGAGGGCCGTAGTTGGGAAAAGGCTGGGCGGCGGTGGCTGGAAGATCGTGCCGCCCGCCTGATTGGGGCGCAAGGCAGTTTCAGCCAGTACTCGCTAAACTACCATCGCGTGATGCTGGACACGTTCAGCATGGTTGAGGTGTGGAGGCGACGCAATGGATTGGCTGCGCTTTCCGCGCGTTGGCAATCACGGGCACGAGAGGCTACCCACTGGCTGTACGGGATGGTTTGTCCAACCAATGGCGACGGCCCGAATCTAGGTGCGAACGATGGCGCGCGATTACTGCAATTATCCGACACGGCCTTTCGAGACTACCGCCCGACCGTGCAACTAGCAATGGCTCTTTTTGCTGGCCAGCGCGCTTATGGACAGGACGGCCCATGGAATAACGTTCTGCATTGGCTGGAAGTTCCGATGCCGGATGTGCTGGCCCAGGAGCCGAAAACCCGTATCGCAGATGATGGCGGCTTTGCAGTGCTTCGCTGCGGATCTGCTATGGCAATGCTGCGCTATCCGCGTTTTCGATTCCGACCTAGCCAAGCCGATGCCCTCCATTTAGATCTGTGGGTTGATGGAGAGAACTTGTTACGCGACGCCGGCACCTTTAGCTATAACACGGATCCATTGTGGTTGAATTATTTCGGCGGTACTTCCAGTCACAACACTGCCCAGTTTGATGCTCGTGATCAGATGCCGCGCTTGAGTCGGTTCCTTTTTGGCGATTGGCTGAAGACGTCGAAAGTGGAGCTATTGGAGGAGGGGCCACACGCCTGCACATTTTCTGCAGCGTACCGCGACCGGCAGAGGGCTAGTCATAGTCGTTGCATCACTCTTGGCGCTTCACATCTACACGTTGTGGACGATGTTAGAGGCTTTGCGCACAAGGCCGTGCTGCGCTGGCGTGTCGCGCCAGGTGATTGGCTGATGGATGGAAATCGCTTAACGAAGGGTGTGTATTCAATGACGGTGCGAGCAAGTATGCCCATCGTTCGAATGGAATTGGTGGAGGGCTGGGAGTCGCGCCACTATTTGGAGAAAACGCCCGTGCCTGTGCTGGAGATTGAAGTTCATCAACCGGGCACCTTGACAACGGAGTGCCGGTGGGTCGTATGAGAGTCCTCTATTTTCATCAGCATTTTTCTACCCCTCAAGGTTCGGTTGGCATCCGCTCTTATGAGATGGCGCGCCAACTGTTGGGTCGGGGCCATCAGGTCACCATGGTTTGTGGTAGCTATGGAGGGGGGCAAACCGGTCTTACCATGCCGTTCACTAAAGGTCGTCGCCGAGGGGTGGTAGACGGTATTGATATCGTAGAATTCGATTTAGCTTATTCTAATAGCGATGGATTTGTTAAACGCGGATTGACGTTTATAAAGTTTGCGGTGCGAAGTGTTGGCTTGGCTTTTACGGAAAAATACGACGTGTTGTTTGCCACAACCACGCCGCTTACTGCAGGTATTCCAGGTATTTTTGCACGTTGGCTAAGAGGGAAGCCATTTGTGTTTGAGGTACGTGATCTCTGGCCAGAGCTGCCCAGGGCCATGGGGGTTATTCGCAATCCATTGGTGCTGCAAGCTATGTCGATGCTCGAATGGGCAAGCTATCGTTCGGCCCACCGGCTTGTCGGTCTCTCGCCCGGCATTGCGAAGGGAATTTCGCATCGAGGCGTTCCCGACGAGCGCATCGCGTTGGTGCCAAATGGGTGCGACCTCGGTATTTTTGCCGGTGCGGTGGAGCCTTGGCGGCCAGACGAAGTGAAATCCAGCGACTTGCTCGCTGTGTTTGCCGGAACCCATGGTGTGGCAAACGGGCTTGATTCGGTGCTTAATACTGCGGCCGAACTTAAAAGGCGCGGCCGGTCCGATATTAAGATCCTGCTGATTGGTCAGGGAAAGCTGAAAGCTGGCTTGCAGGGGCGAGCGGCGCGCGAGGGCCTAGATAACGTGGTGTTCCACAATCCAGTTAACAAAATTCGCTTGGCTGGTCTGATGGCCGCTACGGATGTCGGATTGCAAATATTGTCCAACGTCCCGGCGTTCTACTACGGGACGTCGCCGAACAAGTTCTTTGATTACATTTCTGCAGGCCTGCCAGTACTAAACAACTATCCGGGCTGGCTGGCGGAGTTAATTGAACAGCACCGCTGCGGTTTTGCTGTTCCGCCTGATGACCCAGCTGCGTTTGCTGACGCGCTAGAGACTGCTGCCAGCGACCGTGCTGCGCTGAAGGCTATGGGGCAGCGTGGGCGTGCGCTCGCGGTGACTGAGTTTAGCAGGGCCATTCTGGCGGATAGATGGGTCGATTGGGTTGAGGGCGCCTCACCTTTAGCGAGCAATGCTCAGGCGGCAGCCAATAAATGAAGCTTGTGATGGGATCTGATTGATGAAGCGCATTTCCGACATTATTCTAGCGGCTACAGCCCTGCTTCTTCTCGGGCTGCCGCTTGTTCTCTTGACTTGGCAAGTACGTCGAAGACTGGGCAGCCCAGTCTTCTTCCGGCAAACTCGTCCGGGGCTGAGCGGAGAATCATTCCAAATGATCAAGTTTCGCACTATGACCAATGCACGGGATCCAGACGGCGAACTCTTGGCTGACGCCGATCGCCTTACCCCCTTCGGCCGCTTCCTCCGCTCCACCAGTCTGGATGAGCTCCCCGAACTTTGGAATGTGCTTAGAGGTGACATGAGCCTGGTCGGCCCACGCCCCCTGCTGATGGAGTACTTACCCCTGTATTCGCCGGAGCAAGCCCGGCGACACGAAGTTCGCCCCGGCATCACCGGCTGGGCGCAAGTGAACGGTCGCAATGAACTGAGCTGGGACGAGAAATTCAAGTTGGATGTGTGGTATGTAGACAACCGATCGCTATGGTTGGACATCAAGATTCTCTGGCTCACGGTGCGCAAAGTGTTGGTCCGTGAAGGCATCAGCGCTGCCGGAGAGGCGACCATGACCAAGTTCACAGGAAGCAAGCAATGAGGGCATTGGCGCTATTGGGTGCCAGCGGTCACGGCAAAGTGGTTGCCGACACAGCACTCGCTGCCGGTTGGCAGTCCGTTGTCTTCTTTGACGATGCCTGGCCCAGCGTTTCGTTGAATGGGCGTTGGCCGGTAGTGGGGAATACAGCGGCCTTGCTGGATCGTGTGCTCGACTTCGATGGTGTACTCGTTGCCATAGGTGACTGCGCGATACGCTGGCACAAGCAGCGGGAATTGCAGGCGGCCGGCGCTCAACTCGCAACAGTGGTTCATCCCCGCGCCTACGTGAGCCAATTCGTCCAGGTGGGCGCCGGCACGGTGGTAATGGCCAATGCGGTGGTGAATGTGGATGCGGTAGTGGGTGAGGCGTGCATCATTAACACTGGTGCGACAGTAGATCACGATTGCGTATTGGCTCATGCTGTGCACGTCGGCCCGGGCACAAACTTGTCAGGGAACGTGTCAGTAGGCGCCTGTAGCTGGATTGGGGTGGGATCCTGCGTTCGGCAAGGTACTCCGATCGGTTCAGGCGTGATGGTTGGAGCGGGCGCGGTGGTGATCGGCGCGGTGTCGGACGGACTTACTGTGGTCGGTTGCCCTGCGGCACCGCTGAACCGAACCTAATTACAGTCTGCGTCACGCAGATTCGAGATTCCTTGCATTTATAACCTCTATCGTTCCATGCTCAATACCTCTCTGTCCCCTTGGCCAAACTTCACCGCTGAAGAAGCCGGCGCAGTACAACAAGTCTTGTTGTCCAACAAAGTCAACTACTGGACCGGCACCGAATGCCGTGAATTCGAACGCGAGTTCGCTGCCTGGGTGGGCGTGGAACACGCAGTCGCACTGGCCAACGGCACCCTGGCGCTGGACTTGGCCCTGAAGGCGCTGGATATCGGCCCTGGTCACGAAGTGGTGGTCACCTCCCGTACCTTCCTGGCATCCGTGTCCAGTATCGTTCTGGCCGGTGCCACCCCCGTCTTCGCCGACGTGGACCGCGACGACCAGAACATTACCGCCGAGACAGTGCGGGCGGTCCTGAGCCCGCGCACCAAAGCGATCATCTGCGTGCACCTTGCGGGTTGGCCCTGCGATATGGATCCCATCATGGCGCTGGCCAGGGAGCATGGCCTTGCGGTGATCGAAGATTGTGCCCAGGCGCATGGTGCGTTCTACAAAGGGCGGGCTGTCGGTTCAATCGGCCATGTCAGCGCCTGGTCCTTCTGCCAGGACAAGATCATGACGACTGGTGGCGAAGGCGGCATGGTGACGACGAACGACCGTGATCTGTGGGCGCGCATGTGGGCTTACAAGGATCATGGCAAGAGCTACGAGGCGGTCTACGAGCGGGAGCATCCGCCGGGCTTCCGCTGGTTGCATGAGTCCTTTGGCACCAACTGGCGCATGCTGGAGATCCAGGCGGCTATTGGCCGTATTCAACTGAAGCGCATGGCGGACTGGACCGCACGGCGTACGGCGAACGCCATGACGCTGGCCGAGGCACTGAAGCCGTGCAAAGCGCTGAGGGTTCCGTTGCCGCCGGCAGGCGTGGAACATGGCTGGTACAAGTTCTATGCGTTCGTGCAACCGGAGTCATTGGCCGAGGGCTGGGATCGGGACCGGATCATGGCGGAGATCAACGCAGCGGGGGTGCCTTGCTATTCGGGTTCCTGCTCCGAGGTGTATCTGGAGAAGGCGTTCGATGGTACGGGATGGCGTCCGGCGGAGCGTTTGCCGGTGGCGAAGGAACTGGGCGAGACCAGCTTGCTGTTCCTGGTGCATCCGACCTTGACCGAGGCAGAGATTGCGCGGACGGCGCAGGTGGCGCGCGCGGTGGTGGAGCGGGCTACGCGTGGTTGACAGGTTCGGGTGTGTGAAGGCGGAAAGGGCGTGTGTGGCTTGTCCGGACGCGCGGGCGCCTGGTGATGCGGGTGCCCGGTCATGACGCTGTGGGCACATGTCATTCCGTTCGGCGATAGCACTTGGACTTTGCCGCTTGCCGTGTCTATCGCCGTTGCCTTGCTGCTTGGCGGGGATCGGGCACGCGCCATCCGCTGGCTGGCGTGTTTTGGCGCCGGCATCGCGTTGATTGTTGCCGGCAAGCTGGCGTTCGATCTGGGCGGCTGGTGTTTTCCATCGATCGGCTTCTACAGCATCAGCGGCCATGCGATGCAGACCACGGCAATCTATCCGCTGCTGTTCATGATGCTCTTTTCCACCGTCGGGCCTCAAGCCGCGCGATGGGGATTCCTGCTGGGGTTGGCGGCGTCGATGTTCATGGCGGTAACGCTGCTGGCCGGCAACTATCACACGCTGTCCGAAACACTGGCTGGCCTGGCAGTCGGCGCGATGGTCGTTTGCACGTATCTGCGCTGGCAGCCGAGCTTGCGCCCGGCGCATTTGTACTTGCTCGTCGCGTTGCCGGTTGCCGTGGTGCTGCTGGTCGATATGCATGGCACGGTCAACCCGACCAAGGCGGCGCTCTGGCAGCGCGCGGCGGTCTGGCTCGGTGCTACCGAGCTATATACGCGGCAGATCTATACGGATCCGGTCAACGGCACGCGGCGGGTATTTGTGCGGCTGCGCAGGCTTTCATAAACCTCGGGCGCGTCCTGCTGCCCCGCGCGGGCGGCTTCCCTTTGCATCGACGTGCCTGCAATCAATGTTGCTCCCCAATTGTTGCCGGAGCATGTCGAAGTCGCGGGCAGTCGGTTTGGGGGATGCTACGTCGTATCTTGTGAGCGATTGGGGCGGCGTTCTGGCGCGAGCCAGGCAAGTCCCAATTTTTGACATAAGGGAATGGCCATTGGGGCTATACTCCCCCGGTCGTCGAAACAGCGATGACCGGGATTGGCGTCCCGAAGTACAGGCGGACCAGCCGCGAAGTTGCGGCTTATCTTCCGCCTCCCCGATTGGCATATCGGGGAGCGGTTCAATAACCGTTGTACACAGGAGGTATCTCTCATGGCGAATCTCGCCTGTCATGCACGTTCGTGCATGTTTCGCATTCCTCTTCGAGTAAGTCCTCTGGTTGCCGTTACCTGTTTGCCTCACAGCGCGCCCGCGTCTGGCCGTGGCGATCTGCCACGTGTTGCGGATTCGTGGTTAGCAAACCAGGTTCGTCAGCAAGCACAAGGCCGCGGCCATGCATGAAGTCACACGATATGGTGTCACCGCATGCCGGTCGGGGCGTAACACGTCTCTTACAACCTGCGCCAAACTCGAATCCCCCACCGAACTCGCCGCCGCTAAAGCCGCGCACCTCCACGCCTTGTTGCTCATGACACATGGCAACTGCCTTGAGCAATTCGTCAGCATGGATGCGAACATTCAGGAGAGCCTGCTTTCCCTGGCGGCGGATCTTGCATTGCAGATTTCGGCACTGAGTGAACTGGCGCTTGTGGACGTGCAGGATCAATCCGCTTCTATTTGACAGCCACAACCCATTTGGGTGAATAACGTATGCGGATCGGCCTCGCGGGGTTCTCGGACCTTCCTCGAGGCCGTACGCTGCATTTTGTTGCGAATCCACAGCGCATCGCCAGATCCGGGGGGTGCATCTTGACCTGGCTTGCTCCACCTTGGTGCGAAGGAACTCGGGCCGCGCCATGTCGCTGTTCGTGCGGGCGCCTGCGCCGGTTTTTGTCTTTACTGTATCCGGGCTGATACCCAGGATTACAGGGTCAGGCCGCCAAAAAGTGAGACGCACGGTCAAGTCCCTCCGGTGGGGGGGATTATCCTGCCTGCGGATTTTGCTTCGAGCGCCTGGTGCCGCAGCCGCCGAAGGCCGTGACTGGTTCTGCCTCTGGTTGAGTTGTGTCGGGCTTCCGTGCGGGGAACGGGCGAAGGAGTAAAGCCGTTTAGAAATTGCCACAACCGCCAGCCCCTGCCGGACCTATGGAAATTCATCAAAGTGCATTTACCCGCGAGCAGTTCGATGCCTATTTCGCGTCGTATGCGGGCATGGAAGGGGGGAACCCCGCGGCCGCCGTATGGTTTTGCGAGTTCTCGCCCGGCGGCGTCGGAACGCCGCTGAGCGATTCGCTGCGGCCTTTGGCGCAGCCTCATGCATGGGACGAGGCATTTCGCCGCCGGCACCGGGAGGATATGGCACGCTGGCAGACGCATCAGCGCATTGCCCGCATCATGGCGGCAGCACGCGAGAAGATTCGCTACGGGCGCTCCGAAGGGGGCGACTGGCGGCAGTACCTAGAGGAAATGCTCTACCGGCCATGCGGCTGGGAGTTCAAGCTGAACCTCTTTCCCCTTGCCATCCGGCCGGAAGGCAGGCTCCCCTGGTCCAAGCTTTATCAGGGCCAGCCGGAGCTGAATCCCAAGCAGCGTTATTTCGATCTGTGCCGGGACGGAGGGCGGTTCCGGTTCATCGGGGGCTTGTGCCGCCGGATGCGTCCCAAGGTGGTGGTGTGCCTGGGCGAGCGCCATGCCGACGATTATCTGAAGGCCTTCGGCATGCAGGGGATTCCGGCAGTCGAGCACGTGCTCAAGCCGGCCGACCAGGCCAGGACCCTGCAGGTCTATATGCGGCAGGGCACCACGCTGATCGTCTGCCCGGCCGTTGCCGGTAGCGCCGGGCTAAGCTCCGACGTTTTGCTCAACGCCCTGGGGTGCTTCATCAGCCACTGGCTGACGCATGAGGATTTTGCGGAGCGTGCCGATACGGATGGGCTGGACGCGCGCGGCGACATGACGCCAGCGCCAGCGCCCGCGTCATGGTCCGCGGTACGCCCCGTCGTTGGCACTCCGCTCATGGCTTGTCAGATGTCGGCGTAGCCAGCGCTCGTAGTCCTGGCCCTGTACCTTGAGGGCGGCGCGCATCAGTTCTTCTCGCCGCGGGCTGGCGGCCTCGATACGCAGGTCGCTCGGCGACATGCCGTAGGCGCGCCGAAACGCGCGCGTGAAATCCGATGCGCTGGAGAAGCCCAGCCCGTAAGCAATCTCGATCACCGGCAGATTGGGAAACCGCACCAGTTCCGACGCCGCCGCGCGCAGCTTGCGCTTGCGGATGTACGCGTGTACGCCGCCTTCGTGCTCGAACAGCCGATACAGCGAGGGCCGGGAAATGTTCATCGCCGCCAGCAAGCCGGTGGGCGATATATCCGGCTGGTGGGCGCTGTGGTCAATCAGGCGGCGCGCTCGCGCGAGCATGGCGTTGCGGGTGGCGGAACGCGCGTCGCCTTCCAGCCGCGCGGATTTGCGGAAGGCGGCCACGAGCAGATGGATGGCTTCGCGCAAGGCCGGTGCGGCCTGCTCCGGTGTCATGTGCGGGAGTTCGCGGGCCAGCACGGTCACGTGCTCGACCGCGAGCATCGTCATTGGCGTGTTGGTCTCCACAATACGGCCGTGCGCCGACTCGGCATCGGGAAAGACGGCGTCCATCAGCGGGCGCGGCACAAAGAACGAGAGGGCGTGCGAGGGGTCGCGCACCATGCGCGCGGGCTGGCCCAGATCCGTCAGCAGGATGCCGCCGTGGCGCGGCACGGGATTGCGCCGCCGGCCTTCGACCAGGCCCGCATTGCCGCCGATAAACACCTGGAATACATAGTGCCGCATGGCGTCGGTGGAGATCCGCGCCACGGTCCGGTTCAGGTTGACGCTGTCGCAGCGGCAGTCGGTGAAGACCATGTCCTCGACCAGGTACCTGTCGATCGCCGCCGCGAAGGGGCGGGCGACTTGTTCTTTCGTCAGGTCCAGGTCGATGACATGGCCCACGCGATCGCGCCAGGCCAGGATCTGGCCGGCGGATGACCGGGGCCCGGTTGTGGTGCCGGTTTCAAAGCAGGTATGTGATATACCGGGGGCGGGCTCTGGCGGCGGTTGCGGCTGGGCAAGTCTGTACGCAGTCATGGCATTGGAGTTGCAGCCTGGTCATCAGGCTGCGGGGCGATCCAATGTACAGGAAACCGCCGGACTCCGTACAAACTCGCTTGCGCGAGGTCAGCCCGCCTTGGCTTGCTTGGTGTTCAGTTCCGCGAAATCCGCCAGCACCTCCTCCGGCCCGCGTGCACGGGCGCCGAAGGGGAAGGGCAGCAGCACGCGCGGACGCGGCGCCTTGCTTCTCTTGCCATCCAGGGAGCTGTAGGGCGCGTACTCCGGCACGATCGCTTGTACCAGGCTCTGGATCTTGAGCGGATCGCGCGTGTCGCAGGCGGCGAACAGGGCGGCCAGCAGATCGTGCAGCGTCGCCTCTTCGGTGGAGTGCTCTTTTGCACACATGATGCGTTCGTGCGAACTGGGGATGACGCCCTCGCCAATCAGCAGTTCTTCATAGAGTTTCTCGCCGGGGCGCAGGCCCACCACCTTGATCTCGATATCGCCGCCGGGGTTGTCCCTGCTCTTTTCCTGCAGTCCGGACATATCGATCATGGTGCGTGCCAGGTCCACGATGCGTACGGGGTCTCCCATGTCCAGCACGAACACCTCGCCGCCCTTGGCCATTGCGCCTGCCTGGATCACCAGTTGCGCCGCCTCGGGGATCAGCATGAAGTAGCGGACCACGTCGGCGTGGGTGATCGTGATCGGCCCGCCGGATTCGATTTGCCGGCGGAACAGTGGCACGACGGAGCCGGATGAACCCAGCACGTTGCCAAAGCGCACCATCGAGAAGGTGGTGCGGGTGCGCGGACGCGCGGCGGCGGCCTGGAAGACCAGTTCAGCCATGCGCTTGCTCGCGCCCATGACGTTGGTCGGGCGTACCGCCTTGTCGGTCGAGACCAGGACGCAAGTCTCCACGCCGTACATGTGGGCGATATCGGCGACGGTCAGCGAACCCAGCACATTGTTGCGGATGCCTTCCGGCATGTTCGACTCGACCAGCGGCACGTGCTTGTACGCGGCGGCGTGGTAGATGGTATCGACACGGGTCTGGCGTACCGCGGCAGTGACGGCCTCCGGATCACACACCGAGCCGATGCGCGCCGATATGTCCAGCCCCGGAAAGAGCTGCCGCAATTCCTGTTCGATCGTGTACAGCGCGTACTCGGAGTGTTCGAACAGGACCAGCTTGCGCGGTTCCTGCGTGGCGATCTGCCTGCACAGTTCGCTGCCGATCGAGCCGCCGGCTCCGGTCACCATCACCACCTTGTTGCGCGTGCACTTGGCAAACAGGCTTTTGTTGGGAGGCACCGGCTCGCGGCCAAGCAGATCCTCGATACGGATTTCGCGGATGGATTGCGTGGTGATCTTGCCATCCACCAGTTCCAGCAGCGTGGGCAGGGTGCGCACTTCCACTGCCTGGGTGCGCAGGCTTTCCACCACTTCACGGCGGCGCTCGGGCGAAGCCGACGGAATGGCCAGCACGACTTCGTCGATATTCAGCCGGCCCAGCTGTTCGGTCAGCCGCTTGGCGTCATAGACGGGCAGGCCGGCCACGATCTTGTTGTTCAGCGTGATGTCGTGATCGAAGAAGCAAAGCACCTGGTGATCGGGGCTGGCACGCATCGCAAGGGCGAGCTGGAAGCCAGCCTCGCCGGCGCCGAAGATCGCAAGGCGCGCCACCTTGCTGCGGTTCTTGCGGTAATGCGAGGTGCGCAGCAGCGCGCGTGCCAGGAAGCGTGAGATGACGACATAGGCAAACGCGATAAACCAGTAGATCAGCAAACCGGTGCGTGGCAGGTAGTCGTCCTGAAGCAGCAGGGACACAAGATAAGTCAGTCCGATCAGCGCGGCCAGGCTGATGCCGGACATCCACAAGACCTTGAGATCGATGAATCGCAGCACGGTGCGGTAGAGCCCGCTCAGGTAGAACACCGGGATGGTGAACAGCGCGATCGCCAGCGGTGGCAACGCGCCGTATTGATTCAGCAGGTCGGCGTCTCCCTTGCGCAGGAGCAGCGCAAGCGAGAAGCACAGCGGCAGCATCATGATATCTGCCGCCACCATGAGAACGACTTTGCCACGGCGCGGTAGAGCGAGTAGCCATTGAGTAAGCGCGGATGTCATTTGCGTATCCACTTTGCGAATCCGGCACCGGTGATCCAGGTGCGGTAAATGATGACTGCCTGGCCTGCAGCAGGACGATAAAAAAAGGGAATGCCATGTGAGACGAGCCGATGCTGGCTGGCTTCCCGGCAGGCTTCCTTCATCTTGCGAGTGGTGCGAATAGTGCGGTGCAGCGGTAGCTACCGGTACCCTGCGGGAGAAGGGAAACCGAGGGATGGGGGTGGCCTGCGTTGCGACGGCCGCGCGCAAGCGAACTACGGATTGCCGGCGTGCACTGATCCATTTGGAAAAGACATCGCAATTCCGATTGCCGGCTTTAAACGAGTTTTAGCTAATCTGGTGCGCGATTTGTATTCCAAAAAGGCGCGGGGGCGTGCGGTCTCGCATGAATTTGCTTGCAGACCGCATTTGTCATCGGCGATTCACATTCCATGCCGCGGGTACGGAAAGCCGTCATGAAGACGGCAGGGCATCGGATAGCCCATCGTCTCGCGCGATGGGTACCCTTCGTAAGAAGGGAAAGAAGACTACCGAGAATCCCTCCAAAGGGGGGAGCGGACAGGTCAAATCTCGCGCAAAATCTCGCTCCGCCTAGTAAGTGTTTCGCGCAAACGAGATCAGGCTCCTTGGAACGGCATCGGGAACATCGCGGGTTTCACAATATGTGTTCCCGAAAGCCATATCCAAAAGCAATGCACTGATCCGGACTGGTTGTGGGCAGGTCAAATCCGTCGAAGCCTGGCGTTGGCATTGTGCCGGCCGGCATCCGAGACGAAGGGGGAAGGTGCGCGAAAGCGCCAGCGGTCATTGCGTTCCCCCTTCAGTGGAGTGGGTTGTCTCCATCGTTCTATTAGAGAGTTGCCGATGCATCCGAGGCGTCTCACGCCCGTCACGTCGTACAGGTAAGTTTGCCTCGGTGCGTGGGCATCTTTAATTCCACCAAGTGGTAGGGGCATGGAAATAGAACAAAAGGCAGTATTCACGCGTGAGCAGCTGGACACGTATTTCGCGTCTTACGTTGGAATGGAAGGGGGAAATCCGGCGGGGGCGGTCTGGTTTTGCGACAGTACGCCGCATCCCTGGACCGAATCGCTGGTGGCGCCGCTGGAGCCGCGCACGCAACCGGGCGCCTGGGATCACGCATATCGCGACCGGCACCGGGACAGCATGGAGCGCTGGCAGTCGCATCAGAAGATCGCAAGGATCATGGCGGCGGCGCGGGCGCAGACATTCTCCTGTTCGCAGGATGAGTGCGAATGGAAGCATTACTTCGATCAACATCTCTATGCACCGAACGGCGCGGAATTCAAGCTCAGCCTTTTCCCGCTGCCGGCGCACCTGATTGGCCAGACGCCGTGGTCAAGGGCATTTCGCGGGCAACCGGCGCTGGTGCCCAAGCAGCGTTATGTCGATCTTTGCCGCAACGGCAATCGTTTCCGCTTTATCGAAGGCATTCGCCAGCAATGGAAGCCCAAGGTGGTGGTGTGCCTGGGCGAGCGGCACTTCGGCGATTTCGTGCACGCGTTCGGCCTGGAGAGGGCGCGGACTGGTAGTTATGTCCTGCAACCCGCCGACCTGGCGAAGACGCTGCGTGTGCTGGATCACGACGGTACCACCTGGATCGTGTGTCCCGCACTGGCGGGCGCGACCGGACTGACTTCCGATGTCCTGCTGGAGGCAATGGGCCGGTATATCGCACGCTGGCTTGTACAGGAGGACTTCCCCATTCTCCATTAGCGGCATCGGCCTCATCGGGCATTACGGACATTCCGGGCATTCCGGCGCGTTCGTCGTACTCGTCGAAACAACACCGGGACATGCGCGGCAGCGTTGTCAACGGCCGTGCGGGGTTGCCGGCCTTGCGTTCCCACACGCAAGTCCGCGCTTTCCCCCGCCAAGTAGGGGTGACACGGTAGTGGCGATTGTTTATCTAGTTGGGCTGGCAAAGGTAATGGCGTAATGGCGAAGTAGTCATGCCGATTGCAGTTGCAAGAGCCAGCAAGGGTATCCATGAGAGGCGACGAGCCGGGGCGGCGAAGGGCACCACAGGCGGTGCGCTGCCCTGGCGCGGTTCGGGATCCATAGACGACGTATTGAAGTAATGACGTAGTGATTTCAGGAGCGAGAAGAGTGCAAACCAATATCAGGAATATCTTTACCCTCGGCCTTACGGCTTCCGCGGTAGCGACGCTGGTGGCCTGCGGCGGGGGCTCGGATTCACCGGCGCCCACGCCTACGCCCACGCCGGCCGCTGTGCAAGGCAAGGCGGTCGACTTCTACCTGGCGCAGGCCACGGTGACTTTTCTTGATTGCAGCAACAAGACGGCGACAACCAAGGCGAACGGGGATTTCACGTTCCCGGATGGTTGCACAACCAGCGCTCTCAAGGTTACGGGCGGTACCGACATCGGCACCAATCAGCCTTTCACCGGCGTGCTGCAGGCGCCGGCCGTGGCCTACAAGGCGGGTGTGACGCCCGTGGTCACGCCGCTGACGACCCTGGTCGCGCAACTGGGCTCCGCCCAGGCAGCGGCACTCGCAACCAAGCTTGGCCTGCAAGGCAAGGACCTGGCCACGCTGGACCCGATGCAGGACGCTGCCGTTCTCAAGGCGGCCGTGGTGGTACAGCAACTGGTGGATCAGGTCAGCAAGGCGCTCGCCGGCTTGTCCAAGAGCACGGGCGGCACGTTGACGGCGGAAGCTGCCGCGGCGGCAGCCGCCAGCGCCGTGGCCAGCGCAGTGAATGCCGGCTCCGGTACCGCCGACCTGACCAGCGGCACACTGGTCTCCACGGTCATCACGTCGGCCGTGCAGAATGCCAAGGCAGGCTTCCCGGCCAACGTGCAGGCCAGTATCGCCACGGTGGCGGCAAACGTGGCCGCGCTGGCCGGCCCGGTCGTGGCCAGCCAGGTCGCCAACGTGAACGCGGCCCTGGGCACCATCGTGCTGGGCGCTGATCCGGCCGCCACGCTGGCTGCCTTGCAGCAAAGCGGTTCGGTCAATGCGGTGGTGGACAGCGCCAAGTCGACGACGAGCAATGCGCTGGTCGCGGCGGTGACGTCTACCGCGCTGGCTAACGCGGCGCTGACTGGCAACCTGGCCAGCCTCGGCGCCGCCGTGGCAACCGGCAACACGGGTGAGATCCAGACCGCAGCCGGCAAGCTCGTTGGCAGTGTCGATTCGGGCGCCATCAATACTGTGGCAGATAGCGTCAAGCCGACCAACTTTATCCAGTTGGCTAGCCTGACCATCAACAGCCAGCTGTTCCCGATCGGCGATACGGTGACGGTGACGGGCGGCACGCTGAATGCAATCAAGGTGGCGGTCTCGCAGAGCGGCAACGCGTTCGCCGGTGGCGCTGCGGAAGTGCGTGCGGGCTTGAGCTACACGTACAACGGCAACCAGGTCGACGTGATCATCGAGAAGGTGGCGCTGACCTTCAACGGTTCGACGCTGACGGCGGCCCAGGTGCCTGCCGGCACCAACTACTCGTTCCGCATTGCCGGCACGGTTGCGGCCAGCGCGAACCTGAGCAACGGTGCTGCCGATAATCTGTTCGACAACGCCAACGGCGGCTCGTTGAACCTGCCGTTCAACGTCTTCCTTGCCAAGCTGAGGACCGCGGGGGCACTGAGCGCAACGCAGGTCGACGCGCTCACGCCGAAGTCGACCGCTACCTTCCCCGTGACATTCGCGGTGTCGGGCCAGGGCGGCAAGGCAGTCAGCGTCGGCGCGCTGGTCAACGGCAGCGCGCAGAAGACGTCGGCGCAGACGGTGGAAACTGCCTCGGCAAAGGTCAGCGGCAACGGCATCAAGACCACGGTGACGCTGAATCCCTGATCGGTTGGCAGTCAGGCCCTCCCTGTAGTACGGGGAGGGCTGCCCGGTCATTCGTCACGCGCGCCCGCAGGCGCGATGGCGGGTGACCGGCTTCTTTTTTGTGTGCAGTTTGCCGGACCACGACCCGGCCAACGCCGTGATGAGGTCCGCCCCCTGGCCTCGGAGTCTCCCTATGCTGTTGTATCGCACGCGCCGGCTCCGCAATGCCGGCGCATTGATGCTGGGCTTGTCATGCGCAGGCGTTGCCAATGCGGCGCCCGACGATGTGTTCTTGCAGGCGGAACCCACCACGGGCGAGTTCACTGCATTTCGCGCGGAGGCCAGCTATGACATGGTCAACAACGCCATGGACATCTTCAACAGCCATGGCAACGCGCCGGACAATGCAGGCAATTACCGCGGCGGCAAGCTGATGCTGGGCTACAAGTTCTCGCCGAAATGGTCGGGCTCCGCCACGTACTGGCGCCGCGGCATCGACTACGGGCCGGACAACAACCAGATCGACAGCTGGATGCTGGCCTTGCACTACGACCCGCTGGCCGAGCCCGGCGCGCGCGACCGCCTGCTGGTGCGCTTCTCGCTATGGGGCGACCACTCAGGTAGCTTGAGCCGTTCTTCCGCGCTGAAGGTCAGGAATGCCACGTTCAACAGCGTCACGGTCAACAATGCCAATGACATCCAGGGCCAGGCGGATGTGATCTTCTCCGGTGACCTGACCGAGCGCAACAAACTGACGGGGTTTATCGGCCTGGGCGTCAGCCGTGTAACCATCGGCGGGCTCAATACGCGGTTGCAGCAGGGTGGGTGCAATTTCAACGTCGGCATCAACTCCGACAATGTCGCCACCGGCAGCCTGGCCGCGCCTTGCCGCGTTGGCAACGTCAACCTGCAGTCCGCGAGTTTCTCGACCGACGCCGGGCAGTACGGGCTCAATATCAATGACGATTTCAACTACACCGCCGGCTACCTGAACCTGGGCGGCTCGTGGCGCTGGAAGTACGAGAATTTCACTGCCAGGCTGGGCTACCAGTTCCAGTACCTGCTGCGCAGCAACGTCGATAGCCGTGCCAGCGCGTACGGCAATTCCCCGATCAAGTCGAATCACACGCTAGGGGTGGAGTTGTCGTATGCGGTGGTGAAGAATGTCGAAGTCTTCCTGCGGGGGCAGGGCTCGCTGCACAACTTCGTGGGCACCATTCCGTTTCTCTACAATGCCGCCACGGCGGGCAAGATGGACCGCTATTACGGCTACGGCTCGATTGGCATCCGCTTCTCGGGTTTTTAGGGCAAGGCTCGCGGAATTCGGAATCCGGAATCCGGGTTTCGGAATCCGGGTTTCGGGTTTCGGGGCGCGGCCGGGATTGAAGGTGCGGGATGACCGGCGTGCGCGCCATGCGCGGCCGATGAGGTGAATGGCAACGGGACTGGAGAAAGACGGCCTGACCCGGAAAAAGAAGGGTGTAGGTGCAGGGCGCCCCTACACCCCTTGAGTGGTTCAGCAAGGGGTCAGTCTTGCTGGAATGGATTGTCTTATGGGTTGTATTAGGTAAGTACCCTGCCTTGGTAGGTGGTCCTACTTCGGAGGGGAACCGGAGTCTGCCATAGACGGCTGGGCACTGAAAGAATAGGGCCGGCTGTGCATAAGGGACGGCCTTCAGGTTTGCTGTAGATTAAAATCGCCGTTGGCGGAGCCAATAGCGTTGCCGGGCGGTATGACGTTGTCGCGATGCGGCGTGTTCGCTTGCGTTTCCCAGGTGACGAGTGTGCAGTCGTGCCCGACTGTCAAAGGGCCTTCCAGGAGATTAGATTGCATTACGCGTTTATCAGGGGCAAGGTGTCTGCCCGCCAGGCGGCCTCGCATCCGGACGTGGGCAGCGCCGGGCCGGAGGGCGAGGGCCATGCCGCGGCCGCGCGCATGGCGCGGCTGCGGCGGTTGATGTCGCGGCCATCGGGCGCCATGGATCGCAGCCTGGATAGCGAGGAACTGCTTGTGCTCACCAGGGGCGACCTGATCGGCGCCATCGAACTGGGGCATATCTACCCGGTGTTCCAGCCGCAGATCAGTGCGCAGCATGGCGGCATCGTCGCGCTGGAAGTGCTGGCGCGCTGGTCCGACAAAGGCCGGCATCATGCGCCGGAGACGTTTATCGGCAGTATCACCAGCCATGGGGTGGAAACCCTGCTGCTGGATCATTTCCTGGGTGCTTGCGGGCGCGTGCAGACTCGTTTTCCCCGCTACGCGGGCCGGTTCGCCCTTAACGTCAACCCGAGGACAGCGGCCGCCACGGGGTTTGTCCAGGGCTTTGTGCACGCCTGCATCTCGCATGGACTGGATGTTTCGCGGGTGGTGCTCGAACTGACCGAGCAGACCCGGATCTCCCGCGAGGGCGAGGCTCGCTTGCTGGAGAACCTCAACGCGCTCTCGGCGCGCGGCATGGTGATCTCGCAGGACGATTTCGGTTCCGGCTACGCATCGCTGCAAGCCCTTGGCCTGCTGCCTTTCGCGCAGGTCAAGGTCGACAAGACCTTGTTGCACCGGGCGCGGCATGCCGAACGCGCCAGGCGGCTGTTCTCTTCGTCGATGGACCTGGCACGCTCGCTGGAACTGCAGACCGTGGCCGAAGGCGTGGAGAGTCCGGACGATGTGGTGCTGGCAAGGTCGCTCGGAGCGGACTTGCTGCAGGGATATGCCATTTCGCCGCCGGTGCCTTTCGAGAGGCTGGTGCTTTGAGCGTGCCGCCGGGCGACGGGGTGCCCCTGCGCCCCGTAGAGCCTTGTATGGCCTTGCATGGCCTCGCGTTGACTACCGTTATATACATCGCTATATTTCGGTAATTGGGCAATGGCCGGCCACCGCCCGGCTACCGCATGGCCACCGCATGGCCACCGCCAGAGCCGGCATGGCTGGCGTGTCCAACTCCACAAGGCATTGCCGTGAACCAGTCGTTGCTGATCCTTGATGCGTTTTCGCTGTCGCCTGGCGAGCCGGCATGCCGCGCGCTGGCCGGCGTGCTGGAAAGCGCCAACGCCGGCAGGCTGCCCCGGTTCGCGCAGTGGCTCGGCCTGGCTGAACCCGAGTTCTGGCAAATGCTCGATCATTGCTTCCCCGGCGCCAGGGCGGCAGGGTGGGCGCCCGAGTCGGCGCCTGTCGATGCCGCCGCGCTGCCTTGCGAGTTTGCCGACCTGGTGGAGATGCTGGTCTCCTCGGGCGATCCGGCACGCACGGAAACGCGCTGGGCCGCCCATGCGCTGGCCAGCGGCTGCTTTGGCGGGTCCCATCTCTGGCACGACATGGGCCTGGCCGGCAGGCAAGACGTTTCGCGCTTGCTGCAGGACTACTTTCCCTCGCTCCATGCAGCCAACACCACGGACATGAAGTGGAAGAAATTCTTCTACCACGAGCTATGTCTGCGGCTGGACCTGCATCCCTGTCCTGAACCGGCTTGCGCCGGCTGCGACAATTACGCCGCCTGCCACGGCACCGAGACGGTGATCGGCTGGCATTAGGCAGGCACACGCCCACGGCGGTGCTTTCGTGCGGGTACTGCATGCGGGTACTACATGCGGGTACTACATGCGGGTGCGGGTGGCCGCAAGCAAAATGCTGGTTTGCTCCCCTCTCCCATGAAATGGGAGAGCAACCGGGGGCAGGGGCGCTACGGCAGTGCTGCAACCAGCCCGGCGACGAATCGATCCACACGAAAGCCGGATGCACTCAAAAAACCGCAAAATCTGCAAGGCGCCCTCCGGTACATTGCGCGCCATGGAGACCACATGAAGCCCGAAACCCGAAACCAGTACGCCCAGCGCCTGGACCCCGTCCTGCGCTGGCTGGCAAGCCATCCCGACGCCGACCCGGACCTGTACTGGCTGGCGGACCTGGCCTGCCTGTCCCCGTATCACTTCCATCGCGTCTATCGCGCGATGATGGGAGAAACGGTGAAGGCCACGGTGCAACGCATCCGCATGCACCGTGCGGCCGTTGCGCTGGCGGGTACGGAAGCTTCATTGCGTGATGTGGCGCTGCGTGCCGGATATGAGTCGGACGCGGCGTTCATCCGGGCATTTGGCGCGAACTTCGGCATGCCGCCGGGACGGTATCGCGCAGCCCGCTCCCGTCCCTTCGACCCTCAGGAGCTATCCATGTATCCCATCACGATCGAAACCTTCCCTGGCACCATTCTGGCCGCGCTGCCCCATCACGGCAGCTATCAGGAAATCGGCCCGGTGTTCACCCGCGCCTTCATGCTGGCGGCCAGCCGCGGCGTTGCCGGCCAGGAAACCGCCGGTTTCGGTGTGTACTTCGACGATCCCGAGCAGGTGCCGGTTGACCAATTGCGCTCCCTGGCCGGCGTGTCGGTTGCACCGGATGCGGACCTGGGAGAGGAGCTGGTGCGCTTCGAAATCCCGGCGTGCCGTTGCGCGATACTGACTTACACGGGCCCCTACAACGAGATGAACAAGGCTTATAACTGGATGTTCTCGGAGTGGCTGCCGGGCAGCGGGGCGGTGCCGGCGGACTTTCCCATGTTCGAGCAATACGTGAACGATCCTCGCACCACGCCGCCCGCGCAATTGCAGACCCGGATCTGCATGCCGGTGAAGTAGGCCGGCGCCGGTTCCACAAGGACTCGACATGGCGGGATGCCCGCCGACGCCGAACCCACAGGCTAGCCCGCATCCGCGCCTGTGGGACACCTTCCCCCGCGCTACAGCATTGCCGAATGCAGGTGATGCGGATCGTCCAGCGTATCCGCCACGATCTGCAGCGACTCTTCCATCTCGTCGCGGTCGACCGGTCCGCCCAGGCAGAGGCGGATCGCATCCGGCGGGTTGCCATCGGTAGAGAAGGCCGCGCTCGATACCGCGCCAATGCCGCGCGAGCGCAGGTGCAGCGCCAGCTCGGACGGACGCCAGCCGCTGTCCTGCGGTACCGGCAGCCAGAGATGGAAACCTTCGGGGTCGGCATCATAGGGCCGCCCCGCGAAGACCTCGCGGGCCACCAGTTGCCGGGCCACGCTCTCGGCGCGAATGGCCTTGAGCATGTCTTCCGCCGTGCCATCCTTGATCCATGACGTGGCCAGCAAGGTGTTGAACGGGCTCGCCATGACGGTGGTGGCGCGCAGGGTGCCGGCCAGGCGCTGGGTCTGGCGCGCGGTGGGGCCGTTGATAAAGGCAATGCGCAATCCCGCGCCAAAGCACTTCGACAGGCCGGTTACGTAGTAGGTGAGTTCGGGCGCGAGCGTGGCCATGGCGTCGGGCGTGCGCTGCGGCAGCATGCCGTAGGCGTCGTCCTCGATGATCGGCACGCTGTAGCGCAGGGCGATATCCGCCAGGATCTCGCGCCGTCCTTGCGGCATGGTTCGGGTGCTGGGGTTCTGCAGCGTCGGGTTGCAGTACAGCGCGCTGGGCTTCTGCGTCTTGCACAGGGTTTCGAACGCCGGGCCAAGCGGCCCTTCCTCGTCGCTGGGCAGGGCCTGCAACTGCACGCCGAGTTGCGTGGCGATGGCCTTGATGCCGGGGTAGGCCAGCGTATCCAGGCAGATCGTCTGCCCGGGACGGGCCAGCAGCGATACCAGCGCCACCAGGGCGCTGTGGATGCCCGGGCAGATCAGCACGGTATCCGCGCGACAGGCCGGCACATAGCGCTTGAGCCATTCCGTGGCCACGGCGCGGTCGGCCGGCGTGCCGCCGAAATCCTGGTAGCGCAGCAGGCTGAATGGATCGGTGGCACCCATCAGGCGCCCGGCCGACTCGCGCAGCCGCGCCGTCAGCACCGGTGGCTCGGGCGGCATGTTCATGGTCATCTCGGCACCGGTGCCCGCGCGCAGCGGCAACGCCGGGGCGCGCCCCCGCACAAACGTGCCGCTGCCGGCCTTGGCATCGATCAGCCCGCGCTTGCGCGCTTCCGCGTAGGCGCGCGCCACGGTGGTGTAGTTGAGCCGCAGCGCCTCGGCCAGGTCGCGCAGCGCCGGCAGCCGGTCGCGGGCCTGCAGGCGGCCGCTCGCCAGGTCTTCCTCGATCAGGTCGGGGATCATCAGGTAGGCGGGTTTGGCGCTCTCGGCGAGGCGTTTCAGCCAGTGGCTGGCAAGACCGGACAAGGTGGGCTCCAGGCGATTCATGCGGACAAGGTACCGAGGCATCAGGCTATCACATTGATCGCTTGATATGCCTGAAATGATCGCATTTTTTAGTGCGCAATGATGGTGCGCGATTGCAGGATTGCACCGCTTCCGGGCGGCCGCGCGGCACTGGCGCGTTCCGCCTGAGTGCATGCCCCATATTGGCCTGTATCCGCCAATGCACAGCCGATCGCCCCCCGGTTCCGCGATCCGGAAAATCATCCATGCGATCAATGAGCGATTCCCTGCTTGATCGCTAATTGATCGCATGGATCGGCAGGGTAGATGGCATAGCCCGTGCTCATGGAGTGGTGTCGGCCCCCCCGGCCGATCGATCGAACGAATACGCGAACGAAATGCGCGAACGATCGACAGACCCACCCACACCCTATGGAGCACAGCATGCCCGCAGTCAACAAACCGGCCCACAAGAAAGGCGATTTCCTGGTCGACTACGAAGAGAAGGTCTTCGAGGACGTGAAGGCGGAGCCGGGCGAGAAGGCGCTGGTCACCTTCCACACCGTCGCCTTCGAGGGCTCGATCGGCTTCGTCAACCTGCTGCAGGCCACGCGCCTGCAACGCAAGGGCTTCGAGACTTCCATCCTGCTGTACGGCCCGGGCGTCACGCTTGGCCTGCAACGCGGCTTTCCCACGCTGGGCGACGAGGCCTTTGCCGGCCATCTCAACTTCAACAAGCAGATCACCAAGTTCATGGAAGAGGGCGGCAAGGTCTACGCCTGCCGCTTCGCGCTGCAAGCGCTCTATGGCCACGGCGAAGCCTCGCTGATCGAAGGCATCCGCCCGATCAGCCCGCTCGACGTGCTGGACCTGAAGCTCATCCACCGCAAAGAGAACGCGCTGATCCTGGATACCTGGACGGTTTGAGAGACAGATAGAGATAAAAAAGGCGGGCACCACCATGTCACAGAAACGCATTGTGCGCGCGGCCGCGGTCCAGATTTCCCCGGACCTCGAGCACGGCGAAGGCACCCTCGGCAAAGTCTGCGAGGCCATCGACCGCGCCGCGCGGGAAGGCGTGCAGCTGATCGTCTTTCCGGAAACCTT
>Ga0255338_1000841_pt1 | contig 74936 bp, 57 predicted proteins | sample MeOH1_35cm_T4_19_FD_203715 | JGI IMG/M metagenome (GOLD analysis project Ga0255338, IMG submission 203715) | Sandy soil microbial communities from University of British Columbia, Vancouver, Canada - MeOH1_35cm_T4_195 | ecosystem: Engineered > Artificial ecosystem > Sand microcosm > Unclassified ... | reverse complement strand
GTACCCACCTCGCGCGCCACGCGCGTCACTTCCGAGGCGAACGAGGACAGCTGGTCCACCATCGTGTTGATGGTGTTCTTCAGCTCCAGGATCTCACCGCGCACGTCCACGGTGATCTTCTTGGAGAGGTCTCCGTTGGCCACCGCCGTCGTCACCTCGGCGATGTTGCGCACCTGAGCGGTCAGGTTGCTGGCCATCGAGTTCACGTTGTCGGTGAGATCCTTCCAGGTACCACCGACACCCTTCACGACGGCCTGGCCCCCCAGCTTTCCTTCCGTACCCACCTCGCGCGCCACGCGCGTCACTTCCGAGGCGAACGAGGACAGCTGGTCCACCATCGTGTTGATGGTGTTCTTCAGCTCCAGGATCTCACCGCGCACGTCCACGGTGATCTTCTTGGACAGGTCTCCGTTGGCCACCGCCGTGGTCACCTCGGCGATGTTGCGCACCTGGGCGGTCAGGTTGCTGGCCATCGAGTTCACGTTGTCCGTGAGGTCCTTCCAGGTACCACCGACGCCGCGGACGATGGCCTGGCCGCCGAGCTTTCCTTCCGTACCCACCTCGCGCGCCACACGGGTCACCTCCGAGGCGAACGAGCGGAGCTGGTCCACCATCGTGTTGATGGTGTTCTTCAGCTCCAGAATCTCGCCACGCACGTCCACGGTGATCTTCTTGGAGAGATCCCCGTTGGCCACCGCCGTGGTCACCTCGGCGATGTTGCGCACCTGGGCGGTCAGGTTGCTGGCCATGGAGTTCACGTTGTCGGTGAGGTCCTTCCACGTACCACCGACGCCCTTCACGACGGCCTGACCACCCAGCTTTCCTTCCGTACCCACCTCGCGCGCCACGCGCGTCACTTCCGAGGCGAAGGACGACAGCTGGTCCACCATCGTGTTGATGGTGTTCTTCAGCTCGAGGATTTCACCCTGCACGTCCACGGTGATCTTCTTGGACAGGTCTCCGTTGGCCACCGCCGTGGTCACCTCGGCGATGTTGCGCACCTGGGCGGTCAGGTTGCTGGCCATCGAGTTCACGTTGTCCGTGAGGTCCTTCCACGTACCGGCCACGCCCTTCACGACGGCCTGGCCACCCAGCTTTCCTTCCGTACCCACCTCGCGGGCCACACGGGTCACCTCCGAGGCGAAGGACGACAGCTGGTCCACCATCGTGTTGATGGTGTTCTTCAGCTCCAGAATCTCACCGCGCACGTCCACGGTGATCTTCTTGGAGAGGTCTCCGTTGGCCACCGCCGTCGTCACCTCGGCGATGTTGCGCACCTGGGACGTCAGGTTCGACGCCATCGAGTTCACGTTGTCGGTGAGGTCCTTCCACGTACCACCGACGCCCTTCACGAAGGCCTGGCCGCCGAGCTTTCCTTCCGTACCCACCTCGCGCGCCACGCGCGTCACTTCCGAGGCGAACGACGACAGCTGGTCCACCATCGTGTTGATGGTGTTCTTCAGCTCCAGAATCTCGCCACGCACGTCCACAGTGATCTTCTTGGACAGGTCGCCACGGGCCACCGCCGTCGTCACCTCGGCGATGTTTCGCACCTGAGACGTCAGGTTCGACGCCATGGAGTTCACGTTGTCCGTGAGGTCCTTCCACGTACCGGCCACGCCCTTCACCTTGGCCTGACCGCCCAGCTTTCCTTCCGTACCCACCTCGCGCGCCACGCGCGTCACTTCCGAGGCGAACGAGCCGAGCTGCTCCACCATGCCGTTCACCAGCCGGGCGGTGCGGAGGAACTCACCCTTGAGCGGGCGGCCGTCCACCTCGAGCGCCATCGTCTGCGACAGGTCGCCCTTGGCCACGGCGCCGATCACGCGGCTCATCTCCGAGGTCGGCTGGATCAGGTCCGCCACCAGCGTGTTGACGGACTCCACGCAGTCGGCCCACGAGCCCACCGAGCCCGCCAGCGTCGCGCGCTGGGTGATGCGGCCCTCCTTACCGACCATCGTCCCGATGCGCTCGAACTCCTTCGCCATGCGCTCGTTGAGGTCGATGATGTCGTTGAGGGTATCGGCGACCTTGCCCGCGACGCCCACGGTGTCCACTGGCATCCGCACGGTGAAGTCACCCTGCCGGACGGCGGCGAGAATGCGGAGCAGCTGACGCGTATCCAGCGCGTCAGGAGAAGCCTCGTGCGTCTTCTGCGGCTTCTGAATCGGAGGAGTCGCAGACGACTTCCGAGGTGCAACGGTCTTCTGGGTGCGCATTCGAGCCCCTGGCTGGCCCACGGCGGTCAAGGCGGTCCCTCGCCGTGGACTCGGGAATACTGAGCGGTGCCGAGTTCTCCGGGATTCCCCTCGGACATGCCAGCCCCAGAGTCGCGTCCGCCTGCTGGGTAGGGGACAGTCCCGGCCCTGCAACGTCGGCTAGCCAACGCTTCCAAAATCCTGGCGCACTTGGGGTGAAGCCCGGGCACTCGGCCAGGGTTGATGGCCGGTTCACCGGGCAGGCGTCAGTTTCGGACGCGCGCCTGGGGGGCAAGCACCCGGACGGACATCTGCTCTTCGCCTGCGACGACGGTGCTGACCGCTTCACGCCGGGTCAAATCCAGGCGCGCGACGGCACGCAGGGTGGCCACCAGCACCAGCGCCTCCACCAGGGACGGCATCGAGAGCCCCGAGGGCCCCGTCTTGAGCGGCAGCGGCAGGCGAGGCGCGCGGCCCGCGGCGGCCAGCGCCTGGATCGCGTACTCGGGCCGGGTGTCCAGCGTGACGCCAATGGCGGGCAGCTGGCTGGCGGCGGCGTCCTTTCCGCTCCCCTGCAGGTCCATCAGCACCTTGAGGGCGCCGGACTGCTCGTAGAGGGCGAGCCCCTCGCCGCCCTCCTCTCCCCCGAAGACGCTGCCCTCGTACGTGCGCGAGAGCGCGCCGGAGATGCTGATGTGGAAGGGCTGGCTGTCATCCCAGTGGGTCCAGGGCCGGGCCTCCCAGAACTCGGTGGCGGCCTGGACGAAGAGCAGCGCCTTGTCCGCCCCGAGCCCCGCCACACCCCGCTGCTCCCACGCCATGAAGGTGGCGATGGCCGCGCGCGCCGAGAGCACCTCCAGCGGAGGGGGCTCCACCCGCAGCCCCAGGCGCTCCGCGGCGTCCGCCAGGGCGGGCTCGCAGCTCACGTTCTCCGGCTCCACTCCCTCGAGCAGGGCCTGCATGCCGGCCTCGTCGTCGTTCTCGAAGACGGGCGGGGCGAAGTCCCCCGCCCCTGTCACCCGCAGGTACACGTTGGTGCTGTCTTGGGAGAGCTGCACAGGACCGAGCTTGAGCAGGTGGTACATGATGCCTCCGGGCTATCGCGCCTCGGTCCGCGTGTCGAGCCTCCTCCCGCTGCGCTCGGAAGGGGACATCCTCCAACTCTTACCGTAAAACGCTCCCCTCGACGCTGCCCTCGAGGTCCACCCCCTGTTGACTGGAGCCCGCTCGTGGAGACCCTCGTCCGGATCGCGGAAGGACTCGGCCGCTTCTCCTCGCGCTTCGTCCCGAGCGCGTTCGCCATCGCCGTCCTGCTCAGCCTGCTGACGATGGGGCTCGCCCTCGGGTGGGCGGGCGCGCCGCCGGAGCAGGTGCTGGGGGCCTGGGGCGGCGGCTTCTGGGAGCTGCTCCCCTTCTCCATGCAGATGGCGCTGGTGATGTTCACCGGCTACCTGCTGGCCCTCACCGCGCCGGTGCGCGCGCTGCTGGAGCGGCTGGCGGGGCTGGCGCGGGGCCCTCGGGGCGCGGTGGCGCTGATGGCCGGGGTCTCCATGGGGCTGGCCTACATCAACTGGGGCCTGTCGCTGGTGGCCAGCGCCATGCTGGTGCGCTTCGTGGCCCGGCGGCAGCCGGACGTGGACTACCGCCTGCTGGTGGCGTGCGCCTACTTCGGGCTGGGGGCCACCTGGCACGCGGGGCTGTCCGCCTCCGCGCCGCTGCTGGTGGCCACGCCGGGGCACTTCCTGGAGAAGCAGCTCGGCATCATCCCCATCGATCGGACGCTCTTCTCGGCCTTCAACCTGGGGCTCACGGTGGCGGTGGTGGCGGGGCTGACGGTGCTCGCCTGGGCGCTGCACCCCAAGCCCGGGCGCACGGTGAAGGTGGAGCCCGCCGTGCTGGAGAAGCTGGCAGACTTCGTGCCCCCCGAGCGCCCGGCGGAGCGCAGCTTCGCGGTGTGGCTGGATCACGCGTGGCTGCTCAACGTCCTCTTCGGCGTGCTGGGGCTGGCGTGGTTCGCGCGGCACCTGGCGCTCAACGGCGGCTGGAAGGCCATCAACCTCAACGTGGTGAACTTCCTGTTCCTCACGCTGGCGGTGCTGCTGCACCTCACCCCGGCCCGGCTGCTCAAGGCCAGCGAGGAGGCCGGCAGCGTGCTGCATGGCATCGTCCTGCAGTTCCCGCTGTACGCGGGCATCTACGGCATCTTCAAGACCACGGGGCTGACGGATCGCATCGGCGAGCTGTTCGTGTCGCTCTCCACGCGCGAGACGTTCCCGGCCATCGTCTATCTCTACAGCGGGGTGGTGAACTACTTCGTGCCCTCGGGCGGCTCGAAGTGGGCCATCGAGGCCCCCTACCTCTTGAACGCGGCGGCCTCGCTGGGGGTGGCACCGGAGAAGGTGGTGCTGGCGTACGCGTGGGGGGATATGGCCACGGATCTCATCCAGCCCTTCTGGGCCCTGCCGCTGCTCGCGGTGGCGCGGCTCGAGTTCAAGGACATCCTCGGCTTCCTGCTGCTGGCCTTCCTGCTCTACCTGCCGTTCGTCACCCTGGCCTTCTTCCTGTTCGGCTGAGTGATGGCGAGGCTCAACGCGGGGAGCAGCCCCCGCGCCTCGTCGAGCTCACACGGGAGGGACTCGCTCGGAGGGGACGAGCGGGAGACCTGCGTGTGCTCGGGATCCAGCACTGCGTGGAGCACCGCCGTGTCATCCGTGCCGGTCATGGTCACCGCCCGGAAGGCTGCTACCGGAATCACCCCCCAGACGACGGCCAGCAGGATCAGCGAGCGGTTCACGGTGACAGCGGCACAGCTCATGAGCACCTCGTGGAGAAGGGATATGCCAACGGGGGCTGACATCCCACGCGCGGTCAGTGCACTTGAGCCACAAATGCGTGTCGTTGCACTTGAGGTAAACCCGAATTGCACAGGGGGCTCCGCCCGCCCTCGGGCTCAGCGGGGCGGCGCCACGGTGCCGGCCCGGGCCAGCGGACCCGGAGAGGCAAAGCCCGCGAAGAGCTCCCCCGTCAGGTACGCGCGGCTGCCGCGCGAGGCCCGCCGCAGGTAGTCGTTCACCACCGCCCCGCTGCCCCGCGCGCGGTGGACCTTGGGGTGGCGCAGGTCCATCCGCCCCCGCGCCACTCCCTTGCTGCCGCGGTGGACGAAGGTGATCGAGCCATCCGCCTCCACGCGCTCGACGACGGCCACATGGGTGAGGCCATCATCGCGGCGCCCATCCCGGTCGCGGTCATACGTCTCCCGGAAGAAGACGAGGTCTCCCGGCTGGGGGCGCCCCTTGTGCACCGCGCCCACACGCCGCGCGCGCTGGTAGATGTGCGAGACGCCGTTGTCTCCGGCGCGGCCCAGGCCCGTCATCAGCTCGATACCCACGCTCTCGTAGGCGAGGCGCACCACGCCCGTGCAGTCGTCCGGCACCGTGTGATCCACCTTCCGCAGCGAGGAGACCCCGACCAGCCCCGAGGCCCGGGCGGCGATGCGCCCTCCCAGCTCCCGCGAGGCGCGGGCCGCACTGCGAGGCCGTGACGTGGTCGCACTCCGCGCCTCCGCCGGCGCTGCGCCAGGAGGCACTCCCCTCTTCTGGCTCACCGGGGACGGCTGCTTCCCAGCGGCGTGAGCTTGCGTGGCGCTACAGGCCAGAGGCCCCAACACGGCGAGCACGGCGAGCGGTCGAAGCATGACCGCTGGACGCCAGGGGCTCCGGGCCTATTCACTCCCGCGCCCGGCGCACTTTGAAGTACCCACTCCGCCAGAACCTCACATGGGAGCGCGGCTGTATTTCGTGCTAGAGGCCGCCTCCGAGCCGGCATGCGTACGGCTCTCAACGGAGGGGATTCGTTCAAATGAAGAAGATGCTGACCCGGACTGTGGTGTGTGCGGCCCTGACTCTGTCGCCTGTGGCGCTGGCCCAGGATGCGGCCCCCACCGCGGCACCGACGGGCACGCCGGTGACCAAGCCGAGCGCCGACGCGGTGAGGAGCACGTGGGACTACTTCTACCGGGGCCAGGGCCAGGGCCCGGTGCTCGTCGAGGCCAAGCTGTGCACCGAGGTGGCCAAGGAGGGCCCCAACAAGTTCGAGTGCACCGTCGAGGTGGACCCCGCCGCGGGCATCAAGGCCGGCACCACCGTGATGCTGTGGCAGGCCTACCTGGTGCCGCAGGGTGACTCCATCGAGGACATCATGGTCCAGACGAAGCAGGGCACCACCGTGCGCGAGACGAAGGACGTCAAGGTCAAGGGCGAAGGCTGGCGCGCCCGCCAGTGGACCGGCGTGCGCCTGAACAAGCCGGGCAGCTGGACCGTGAGCATCATGCGCGGCGACGAGACCCTCAAGGAGATCCAGGTCAAGGTGAACTAGTCCACCCCCTGCCTGGCTGCTCCAGGGCGAGCCACCCGCCGCCCCCCCGCGCCCGCCGTTGGGATGCTCGCATCCCAGGCGGGCGCGTTCTTTTTTCCCCCTGGCAGGAGTTTTTACGGCAGCGAGAGCGCCCCAACGGGCCTCGAGCCCCTCCATGCCCCCGTCTTCCCGAGGGTTCTGCCGCACCGCGGCGTTGGCAACGCCTTTGCAGAAGCCCTGCCTGCGGTTCGGAGGGCAGGGGTCGGTCTGGGCGGGATGGGGTGTGGCGTGGCGGGTGGATGGGGAAGGTAGGGCGGGTCGGTCGCGGGTGAGGGCGTGGGAGCCATGCAAGGGTCGCGGGCGCTGGTGCTGGGGGACAGCCAGGCGTTGCGTGCGGCAGGGGCTCCCAACGGGGACGTTCTCCTCGTGGCGGCCTATGGAGACCGGTAGACCTCGGGGGAGGGCCCCTGCCCTTCGACCGTGTAGTACAGTTGAAGTCGACTTTCACACTGGCCCCATGCTAATGGGCGCGCCGCCTTCTGGGCTCTTCTGGCTCTGAAGGGCGAGGCTGTGCTGAAGCGTCGGCGTGCGGTGTCCCCGCCCGCAGGCGGCCAACCCCTCGAATTTCTCTCTTGAGGAGTTGCACCCCACAATGACACCCACCGTTTCACGGATCGACGCTCTCCTGAAGGGCGTCACCGGCACGGCTGCCCGGGTCTTCGGACTCCTGGCTGTCCTCGCCGGTAGCACCGCCCGCGCCAGCGAGGCGGACCTCGTCCTCCCTGACTTTTCCTCTCAGACCTTCCTCGGCGGCGCGCTCAACGGCCACCAGCTGCTGCTGGCCGGCATCGCCGTGTGCCTGCTCGGCCTGGGCTTCGGCTTCTTCCAGTACGGCCAGCTGCGCAAGCTGCCGGTGCACCGGTCGATGCTGGAGATCTCCGAGCTCATCTACGAGACCTGCAAGACGTACCTCTTCACCCAGGGCCGGTTCATCCTGGCGCTGTGGGGCCTGCTGCTGGTGGTCATGGTGGGCTACTTCGGCTTCCTCCAGCACATGCTGAGCGAGGCGCCGGCCAAGCTGCTGGCCATCATCATCTTCAGCCTCGTGGGCATCGCGGGCAGCTACGGCGTGGCCTGGTTCGGCATCCGGGTGAACACCTTCGCCAACAGCCGCACCGCGTTCGCGTCGCTGCGTGGCAAGCCCTACCCCACCTACGCCATCCCGCTGCAGGCGGGTATGTCCATCGGCATGGTGCTCATCAGCACCGAGCTGCTGCTGATGCTCATCATCCTGCTCTTCGTCCCGCCCACCTACGCGGGTCCCTGCTTCATCGGCTTCGCCATCGGCGAGTCGCTGGGCGCCTCGGTGCTCCGCATCGCGGGCGGTATCTTCACGAAGATCGCGGACATCGGCTCGGACCTGATGAAGATCGTCTTCAAGATCAAGGAAGACGACGCGCGTAACCCCGGCGTGATCGCGGACTGCACGGGCGACAACGCGGGCGACAGCGTGGGCCCCTCGGCGGACGGCTTCGAGACCTACGGCGTGACGGGCGTGGCGCTCATCACCTTCATCCTGCTGGCGGTGCCCCCGGCGTTCCAGGTGCAGCTGCTGGTGTGGATCTTCGTGATGCGCATCGTGATGGTGGTGGCCAGCCTCCTGTCCTACGGCGTCAACGAGATCATCCAGGGCGGCAAGTACAAGAACGCGGACAAGATGAACTTCGAGCACCCGCTGACGTTCCTGGTGTGGCTCACCTCCATCGTGTCCGTGGCGCTCACCTTCGTGGTCAGCTACCTGCTCATCCCGGACCTGTCCGGTGACGGCACGCTGTGGTGGAAGCTGTCGCTGATCATCACCTGCGGCACGCTGGCCGGCGCGATCATCCCGGAGGTCGTCAAGGCGTTCACCTCCACCGAGAGCCGCCACGTGCGCGAGGTGGTGAAGGCCAGCCAGGAGGGTGGCCCCAGCCTCAACGTCATCTCCGGCCTCGTGGCCGGTAACTTCTCCGCCTACTGGATGGGCATCATCATCGCGGGGCTGATGGGCGCCGCCTTCTGGGTGAGCACGTATGTGCCCGCGGAGCTGATGCTGGCCCCGGCGGTGTTCGCGTTCGGCCTGGTGGCGTTCGGCTTCCTGGGCATGGGCCCGGTCACCATCGCGGTGGACTCCTACGGCCCGGTGACGGACAACGCGCAGAGCGTGTACGAGCTGTCGCTGATCGAGAACGTCCCCAACGTGAAGGAGGAAGTGGCCAAGGACTTCGGCTTCACGCCCAACTTCGAGAAGGGCAAGGAGTACCTGGAGGAGAACGACGGCGCGGGCAACACGTTCAAGGCCACGGCCAAGCCGGTGCTCATCGGCACCGCGGTGGTGGGCGCCACGACGATGATCTTCTCCATCATCGTGCTGCTGGTGGGCACGGAGACGACCAACGGCATCATGTCGCTGAAGGCCGCGGGCCTGGGCAACCTCTCGCTGCTGCACGCGCCCTTCCTGCTGGGCCTGGTGACGGGCGGCGCGGTCATCTACTGGTTCTCGGGCGCCTCCATGCAGGCGGTGTCCACGGGCGCCTACCGCGCGGTGGAGTTCATCAAGGCCAACATCAAGCTGGAGGGCGTGGAGAAGGCGAGCGTGACGGACTCGAAGCGCGTGGTGGAGATCTGCACCCAGTACGCGCAGAAGGGCATGCTCAACATCTTCCTCGGCGTCTTCTTCAGCACGCTGGCGTTCGCCTGCGCCGAGCCGTACTTCTTCATCGGCTACCTGATCTCCATCGCCATCTTCGGTCTGTACCAGGCCGTGTTCATGGCGAACGCGGGTGGCGCGTGGGACAACGCGAAGAAGCTGGTGGAGACGGAGCTGCGCGCCAAGGGCACGGACCTGCACGCGGCCACGGTGGTCGGCGACACGGTGGGCGACCCGTTCAAGGACACCTCGTCCGTGGCGCTCAACCCGGTCATCAAGTTCACCACCCTGTTCGGCCTGCTCGCGGTGGAGCTGGCGGTGGAGCTGAACAAGTCCGGCCTCACCACGCTCACCCACGTGCTGTCCGTCGTGTTCTTCGTCTTCTCGCTCTTCTTCGTGTACCGGTCGTTCTACGGCATGCGCATCGAGACGCCGATGAAGAGCGAGGCCGGCCACAAGTAGTCCGTGAAGCGGGGGCTTAAGCTCCCCGCCTCATGAAGGTTTTCAAGAGCGGCAGGGTGCCCCAGGTGCCCTGCCGCTCTGCTTTTCAGGGCCCTCGGTGCCCAAGGCGGAAGGCGGGCGCGTCGATGCGGGTGGCCCGGCACTGAGGACAGGCGCCCGGGCGGGTGAAGCGCTTGCGGTCCTTGAAGACGAAGCCGCAGGCCAGGCACTCGGCGGGGAGGAGCTCGAGCCGGCCTCCCAGGGCCTTGAGAGACTTCTCCAGGTGGACGAGGTGCTCGGCCACGTCCTTCTCCGGGATGCCTACCGCGGCGGACAGCTCGCGCGCGGTGAGCCCCTGCTCGGGCGCGGCGGCCAGCGCGGCCTCGAGCGCGCCGCGCACGGTGGTGCCACGGGGCTGGGGACCTCGATCGCTCATGCGCCCACGGGCCCCGGGTCCGTCATGCGCTCGTCGCCCAGGTGCATGCCACTGCGGCAGCGGTAGTCCGTGACGAGCGCGCCCAGGAGGACGGCCGCCCCCGCCAGCACGTGCACCGCGGCGGCCCCAGGGGCCCTGCGCGCGAAGCCTCCCACGAAGGGCGCGGCCAGGGCGGCGAGCCCCCAGCCATAATCCGTCAGCTCGTGCAGCTCGATGGGCACCAGGCGCGAGAGGGTCAGCCGGCTGTCGGTGAGCAGGGTGGTGCCCACGAGCCCCAGCCCCAGCCTCATGCCCACGCGCCGGGCCGCCCCGGCTCCGGAGAGCCGCCCCGCGACCGCGACCGCCAGCCCCGCCGCGAGATCCAACAGCGAGTGGGCATCCTGGGGCAGCCAGCGGCGCAGCGGCAGTCCTCCCGCGAGCGGCCGGGAGAGAACGCCTGCCGCGGCGCTCCGATCCCAGACCTGGTGCAGGGCGTGAGTGACGGCGCGGGAGAGGTCTTCCCGAGAGGGACGCGTGTCTTGGAGAGGATTCAGCTCCGCCATCCGAGGCTCCTGAAAGTTTTCAGTCCCAAAGCTATGCATGAGCCGCCCGGGCGAGTACCGGCGCGCTCCTGCCCGCTCTTCCTGTTGAAATGTTTACGGATTTCGACGCCCACCCCTCGACTTTCTGGGGGAGTCGGGCTACGTCGGCCCTCGCCCAGTCCGCTGGGCTTGAAAGAGGGCGGTGGAAGCCGCCTTGCAACGAAAGAAGAAGGTTCATGGCAACTGGTACTGTGAAGTGGTTCAACGATGCGAAGGGCTTCGGTTTCATCACCCAGGATGGCGGAGGTGAGGACGTGTTCGTCCACCACTCCGCGATCAACATGGATGGCTTCCGCACGCTGGCCGAGGGCCAGAAGGTGCAGTTCGAAGTCACCAAGGGCCCCAAGGGCCTGCAGGCGCAGAACGTCCGCGCAGCCTGAGACGTCCTCCCAGGTGATGTTCCGGAGCCCGGCCCCCTTCCAGGAGGCCGGGCTTCCGTCTTTCTGGGGCCCTGGCGCCACACGCCGAGGAGAAGTCCGCTCCCGAGTCGTCCCCCCGCTTCCCTTTCCCTCTCGCGCGACGAGAGCGCAGGCTCCTCTCATGCGACTGCCCCGCTTGCCCCGTGTCATCGGCTTCGATGATGGGCCCTTCCAGCGCCGCCCTGGCGCAGTGGTGCCGGTGGTGGGCGTGGTGTGCAGCGGCACGCGCTTCGAGGGGCTCGTCTGGGGCCGCGTGCGCAAGGACGGGTGGACCGCGACGCAGGAGGTGTGCCGGCTGCTGGAGGGCGGCAAGTTCCTCCCACAGCTCCACCTGGTGCTGCTGGACGGCATCGCCTTCGGCGGCTTCAACGTGGTGGACCTGCCCGCGCTGGCGGCCCGCCTGAAGCGCCCATGCGTGGCGGTGATGCGGCGCATGCCGGACCTGGCGGCGGTGGAGCGGGCCCTGAGACGGCTCCCTCGCGCGGAGCAGCGGCTGGCGCTGGTGAGGCGGGCGGGGCCCATCCATCAGCTCGGAGGCTTCACCTTCCAGGTGCAGGGAGCAGAGCCCTCCGAGGTGGCCGAGGCCCTCGCGCGTGTCACGGACCGGGGCCTCGTCCCGGAGCCGCTGCGGCTGGCCCACCTCATCGGCTCCGCAGTGGTGACGGGCGAGAGCAGCCACCGGGCCTGACCCGAATTTCTCGGCAAGCCCCTGCGTGATGTCCTGGGAGAGCGCGCCTATGAGACCGTAAAAGCTCAAATTCACATGGAATTCTTGTATTTCATGATTCCATTCGCTATGCCGAAGCGGCGCGCATGAGCCGCGCATGGGAGGACACAATGCGTCAAATCATCGTCGGTGCTGCACTGGCACTTGGTCTCGGAGTTGGCTTTACAGCAGGAATCCCGTCTGCGGAGGCGGCCCGTCTCCCCGAGCAATCCGCTACGACGTGCAGTGAGTTCAAGTGTTCCCAGATCTGCTTGGAGCGTGGCTCCGACTACGGGTCGTGCGCCAGCGGTAGCTGTGTCTGTTACTTCTTGCCCTGAGAGGGTGTTGAGCTGAGGCGAGGGGCCGGATAACCGGCTGCGTGCACTGCTTGTCGCCGGGCCCGGGAGTCTTTCGAGGGATGGCCCCGTGGGGCTGTCCCTTCATGAGCCGAGCGTCACCCGGGCGTTGCGGAACAGGCGCATCCACGGGCCGTCCTCGCCCCAGCCGTCCGGACGCCACGAGTGCTGCACCGTCCGGTGCACCCGCTCCGGGTGCGGCATCATCAGCGTGAAGCGCCCGTCCACCGTCGTCAGCCCGCACATCCCGAAGGGCGAGCCGTTCGGGTTCGCCGGGTATCGCTCCGTCACCTGCCCCTGGTTGTCCACGAAGCGCGCCGTCACCAGGCCCAGCCCGTTCACCCGCGCCGCTTCCTCCCGGCTCGGGAACTCCGCGAACCCTTCACCGTGTGACACCGCGATGAGCATCCGGCTGCCCGCCATCCCCTTGAAGAACAGCGAGGGGCTCTCCGCCACCTCCACCAGCGACAGCCGCGCCTCGAACTGCTCCGAGGCGTTCCGCACGAAGCGCGGGAAGTGCTCCGCCCCCGGGATGAGCTCCTTGAGCTGCGACATCATCTGGCAGCCGTTGCAGATGCCCAGTCCGAAGCTGTCCGGCCGCGAGAAGAAGGCCGCGAACTCGTCCCGCGCCTGCGGGTTGAAGAGGATGGACTTCGCCCAGCCTCCCCCCGCTCCCAGCACGTCACCGTACGAGAAGCCACCGCACGCCAGCACTCCCTTGAAGTCCTTCAGCGACACGCGCCCCGCGAGCACATCGCTCATGTGCACGTCCACCGCCGTGAAGCCCGCGCGCGTGAAGGCCGCCGCCATCTCCATCTGGCTGTTCACCCCCTGCTCGCGCAGCACCGCCACCCGGGGCCTCGCCCCCTTGGCGATGTATGGGGCCGCCACGTCCTCCCTCGGATCGAACGTGAGCCGCGGCGAGAGGCCCGGGTCGCCCGCATCGCACTTCGCGGCGTACTCCTCCTCCGCGCAGCGCGGGTTGTCCCGCAGCTTCTGCAGCTCGTAGCTGACGCGGGACCAGTACTGCCGCAGCGCCATCGTGGGCACCTCGAGCAGCGTCCGCTCGCCCTGGCGAAGGCGCACCTCCAGCTCCGCCCGAGGCCTCCCCAGCTCATGCCCCTGCGCGCCCAGCCCGTGCCGCGCCAGCACCTCGCGCACGCGCCCCAGGTCCGCCGCGCGCACCTGCAGCACCGCCCCCAGCTCCTCGTTGAAGAGCGCCGGAGTGGCCTCCGCCCCCAGCGCCGCCACGTCCACGTCCAGCCCGCAGTGGCCCGCGAAGGCCATCTCCGCCAGCGTCGCCAGCAGGCCCCCGTCCGAGCGGTCGTGGTACGCCAACACCAGCCCCGCCGCGTTCAGCTCCTGCATGGCCGCGAAGAAGCCGCGCAGCAGCGCCGGGTCCTCCACATCCGGGCACTCGGGCCCCACCTGCTCGTAGACCTGCGCCAGCACCGAGCCACCCAGGCGCTGCCGGCCCTTCGCCAGATCCAGGAAGAGCAGCCGCGTGTCCCCGCCCGGCTCGCGGAGCTGCGGCGTCAGCGACTGCCGCACGTCGAGCACCGGCGCAAACGCCGAGACGATGAGCGACACCGGCGCCACCACCGCCTTGCGAGCCCCCTGCTCCTCCCACACCGTGCGCAGGGACATGGAGTCCTTGCCCACCGGGATGGTGAGCCCCAGCGCCGGACACAGCTCCATCCCCACCGCATGCACCGCCGCGTAGAGGTTGGCGTCCTCGCCCGGGCTGCCCGCCGCCGCCATCCAGTTCGCCGACAGCTTCACGTCCGACAACCGCTCGATGCGCGCCGCGGCGATGTTCGTCACCGCCTCGCCCACCGCCATCCGCGCCGAGGCCGCCGCGTCGATGAGCGCCAGCGGAGTCCGCTCGCCCATGGCCATGGCCTCGCCCGTGTGGCTGGTGATGGTCGTCGTCGTCACCGCGCAGTCCGCCACCGGCACCTGCCACGGGCCCACCATCTGATCGCGGCCCGTCTGCCCCGACACCGTCCGGTCCCCAATGGTGATGAGGAACGACTTGTCCGCCACCGTCGGGTGCTCCAGCACCCGCGCCACCATGTCCCCCAGCTCCGGTCCCTCCAGCTTCAGCGGCGCGTGCGTGAGCGGGCGCGACTTCACGTCCCGGTGCATGCGCGGCGGCTTGCCGAACAGCACGTCCATCGGCAGATCGATCGGCATGTTGCCGTAGTGCCAGTCTCCCAGCTTCAGCACCTGCTCGGCCGTGGCCTCGCCCAGCACCGCGTAGGGCGCGCGCTCCCGCTCACACAGCGCGGCGAAGCGCTCCAGATCCTCCGGCGCCACCGCGAGCACGTAGCGCTCCTGCGCCTCGTTGCACCAGATCTCCACCGGGGACATGCCCGGCTCCGCGTTGGGGATGGCCCGCAGCTCGAAGTGCCCGCCCAGCGCGTTGTCGTGCACCAGCTCCGGCACCGCGTTGGACAGGCCGCCCGCCCCCACGTCGTGGATGGAGCGGAGGGGGTTCAGCTCCCCCAGCTCCCAGCAGCGGTCGATGACTTCCTGGCACCGCCGCTCCATCTCCGCGTTGTCCCGCTGCACCGAGGCAAAATCCAGGTCCGCCGCGCTCGAGCCCTGCGCCATGGACGAGGCCGCCCCGCCGCCCAGGCCGATGAGCATCGCCGGCCCGCCCAGCACGAGGATCTTGTCCCCGGCCCGCAGCTTCCCCTTCTGCACGTCCGGGGCGCGGATGTTGCCCAGGCCTCCGGCGATCATGATGGGCTTGTGGTAGCCGCGCACCTCCACGCCCTCGGGCGTGGGCACCTGCGCCTCGAAGCTGCGGAAGTAGCCGCACAGGTTCGGCCGGCCGAACTCGTTGTTGTAGGCCGCCCCGCCGATGGGCCCCTCCAGCATGATGTCCAGCGCCGAGACGATTCGCGCCGGCTTGCCGTAGGCCCGCTCCCAGGGCCGCTCGTAGCCGGGGATGCGCAGGTGCGACACCGAGAAGCCCGTGAGCCCCGCCTTCGGCTTCGCGCCCCGCCCCGTGGCTCCCTCGTCCCGAATCTCCCCGCCCGCCCCCGTCGCCGCACCCGGGTACGGCGAGATGGCCGTCGGGTGGTTGTGCGTCTCCACCTTCATCAAGACGTGCGTGGGCTCGCGCCGCGAACGCCACTCGCCGCTCTCCCCGTCCGGGAAGAAGCGCTCCGCCTCGACGCCCTGGATGACCGCCGCGTTGTCCTTGTACGCCGACAGCACGCCCTCGCTGTGCGCCGCATAGGTGTTCTTGATGGCCTGGAACAGCGAGCGCTCCCGCGGCTCGCCATCAATCGTCCAGCTCGCGTTGAAGATCTTGTGCCGGCAGTGCTCGCTGTTGGCCTGCGCGAACATCATCAGCTCGACATCCGTGGGGTTGCGCTTCAGCTCCCCGAAGCGCGCGACCAGGTAGTCGATCTCGTCGTCCGCCAGCGCCAGCCCCAGCTCCCGGTTGGCCGCCGCCAGCGCCGCCCGGCCTCCGCCCAGCACGTCCACGGTGGAGAGCGGCCGCGGCGTGTGCTCGGCGAAGAGGAGCTCGGCCTCCTCCATCCTCCACACCACCGTCTGCGTCATCCGGTCGTACAGCACCGACTTCAGGCGCTCCAGCTGCTCGCGCGTCAGCGGGCCCCCGTCACTGTCCGCGACGAAGAAGGCCAGCCCCCGCTCGATGCGCCGCACCCGCTCCAGGCCGCAGTTGCGCGCGATGTCCGTCGCCTTGGAGGACCAGGGCGAGACGGTGCCAGGACGGGGGATGACAATGAGCCGGCTGCCTGTCCACACCCCCTGGGGGATGCGCGGGCCGTACTCGAGCAGCCGGTAGAGGACTGCCTTCTCGTCCTCGGACATCGCAGACGAGGTGTCGACGAAGTGCATGTACTCCGCGTAGACGGAGGCAGCCTCGGGCACGTGCTCGCGGCAGAGGGCGAGCAGCTTGTCCCGGCGGAACTGGGAGAGGGCGGGAAACCCCCGGACGGTCATCATCCTGGACATGGGATAGGCCTGACTCTGGAGAACAGCCAGGATGTCCTTATCACCGAGCCTCCGGGCCGGCCCCTGAAGAGTTCACGCCGCGTTGCCTGCCGCACGGGAGGACAGGCTCAGCCCTGCTCCTGCCACTCCACCTCGAAGGTGACGTCCTCGGGGGTGAAGCTGCGCACCCGCACCTGAGCGTCCGGAACGCCACAGCCCCGCATGCCCGCCAGGATGGCGCCCTGCACCAGGTAGCGGGTGGGACCGGCCTCGTTCACCCACAGTCGCAGTTGGGTGGGGGCCAGCTCCTCGACACGGACCTCTGTGTAGTTATTGCCGGAGCGGAAGCTCTGCTGCACCCGGCGGAGCACCCGCCGCGGCCCCAGCAATTGAAGCACACTGAACAGGGCGCGCCCCATCATCGTCCCCCGGTAGCCATCCACCATCCGCTCTCCCAGCGCGTGGTAGGCCTGCTCCTCCGGTGCCTCCGCGTACAGCGCTTGCGCAGCTACGCGCACACAGGAGCACCACGTCTCGAAGGGGTAGGCGGGCAGGAGCTTGCGGTCGAGGTCCACTCCCACCTCCTTGAGGTGGACCTTGAGCGTAGGCGTCACCCGGCCGTCCAGTCCTCGGACGAACAGACCTTCAAGGGTCTGATCGAAGACCAGCTTCTCCTGCATGCGAGTAGTCTACCCTCGGCTCTCCTCTCCCGGAGAGTCCCATGGGTCTTCAAAGAGAACTGGCAGCCCTGGCCTTGCGCGCCACGCCGCTCCCTGGTCAGAAGAACTTCCTGGCTGAGTCGGGGATCGTCACGCCTGTACCCCACCTGACAGGTTCGATTGGCGCGGTGGGCCACGAGCCCTTCATGGCCGAGGACCTGCGGCGGCTCTTCGATCTGATGGTGATCTTCAGCATCGGGGACTTTCCCGATGGGCAGGGCTGCTCCAGCTACTTCGACCCGAGCAGCCCCTGGTACAACGTCTTCTACGGCGCCTATGGGGTGCGCTCGTACAAGCCGGACGGGAGCCCGTGGGGCTTCCGCCGGGACGGGCGGCCCCACCTGGATGAGATGCTCGAGGTGCCGTGGCTGGACTACAACTTCCTCACGGCGGGCAACCTGGGCTGCCCTCCCTCGCGGATGTGCTTCCGCGTGGAGGAGGCGACGAGCGGCAAGGAGGGCCCCTGGCACACCGCCGAGGTGTCCTGCATCGTCCCCAGCGGCCTGCACCGGCTGAAGGACGCGGTGACGCCGGACCTCACCTACTACGCCGTCTTCGGCGTGCCGGAGGAGGGCTACCTCTCCGCGCAGCGCGAGAGCTACGAGCCGGTGCGGATGCGCGGGAAGATGTACTTCCGTCCCATCGCCGAGCGCACCACCCTCGTGTGGGGCGGGCTGTGCCCGGACACACCGGACGGCCAGCGGCTCTTCAACACCATCCTGGACGTGATGACGCCGCTCTACCCACACTGAGGCAGAGCGGCGTCTGGGTGGGCCACGTGCGGCCCGGCGGGCTCAGGCGGCCTTGTCGTCCGACTTGGGCGTGACGTGAGTGACTTGCGCCAGCTCCGCCTCCGGCTTGGGCGCCTGCTTCCGGCGGAAGCCGATCCGCTCCATGCCCGAGAACACCACCGGCACCACCAGCAGCGTCAGGAAGGTGGAGGCAATCACACCGCCAATCACCGCGATGGCCATGGGCGCGCGGAACTCCGAGCCCAAGCCCCTGCCCACGGCCGTGGGCACCATGGCGACGGCCATGGCCGCGCTCGTCATGAGGATGGGCCGCAGGCGCCGCGGGCCCGCCTTCAACAAGGCCTGATCCACGGTGTCTCCGGCGCGCAGGTACTGCAGCGTCCCATCCACCAGGAGGATGGCGTTCTTCGTCACCAGGCCCATCAACAGGATGATGCCGATCACCGCGCCCAGCGACAGGGAGTTGCCCGTCACGATGAGCCCCAGCAGCGCGCCCACGACGGCCATCGGCAGCGACATCATGATGGTGAAGGGGTGCTTGAGCGACTCGAACTGGCTGGCCAGCACCATGAAGATGAAGATGAAGGACAGCCCCAGGGCGGCGCCGAACGCCGCGTTCTGCTCGTCCAGGCTCTTCATGTCTCCATCCCAGATGACCGAGTACCCCTCGGGCAGCGGGCTCTCCTTGACGCTTTGACGGATCTTCGCGGCGATGTCTCCCAGCGCCGCGCCCTTGCCGAGCGCCGAGTTGATGGTGACCTGCCGCTCCCGGTTCTCGTGCTCGATGACGCTGGGCCCTTCCTTCAGGGACACCTCCGCCAGGTCCGTCACCGGCCGCAGCCCGCGCGGCGTCACCACCTCGAGCTGCCGCACCCTCTCCGGTGTGTCGCGATCCTTCTCCGCCAGCCGCACGAGGATGTCCGTCTCGTCCTGGCCCTCGCGCAGCTTCGCGGCCACCTCGCCCCCAATGGCGAGCCGCATCTGCATCGCCAGCTCAGCGGCGCTCACGTCCGCGTCGCTGGTGCGGGCCCGGTCGATCTGGATCTGCAGCTCGGGCTTGGGCGAGGTGAAGTTCACGGTGACGTCCGCGGTGCCGGGGATGTCCCGGAGCATCTGCGCCAGGCGCTGGGCCTCCGCGTTGACCTTCGCCAGATCCGGCCCGGTCACATGCGCCATGATGGGGTACCACTCCCCGAGTCCCTCGAGGGTGGGCGGCTCTCCCAGCGTCACCTGGGTGGACACCAGCCCCGCGAGCAGCTTGCGCGCCTCCTCCTTGAGGTCCTGGATGCCCCGCTTGCGCGCCGCCTTCGGCGTGGTGAGGACACGCACGCGCGACTTGTTCACATCCCCGTTGAGGCCGACGATGCTGTAGACGTCCACCACCTCGGGGATGGTCCGCAGGAGCGTCTCGGCCTGAGCGGTGCGGGCCTCCGTCTCCGCCAGGTTGGCCGAGTCCGGCAGCCGTAGGTCCACCAGGAAGCGCGAGCGGTCCGTCGGTGGGAGGAAGTCCGAGCCCAGGCCGGCGGCGGCGCCGCACGAGCCCAGCAGCATGAACACGGACAGGCCCATCGTCTTCCACTTGTTGGCCAGCACCCAGTGCAGGACGCGCTCATAGAAGCGCTCGGTGCCCTCCAGCACGCGGCGGATCGCGGCGGCCACCGCGTTCTCCCGGTGCACCTCGCCCGGCTTGCGCGCCTTCGCCAGCCGCGCCGACAGGGACGGGTCCAGCGTGAAGGAGATGAACATGGAGATCATCACCGCCACGGAGATCGTCACGCCGAACTGCCGGAAGAACTGGCCGACGATGCCCGACATGAAGGCCATGGGCAGGAACACCGCCACCAGCGAGAACGTGGTGGCCATGACCGCCAGGCCCACGTCCTTGGGGCCGTTGGAGGCCGCGGTGGCCGGATCCTCGCCCAGCTCCAGCCGCCGGGTGATGGCCTCGCGCACCACCACCGCGTCGTCGATGAGCAGGCCGATGGCCAGCGACAGCGCCAGCAGCGTCATCTGGTTGAGCGTGTAGCCCAGCGCATACATCACCAGGAACGTGCCCACCACGGAGGTGGGCAGCGCCAGCGCGGAGATGAAGGTGCCGCGCAGGTCCAACAGGAACACGAGGATGATGAGCACGGCCATCGCGCCACCGAAGAGGAGGGCCACCCACACCTCATGGGCGTTGGCGCGGATCTCCTCCGACTGCTCGATGAGCAGCGCGGCCTTGAAGTTGCCGCCCAGCTCGGGCGACAGCTCCATCAGCCGCTTGTTCGCGAGATCGCTCACCTTCACGGTGTTGGCGCCCGGCTGCTTCACCACCTCCATGATGATGGCGTCCTTGCCGTTGAGGCGCGCGGTGGAGCGGCGCTCGGCCGCGCCGTCCGTCACGCTGGCGACCTCGCCCAGGCTCACCTGGGCCCCCGTGCGGCTCTTGGCCACCGGCAGGGCCCGCAGCTCGTCCACGCTGCGGAACTCTCCGAGCGAGCGCACCGTCAGCTCGCTGGGCCCGAGCTGCAGCCGGCCCGCCGGCAGGTTCAGGTTCTCCAGGCCGATGCGCTGGGCGATCTGCAGGGGAGACACGCCCACCGCGCGGGCCTTGTCCATATCGATGTCCACCTGGATCTCCCGCACGTCGCCGCCCGAGACGCGCACCTCGGCCACGCCGGGGATCTGCGAGAGCGCCGGCCGGACGCGGTCGTCGATGAGCTTGCGCACCTCAGGCGAGGGCAGGTCCGCGGACACGGCGTAGGTGAGGATGGGCACGGCGCCAAAGTCCACCCGGGCCACCACCGGTGCATCCGCGCCCTGCGGCAGCTTGTCCGTGATGAGGGCCACCTTGTCGCGCACATCCTGCACCGAGGCGTCCAGGTTCGAGTCCAGCGTGAACACGACCTGCACCGAGCCCATGCTCTCGCGGCTCCAGGAGTGGATCCTGTCCACGCCGGCGATGCCCGCCACCACATCTTCGATGGGCTTGATGATCTGCGTCTCGACCTCGCCGGGGCCGGCACCCCGGTAGACGACGTTGATCGTCACCCAGGGGAAGGTGACCTCCGGGTAGTTGTCCGTGCCGAGGCGACCGAGCCCCATCAGCCCCAGGACGACGAGGCACAGGGACATCATGGCCGTGAAGACGGGCCGGCGGATGGAGACATCACTCAAGAACATGGGAGGCTCGCGGAGGCTGCGAGAGAGGGGAGAGGCACAGGCCTACTTCACGGAGACGCGGGCCCCGTCCTTGAGGCCGGTCGTGGGGTAGTCGATGACCTTGTCCAGGGCCGTGGCGGCCTTCACCAGCACCTCGCGGGCGCGGCGCTCGATGATCTGCACGTCCACCCGGCGCACCTCGCCCGAGGACGACACCACATAGACATGATCCCCGTTGGCCGAGGAGAGGGCGGAGACCGGGAGCACCTGCACGTCCTGCAGATCGCCCATGGTGAGCACGGCCTTGGCCAGCGTGTGGGCCACGAAGCGGGCGTCCGGGTTGGGCACGGCGATCTCCACGGGGATGCGCCGGGTGGCCGGATCCGCCGAGGGGAGGATGAGGCTCACCGTGGCGGCCTCCGTGGAGGCGCTCGCGCCCACGGCGTCCACGCGCACCTTGCTGCCCGGCTTGAGGCCCGCGCGCGAGGGCTGCGCCACCGTCGTCTTGAGGACGAGCGTCTCCAGGGACTCCAGGGTGAAGAGCGGCACGCCCGGCGCCACCGTGGCGCCGACCTGCTCGGGGGCGTCGATGAGGGTGCCGGCGAAGGGCGCCTTCAGCTCGTGGCGGCGGCGGGCGGCCCGGGCCTGCGCCAGCTGCGCCTTGGCGGCCAGCACCTGCGCCTTCGCCTGCTGCGCGGTGGTGGTGGTGGTGCGGTTCTGCAGATCGCTCACGCCGCCCGCCTCCTGAAGCTTCGAGGTGCGGGTGGCCACGTCCTCGGCGATGGCGGCGCCGGCCTCGGCGGCAGCCACGGCGGCCTCGGCCTGCGCCACCTGGGCGTCGGCGATCTCCACGTTGAGCAGGGCCAGCGCCTGGCCCTTCTTCACCACCTGGCCCTTCTTCGCGAGGACCGACTCCAGCCGGCCGCCCACCTCGAAGCCCACCTGCAGCGCCTGGGAGGGATAGAGGGTGCCCGTCACCTCCTCGCTCGGAGTGGCCTGCGCCGTCCGGGATTCGATGAGCTTCACCACCGGCACGGGCGCCGAGCCGCTGGCGGCAGGCTCCGTCCCGGCAGCCTCCGCCTTGCCACAGGCGGACAGCGAGAGGGCCGTGCCCAGGGCCACGGTGGCGGCGAGAACGCGAGCAACGGACGGAGTCCGGGAGAGCGTCATGGTTTCCTCGAAGTCTTGCGAGTGCGGGTCCCCTTAGTACCCCGAAGGGCAGCAACCGCCAAGATGGGGGCCAGGAATGACGGCTCAGGGCGCCCCGGCCCCTCCACCCGGCCACTCGGGGCCCTGGCTGGAGGCTCGCCCAGCAGCGGGGGAAAATGAAACGGGCGGGGCCCCTCGGGTGAGGAGCCGCCCGCGAGGCGCATGACGCAGCGCCGCAGAGGCTACGGGTAGAGGATGCCCGCGCCCGTCTTGTCGAGCCTGCTCTGGGTCTCCATACCTTCTGCGGGGGTCCTGGTTCCAGTCACCCCCCCTTCCCCGGGTGCTGTCACTCCGGTTTCCGGGGATTCGCTATCGCCGTGCAGAGGGGACAGCCGGCAGCGGCGTGGGGTGCGTCCCGGCGGTGCAGGTCGAGCAGCGCTCGGGAGAGCTCCGCCAGCTCCCGGCGCACCTCGCGGCGGGCGCCCTTCACCCGGGCGATGCGCATGTCGTCATAGCGGGTGGTCTGGTGGCGCAGCCAGGCAATCACGGCGGCCTCGGCGCGGCGCTCGAGGGGGATGCGCTCGGTACGGGCCACGGTGCCGCTGCCCACGGGGGTGGCGTGGGCGGCCACCAGGACGGCCAGCCTCTTGGCGTGGGCGGTGAAGGCGGGCGCGAAGGCGAGGAAGCGCAGCACGGAGTTGGCGAAGTCCACCTCGTACTCGGCCTGCTCGCGCTCGCGGCGGGCCGTGTCCGAGGCGCGGCGCTTCGCATAGGCCGGGGTGGCCCGCTCGGCCTCGAGCGCGGCGCGGGCGGTGGTGATGTGGACCTCGGGGGCCCAGATGCCGCGGGAGAACAGCTTGCGGCCCTTCTTCTCCACCACCGTCCAGCTCGGGCCGGCGGCCTTTACGCGGCGCGTGAGCCCGGCGTCGCCGGGGGGGAGCAGGGCCCAGCCCGCAGGCGGGGAGAGGAGGGTTCCGTCCGGTGCGCGCACGCGGCGCGGGTCCGAGGTGGGGGCAACGGTCAGGGAGTCAGACATGGGGCAGGCGGGCGGCTCCATACCACGGCGACCTCCAACCCTGCTAAATGGCCGCGACGCGTAGCCTCGCGTGTCCTCCTCTCTCCGGGGGCCGGGGCGCTGACGCGGGAGGTCCTCTTCTTCGTGGGAAGCGCCGGCATGACCCTCCTGAGGCTCACCTTCCTTGGCACCTCCGCCGCCCAGCCCACGCTGCACCGGAACCTCTCCGGGCTGGCGGTGAAGGCGGACGCGGACCTGCTGCTCTTCGACTGTGGCGAGGGCAGCCAGCGCCAGATGGTGCGCTATGGCACCGGGTTCAGCGTGGATGCCGTCTTCTTCACGCACTTCCACGCGGACCACTACCTGGGGATCATCGGCTTCCTGCGCACGCTGGGGATGATGGGGCGCGAGCAGCCCATGCGCCTCTACGGCCCGCCCACCGCCAAGCGCGTGCTCCACCAGGCGGTGCACCTGGGCGTGGAGGCGCTGGCCTTCCCGGTGGAGATTGTCGAGCTGAAGGACGGGGACAGCGTGCGCCGGGAGGGCTACACGGTGCACGCGGTGGGGGTGGACCACCGCATCAACGCGCTGGCGTACGTGCTGGAGGAGGATGAGCGGCCAGGGCGCTTCAACCTGGAGAAGGCGAAGGCGCTGGGCGTCCCCGCGGGCCCGGACTTCGGCAAGCTGCAGCGCGGCGAGAGTGTGACGCTGCCGGACGGCACCACGGTGCGGCCCGAGGACGTGCTGGGGGCGCCGCGCAGGGGGCGGCGGCTGGCCATCTCCGGAGATACGCGGCCGTGCGCCTCGCTGACGAAGGCGGCGAAGGATGCGGACCTGCTCATCCACGAGGCCACCTTCAGCGACGATGAGCAGGAGCGGGCGCTGGAGACGCGGCACTCCACGGCGCGCGAGGCGGCGCGGGTGGCGCGCGAGGCGGGCGTGCGGCGCCTCATCCTCACGCACCTGTCCAGCCGGCACGACACCGACCCCTCGAAGCTGCTCGTGCAGGCGCGCGAGGAGTACAAGGGGCAGGTGGAGGTGGCCCATGACGGGCTCACCGTGGAGCTGCCGCTGCGCGACTGAGCGCGGCTACTGCACCTTCTGAGCGGCCTCGGCCTCCATGGCCTTGGCCGTCTCCGGGTCCACCTTCTGGAGCAGCTTCCACTCCAGGGCGTAGTCGCGGGCCAGCGAGCCGGCGTCCGCGGTGGGGCCCTCGGACTTCCCCGTGGTGGTGTCGTGGGCGGCCTGGGACTCGACCCGGCTCTGCTTGAGGAACTCCACCGAGCACTGCCCGGGGCCCTTCTCGATGCCGCGGATGAGGTAGCGCGCATAGGAGGTGCCCAGGGAGGACGGGGCGCCCTGCATCATCCAGTCCGTCTGCATCTCGAAGCCACCCTTGGCCTCCATGACGGAGTAGCCCTCCTCGGTGATGAGCTCCTTGGCCTTGGGCCACACCTCGGCGATGGGCTGGCGGTAGACGTGGGTGCCCGCCTTCTCCTGGAGGTAGGTCTCCCGGCGGTTCGCGGCACAGCCAGTGGTCAGAGCGAGAGCGGCCACCAGCAGCAGCGCGGTGGACCCGAGCGGGGACTTCGACGGCGTCATGGTTCGGCTCCGGGGTTGAGAGAGGAGCCCCCGTTCAAGCACGGGCCCCCCTCCCGAGCCAAGAGGCGCGAGGGGGGATTGTCACCGGGCCTCGGCCACGGGTGCCTCGCCTCCGAGGAACTCCGTCAGCAGCGCCGCCACCTGCTCCGGCGCCTCCAGCGGCACGAAGTGCCCCACGCCCGGCAGGTAGCGCACCTGTGGGGGGCGCTCGAACCACGGCTCCAGGCCGTAGGTGAGCTCGCGCCCGAGGGCGATGTCCTCCTCTCCCCAGATGAGCAGGAAGGGCGCGCGGATGCGGGGGTAGCCGGACAGCAGGCGCCGCAGGCCCCAGGGCGTCAGCACGCCGCGGATGGCCGTGCGGTAGTAGGCGAGCGCCGCGCGGGCGGCCTCGGGCTTGGCGAAGTTGTCCGCGTAGGGCTGCAGGCGCTCGGGAGGCACGCGCGACTTGTCCACCACGGCGCGGCGGATGGAGCGCGGGACGGCGGCCCCCTCGTCCTGGGAGAGCTTCCGCTCGGGCAGCCAGGGCAGCTGGAAGAAGAACATGTACCAGGAGCGCAGGAGCTGGGCGGGGTTCCAGAGGCGCCGGGCCATCACCGCCGGGTGGGGACAGTTGATGACGACGAGCCGATCCACCACCTCCGGGTGCATGGCGGCGAGGTGGTAGGCGATGGCACCGCCCCAGTCGTGCCCCACCACATGCGCGGGGCGGCCGGGCTGGAGGTGCCGGGCGAGCTGGTAGATGTCCGCCGCCAGCGTGTCCAGGTCATACCCCCGCTTGGGCCGGTCCGTGCCGCCGTAGCCGCGCAGGTCCGGCGCCACCGCGTGAAAGCCCGCGGCTCCGAGCACCGGGAGCACCTCGCGCCAGCTCTCGGACAGCTCCGGGAAGCCGTGCAGGAGCAGGACGAGCGGCCCATGGGCGGGGCCCGCCTCGAGCGCCTGCATGCGCAGGGATGGCAGGGAGAGGGAGAGCGTGGCGAGTGGAACCATGGCCCCCGGAAATTAACCGCCCCGGGGCGGCTCGGGGTGCCGGGAGTGCCAGGACGTCATGCGCCGTACACGGCAGGTGCTGATGCCTGACGTCTGCCCTCCCGCGTGCCAATGATAGGCACCTGCCATGTTTCCCATCAGTGATGACAATCCAACCCTGCGCACCCCGGTGATGACGTACCTGCTGCTCGGGATCATCGTCCTCGTCTGGCTCTTCTTTCAGGGCGCGGGGCTGGACGGCAACGCGGGCGCGGTGCTCATCAAGCTGTTCGAGAATCCGGACTACACCGCGCAGCGCACCACGTGGCGGCACCGGCTCCACCCGGACCACCCGTGACAGGCACACCAACGCCGTAGCCAGCAGCGCCCCGGTACGCCAGAGTGCCGCGCCCACGCCCCGGCATCCGGGGCCGGACCCTGGCAGGTGTCTCGATGCAACGTGTTCGATACTCCTTCGCGGCGGTGCTCCTCCTGGTGTGCGTGACCGCCTGTACCCGGCGCGCTCCCGAGGTGCAGCCCCCTCCCTCTTCCTCCACCACCGTGTACCTTGCCCGCCGGGTGCGGACGCTCGACGCGGCGCGCCCGCTGGCCGAGGCGCTCGCCGTGCGAGATGGCAAGGTGCTGGCCACTGGCACCCGCGACGAGGTGCTCGCCGCCGCTGGCAGTGACGCGCGCGTGGTGGACCTGGGGGAGGCGACCGTGGTGCCCGGCCTCACCGATGGCCATGGACACCTCTCCGGGCTGGGCCGCGCCCTCTCCGCCGTCGCGCTGGTGGGGACCACCTCCCGGCAGCAGGTGCTCGAGCGCCTGAAGGCCGCGTCCCGCTCCGCCTTTCAGGGAGACTGGCTCATCGGCCAGGGGTGGGACCAGAACGACTGGCAAGAGAAGGCGTTCCCTGCGCGCGCGGAGCTGGATACGAGCTGGCCCACCACGCCCGTGGCCCTGGCACGCATCGACGGCCATGCCCTCTGGGTGAACGGAGAGGCCCTGCGCCGCGCGCACATCTCCCGTGACACGAAGGATCCGCAGGGGGGCCGCATCCTCCGCGGCCCCGACGGCGAGCCCACCGGTGTCCTCGTGGACAACGCGATGGAGCTCGTCTACGCGGCCATGCCTCCACCCACCGACGAGCAGTTCGAGGCGCAGCTCACCGCGGCGTTTGCCCTCTGCGCGCATAACGGGATGACGGGTGTCCACGACGCGGGCATGGACCTGCGCACCTTCAACGTGCTCAAGCGCTGGGACGCCGAGGGCCGCCTCCCGCTGCGCGTCTACGCGATGGCGGATGGCATGGGCCCTGACCGGGAGAAGTACCTGGAGCTGGGGCCCTTCCAGGGCAACCGGCTCACGATGCGGGCCGTGAAGCTCATGATGGACGGCGCGCTGGGCAGCCGCGGCGCGGCGCTCCACACGCCGTACAGTGACGAGGCGGGCCAGAGCGGCCTGCTCCTGCTCAGCCCCGAGGAGTACGAGGCTCGCGTGCGAGCCTTCATCGGCCGCGGCTTCCAGGTGGCCACGCATGCCATTGGCGACCGGGCCAGTACGATCGTCCTCGACACGCTGCTGCGCGTAGCGGGTCCCGAGGGCGTCCGCAAGGGACGCCACCGCGTGGAGCACGCCCAGGTGATGCGCCTGGAGGACATCACGAAGCTGGGCGCCAACGGCTTCATCGCCAGTGTGCAGCCCACGCACGCCACCAGCGACATGCCGTGGGCGGAGACACGCGTGGGGCCCGAGCGCATCCGTGGCGCCTATGCCTGGCAGCGGCTCAAGGCCGCGGGCGCCATCCTGGCCCTGGGCAGCGACTTCCCGGTGGAGCGGCCGGACATGCTCGCCGGGCTCTACGCGGCGCGCACCCGGCAGGACGCGGCCGGCCAGCCTCCGGGCGGGTGGTTCCCCGACCAGCGCCTCAGCGGCGAAGAGGCGCTCGTGGGCTTCACCGTGGGCAACGCCTACGCCTCGTTCGCGGAGGACCTGCGCGGCCGGCTCCAGCCGGGGATGGACGCGGACTTCGTCGCGCTCTCGGTGGATCCGGTGGATGCGCAGCCGTCGGACCTGCTCACGGCGCAGGTGCGCCTCACCGTGGTGGGCGGGGACGCGGTCTACAACGCTGCGCCTTAAGTGGTATGTGGGCGCCTGTCCCGCATCGTTAGGGTGACCGTGTTCCAAGGCTCCTGGGCTGCTGCCCGGGAGCCCCTTCTGGCTCCTGGGCCACTCGAGGAAACACGTCCCTATGATGTTGCGACATCTGCTCCCGCTCCTGATGCTCCTGCTCACGGCTGTCTCGACGGGCTGCGCGCCCACGATGCGGATCCGCGTCCTCCAGGCGGCCCCCGTGAACATGGGGCCCGCCAAGCAGCTGGCCCTGGTCCAGTCGGAGGGCCGCCCCCGGGCGCGCGACGCGATCCTGAGTGAGCTCAAGCGCCAGACGCGCACCGACGGGTACTTCCTGCTCAACGATCACCTGCCGGAGGGCACGGTGCTCAAGGTGGCGGACGGCTCCGTGAGAGCCCTCGAGGGCAGCACCCTGTCCCTGGCGCCGGAGGAGGCGGGGCTCCGCCTGGACGTCGCGGAGTGGGACGCGGATCTGGAGTCCGAGTCCCAGGAGGTGAAGGACAAGGACGGCAAGGTCACCGGCACGCAGCGGGTCGACTACTACCAGGCCGAGGTCGTCCTGGTCGCCACGCTCTTCCATCCCTCGGGGAAGACCTTCCTCGCCGAGCGCGAGTACCGGGCCACCGCCCGGGATGACAAGGACAAGAACAATGCGCTCCTGAATGCGAGCGCCATGGCCGTCTCGAGGCTCCTCCAGGACATCACTCCGCGCTACGCCACGCAGGAGATCCGCATGGACGACGATGACGAGGCCCAGAAGCCCATCATCCAGCTGGCCGAGAAGGGAAACGTCCCGGATGCCCTCAGCGCCATGGAGAGCTACGTCCAGAGCAACCCGAACAACGCTCCGGCCCGCTACAACCTGGCCGTGCTGCTCGACGCCTCCGGCCGCTATGGCGAGGCCTTGGAGCACTACGACCGCGCCATGGCGCTGGCGAGCAAGGACTTCTACCCGGAGATGAAGCAGGCGTGCCTGCGCCGCAAGTCCAATCAGGAGGCGCTCTCCCAGGCCGCTCCGTGACCCTGAGGCTTCAGCCCGTGGCCTCACGCCTCCGGCGAAGAGAGCGGAGGTAGCTCCCCTCTTGTGATTGACGTAGCGGCCCGATCGGCTCTGATGGGAGGAGCCGATCCCGCTCATGCTCTTCCTCGTCGCCGCCGTCTCCACCCTCGTCCTCTCGGTCCCCCCGCCTCCGTTCGGGGGGGCCCGCCACCCCGTCACCCGCGAGGTGGCTCGCACCTCGCCCGTACGGCGCGAGGTGCCCGCGGGAGACTTCCTTCAGGTGGCCTACCTCTTCTACCGGACCGTCGTGACGCCCATCGATGGGCCGCGATGCCCGCATCGGCCCACCTGCTCGGCCTATGCCCGGGAGGCGATCAGCCGCCATGGCGTCGTGGGGCTCTGGCTGGCCTATGACCGACTGCTGCGCGGCGCCCAGTCCTCCGCGGCGCGGCCGCTCCCCGTGGCACTGCAAGCGGGGCGGATCGTCTTCCTGGATCCACTCGAGGAGAGCACGTTTTGGTTTCCCTGACCCTCCTGGCCCTGGTGCTGACGGGAACGCTTGATGCGGAGCAGCAGCTGGGCTTCGCCCGCTCCCTCGATAGCGAGGGCGACTACTACCGCGCCATCGGCGAGTACAAACGCTTCCTCTATCTGTACCCGGACTCTCCCCTCGCGGACGAGGCCCGGCTCGCCATCGGCCGCGCCTATGTGCACGGAGAACAGCCCGACGCCGCCGAGGCCCACTTCCTCTCCCTCGCGGAGCTCTCCCCCGAGTGGCGAGCCCGCTCGCAGCTGGAGCTCGGATGGGCGCGCTACGCCTCGGGCCGCTCCCAGGCCGCGATCTTCTCCCTGCGCTCGTTCCTCCGGTGGACCGACGCGCAGGACGCGGCCGACACCGACCGTGCTCGCTACCTGCTGGGCTGGGCGCTGCTCGCGCAGGACGACGGCGCGGCGGCGATGGAAGCCTTCGCCTCGATCAGCTCCCTGCCCGAGAAGGCTCAGCTCACGGAGGCCGCGAAGAGCTGGCCCTCCCAGCCTCGCAAGTCACCCCTGCTCGCGGGGCTGCTCTCGGTGGTCCCTGGCGCCGGGCACCTCTACATCGGAGAGCCCCTGGTGGGGCTCGCGGCCCTGGGATGGAACGGACTGTTCTCCTTCGCCCTCTATGAGTCCATCCGCCGGGATCAGGTGGGCGTCGCCGTGCTCCTCGGGGCGCTCGAGATGATCTGGTACACGGGCACCATCTTCGGAGCCGTGAGCGGCGCGCAGAAGTACAACCGCGACGTGCGACTCCAGGCGCTCGAGGGTCTCCGCGCCCGGTTCAATGACCGGCCGGAGACCTGGCCTCCCAGCCCTGTCTCCCGCTGAAGGGCGGCTCGGTCAATGTTGGGGGCGCTGGCCTGCGTCTGGTTGCTGGTTGCCCTGATGCTTCTCGCCTCGTGAGTGGTCGGTATCCCGGAGCAGCTCCACATCCCCTGGTAGCGTCAGTGCATGCCTGCAACCGCTCCGCACGCGCAAACACCGGTTCTGACGTGGGCAGCGCTCGCGACTCTCGTCCTGCTTGCTCTCTCGTTGTTCCCTGCCTGCGCCACTTCCACGGGCGCGGGCCACGCCAGAAGAGAGCTGGCGCTGTCGAGGCCCCCCGCGCCGGGCCTGGAGTTCGAGGAAGGAAACCCTACAGGCATCTCCTCGTCCTCCGGCAGCTCCCAGTGGAGTGAGCCGGATGACCCGGTGTGGGACGAGGCCCGGCGCGCGGAGGCGGCTCGTGCGCTCGAGATGCTGTGGGGTGTAGCGGGCTCCACGCATGCTCTCGGCGCCGAGTGGGAGTTCCGCTTCTGGTCCCAGGGTGGCGCATTCACGCTGCTGTCGCTCCGCAGCACCGAAGCGGGCGAAGAGAGCCTGGCGCCGATCGGCCGTGGAGCCTTCCTCCCCCACCTCTCGCGCGAGTTGCCCACCCTGCTCGGCACCAGTCCCAGCGAGGTGACGCTGGAGCTCGAGCGCGAGGAGGCAGGCTGGAGTGTGGACCTGGAGAGGAGGCGGTCAACCTCGTGGTCGCGGTGCTGCTGCCCTTCACTCAAGGCCTGGGCGAGCGCACGGTGTCCCTCTCGCTCCAGGCCGAGCACCATCCCGGCACACCTCCGCCGTTGGTTTGACAAGATGTATGACCCGAAAGATGCCGCCGCGCTTGCGCGTGCCGAGCAATCCATGATGGGAGAGATTGCTCAGCTCAAGGCACGGCTCTCACCCTGAGTGGAAGGACACAAGAAGATGCCAGCCTCCTCCAACCTCCCTGGACTCGACCGGCTCATCGCTGTGTGTCAGCAGCATTCTCTCCCTTTGGAGCTCTCCCCTCCTCTGGCTTCAGCGCCCAAGCCTGGAGAGCTTGTCTTCGGTGAGCCTTTCGATCCTCAACTGGCGGCGACCTACCAGCGCCTGGGCTCCGCCGAGCTCGGTCCCCTGACTCTCTTTGGCCCTCACTCCGGGGAAAGAGGCCTGATCCCAGACAACGAGGAGCTGAGGAAGTACGACTGGGAGCCTGCGCGCTCCATGCTTGTCTTTGGCAAGAAGACAGGCTTCGCTTACTATCACGGCACTGTGCCCCGGCTGGCCAGCGGTCAAAGGCTTCAGCCTGTTGTCTTCATTGACTGCCATGAGGGCATAGACGCCTTTCCAGTCGCCTCCAGCGTTGACCGGTTCTTCGACCTCTACTCGCGTTACCTTGAACTCCTGGTTGCGGACCCCGGCCACGGTCAACCTTACGCCATCCTTCCAGGCTTCCCTTGGGGCATGACTCATCTCATCACGCGAGACGAGCCGCTCATGGAGCAAGTGCATGCCGGCCGTTTCGATTTCCTGGCAGACAACTACCGGGATGGACTGGAGTGGCTTCAGGAACTGCGAGCCGCTCGCCTCTGAACAGCCAGCCGGCCACCTCCCGCTTGAGTGAGAATGAACCGCTCAAGCAGAAGGAGCGGCAGCAGTGAGGCGGTGCGTCCCGGTTACTGCGCCTTCCCCACTTTGCGCAGCCGGGCGTACAGCTTGATCATCGTGTCGGGGCGGCAGAACGTGAGGTGCTGCGCGCGCTCATACCCCTTCCGCGCCACCTCGACCTTGATGGGCTTGCCCGGCAGGCACTCCAGCGTGAGCGACACCGGCGTGTTCCCCTGATCGTTGCCGTCCACCCGCACCGAGACGCCGCTCTGCTCGGACTCGACCACCAGGATGGCCGCCCCATCAAAGTCCGTGCTCTGCTCGGTGATGACCTTCGCCGGGTCCTCCGAGGGCGCCGGCGTGTCGAGCGCCGGCGCGAGCGTCTTGTAGGTCGGCTGGGTGATCGCCTCGGACGACGGCGCCTGGAACGTCCCGTTGAGCTCCGGCATCACCAGCACCACCGCCGCCATCAGCCCGAACCCCGCCGCGCCCAGCCGCAGCGCCGCCGCCACCCTCCACACCCCTCCCTCCGTCGAGGGTAGGAACGTCCCCACCTTGTCCCGGGACGGCTGGTGCACGGACACCGTCCCCGTCGCTACCGGCGTTCCCGTGGGCCGGCTCCCGGGTTGAGCAGGCGCCGCGCCGGGGGCCCCGGGCTGAGCAGGCGCCGCACCGGGGGATTGGAGGTTGGAGAATCGCGATTGGACGTGCTCGGTCTCCTGGGCACGGCCCATGAGCGAGTCCTTCATCTCGTCGCGGCCCTGCTCACCCTCGGGCGAAGGCCAGTCCTGCTGGGGTTCCTTGGCGTTGCTCACGTGTCTCCTCCCCGCCCTCAGGCTCCACTGCCGACGACCCGGAACACCTCACGCAGCGTCGTCGCCCCCGCGCGCGCCCGCTCCACCCCCGCCGCCAGCAGCGGCACCATCCCTTCCTTCATGGCGATCTCCTGCAGCTGGGGCGTGGGCAGCTTCGCGTTGATGGCGTCGCGGATGGCCGGGGTGACGACCAGCATCTCGTAGATGGCGGTGCGGCCCAGGTACCCACTGCCACCGCAGCGCTGGCAGCCCACCGGGCTGAAGAAGGTGCCACCCGCCAACCCCGCCGAGTCCAGCCGGATCACTTCCTCGGGGCTGATGGGCGAGGGCGTGCGGCAGTGCGGGCACAGCGCGCGCACCAGCCGCTGAGAGATGGTGGCCGCCGTGGCGGACGCCAGCAGGAACGGCTCCGCCCCCATCTCGATGAGCCGGTTGAAGACGCCCGAGGCCGAGTTCGCGTGGATGGTGGTGACGATCAAGTGGCCGCTCAGGCCCGCCTGGATGGCCGTGCGCGCCGTCTCCGGATCGCGGATCTCGCCCACCATGATGACGTTCGGATCCTGGCGCAGCACCGAGCGCAGGCCCTGGGCGAAGGTGAAGCCCTGCTCGGCGTTCACCTGCGTCTGCGCGAAGAGGGGCACGTCGAACTCGACCGGGTCCTCGATGGTGGCGATGCGCGTCAGCTCGCCGCGAGACTCCTTGATGTAGCCGAGCGAGGCGTACAGCGACGTCGTCTTGCCGCTGCCGGTGGCGCCCGCCACGAAGATGACGCCCTGGGGCAGCGCGAGGATCCGCTGGTACCGCTCCAGCAGCGCGGGGGGGAACCCGATCGCCGTGAGCTGCGGCAGCCTCACGCCGGTGCGCGCGATGCGCAGCGCCACGGCCTCGCCGTGGTTGGTGGGGAGGATGGAGACGCGGATGTCCGCGGGCCCCTCCTGGGTGGAGAACGGGAAGTGTCCGTCCTGCGGCTTGTCCAGCTTGTAGAGGGTGAGCTTCGCCAGCACCTTGATGCGGTTGATGAGGCGCGGGTGGTGCTCGCGAGGGATGGTGAGCACCTCCTCCAGCACGCCGTGGACGCGGAAGGCGATGCGCGTGCCCACCTCCAGCGGGTGGATGTGGACGTCACTGGCGCCGACGCGGATGGCCCCATCCATCAGCGAGTCCATGAAGACGATGATGTCCGGCTCGGGCTGGGTGACGACGCCGCGCAGATACTGGCCCAGCTCCACCAGCATCTCGCGCACGGCGATGGCCACGTCCTCGTTCACCACCTCCAGCGGGGACAGGGCCGGCCGCTTCGCCATGGGCGGAGGCCCGCTGCGCGCGTACGAGGTGACGAGCCGGGCCCCCACGCCCAGCGCGAGCGCCAGCCCGGCGCTGAGGAACAGCAGCGGCGACAGCGCCGTCTGCAGGTAGGAGCCACCGAGCTTCAGCCCAGGCCCCACGCCCGGGGGCGAGTGCCGGTAGACAAAGGAGGCGATGCCCGCCACGAGGACCAGCCCAGCGAGGGTCCACAGCCCGCGGGTCGCCTTGCTCATCAGCGCAGTCATGGGAGGAGGAAGAACCTACCACATTACTGCAGCTGCTCACGCACAACGGTGGTCTTGCCCGGCTGAACCACCACCTTCACCGCCTTGATGGCGCCCAGCTCGCTGTTCACGAGGCGCAGCGTGTAGCTGCCCTCGTACACCTCGCGCGGCGCGAGCGGCGTGGTGCCCAGCTTCTTCTCGCCGATGTAGACGTCCGCCCAGGGCTTCGCGTCCGCGGCGATCTTCCCCTTGCGGAACTCGATGGAGCTGCGGCCCTTGCCCTTGGCGTCCACCTGCACCACGGACGTCTGGCGCAGATCCAGCTCGGCGTTGACGAACGTGAGCGTCACCTTCCCCACCGGCAGCTTCACCGTCGCCGGCGTGCGCCCCAGCCTCTTCGCGCCCAGGAAGATGTCCGCGGTGGGCGTGCTGGAGATCTCCACCTCGCCCGTCAGCCCCTCCTTCTTCCCCTTCTTCGCGCGCGGATCCGGGGGCGTCTCGGGCGTCGGCGCCGGCTCGGGTGGCGCCAGCGTCTTCAGCGCGAGCTTCACCGCCTGCGTCGCGCCGGGCTGCACCGTCACATTCGCCGCCTCCTCCTGGTGGCCGGCGAGGCTCACGCGGATGAGGTGCTCCACGCCGGAGGTGACCTCGGGCAGCGTCAGCGGCGTCGTGCCCTCCTGGGGCTTGCCATCCAGCACCACCGAGGCGCCGGGCGGCTCCGTCACGAGCGTGATGGCCCCCGGCTTCGCCTGCTCCTGGGGCAGCAGCACGGAGACGGTCTTGCTCGGGGCCTGGCGGGTGAGGCGGACCATCACCTCCCGCGGCTCGTGGCCCTCCTTCTCGACGCGCACGCGGACATCCTGATCGAGCGCCAGCATCCGCAGGGTGCCCGGCGTCTTCACCGCTGACATCAACCCGTCCACCACCAGGGAGGCGCCCGGCGGATCGCTCTCCACCGTCACCTCCCCCTCCACGGGCACGGGCGCGGCAGCGGGGCGGGTCATCGTGAAGGCGAGCACCGCCGCCAGCGCCACGCCCAGGAGCGCGCCGGCCACGGCCAGCTTCTTCTTGAGGCCGGAGGGGCGACGCACCGCGTCCACCACCTCCGACTGAGGCTGGTCTCCGTCGGCCCGGCCTCGGGGATCCGTGAAGCCGGAGATGTGGGAGTTCCCAGTCCCCGTACCGTGCCCCTGCTCGATGATCTGGACCAGCTGCTCGGGCCGGGCGGTGGGCAGGTTCTTGAGCAGCGCCTGATAGGCGGCGTGCTCCTCGGCGAACAGCTCCAGCATGAAGCGCCCGACGTGGATGCTGGTGGGCGGCTCGGGCGTGCTGGCCAGGTACTTCTCCAGCGCCAGCTGCATCTCCTGGGCGCTGGAGTAGCGCTTGCGCCGGTCCTTCTGCAGCGCCTTCTCCAGGATCTCATCCAGCGCGGGTGGCACGTCCGGGCGCAGCTCGGAGGCCGGGCGGACCTCGCCCTCGAGGATGTCATTCATGATGGCCAGCTCGTTCTCGCGCTTGAACAGCCGGCGGCCCACCAGAATCTCATACAGCACGATGCCGAGCGCGAACACGTCGCTGCGGGCATCCAGCGGCACCGTGCGGATCTGCTCGGGGGACATGTAGGCGAACTTCCCCTTGAGCTTGCCCGCCTCCGTCTTGGTGCTCTGGGACTCGGCCTTGGCGATGCCGAAGTCCACCACCTTCACGCCGCCCTCGTAGGTGACGAGGATGTTGGAGGGCGACACGTCCCGGTGGACCAGGTTCAGCGGGTTGCCGCTGTTGTCCTTCTTGGTGTGTGCATAGTGAAGTCCCTCGCACGCGGAGGCCATCAGCCGGGCGGCGATGGGCGGGGGCAGCCCCATCTGGGCGCGCTTGCACTTGCGCAGGATGGCCAGCAGGTCATGCCCCGCGATGAACTCCATCGCGATGTAGAAGGAGGCCTGCTCCTGGCCCAGATCGTAGATCTGCACCACGTTCGGGTGGTTGAGGCTGGCCGCCAGCCGCGCCTCGTCCAGGAACATCTCGACGAAGTCCTTCTCGGCCGCGTACTGGTCGAGGATCCGCTTGACGACCACGAGCTTCTCGAAGCCCTGAAGCCCGAGCTGCTTGGCCAGCCAGATCTCCGCCATTCCTCCTACCGCCAGGCGCTTGAGCAGGAGGTACTTTCCGAACTGCTGCGTCATGAGGGTTCGCACTGTAGCGGAACCCGGCCTGACGATCACACTTGGGGCCCCAAGAAGCGCAAGACCGCCCGACTGAGGTAGGTTGAGGATTGTCCGCCCTACCCGCGAGCCGTCCATGGCCCCCTCCCCCCGCCCCGCCGCCCCCTGGGTGCGTCACCTCCTGCCCGCCCTCCTGCTGGCCAGCGCCGCCTGCCAGCAGGCCGAGCCCACCGAGCAGGAGCTGTCGCCCCCTCCCCTGGCGACCACCCGCCAGGGACTGCGCCTCCCCATCGACAACGTGGGAGACCTCTTCCTCGGGCAGACCACGCCCACCTTCAACGCGGTGAACCTGCTCGACGGGCGGGGCCTCAATGCGCCGGACGGGGTGGCCCTGGACACCAGCGTCACCCCGCCGCGCGTCTACGTGGCGGACACCAGCAACAGCCGCATCCTGGCCTGGGCGGACGCCACCGCCTTCGTCAACGGCGCCCCGGCGGACAAGATCCTCGGCCAGATCGACCCGTACCGAGGCAGCTGTAACGGCACGGGCTTGAATGCCAGCTCGCTGTGCGGCCCGAGGGCCGTCGAGGTGGACGTCTCCGGCAACCTCTACGTCTCGGACACGGGCAACCACCGCGTCCTCGAGTTCGACACGCCCTTCTCCAGCGATCTCGTGGCGGATCGCGTCTACGGGCAGAACGGCAACTTCCTCTCGGCCACGTGCAACCTGGGGGGGACGCCGGGCGCCGCGACCCTGTGCACGCCGGTGGGGCTCTCGCTGGACGCCTCGGGGAACCTCTACCTCTCGGACCAGGGCAACCACCGCGTGCTGCGCTTCAACGCGCCGCTGACGGACACGGTGGCGGACACGGTGCTCGGGCAGTCCGGGATGACGGGGAACCTGGCCAACGGGGTGGACTCGCGCGGCCTGGCCAACCCCTCGCGGCTGGCCATTGATCGCAGCATCACGCCCAACCGCATCTACGTCGCGGACACGGACAACCACCGGGTGCTGGGCTGGAACAACGCCGCCACCTTCGCCAATGGCGCCCCCGCGGACCGGATCCTCGGCCAGCCGAGCGCCACCTCCACCGGGTGCAACACCGGCGGCGTGGGGCCCAGCACGCTGTGCTTCCCGCGAGGGCTGGCGGTGGACGCCGCGGGCAACCTCTACGTGGCGGACACCAACAACAACCGCCTGCTCGTCTTCGACGCGCCCTTCACCAGCGATGGGGTGGCCGACAAGGTGTGGGGGCAGACGTCCTTCACCGGAACCACGTGCAACAGCGGCGGCGCGGGGGCCGACACGCTGTGCAGCCCCTGGGGCGTGGCGCTGGACGCGGCCGGGAACCTCGTGGTGGCGGACACCAGCAACAGCCGGGTGCTCGTCTTCACCGGGGGCCGCACCGGGGACACCACCGCGGACCGGATCCTCGGCCAGGCCACCTTCACCGATATCACCTGCAACACGGGCGGCATCTCCGCGCAGACGCTGTGCACCCCGCGCGGCATGGCCTTCGACGCGAGCGGCAACTTCTACGTGGCCGACCACGGCAACTCGCGCGTGCTGGTCCACAACGCCTCGCCCGTGGATGCGGTGGCCGACAAGGTGTTCGGCCAGGCCAGCATGACGGTGGGCACGTGCAACGCCGCCGGCCTCAACAGCTCCTCGCTCTGCAACCCGGGCTCGGTGGCGGTGGAGAGCTCGGGCAATGTCTGGGTGGGGGATGAGGGCAACTCGCGCGTGCTGGGCTTCATTACGCCGCTGACCACCAACACGACAGCGGACAAGCTGGTGGGCAAGAGCAGCTACACCTCCAGCTCGTGCACCCCTGTCTCCGCCAGCTGCTTCATCACCTCCGCGCCCTCGGTGGCGGTGGACGCCGCCAACAACCTCTACGTCTCGGACACCTCCGGCAACCGCGTGCTGGGCTACAACTCGCCCTTCACCACCGGGAACGACACCGCCGCGGATCGCGTGCTGGGCCAGCCGGACTTCGCCAACACCGCGCGCAACTCCATCGACAACGTGAGCCTCAACGGGCCCGCGGGCGTGCACGTGGATCGCTCCTCCTCGCCCAACCGGCTCTACGTGGCGGACTCGGGCAGCAGCCGCGTGCTGGTGTGGGGCTCGGTGAACTTCACCAACGGGCAGGCCGCGGACCGCGTCTTCGGGCAGGTGGACTTCACCCGAGGCGTCTGCAACGGCGGCGGCCTGAGCGCCAGCAGCCTGTGCACCCCGGCGGACATGACGACCGACGCGGCGGGCAACCTCTACATCTCCGACACCAACGCGCGCGTGCTGGAGTACGACGCCCCCTTCGCCACCGGCGGGGACGCGGTGGCGGACCGCGCCTTCGGGCAGACAGTCTTCACCGGCAACACGTGCAACAGCGGCGGTGCCTCCGCGCTCACCCTGTGCAACCCCAAGGGGCTCACCCTGAGCCCCGCCGGCAACCTGTACGTGGTGGATGGCAGCAACCACCGGCTGCTGCGCTACACCACCCCGCTGTCCACGGACCTCGTGGCGGACGCGGTGCTCGGCCAGATCGGCTTCCGCTACACGGGCGCCAACCTCGTGGATGGCTCGGGCATGTCCTCGCCCTACGCCGTCGCGATCGACTCCTCGGTGACGCCCAACCGGCTCTACGCGGTGGACTACACGAACAGCCGGGTGCTCGCCTGGGCGAATGTGACGGACTTCGAGAATGGCTCACCCGCGGATCTCGTCCTGGGCCAGCCGGATCTCCTGACGTCTGGCTGCAACAGCCAGGGCGTCTCCGCCTCCAGCCTCTGCAACCCCACCGCGGTCACCGTGGACGGCACCGGCCGCGTCTATGTGACGGACTCGAGCAACGACCGCGTCCTCATCTTCGATGCGCCCTTCGCCACCGACACCGCGGCGGACAAGGTGGTGGGCCAGGCGGACTTCACCGGCAGCTCGTGCAACCGCGGCCTGTCCGCCCCCAGCGCCCTCACGCTGTGCAGCCCCTATGGCGTGGCCATCAGCCCAGCCGGGGATCTCTTCGTCAGCGACGCCGACAACAACCGGGTCCTCGTCTACGCGGATGTGCTGAACACCGACACGACGGCTGACGCCGTGTTCGGGCAGACGGGGCTCTTCACCACGAACACCTGCAACCGGGGAGGCCGCTCGGAGAACTCGCTGTGCGCGCCCTACCAGCTCGCGCTGGACACCAGCGTCCCCACCCTGCGGCTCTACGTGGCGGACACCAGCAACAACCGCGTGCTCGAGTACGACAGCCCCCGCTCCTCGGACACCACCGCGGACCTCGTGCTGGGGCAGACTTCGTTTGGCAACGCGACGTGCGCCGCGAGCCAGACGGCCCTGTGCGATCCCAAGAGCGTCGCGGTCACCTCGGAGGGCCACGTCTACGTCGCCGACCGGGACGGGGACCGGGTCGTCCAGTTCAACTCGCCGCGGACGACGGATGCGAGCGTGGACCGCATCTTCGGCCAGTCCTCCTCCACGGGCAGCTCGTGCAACGCGGGCGGCCTGGGCCCCGCCTCCACCTGCTCCCCCCGAGGCGTGGCGGTGGACGCGGTGGGCAGCCTCTACGTGGCGGACACCAACAACAACCGCATCGTCGTCTACCTGGCCAACAACCGCCCCACCGCCACCCCGCTCACGCTGACGCCCGCGTCCCCGAGCACCACGGACGAGCTCGTGGGCACGTACTCGTACCAGGACACGGACGGGGACACGCAGAGCGGCAGCGAGGTGCGCTGGTACCGCAACGGCCAGGAGCAGGCGGCGTTCTTCGGGCTGCTGAGGGTGCCCGCCTCGGCCACGACCCGGGATGAGCAGTGGTACTTCACGGTGCGCGCCAGAGATGGCCTGGAGTTCGGCCGGCTGGAGACCTCGCCCACGGTGACGATCCTCAACACCGCGCCCGCCGCGGCCTCCGCCGCCATCTCGCCCACGCCGCCCCGGACGGATGACACCCTCACCGCCAGCTACGGCTACTCGGACGCCGACACCGACACCGAGAGCGGCAGCGAGATCCGCTGGTTCCTCAACAACGTGGAGCAGACCGGGCTGCTCAACCAGCTCACCGTGCCCGCCTCGGCCACGACCAAGGGACAGGTCTGGTACTTCACCGTGCGCCCGGGAGACGGCACGAGCCTGGGCACCACCGTGACGTCCCCGGTGGTGACGATCGCCAACACGCCGCCCTCGGCGAGCAGCGTGCAGATCACCCCTGCCTCACCCAGCTCCACCTCGAGCCTCAGCGTCTCCTATCTCTACGCGGACTCGGACAGCGACGCGGAGCTGGGCTCGGAGATCCGCTGGTACCGCAACGGCGTGCTCCAGTCCTCCCTGAATGATCAGCGCACCGTGCCGGGGCCCCTCACGCTGAACGACCAGTGGTACTACACGCTGCGGCCCCGGGATGGCGCGGATCTCGGCACGCTGGCGACCTCCACCACCGTGGTGGTGGGCAGCTCCGCTCCCACGGCCACCAACGTCCAGATCACCCCCAGCCCGGCGCGCACCAATGACATTCTGACGGCCAGCTACACGTACTCGGATCCGGACAGCCAGCCGGAGACGGCCAGCCAGATCCGCTGGTTCAAGAACAACGTCGAGCAGACGGCCTACGCCAACCTCCGCACGGTGCCGGCCAGCGCCACCACCAAGAACGACGTCTGGTACTTCACCGTGAGGCCCTGCGACAACACGCCCGTGTGCGGGCTGACGCAGACCGCGCCCGCCGCGACGGTGCTCAACACCGCGCCCTCCGTGAGCGCGCTCGCCATCACCCCCGCCTCCCCGAAGGCCACCGACACCCTCACCGCCGGCTACACCTACGCCGACGCGGACAGCGACGCCGAGAGCGGCAGCGAGATCCGCTGGTTCAAGAACGGCGTGGAGCAGACCACGCTGGCGAACCTGCGCACGCTGCCCGCGGGCACCGCGGCCAAGGGACAGACCTGGTACTTCACCGTGCGCCCCCGAGACGGCGCGGACTTCGGCACGGCCGCGCAGTCCGCTCCGGTGACGATCGTCAACAGCGCCCCCTCGGCCAACCAGGCTGACGTCACGCCCACCAACCCGCGCGTCACGGACACGCTGACGGGCACCTACAAGTACTCGGACGCGGACGGGGATGCGCAGACCGGGTCCTCCGTGAAGTGGTTCAAGAACAACGTGGAGGACACCTCGCTGCGCAACACGCTCACCGTGCCGCCCTCCAAGCTGGGCAAGGGACAGGCGTGGAAGTTCACCGTCGCGCCCTCGGACGGCACGGCCTCCGGGAGCACCGTCACGTCGAACACGGTGACGATCCTGAACTCGCCGCCCGTGGTGACCGGCGTGGCCATCACCCCCGCCGCGCCCAACGCGGGCGAGGCGCTCACCGCCACGTACACCTACGCAGACGCGGACACGGACGCTCAGAGCGGCAGCGAGCTGCGCTGGTTCAAGAATGGCGTGGAGCAGACCGCGCTCGCCGGCTCCGCCACCGTGCCAGCCGGCACCACCGTCAAGGGCGAGCGGTGGACCTTCTCCGTCCGCCCGAAGGACGGCACGGACTTCGGCACGCCGGTCACCTCCTCCGAGGTGTCCATCGCCAACAGCGTGCCGCTCGCGAGCAGCCTCGCCATCCAGCCCGCGCAGCCCGGGACGGACGACAACCTGGTGGCCTCGTACAACTACCTCGACGCGGACGGAGATGTGGAGTCCGGCACCGAGTTCCGCTGGTTCCGCAACGGGGCCGAGGCGACGGCGTACTTCGGGCTGAGGACCCTGCCGGCCAGCGCCACCACCAAGGGCGAGAGCTGGTACGTCACCGTGAAGCCCAAGGACGGAACGGACTTCGGGCAGCTGGCCACCAGCGCGCCCGTGCTCATCCTCAACACGCCCCCCCGGGCCACCAACGTGAACCTCTCGCCGCTGTCGCCCCGGGCGACGGATGCGCTCGCGGCCAGCTACACCTACGTGGACCCGGACGGTGACGCCCAGCAGGGCACCGAGCTGCGCTGGTACCGCAACGACGTGGAGGTGGGCTCGCTCTTCAACCAGTCCACCGTCCCCGCCGGCACCGCGCGGGCCGGAGAGACCTGGTACTTCACCGTGAAGCCCAAGGATGGCGTGGCCTTCGGCGTGCTCGTCACCTCCACCTCCGTCATCGTGGGCAGCTCCGCCCCGGTGGCCACCGCGCTTCAGATCACCCCGTTCGCTCCCACCACCCAGGACGTGCTGGTAGCCAACTACCTCTACAGCGATCCGGACGGCGAGCCGGAGTCCGGCAGCGAGCTCGAGTGGCAGCGCGATGGCACGCCGGTGGCCACGCTGGCCGGGAGCCGGACGGTGCCCACCGCCACGGCGCGCAAGGGCGAGTCCTGGAGCTTCAGCGTGCGTCCCAAGGACGGCGTCTCGTTCGGCGCGCGGCAGACCTCGGCGCCGGTGGTGATCCGCAACACGCCGCCCTCCGCCTCCAGCGCCAGCATCAGCCCGGCGCAGCCGCGCACGGATGACGTGCTCACGGCCACCTTCGCCTATGCCGACGCGGACGGGGATCCGCAGTCCGGCTCGGAGCTCCGCTGGTACCGCAACGGCCTCGAGCAGCCCTCGCTGCTGGATCAGCCCGTCGTCCCGGCCTCGGCCACCCGCAAGCGCGAGGTCTGGTACTACCGCGTGCGCCCGAAGGATGGCACCGACTACGGCCCCGCCGAGGTGTCGAGCCCGATCTTCATCGAGAACTCGCCGCCCGTCGCCAACGCCGGCCCGGACCAGCGCATCCTTCCCACCCAGGCGGTGGTTCGGGTGACGCTCGACGGGACGGGCTCTCAGGACGTGGACGGGGACGTGCTCGACTCCACCTGGTCCGAGGGGGCCACGGTGCTCAGCCGGGGCGCCCGCGTCAACGTGGAGCTCCCCGTGGGCCAGCACACCCTCACGCTCACCGTGGGCGACGGCGAGGGCACCTCCACGGACGAGGTGCTCATCGACATCCCGGATCCGAAGCCCACCGTCACCGCGCCCGCGGACTTCACGATGGCACCGGGCCGGGTCCTGCTCACCGGCAACGCCACGGATCCGCTGGGCCGCGTGCCGGTCTATCAGTGGACGCAGGTGGCGGGAGCGCCGGTGGACCTGCGCGACGCGAACACCTCCACCGCCTGGTTCCTGGGGACTCGCGCGGGCACGTACACCTTCGAGCTCGTGGCCACCTCGGACACCACGCTGAGCGATCCGGTACGGACCACGGTGACGATCCGCAACCTGCCGCCCTGGGCCTCGGCGCCGGCACGGCAGGTGGTGGAGGCAGGGCAGGAGCTGTCCATCGACGGCAGCAGCAGTGACGACCCCAACGCGGACCCGCTCACCTGGCGCTGGACGGTGGAGCTCGGCTCGGTGAGCTCCACCCTGGCTGACGGAGACAAGCCCACCTCCCGCTTCACGCCCCTGGCCGATGGCCGCTACGGCGTCACCCTGGTGGTGAGCGACGGCACGGAGGACAGCACTCCCGCCTTCACGGAGATCATCGCCATCAACCTCCAGGTGACGACGCACCCGCCCACCGCCAACGCCGGTCCGGATGGCGTGGGCGAGCTGGGCAAGTCCATCACCCTCGAGGGCCGCGGCAGCTACGACATCGACGGCGATGCGCTGACGTACAGCTGGAGGAGGGTCTCCGGGCCCGCGGAGGTGCCCGTGCCCGCGAGCTCGCCCACGCCCACGTTCCGGGCCACGGCCGCGGGGACGGTGGTGATGGGGCTGACGGTGAGCGATGGCCGAGTGACGAGCTCCGAGGACCTGGTCACCTTCGAGATCGATGACCCGGCGGTGAACCGCCGCCCCGTGGCCCGAGCCGGCTCCGACCGCCCGGTGATGGTGGGCACGGAGGTGCAGCTCGACGGGACGCGCAGCGTGGATCCGGATGGCGACGTGCTCACGTACCAGTGGACCCAGCTGGCGGGGCCGCGGGTGACGCTCGACAACAACCGCTCTCCGAAGCCCACCTTCACGCCGACGCGGCTGGGCTTCGTCCGGCTCGGGCTCACCGTGTCGGACGGCAAGGCGTCCTCCGCGCCCTCCAGCGTGCTCATCCAGGTGACGACCGACGGCAACAGCCCGCCGCTCGCCAGCGCGGGGCCGGACCAGCAGGTGACGATTGGGGGCGTCGTGACGCTCGACGGCTCGGGCTCCTCGGATCCGGACGGAGACACGCTGCGGTACGTCTGGGAGCAGCTCTGGGGAAGCCCGGTGGTGCTGGCGAGCCCGGGCGCTCACCCGACGTTCAGGCCCCCCGGCCAGGGCCGCTATCGCTTCCGCCTGACGGTCCAGGACGGAGAGGCCCCGAGCAGCTCCGACGAGGTGGATGTAATCGTGAGCACGCACGGCTCGGACAACAAGCCGCCGGTGGCCCTCACCTCCGGCACCCTGGAGGTCGCCGTGGGTGAGCATGTGCAGCTGGATGGCACCGAGAGCGACGATCCGGATCCGCTCGACAAGCTGACGTACGAGTGGACGGCGTCGGGCTTCCCCACGGGCAGCGAGCCGGTGCTCGCGGATGCGGGCACCGCGACTCCGTCGTTCACGCCCACCGTGTCCGGTGCGTACACGTTCCGGCTCCGGGTCTCGGATGGAGACCTGACCAGCTCGCCCAGCTACGTGACGGTGCTGGCGAAGTCGGACCAGAAGGGCGGCCTGGGCTGCGGGGCGGGGAGCGGTGCGCCGCTGCCGCTGGCGGCGATCCTGCTGACGCTCCTCTGGGACGGGCGGCGGCGGGCCCTGGCACCCCGAGGCGCGCGGGTGTTCGCGGCGCGTGCGCTGGCCATGCTCCTCGCGCTCGGAGTGGCCTGGATGCCGATGGTCGCGCAGGCCGCGGTCGATCCGGCGCAGGCCAAGACCCGGAAGAAGAAGCCCACCTCGGGCAAGTCCACCTTCGGCAAGCCCAGTGCCGGCAAGTCCGTCACGGGCAAGCTCTCCGGCAAGAAGAAGAAGAAGCAACCCGCGCTGGAGACTCCTGTCGAGGTGGTGCCGCCCCCTGTCGAGGATGCGGGCCCCGAGCCCGTACAGCCGGTCGAGGAGTCCGCGGTGACGCCCGAGACGTCCGCGGCGCCGCCCCAGGAGGAGGCCTCCCACGCCGAGGGCCCTCCCAACCCGTACCTGGAGGAGGCGCGGCAGCTCTACCTGGGCTTCCAGTTCGAGGGGATCATCCCGAAGCTGGAGTTCGCGCTCGCGGTGAAGGGCGTGACGGTGGTGCAGAAGATCGAGATCTACAAGCTGATGGCCCTCACCCACTCGGCCTTTGACGACGCGCCCAAGGCGGAGGAGGCCTTCCTGAACATCCTGCAGCTGCAGCCGGACTACGAGCTGACCGGGGGTGCCTCGCCGAAGATCCGCTCCTACTTCGCGAGCGCGCAGAAGACGTACCGGGCCCGGCAGGCGGTGAAGCTCCAGCACGCGGCGCCCAAGCCGAGCTCGCTTGGCGAGACGACCACGGTGGACGTGGCGGTGGTCGCCGGAGCGGACCGGGTCTCCGCGATGACGCTGCACTACCGGCCCCGTGGGAGCACGGGCGGCTACTCGCAGCTGGGGATGGCCCGAGGCGAGAACGGCGCCTTCTCCGGCAACGTGCCCAACGCCTTCCCGGGCCCGGCGGGCAAGCGGACCATCGAGTACTTCGTCCGGGCGCGTGACCCGAGCGGGGGGCTGCTGGCCTCGGTGGGCTCGGAGGAGACTCCGCTGGAGCTGACGATGGAGACCGTGGCGCTGGCGGCCTCGCAACCGATCTACAAGAGCTGGGTGTTCTGGACAGCCGTGGGCGTGGGAGCCGCGGCGGCGATCGCCACACCGGTGGTGATCAACCGGAGCGCGCAGGTCCGGCCCGGGACGCTCGGGATGGAGCCGCTCAAGTGAAGACCTCTTCGTGGAGCGCCTGGGCGGGCCTGGCGCTCGGTCTGCTGTTGCTCACGGCGTGCGGTGAGGGCGCGGTGTTCCTCACCATCGAGGCGGTGGGCCCCGAGGGCACCCTGCGCATCCCGGATGACGTGGACCGGGTGGTGGTGCGCATCACGGACGCCGAGGGCGTGAACGTGCTGCTCGAGAAGGAGTACCCGCTCACGGCGGACCAGCGCTTCCCGCTGACGCTGGGGCTGGAGCCGGGCCCCAAGACGGGCGAGCGCATCCAGGTGGAGGTGACGGCCTTCAAGGGGGAGGAGCAGGTGGGGAACGCCTCGGCGATGGTGCCCATCACACGGCAGCAGGAGGCCACGGTCACGCTGCGGATCGTGAAGAGCTGAGGCTCAGCCCTCCAGGTCCACCTCAGGTTCCACGGAATTGGGGTTCTGAGGCCCTCGGTGTATCAAGTCACCCGAGGGAGAACACCATGGAACCTGTTGAGCAGAAGAAGCGATCGCCGTGGCTCTACGTCGGCATCGGCTGCGGCGCCCTGCTGCTGCTGGGCATCGTGGCTTTCTTGGCCGGCCTGTCGTTCCTCTTCAAGAAGGGCAAGCAGTACCAGGAGGATCTGGCCAACCCCGTCGTGCGCACGGAGATGGTGAAGAAGACGCTGGGCGCCGAGACGCTGCCCGACGGCTACTTCGCCGTCATGTCGCTCAGCGTGCCCGCGCTCATGGACACCGCGATGCTCAGCACGCGCTCTCCGGACGCTCCCAGCACCGGCCAGAAGGAGGACGTGCGGATCTTCGTCTACATGTTCCTCAAGGCCTCCTCCACGGCCGACCAGGAGCAGTTGCGCAAGTACCTCGAAGGCAAGTCGGAGGACTCCTCGGTGCTCGGCCGCAACAACGTGCGGCTCGGCCACGGTGAGATCATTGGCCGAGGGGTTGTCCCGCTCGAAGGCCGGCGGGTGCTCTACCTCGCCCAGCGCGGAGAGCTGGCGACCCAGCAGAGTGAGAACAAGGGGCCCGGGCTGAACTCCATCCTCTTCATCGAGTGTCCTGGCCAGGAGCGCATGCGCATGGGCATCTGGATGGCCGAGGATCCCGATCCCTCGGCGCCTCTCGAAGAGCTCGACCTGAAGGGGACCCCCGCGGACCCCGAGGCGATCCGCGCCTTCATGTCCCACCTCAATCCCTGCAAGGAGGCGGAGTGAGCCAGACGGCTCCGGCCTCTCCCGTGGAGGAGAGGCCGTGAGGCGCGGCTCAGCTCTCGACGGAGAGCTTCACGTCGATGTTGCCGCGCGTGGCCTTCGAGTACGGGCACACCTCGTGCGCGGTGTTCATCAGCTGCTGGGCCTCCTCCTGGGACAGGCCCGGCATCTTCCCCTTCAGCTCCACCGCCAGGCCGTAGCCGCCATCCGGCGTCTTCCCGAGGGTGACCGCCGCGGTGATGCTCGCGTCCTTCACGTTCTTGCCCATCTTGCCAGCCACCAGCCGCAGCGCCCCCTCGAAGCACGCGGAGTAGCCCGCCGCGAAGAGCTGCTCGGGGTTGGTCACCGCTCCCCCCGGGCCACCCAGCTCCTTGGGCATCCCGAGCGGCAGATCCAGCACGCCATCCGACGAGCGGGTGCGGCCGCTGCGGCCTCCGTGGGAGGTGGCAGTCGCGGTGTACAGCGGGGAGAGGGTCACGGGGGCCATGGTGTTTCCTCGGTTCACTTCGGGTGGGATGCCCACAACAGAGCGCCCCCGGAGTAGTGGGCTACGCCCTGGCTTGCAACGGAATCCTTCCGGAAGGGCCTCCCGAAAGATCGAAAGGGTCGTTGCGGATTCAACGGAAACAACGAAGGGTGGGGTTGTTTCTCGCCACTTGCGAATCCACATTGGGACGAACAGAACCGCTCCCCATCTCGGAGCCGAGATGACTGACGACAAGCGGACACTCACCCAGCGACAGGATCCCTCCCCTCGGGCAGAAGCGCCCGAAGCGTTCTGGCTGGAGACAGAGCGTTGGCGGATGATCATCGAGAGCATCCACGACTACGCGATCTTCATGCTCGATCCCCAGGGAAGGATCGCGACCTGGAATATCGGCGCCGAGCGCATCAAGGGCTACAGCGCCGAGGAGATCATCGGCCAGCACTTCTCCCGTTTCTACACTCCGGAGGACATCCGCCTCGGTAGGCCGCAGGCACACCTGAGACGGGCCGCGGAGGAAGGGCGCCTCGAGCACGAGGGCTGGCGGGTGCGCAAGGACGGCTCCCTCTTCTGGGCGAGCGTCGTCCTCTCCGTGATCCGCGACTCGACGGGCCGGCACGTCGGCTTCGCCAAGGTGACCCGCGATCTGACCGAACGCCGGAAGCAGGAGCAGGAGCGGCTGCAGCTGGCCCAGGCGCAGGAGGCCATCCGCCTGAGGGACGAGTTCCTCTCCATCGCCTCCCATGAGCTGAAGACGCCGCTCACCTCGCTCCAGCTCCAGCTCCAGAGCGTGCGCGAGCAGGGCGAGGAGCTCGGCCAGCGGCTGGCGGCCCGGATCGACCGGGCGGTCCGGAGCACCGAGCGCCTGAGCGACCTGGTCGAGGCGCTCCTGGACGTCTCGCGCATCGCGTCCGGACACTTCACGCTGAGCCTGCAGCGCTTCGATCTCGCCGAGGCCGTGCGCGAGAGCGCCGAGCGCCTCCGGGACTCCGCCACCCAGGCCGGCTGCGAGCTCATCGTCCGGGCCGACCGTGCGACCGTGGGCACGTGGGATCGCCTCCGCATGGAGCAGGTGGTGAGCAACCTCGTGTCGAACGCCATCAAGTACGCGTCCCAGGCGCCCATCGAGGTGTCGCTCGGCCAGCAGGGGGAGACGGTGGTCCTCGAGGTCCGTGACCGGGGCCCCGGCATTCCCGAGGTGGCCCTCACACGCATCTTCGACCGCTTCGAGCGGGCCTCCGAGGTGCGCCACTACGGCGGCATGGGGCTCGGGCTCTACGTCGTCCGGGAGATCGTCAAGGCGCACGACGGGAGGGTGACCGCGCACAACCTGCCGGAGGGAGGCGCCTGCTTCACCGTCCGGCTGCCGCTGGCTTCCAGCGCGCCCGCCCTGGCGGGGCCCACCCAGACTGAGGAGTTGCTCTGATGCCCGCCCACCGAGTTCTGGTCGTGGAGGACGACCTGGAGATCCGCGAGAGCCTGATCGAGATCCTCGAGGACCAGGGCTACGAGGCCCTGGGCGCCGGGAACGGGCTCGAGGCGCTGGACAGGCTGCGCGCCCCCGGGCCGCAGCCTTGCCTCATCTTCCTGGATCTCATGATGCCCCGGATGGACGGCAGGGCCTTCCGCGAGGAGCAGCTCCGGAGCCCGGAGCTTGCGTCCATCCCGGTTGTGGTGATCTCCGCGTTCCGGGATGTGAGCCATATCGCCCTGGAGCTGAAGGCCGCGGACCTCCTCAAGAAGCCCTTCAAGCTCCAGGAGCTCGTCAGCGTCACGCGGCGGCACTGCCCGGCGGGCGCCGAGTCCTGCTGAGGCCTACGGGCGAGCGGCGAACGAGGAGGCGGCAGCGGCCCGGGCGGCGGCCACGGCGGCGGCGATGTCCAGCTTGCCGCCCGTGCTCACCTTGCCCTTGAGGTCCGGATCCACCTCCACCGTCTTCACCAGCATGTCGCGCACCTGCGCCGCCGTCAGGTTCGGGTTCTCCGCGAACATGAGCGCCGCGGTGGCCGCCACGCGCGGGGTGGCCATGGAGGTGCCGCTCATCTTCTGCCAGCGGCCGCCCGGCACCGTGCTCAGCACGTCCTCGCCCACCGCGGCCAGCTCCACCACCTTGTCCCCGTGCGAGGAGAAGCGCGCCAGCTTGTCGTTGTTCTTGTCCATGGACGCCACGGTGAGGACGTTGGGCAGATCCACGTTGGCCGGGAAGTCCTGCACGTTGTTCATGTTGCTGCCGTTGCCGTTCGCCGTGGCCGCCACCAGGAGGATGTCCGCGTCCGCCAGCTTCTGGATGGCCGCCTTCCAGCGCGCCTGCGAGGCCGCGTCCTTGTACTCGTCCCCGAAGCTCGCGTTCACCGCGCGGATGTTGGCGCCCTTGTCCTTCAGGCCCACCACGTAGTCCACCGAGCGCTCGAAGTTCGTCAGCAGGTCATTCCCGTCGTAGAGGCCGCCCACCGAGAGCACCTGCGCCTTGCCCGCCGCCACGCCGGTGTTGCCCTGGCCGTTGTCCTCGGCGGCGATGATGCCCGCCACGTGTGTGCCGTGGTCCGTGCCCTCGCCCTTGAACGGATCGCCCGTGTTGAAGCCCACGTTGAAGCCGTGCATGTCATCCGCCACGCCGTTGCCATCGTTGTCGATGCCGTCACCTTCGACTTCGTTCGGGTTGGTCCACAGGGCCCCGTCCAGGTCCGAGTGCTTCGTGTCCACGCCGCCGTCGAAGATCGCGACGATGGGCGGGCCCGAGGGGGTCGGCTTCGGATCCACCGGACCCTCCGCCTTGCCCGTGGCCTCGAGGCTCCAGTTCTTCAGCGTGCCGGTGTCCGCGCGCGCCTTGTCCTCCACCGTCAGCGTCCAGGTGCCCTTCGTCTTCTCGCCCTTGAAGGCGCTCAGGTCGAAGGTGCCCTTCAGGTCGTCCGCGCTGCCGCCCTGCCGGTCCGAGACAACGGCTGTCTTCCCCGAGGGGCTCGTCAGCGTCACCTTCAGGTCGCCCCGGTAGGTGTGCGCCAGGTCCATCGACAGCTTCAGCGAGTCGATGCTCACGTCCTTGTCGAAGCTCACCGTGGAGGTGACCGTCGACAGATCCTTCACCTCCAGGTTCGGCGTGGCCTCGGCCTTCAGCGTCTCCGCCGTCGCCTCACGAGCCAGCGGCTGGCGCGAGAGCGTCGGGCGGGCCACCGGGGCCTCGGTGGGGTTCAGCTGCGGCGAGCCCGGGCGCAGGCCGGTGGGGCGATCCACGAAGGTGCGGCCCGGGCGATCCACCACGTTCGAGCGCGCCGGCGCCGAGTCGAAGCCATCCACCGAGCGGCCCGCGCGGGCCTCCGTGCGAGGAGCCGCGACCGGGGCCTTGGGCTGCGCCGCCTCGGTGCGAGACGTCGGGGTGGGGAGGGACGGGGAGGAGACCTTGGAAATGGGAGCCATGCTGAATTGTCGGCACATGGCGGAGGAAGTTGCCTATTCACCCACAAAAGGATCCATCAAACCTACACGTCAGATTTGTGGGAAGGTGGGGCTAACTTGTGGAAAACTTGGGTAGGCAAATATCCCACCCCGCTCCTCTCCCGAGGGCGTGAGGCGGCCCGCATCCTTATATGCGGGGGACTCAGCGGCGGACGGAGAGGCCCTTGGGGGTGCGGCCCTTGGTGAGGTGGGCGACGGCCTCCCCCAGCCCCTCGAGGGTGAGGGGGTACATGGAGAAGACGCGGCCAATGGTGGCGATGGTGCTGCCGGGCCAGATGCGGGGCGGCTCGGGGTTGAGCCACGCGCTGCGGTCGAAGTGCTGCGCCAGCTGCATCAGCCAGACGAGCCCCTCCAACCCATCCGGTGAGTAGTGCCCGTTGGCGTCCGCGCGGATGGCCAGCTCATAGGGCGCCATGTACGCGTCGCCGACAATCACCAGCTTGTGGTGCTTGCCCACCTGGGCGATGAGGTCCGGCACGGTAGTGCCGCCGGTGAGCTGCGGCGTGGCGTAGAGCTTCCCGTAGACGCAGTTGTGGAAGTAGTAGGTGCGCAGCTCCTTGAAGTGCGTGGCCCGGCTGGCCGCGCTGAAGAGCCGGCTCATCAGCGCCGCGTACGGATCCATGGAGCCGCCCACGTCCATCAGCAGTACCACGCGCGTGTTGGGCCGGCGCGGCGGCCGCGTCACCACCTCCAGCTCCCCCGCGTTCTTGGCGGTGGCGCTGATGGTCTCGTCCACGTCCAGCTCATCCGGGGCGCCCTCGCGCGCGAAGGCCCGCAGCTTGCGCAGCGCCACCTCGAGCTGCCGCGTGTCCAGCACCACGTCGTCCCGGTAGCCCTGGTACTTGCGCTCGCCGGCCTGGAAGATGGCAGTGCCCTGGCGGCCTCCGGTGCCGCCCACGCGCATGCCCTGCTGCCCGTGGCCCGCGTTGCCGAACGGCGAGCTGCCCCCCGTGCCGATCCACCGGTTGCCCCCGTCGTGGCGCTCGCGCTGCTCGCGCAGCCGCTCCTCGAAGAGCCGCTGCAGGGCCTCCTCATCCAGCGAGTTGAGCAGCGCCTGCTCCTCGGGAGTGAGGTCCTTGCGCTCCTTGGCCTCGCGGAGCCAGTCCATCAGCTCCTGCGTCAGCTGCATGCCCGCGGACTCCACGCCCTTGAAGTGCGCCAGGAAGGCCTGGTCGAAGGCATCCAGGTGCGTCTCCGAGTGCACCAGCAGCGCGCGCGCCACATGGTAGAAGCCGTCCAGGCTGCTGTCGTGCAGGCCCGAGCGCAGCGCGCCCGCCAGGGCCAGCGCCTCCTGCGTGCCCACCGGCACCCCGCGCTGCCGCAGCTCGTAGAGGAAGGGCAGGAACATGGCGCGCTCTCCCCGTCCTCAGGCCCGTGTCCGGCGGCCCCGGCCGAACGCCTCGGCCACCGCCATCAGGTCCTGCTCCTTCTTCAGCAGCGCGCCGAGGAACGGCAGGTTCTCGTCCAGCTTGAAGCTCTGCACGCCGCTGGCCTTGAGCACGGCGATCCAGTCGATGAGCTCGCTGGTGGTGGGGCGCTTGCGCAGCCGGGAGAAGGCGCGCAGCTCGTAGAAGACCTTCAGCGCCTGCTCCGCCAGCTCCGCGTCCAGCCCGGGGTGGTGCACGCCGACGATGCGGCGCATCAGGTCCGTGTCCGGGAAGTCGATGAAGTGGAAGACGCAGCGGCGCAGGAAGGCGTCCGGCAGCTCCTTCTCGTTGTTGCTGGTGATGATGACGACGGGGCGCTGCGTGGCCACCACCTCCTCGTTCGTCTCCAGGATGCGGAAGCGCATCCGGTCCAGCTCGTGGAGCAGGTCGTTGGGGAACTCGAGGTCCGCCTTGTCCACCTCGTCGATGAGCAGCACCACGCGCTCGCGGGAGGAGAAGGCCTCGCCCAGGGGCCCCAGGCGGATGTAGCGGCGGATGTCCTTCACGTCCCCATCGCCGAAGCGCGAGTCGTACAGGCGCTGCACGGTGTCGTAGACGTAGAGGCCGTCCTGGGCGCGCGTGGTGCTCTTCACGTGCCAGGGGATGAGGCGCATTCCCAGGGCCTCGGAGATGGCCTCGGCCAGGAGCGTCTTTCCGGTGCCGGGCTCGCCCTTCACCAGCAGGGGGCGCTGGAGCGTCAGCGCGCAGTTGACGGCGGACTGGAGGCCCTCGCTGGAGAGGTACTTCTCGGTGCCACGGAAGCGGGAGGAGGTGGGCGTCATGGTGTTACCCCTCCTTTAACATCCCCAGCCCGGCCGCGCGCCTGGACAGAGGCCCCCCGGCAGGCCGTCTCCCGGCCCTCGGGGCGCAGGCGGGCTCCCCGCCTGCCTGGGTCCCCAGGCCTCCCCTCGTGAGGAGAGGCCCGGGTGCCTCGCGGGCGACTAGGTGCCCGGGTTGGCGGTGTAGAGGCTGAGCTGGTCCGCGTCGATCTTGATGCCGGAGAACGTCAGCGTGATGTCGCAGGTGGGGGCACCCGCGCAGTCCGCGCCCGTGCAGTGGGAGTGGAGCGCCAGCGAGCCCTCGAGGGTGCTCCCCAGCTTGTCGACAGTGTAGGTGGCCGAGGTGGTGTAGACCTCGGTCGCCGAGTCGGTCTGGGTGCGCTCGCTGGTGAAGGTGTACGTGCCGTCGGCCTTGGCGCCCTGGATGGCGTCCGCGCTGATGGCAACGCGCTCGGCCTGGCCCATGGCGTAGTTGAGGGTGCCGGGCTCCAGGTACACGGCCTCCTCGAGGCCCTCCCAGACGACCCACTGCTGCTGGTCCACGAGGTTCGTGGACTTGTCGGGGATGGTGGTGGGCGCCTGGCCCGTGCGGTAGCAGGAGGACGGGGTGTTCTCCGCGGTCAGCCGCTGGACGGCCACGCGGTAGATGGAGGGCTGGCTGTTACCGCAGCCCAGAAGACCGCTGACTGCCACGACTGCCACTGCCCACTTGAGGGAACGCATGACTGGACTCCTTTGCGAAATCGGGCGCGCAGGCGCCCGCCCGCGCACAGCCGGCCCGTGCGGCGGGAGCTTCCTCCGGGGCTGAGGGCCCCGGATGGGTGCGCAGTATCAGCTAGCACGCAAAGCAAGCAAGGGAAGAGCCATCCCAGTTCATCCGGACAGTACCCAGGGCGGGCGGCATTGGTAATGTCACCTCGTGGCTGACACCCCCTTGCGCATCGTGAGCTACAACGTCCGCTACTTCGGCCATGCGCTCCGCGGGCTGGCGAGCACGACGGGGCCCAAGCGCCGGGTCTCCGCGGCGATCGCCTCCCTGGAGCCGCTGCCGGACGTCGTCTGCCTGCAGGAGGTGGAGACGTCCTCGTTCCGAAGCTCCATCGCCCACCGGCCCAGCCACCCCGGCGAGACGCAGCTGCAGGCCTTCATGGGCCGCATGGAGGAGATCTTCGGGGCCGAGGGACGGGAGATGCCCTACGACGCCTTCTACTTCCGGGCGCACCACTACAAGGTGGGGGACTTCTCGCTGTACACCACGGGGCTGGCCATCCTGGTGAACCGCAAGACGCTGCGGGTGGACCGGCACAACGTGGAGGCACCCGCGCAGATTACGTACCACCACGTGCAGCGGCTGAAGGAGCGCAAGCAGAGCCGCATCTGCGCGCACATGCGTCTGCAGCGGGCGGCGGATGGGCGGGCCTTCCACGTCTTCAACACCCACCTGAGCCTGCCCACCCCGTTCGCCCGGGAGTTCTGGGCGACGAAGGACAAGATGGGCCGGGGCGTCAACCAGCTGCACGAGGCCCGCAAGCTGGTGGCATTGATGACGGAGCACTCCCAGGGCGAGCCGTTCATCGTGAGCGGAGACTTCAACTCGCCGCCGGCCTCGCCCGTGTTCCGCTACATGTGCGACGAGGCGCGGCTCACCTGCGCGCAGGTCTCCGTGGGGCAGATTGATCCGGCGGCCGTGCGCGGCTTTCCCACCGCGGGCTTCATGCACATGCGCATGCACCTGGACCACCTCTTCTCGGGGGGCGGGGTGCGCTGGCTGGACATGGAGGAGACGCGGCCCTTCGGGGACACCACCAGCCGCTTCCACGGGCTGTCGGACCACATGCCGCTCATCGCCCGCTTCACGCTGGAGGAAGCAGTGCCTCCCTCACCGCCCGTGTCCACGGAGGGCTGAGCCTCAGGAGAGCGACTTCTCGAGCTGCTCCCAGGCCTCGAGGAGCTCGCGGGTCTTCCGCTCGGCCAGCTCCTGGAACTCGGGGGCCAGGTGGGCCACCTTGTCCGGGTGGTACTGGGCCACGAGCGCGCGGAAGGCCCGCCGGGCATCGTCCTTGGTGGTGCCCGGGGCGATGCCGAGCACCTTCCAGGGATCGGGTGGGGCGGGTGGCGCGGGCTCGAACGCGGGCTCGGGCTCGGGCTCGGCGTAGGCGTAGGAGGAGGCGCGGGTGCCCCGAGGGGGCGTGGCCTCGGTGGAGGGCGGGCGGCGCGAGGCCTTGGGCGCGGGCGCTTTGCGGGGGCCCGGCTTGCGTGCGGGGTCCGGCGCGGGGATGCGGGAGGAGAGCTGGCTGAGGGCCTCCTGGAGGTACCAGAGGTCCTCGCGGGGCGTCTCCCGCTTGCGCACCACGGCGCGGGGCCGGCCGTTCTCGAGCAGCAGGTAGTTGCTCGCGGCCGAGTAGGCGTCGTCCTTGCTGCGGGGGTAGAGCCGCTGGGCGAGGTCTCCCAGGGGATCACGCCACATGCCCTCGACGCTGCCCTCGTCCGCGACGAGGACCTGGGTGAGCGAGTGGCCGAAGCTGGCGTCCAGGGTGTCGAAGGGCTCGCGCTCCTGGGGGGGGCGCATGTCCTTGCCATGGCGCACGCCCTTCACGAGCAACAGCCCTCGCGTCCCATCCACGAGAGCGAAGAGCTTGTCTCGCACCAGCCTGTCGGAGAAGAAGAGGACGTGGACCACGGGCCAGAGCCTACGCTGCACCCGGGAAACGTGCAGGCGCGAGAGCGGTCTTCATGACTTCAAACCTACCTTACTGGTATACGCAATAGGGGTGGTCAGTTGCCAAACTCTGCGTCAAATGCGGCGATGGCCTGCTCAAGGGAAGGGTACGGCTTTGCCCTCTCTTCGGGAGCCACCTCACACAACAACTCCCAGAACTGCCGCTCGTGATGTTGCAGATCTTCCAACCGCGGCGGCAGTCTCACCCTGTCCGCGCTCTGCACCACGAAGCCCCGCTCTGGCAGCAACTCAAGGCAACGATACACCACAGCTTCCCTATCACCCAGCCGGCGGCAGACAGTCACCAACTTGTACAGCATCTCGCTACTCATTGACTGGCACCCATCTGCCGCTCTGTATCCGCGCCTGCGTATTAGCCTTGGGGTTCTTGAACTGCGTGACGATCTGACCCTCTGGATTCGTTATGACGACCCTATCACCGGATACGTGCACGGTGTTTCCTGTCTCCGTGTCGACGAATTTCCGTCCTTCTCGGATGACCCGGTTCGCGTCACCAACTTGGCGGTGAGCATCACCGTCACGTGCTTCTGCGGCCCTCTCCTCTCCGTGATCTGTTCTTCCTTGGCCTCCAGCACTTCGTGCCGCCATGGCAACCGCCGTGGCAGGCAGGGAGATGGCGATGGTGTTTCCTACGACGGCCACCGCGCTCACCTGTCCCACGTTCGTCAGGTTGATACCGAACCGTGAGGCCGCCACTGCCGCTGCCTCCGGGAAACCGGGCAGCAGCGGCAACCGCGAGGCCAGCAGCGCGGCGCCTACGGTCATTCCATGGCTCACCACGACCGTCACCGCAAGGACGACGACTCCTGCCACCTCCGGTCCCACCCGGCTCGCAAAGTGAAGACCGGCCTGCTCCAACTCCTTCGGGGTGGTGGCTCTGTCGGTGGCCTGCTTCAACTCCCGGCTCGCGTCCACCAACTCCAGGAAGGTGTCCACTCCCAGGTAGATGAGCAGCAGCGCGGAGACGATGGCCGCCGCCTTGGTGAAGATGGGCTCGGGGTTGGCCGCCAAAACGGCCCAGCCAATGAGACCCGTTGCGATGACGGTGTAGAAGAGCTGGGGAGCCAAGGTGTTCTCCACCGCCTTGGAGATGCTCTCTTTGAGAGGAGCGAGCGACAGGGACAGGCCCATCCCCAGTTTGTCCCATTCGCTCAGGCCCAGCACGTCATCGAGCAGGGAGAGGCAGTCTTCCCTGCGCTGGCCCGGCTCGCAGAGGCCGCCGAAGCTCTTGCTCATCACGCGCTGCCAGCGGGTGTCCGCATCGTTGCTGGGGTAGGAGGCCCGCACCAGCCAGCCTTGCTGGGGAGAGCGGAGCGTCAGGGGCGCCTTCAGCACCAACTGCGTCAGCGATTCCTCGAACGCATCCGCTTCCACTTGCACGGGCTTGTTCGAGGAGGGCGGCCTGTACTCCAGGGGCGCACCCTGACCCGTGTCGAGGCGTACCACAAGCGGGGTGGCGCACGCATTGAGCAGCGCCAACAGCACGACCGCAGCGGTCAGACGAGGTGCCATGAGACGCCCTCCAGGACGAGGACGGTTCCAGTCTACGGGAACGTCACCCCAGAGACGATGACGCTCCGGGTCCCATCTGCATCCCACAACTTGACCTTGAGCAGCCGCCCGGGCGTCTCCTCGCGCCCGGGTCCACCTGGGCTGGCCGGAGCCCTCGTGCCCAAGAAGCCCGTAGAGCCCTACACCTGCATCATCCAGCACGCGTTCAGCATCCTCAGCACGGATCCGGCCGTCGTGCGGCGCCTCACCGAGGCCTTCACGGCGTGCGCAAGGCGGCTGCGCGGCCCGGAAAGCCCAAGCGGGGTGTGCGCAGGCGGTGACGCCAGCCTCCAGCAGCAGGCCCTCCCCCGCCCGCGCGCCCCGGGAGTGGCCCGCAGCCGCCTCTCCGGGCGCTGGAGTCCAGCCACCCACTCCCGCAGTGCCTAAGCTCTAGCGAGGAGGAATGCGCGTCCTCCCGAGCGGCGCGGAGCTGGATGAGAGGCTCGCTCGAGCCATCCGTCGCCGCTCGCCTGGGAAGCCCCGCGCACTCGAGGGAAGGCCTGCCGGTGACATGTCTGGAAGGTGACGAGCTCAAGCTCTTGATCGATGCCTTGGCGGATCCCATGCTGGCGTGCGACGGGCAGGAGTGCATCCTCCACCTCACCCCCTCCGCCGAGCGGTTGCTCGGATGGAAGGACGAGGAGCTGCGCGGCCAGCCCTTCTCCACCCTCGTCCCCGCGCGCCTCCAGCTCATCGCCGGAGGCTCCCTGCTCCGCTACCTGGTCACACGCCAGCGCCAGCAGTCGGGCCACCCCACGCTCCTGCCCCTCCAGCGCCGGGGCGGAGAGGAGCTGCTGCTGGAGGTCACCACCGGGCACGCGGGCGAGAATGAGCAGGAGCGCATCGTCCTGTCCCTGCGCCGCATCCCCGAGGCCCCCAGCTTCATCCCCGGGCCCTTGGAGCAGGAGGCGTCCCTCGAGCTCTGGCACGACGCGCACCTCGGCGCCGCGCGCAAGCCCGGCTCCGCCGGACGCCTGTACCAGACCATCGTGGAGAACGCGCCGCTCGGCATCTTGCACTTCGACAAGACCCCCGTCATCACCGCCTGCAACGACTACTTCGTCCGCATCATCGGCTCCTCCAAGCAGCTGCTGATCGGGCTCAACCTGCTGACCCTGCGGGACCTGCACATGATGAACTGCGTCCGGGCCACGCTCACCGGCAAGCACTCCTTCTATGAGGGGGACTACACCTCCGTCACCGCCAGCAAGGTGACGCCGGTGCGCGTCCACTTCGCCCCCTGCTACGACGAGAGCGGCCAGGTGACCGGGGGCGTGGGCATTGTCGAGGACGTCACCGTGCAGCGGCGCATCGAGGCGGAGCGCGCCACCCAGGCCATGCTCCTGGACACGCTCCTGCGCACCGCCCCCATCGGCATGGCCTTCCTGGATCCCCAGCTGCGCTACGTCTACATCAATGATCAGCTGGCGCGGCTCAACGGCCATCCGCCCGAAGAGCACATGGGGCACAAGCCCGCCGACGTGCTGGGCCACGGAGGCGACCAGGTGGAGCGCCTCCTCCAGCAGGTCCTCGACTCGGGCAAGCCGCTGGAGAAGTCCGAGCTGAGCAGCACGGGGCTCGGCTTTCCGGGGCCCGATCGACACTGGAGCGTCAGCTACTACCCCGTGCACGGGCAGGACGGGCGTCTGCTGGGGGTGGGCACGGTGGTGGAGGATATCTCCGAGCGCAAGCAGGCCGAGCAGGAGCGCATCCGCCTGTTCCGCGAGGCCCAGGAGGCCGTGCGCGTGCGCGACGACTTCCTCACCATCGCCTCCCACGAGCTGAAGACGCCCCTCACGCCCCTCTCACTGCGCCTGGCCAACCTCGAGCGCCGGCTGGAGCACGGCGAGCCCGTGGATCCCTCCGCCCTGCGCCACGCGCGCCAGCACCTGCTGCGCCTCACCGCGCTGATCAATGATCTGCTGGACGCCTCGCGCATCGAGTCCGGCGGGCTCGCGCTGCACGTCCAGCCCACCCGCCTGGACGCCCTCGCCGAGCACGTCATCCACGTCACGGAGGGCCTCTACGACGCCCGGCACCGCATCCTCTTCCACTCCTCCACCCCGCAGCTCCAGGTGCTGGGAGACCCGTACCGGCTGGAGCAGGTCGTCGCCAACCTCCTGGAGAACGCGCTGAAGTACAGCCCGGACGGTGGCACCATCCACGTGTCCCTGGAGCAGCGCGGCGACATGGCCCTGCTGTCCGTGAGAGATCCCGGCATCGGCATCCCGGCCGATCAGCAGCAGCACCTCTTCGAGCGCTACTTCCGCGCGCGCAATGTCTCCACCCGCTCCTACGGCGGCCTCGGGCTGGGGCTCTACATCTGCCACGACATCGTCTCGCGTCACGGGGGCCGCATCTGGGTGGAGAGCGAGGTGGGCCGCGGCTCCACATTTTATGTCACCCTTCCGACACTGCCTCAGACGCAGGCGCCGCTCGAGCAAGCCCCGAGCCACGCCGTCCACTGAAGTTCTTGCAGGGGGGTCTGCAAGAATGACAGCCCGGATGTCCACGGGTGTTCGCTTCGTGCGGCCAAGGGCCCGCAATCCCACGCTTCGAGAGCTGGCATGCAGGCTGCTTCCAAGAAAGCTGGGAGGCTGGCTCTACACCCAGGAATGGACCCAATGACGACCGAAACCCCCACGCTGACTCGCGAGAAGGACGGCTGGCTCATTCGAGTGAAGATGGGCGGCCGCATCCAGGAGGTGCGCTGCTCCAACGAGGTCCAGGCCCGCTACTTCGCGGTGATGCTGGCCCTCAACCCGCTGAAGCCCACGCGCTTCCGGAACTGAGCGCTCCGGAGCGCGGGAGCGGCCCTGGCTCAGGGAGGTGGAGCTGAGCCAGGGAGGGTGGCCTGCCGCAGCGCCGCCTCCTGAAGGTAGGCGCGCTCGAGGGCGAAGTTCTTCTGGGCGCGGGCGCTCTGGCCGAGCTCCCGCAGCCGCTGCACCTCCTGCTCCACGCTCTCCGGCGTCCTCGCCTGGGACTGAGCCCGCCGCTCCAGCACGGCCTTGCGGTCGCGGGCCTCGTCGCTCCAGCCGGGCTCGTTGAGCGCGGACACCTTGCCGAAGCTCTCCGCCGCCAGCAGGTCCAGCCCCAGCTCGCGCAGCACCAGGCCCCGGTTCCACAGCGCGGGCGCGTGGTTCGGCGCCTTCTCGAGCACGCCCTCCAGGAGAATGAGCGCCTCCTCGAGCGCGCCCTTCGACAGCGCCACCACCGCGCGATCGCTGTCCACGTCCGGCGAGGAGGAGAGCTTGCCGAGGGAGTCGGCGGCCTGATCCTTCTCACCGCGCAGCAGGAAGGTGATGGCCAGGCCGTGCAGGTCGCCCGCCTTCTCCAGCTTCGCCTGCGTCTCCAGGGGCACCATCTCCAGGGCAGGCTCGTTGCCGGAGCGCTTCACGCCATAGGGCCGCCAGCCACTGGCGCCCCCGTAGCTCAGCCGCGCCTCGGTGGAGCGAGTGGGCGCCAGCGCGAGCGTCTCGGGTGTCCCCCCGTCCAGGCCAGGAGTCCGAAGCACCGCCAGGGCAAAGGCCGCCGCCAGTGCACCGCCCAGCACGACACTCAGGCCCACGCGCCGCCGCCGGCTCCACGCGGGGCGGAAGGCTCGGGACGAAGCCTCGTCCTCGGCCCTCCGTGCGGTCTCCACAGGCTGTGAGATCTCCACAGGCGGTTCGGCGGCCGCGGGAGCCGTGGCCTGCTTCGCGTCCGTCGAGGCCAGCCGGCCGCTCAGCGCCTGGAGCTGGAGGATGTCGTCCAGCTCGGCCTGGCACTGCTCGCAGGTGCCCAGGTGCTCACGGAAGGCCTCGGCCTCGGCGGGCTCCAGCTCCCCGTCCGCGAACGCGTGCACGAGCTCATGGATGTCATCGCCCATGTCGGACATGCCGCTCATGCCTCGCCTCCGGTGGCAGTGGGCATCAGCAGTTCCTTTAAACGGCGGCGCGCGCGGATGAGCCGCGTGCCCACGGTGGCCTTGGGGATACCGAGCCGTTCAGCAATCTCGATGTAGGAGCACCCCTCCAGCGAGTGGAGCTGGTAGACGAGGCGGAACTCCTCGGGGATCTTGTCCAGGGCCTCGCGCAGCTGCTCGGGGCTGATGGCGGCCCAGGCGGGCAGCGCCTCGGGCTCGGGGGCGGCGACGCGCTCCTCCACCTCCTCGGAGGACACATCCGCCCGCCGCTCCCGGGTGCGCGAGCGGCACCGGTCGATGAAGAGGTGGTGGAGGATGGTGAGCAGCCAGGCGCGCCCATCCGTGCCGGGCTTGTACCGGGCCAGGTTCTTCAGCCCGCGCTCCAGGGTGTCCTGAACCAGGTCTCTCGCATCCGTAGGGTTGCCGCACAGCCGAAGCGCGGTGGCCCGAAGGATGGACTCGTGCTCCCGGATGAACGCGGCGAACCACCGGCTGTCGAGGGTGGGAGCTGAGAGAGACCGGGATTCCACGAGAGGGGCAGGCTTCGCAGCCCAGTCACGGACAGTCAAGTACCGAGCGACCGGGGGGGAAGTGAGCAAGCCGCCGTGGTGTAGGGTACCCGCGTTCATACACTCCAGGAACGGTGGGCTCCGCTGATCTTCCCGGGGGATTTTCCAGGGGATTTTCTGGCGCCCCATCTGCCCTGTCACCCAGAGTTGGAAACGAGGCTGTCCTCCAACGGCGCTCAGCCCCGGTGCCGCTCGGCCTCGCGGTAGAACTGGGTGAGAGAGGAGTCCAGGAGTGACTGGCTCGAGCGCATGTAGCGCCAGGCCCGGAGGAACGGCAGCCAGACGCGCTGGCCGACGCGGACTTGCGCTTCCTCCAGCTTCTTGCGCGGGATCCACTCCCCGCCCAGGCGCCGAACCAGCACCTCGCCCAGGTATCCGCCTACCGCCGGCACCGCCCGCGCGTCGATGTGGTGCCGCTCGAAGACCTCCGGGAAGTTCTCATGCCAGAACTGGTAGTCGACGTCGGTGAGGGACTCGGGAGTCTCCTCGAAGACCGAGGGCACCTTGGAGTGCAGCAGCGCCACCAGGTATTCGGCTTGCACCGAGTAGTACTCACAGGCGGCCTTGGGGTCCGTCACATCCGAAGGCAGGGCGGCGTCCGCGGGCAACCACTCGTCCGGCTCGGGGGGCTGGTACGCATTGAACTCCGCGATCTTCCGCTGGCGCGTGCCGATGGCACTGCGGTCCACCACACGAGCCAGGAGGGGCGCCACATCCGGATGGAAGTGGGGCTCGACGGGGGCGAGGGTGGCGCTGCGCTCGCGCAGGGTGCGCAGCACGGTGTCGAAGTCGAGATCCGGCCGGAGGTGGACGTGCGCGCGGGCCTGGGCCTGGCGGGCCCCCTCGCTGGCGAAGTCCGCGGCGGTGGGCCACGTCACCAGGAGGATGGAGCCGTTGGGGAGTTCCTCCACCCGGTGGGCGGGCGTGGACAGCATGCGCTCGCGGCCGACGGTCTCCACCAGCTTCGGGCCGAAGACGTTGAGCCAGCACACCTGGTAGATTTTGTCGAACCCGTCTCTGCGCGAGATCGCCACCTCGCGGCCAAAGTAGGGCGCGTCCGCCAACTCATCGTCGCCCGCGCTGTGGGCCCAGGCATAGGTGACCGGGTACCTGGAGGCCCAGGCGCGGACCATGTCCACGAACCTGCGGCAGCGCTCCTCCTCCGAGAACAGGGAGAGTGGGAGCACGTCAATCCAGATGTCCAGCTCGGGAGGATGCGGCGGGAACCAGAGCCTGAGCGTCATGTCCAACGCGGGCACCTTGGTGCGGTAGAGCCCGACGGCCGTGCTGTCTTCGTCGCGCCGCTCATCCAAGCTCTTCCAGAGGGCCGGGCGGGAGTAGTTTCGGTGCCGCTTGCCCTTGACGACGTCTGGCATCCACCCCTCCGCGCCCGTCTCAAGAGCCCGGAGGAATGGCTCCAACTCGCGCTCCAGTGCAGTCTGGTGGTCGAAGGCTCCTTCGAACTCGCAAATGAGTTCGTCGTCCCCCTTCACGTCGTGCAACCTCAGCACCTTCATTGGACCAGCACCTCCACTCCCTTGATCTTGTTCTGGGTTCTTTTCACGGCTTTCTCCAACACTCTTGGCTTCGTGGGCCTGAGTGCGCCGCCTTCGTAGATGAGGCGGACCCTCTGGACCGGCACCTCGGTGTCGCGGAGTTTGAGAGCGCGCCGACGGATGTTCAGCGTCTCGCCGTAATACCTCAGGGCTTCGCTTGCGTCCGCAATCAACTGTGTCGTCAACGCATCTTCCTCCAGCAGCGAGAGGTTGCGGCTCTTGAAGCTGATGGTCTCCACGCGAAGCAGCGGGCCGGAGAGCTCGCCCTCTTCAATGATGAGCACATCCGCGAAGCGCACGCCGGCGCCCTTCTTCTTCACGCCCACGTAGGTCTCGATACGAGGCTTGTCGAAGTCCTGGAGGAAGCGGCGCAGGGCCCGAGGCAGGGCAGCGTCGGCACGCAGCAGGGCCACCATGACGCGCTCGAAATCCAGCCCTCGGGCGAACTGCCCGCGCAGCGACTCGTAGGCCTCCCACCGCAGGGGCCCTTTGACCTTTTGGCCTGCCTTCAACTCGGAGAGGCGGCGCTCTCTGTAAGCCACGTACTCGCCCCAGAGCATGGAGCCCTCGGGCATTCCGGGCGGCGGGGCCTCCAGCGCGGGGCGCTGCTGCTCCAACAACGCCACGTCCGCGGGCAGGCGCGGGCCTGCGGACTCCAACTCCACCTGAAGGAGCTTGGCTTCCACCACCTCTTGAGTGAGGCCCACCCCTTCATCCACCAGCGAGGCCACACCGCCAGGGCTCTTACCGACTCTGGCCTTCTTCGAGGTGGAGCCCGTCGCCTCGTCCGCAAGAGAGGCAGCACGGTCGAGGCCCTTGCCAGCACTGGCCACAGGCTGGGTGGGGCCCGCAGGCTCCGGCTTGGCTTGGGACAACACGGCCTGCGCCTTGACCACGTTGCCCCGCGCCTCGTACAGGGCCACGGCGGCCGGCTCGCCCCCGGCGCCCACCATGACGGCCGCCTCGCGCTGGGCCTGGAGATGGCGGACCAGCTGCCCAAGGCCGTCCTCTCCCAGCCGCAGCTGCAGCCGCTCCACCACCTCCTTGAGTGCCCGCAAGCGCAGCTCTGGCACCTGGAGCCGCACTCCTCCCTCTCCGGCACCCACTGCTCCCCGCGCCTCGGACAGGTAGCGCATGCCCTTGCCGCCAGCGTACAGGGCCACCATCAGCGCCGCGGGCGCCAGCTCCCGCGTGGCCTGCTCGTAATGGCCCTGGTTCAGCGACGACATCCCGTGCTTCGTCCCGGCCGCCAGGTGGTAGAAGCCCAGCGGGACGCCGAACGTCAGGTGGTCAAAGACCCCCAGCGCCACGTTGCCCGGGGCGAAGTGCTGTTCCATCAGCGCCCGCTCCACCTCCCAGAGAGCCTCCTGGTAGGGCAGTGGCAATTGGACGAGCCTCACGGACATGTTCTGGTAGCGAGAGTCTTCGCTCCCGGGGCTGGTGGAGAGCGCATCCCTGGCGGCGCGGCCCAGGCCCCGCAGCACGTCCTTGGGCTGCTCGGCCCGGTCTGGGAAGTCCGAGAGCTTCAACCCTCGCCGTTCCAGCTCCAGGCGGACGGCCTCCATCGGTCCCAGCGTCTGCTCCAGTTGCTTGTCCCGGGCCAGCAGCACCAGCAGCTGGCGCAGCTCGTCGTCGAAGCTCGAGTGGAGAATGAAGAGGGCGAACACCTCGGCGTAGACCACGCCGTACAGCTCGGTGGCGGTGAGCAGGAAGGAGGCGCGCTTGCGCTGGAGCACCTCCGAGGCATGCGCGTCCAATGGCCCCAGGGCCCCCAGCCGCACGGCGGACCAGTCCTCCAGCGCCTCCACCAGCCGGGCCATGTCCACCCCTCGTTGTAGCTCGATGAACTCAGCGGGCGAGGCGCACGCCAACAAGGGGGCCAGCAGCTCTTCATCGCTGGAGGACAGGTCGGGCCAACCGGGAGGCACGGCAGGGCCGTCATCAGGGTCAGGGCTTTCGCCGATCACCTCGCTCAGCGCCACCTCGCCTGGGCTCACCAAGGCTACGTCCGTGCCCAGCACCCGCGCGGCACGGCGGCGGCGCAGCGGCTGCTGGGTGCCCGGCTCCCAGGCGGCAGGCGGCGCAGGCGGTGGGAGGGCACTGGCTGACGGCTCCTCCCGTAGCGCTGGAACCGCGCGCGGCACGGAGGAGTCCCCCCGGCTGGGCAGCGGAGGCAGCGTGGCGCAGCCGGTGGTGAGCAGCGCAGCTCCCAGCACCAGCGCCACCCACTTGGGCCTCGGGGACTTAGCGCGCATGGTCCACTCCCAGGCCGAGAGCCGCGAAGGCCACAAGGTGTTGCGTCCCGTCAGCCCTTGGGTAGAGCCGCGTGCCGCCCTGAGCCAGCGCGTACAGCGTGCCAGCAAAGCGCCAGCGCACCTGGCCCGAGTACAGGTGGCGCGATCCTGGCTGGCCCAGGCCCAGCGCCAGCCCACTCAGGGCCACCTCGAGGCGCCGGCCGGCCAGCTGCACCGCCATGCGCCCGTCCATGTCCACGCGGCCCCAGTCAAACACCTCCGCTCCCAACGAGAGGTGCAGGTGGCGTTGCAACAGGCCGCCCAGCCGCACTCCATCCCAACCCACCACGGCCTCGCCGTAGGCGGAGAACCCGTCTGGGAAGGGCGCCCGCGCCACCGGCAACCCGGAGGTGCCCTTCCCACTCAAGCGCGCGAGCTCGTAGTCCGGCCCGAAGTACCCCTGGCGGAAGCCTCCGCGCTGCCGCCGCACCTCCAGCCGCAGTTGCATGTCCAGGGTGAGACTCACCACGTCCGCGCCCACGCCCGCCACCGCACCCCAAGCGCCTGGCTCGCCCGGGCGCCCACCCCAGCCGCCCAGCACGTGCAGCTCGAAGCCGGGGCGCACCCCCATCACCGCCGTCCCATCCACATGCGCCAGCGTCACCTGCGGCGACTCACCCCCGGCTCGTCCCCAGTCATGCACCGCCGACAGCCCCAGCGTGTAGTGGCCCAGCTCTCGAGGCGCGCCGGTGAAGACGTGCGCCAGGTCCAGCTCGGCTTGCGCTCCCATGAGGCGCGCCCCCAGCACGTCCGAGGTGAAGGCCTCAAGGTAGAGCGGACCCCGGGTGCCAGTGAGGAAGGCACCCGCCGGGTGGTAGTCCGGGTTGGCGCGGTTGGTGTAGCGCCGCAGCAGGTGCCCCGAAAGGAGGGTGTAATCCTCCAGGGCTCCCACCCAGAGCCCCACCGGGGATGAGTCACTGCCCAGCTTGAGGGCGCGCACCAGCTGCCCCCAGTCCGAGAGGCTGTCCCAGTCCTCCTGACGCACCCGCCCCGCGCCCGCCTCGCCACCCCACAGCCGCACCAGGACGGAGGCGCCCACGTGCAGGCCCCACTCCGCTCCGCCATCCACCACCAACGTCGGCGTCAGCTGCGCGTAGCCCACCTCCTCTCCCACCCCGCCTCTTGGCAACAGCGCAAGCGTGCTGGCTTCCACGCGGATGAGGGAGTGCCACCGTCCAGACTCAGGTGCCAAGGACTCCGTGCCCGCGGGGGGCGGTGCTTCGGCCAAGGCGGGTGAGGGCGCCGCAGCTTCGGGCGGCACCTGCGCACCTGGGGCCTGAGCCAGCAGCAGCAGGGCCACCGCTGCCGCCGTCATGGGAGGCACTTCGAGGGGCGCTCGCCCGCCCGAAGCACGCACTCCTTCATGCTCCCGGCAATGAAGCCGCGTGCATGGATGATGGGCGAACCCAGCTCCCGACGGGCGCACGCGAAGCCCTGGAACCTCGTGTTCTCCTCTCTTCCCACCCGTCGCTGCATAGACCCCCCGCTCGGCAAGGAGCCTCGCATTCCGCTTCCTCGAGAGACCAGAACGCCCCGGGTAGATATCGCGCGGCACAGCGGCTAGACGTCTCTGCTCCTCGTGAGGGCTTCACCGCCTCAGACCCGGAGGGTGCCGCGTTGACGGTGCGCTTCAGGAAGAAGTGAAGGACAAGGATGCCCAGGTCCTCCAGTGCCTTGACCGGTTGAGCCGGACGAGCTCCTCGTTGAGGAGTCCGGCGAAGCACACCCAGCCCAGGTAGGGCGCGACGAGGACCGCGGCCGGCCGGTCCACCTTCCGGGCGGCGGCGATGTAGGCCGCGATGCTGGCCCCGAGCGCGCCGATGTCCGCCAGCGCGGCCCGCTTCCGCCGCTGGCCGAAGAAGAGCCAGCTCCACGCGGCATTCAAGCCGAGCTGGAGGGCCCACAGCCCCAGGGCGCGCGAGCGGGCAGGCCCCGCAGGCTGCTTCCACACCCGCCAGCCCGACACGGCGATGAGGCCATACAGCACTGTCCACACCGGACCGAACACGGCGCTAGGCGGTTGGAACGCAGGCTTGCGCAGCCGCCGGTACCAGACCTGGGTACCGTGGTTCGTGACGAGGGCTCCCAGGGCGCCCGCGCCAGCCGTCAGCGCGCCAAAGGCGCCGAGCGCCGCGGCGGACTCCGCCTTCAACGAAGGACTCTTCAAGGTGGGGCTCTGCTGCATCTGCGCTCCTCCAGAGAAAGAATGGGAGAGCGGCCCCCTCCTCCGCTCTCCCGGGTTCAGCGCGGGCCTACACCACGGGGATGCCCGCCTCCTCACGCACGCCGGCCTCGCCCGTCACTCCGGCGATGAGCCACCGGCGCACCAGCATCAGGTGCTCGGCCTCCACGCCCAGCGCCTGCTCGAACTGCTCGACGAAGTCCGTCTGTCCCAGCCCCTGGGCCAGCTCGATGAGCAGCTCCCAGCCCGCGTTGTCCGTCAGCTCCGCCACCATCAGCGCCTCCAGGCACTGAACCAGGTTGGTGCGCGGATCCACGAGCACCTCCGGGATGCCCTTGGAGGCCACGGCCGCCAGGTCCGCCGAGGGCGTGAGCGCCGTCGGATCCGCGCCCAGCTTCTCGATCGCCTCGCGGACGAGCACGAAGTGGGACAGCTCGTCGCTGAGGATCTTCTCGAGCTGCTCGCGCGAGGGCCCTCCCGCCCACGTCCCGTGGATGTCGAACTTGCCCAGGGCAGCCTCGTAGAGCCTCACCCCGGTACGCTCGAAGCCGGCCCGCTCGCCCAGCTTGTCGATGAACACCGTGGGCTTGTTGCCCTTGAGCAGCTCCTTCGCGGTCTTGAACATGCCCTTGAAGGTGGCCGGCACGGGGACGGTGCCCACGCCGTCGCTCTCCCGGGCGTAGAGGGCGCGCACCTCGAGGATGGCGGCCTCGGTGCCCACCGAGCTCGGGATCCCCTGCCTCGCGCCCTCGATGGCCTCCTTGCTGTCGATGGGCGAGGTCTGGATGCCCGTGCGGTTGAGCCCCACGTCACTGGAAGTCTTCTTCATGACTGCAGCCTCCCTTCCGGCCCGGTGGCGAGGCGCTGCCCGCGCGCCGCCAGCTCGGAGCCCGGCGTCCACTGGTAGCCCGCGGCGGCGATCTCCGAAGGCGAGCCCTCGGCGTTGAGCGCGTCGCGGTAGATGAGCGAGCGGTGCCCGGGCGGGATCTCCGCCTTGCCTACGAACTCCGTGCCGTTGGCGCGCAGATCCACCTCCTGGCTCAGCACGCGGCGCACGAACTCGCGGTGACTCTTGAACTCGATCGGGTCGGGCAGCGTGGCCGGCAGCACCTCGGCCGGATCCCTGCCCTCGAGCCGCTGGAACAGCTCCATCACATAGTGGAGGTGGCCCAGCTCGTAGTCCACGAAGCGCTCCCACACCGCCTTCACGCGCGGGTTGCCCTCGTAGGCCAGGCACGACTGGTAGCCGTAGAGCTCCATCGCCTCGTGCAGCAGCCACTTCTCCAGCAGCGACTCGTCCGGATCCTGCAGCGAGCCGTACTGGGTGACGTGCTGCTCCTCGATGGAGGCGATCTCCGCGTAGAGCTGGCGAGCGACGGGATCGGCGAACATCGGGCCGATCGTCATGTAGTAGTCGTGCGTCTGATACTCCGCCGCGGTGATGAGCTGCGCGTGGATCTTCGTGAGCGGGTGCGCCGTGCGCATGTCATACGGCCGCCGCAGATCATCCAGCGGGTGGCGGTGCTCCACCACGGTGGGCCGCCCGGGACGGATGTCCGAGTAGGACTGGATGAGGTAGTTCGGGTCCTTGCCTTCCAGCCTGTCGTACAAGGCTGCATACCGGTACAGGTGGTCAAAGTCCTCGAGCAGCCCAAAACGGTACGCCTGCGCCAGGTACGGGTCCGGCTCCCGCTGGGCCACGCTGGCCGTCACCTCGATGGCCACCTGCTCGAAGCCGAGCGTCGTCTCCAGGGGGCTCTGGTCCGCCGGGTTGAGCCAGTTGACCATCGTCTGCTGGTGGTGCTCCACGCGTCGGATGAGCGCGAGCGGCTCACGGAGCTGGCGGCTCATGCGCGCGGCGATGTGCTTGAAGCGCAGCGCATCCGCCTCGATGCCATTCATGAGGATGACCCGCACGCGGGTGAAGGCATCGTCATCCAGCTTGCTGTAGGGGCGCTGCACCAGATCCTTCCAGGTGAAGACCTGGCGATCCAGCGGCACCCCCTTCTCCTTGAAGAGATCCAGGGCCACGTCGAGCTCCTTTGAACGCAGGGGTGATCGAGTCGCGGCTAAAGCTTCGACGCCCCACGGCCCCCGGCAATGGCGCGAGGCCCCTTGCCTGGAGTCCCATGAGCTGCAGCAGCGGCTCGTCTGGATGCCCGCCCGCGGGGAGCTACCAGCGCACCTTCAGAGTGGCCACACGGCCCTCCTCGGTGATGAGGCTGGGACCGATGACGCGGCCCCCATCGGCGTGACGGCTGCTGCGCACGGACAAGGTGACGTAGAGTCCGCCTCCATGGGGAAGTCTCGTGGCGAGTGATACCTGGAGGATCCTACGGCTGCGCCTGCGCAACCACCTGCCCCTGATGCTGGGAATGGCGGTGCTCTCCACGGCCGTGGCGGCGGGGAGCTGGAAGTGGGAGCTGCTGTGGCTACCGAACCTGGAGCGCATCCTGTACGACAGTGCGCTCACCCGCTTCACCCACCGGACGGGGCAGTCCTCCGAGATTGTCGTGCTGGGCATTGATCAGCCGAGCCTGGAGCGGGTGCGCACCAACCCCACCTATGCGCGCAACTTCGGCAACTATCCTTGGACCCGCAACCTGTGGGCCCATGTGGTGGACGAGCTGGCCTACCGGGGAGCGCGGGCCGTGCTCTTCGACATGGTGATGGACGAGCCCAGCACGGATGCGAGCACGGACCTGGCCTTCGCGCAGGCCGTGCGGGACACCGGCATGCCCTTCTATCTCGGCATGGCCACCCACCCCAGCATGCAGCCCCTCCCCAAGGTGGAGCCCGTCCACGTCCCCCGGGACTTCACCCCGCCCCGGCCGCTCCCCATCCCTGAGCCTGGACAGGCCGAGCCGCCCGCGGCCGGGCAGGGCGAGGAGTTTCAGGAGCAGGAGGATCCCGCCCTGGCGCCCGTGGATCTGGAGAAGGTCGCGCGGGCGCTGGCCTTCCCGGTGCGGACAGAGGGGCGCGCGCTGCCGCTCCTGGAGCACGAGACCTCACCGGACCTACGCAAACCTGGCCGCATCGTGCCTCCCCTCCCGGTCCTGCTGCCGGAGGCGGGGGGCTTCGGGCTGGTGGATGTGGAGCCGGATCCGGACGGGAGCATGCGGCGCACCCGCTTCGCGTACACGGATGGAGAGAATCCGTACGTCACGCTCCCGGTGGCGCTGGCGGCGGACCTGCTCGGGGCGAAGGAGCTGGTGTTCTCCGGCCGGACGATGCGGCTGGGCTCGCGCGAGTTCCAGGTGAACGAGGATGGCAGCGCGGAGATCGACTTTGGTGGCTCGATCTACGAGCGCTTCCACCTCCTCCCTGTCTCGCAGGTGCTGGACTCCTGGGCGATGCGCCAGGAGCACCAGCCTCCACCTGCCGGCCTGGAGGTGGTCCGGGGGAAGATCGTGGTCGTCGGTGGGATGGCGCTGGGGCTGGGAGACCACAAGGCCACGCCGTTCACCGCGGCCACGCCGGGCCTGAGCAAGCAGGTGGCGGTGCTGGACAACCTGCTGGCGGGCCGCTTCATCGCCGAGGCGCCCTTCTGGGTGAGCGTGCTGTTCGGGCTGGGGCTGGCGCTGCTGTCGGCGGTGGTGCTGATGACGCTGCGCTGGCCGATGCTGGAGCTCACCTGGCTGCTGGGCATCGTGCCGGCCGTCTTCGGGGTGGTGGGCACCTGCCTGGCGCTGGGGCGGGTGCACCCGCTGGCCGCGGTGCCGGCGACGGCCGGGCTGCTCGCCAGCCTGGGGGCCATGGCCTCCAACCACCTCTTCGCCAACCGCGAGGCCATGTTCATCCGCCAGGCCTTCAGCCGGTACATGGAGCCCCGGCTCATCGAGCAGATGATCGAGGAGCGGCAGCTGCCGCAGCTGGCTGGCGAGGAGCGGGAGATCACCGCGTTCTTCAGCGACATCCGCGGCTTCTCCGGCTTCTCCGAGCACTTCAGGGACAACCCGCGCGCGCTGGTGAGCGTGCTCAACCAGTACCTGACGCGGGTGAGCTCGGTGCTGCTGCAGGAGGGCGGCTGCCTGGACAAGTACATCGGCGACGCGGTGGTGTGCCTCTTCGGCGCGCCGATCAACCACACGGATCACGCGGTGCGCGCGTGCCGTGGTGCGCTGGCGGCCCAGGCGGAGGTGGAGGCGCTGCGGGCGGAGTTCCGCGAGCAGAACCTGCCGGACGTGTACACGCGCATCGGCCTCAACACCGCCCGGCTCTTCGTGGGCAACTTCGGCAGCGAGCAGCTCTTCGACTACACGGCCATGGGCGACGGCATGAACCTGGCGTCACGGCTGGAGGGCGCGAACAAGGCCTACGGCTCGCTGATCATGATCGGCCCGCGCACCTACGAGCTGGCGCGCGACCACATCGAGGTGCGCGAGCTGGATCAGATCCGCGTGGCGGGCAAGACGGAGGCGGTGAAGGTGTACGAGCTGCTGGCGCTCCAGGGCGCGCTGCCGGAGGAGAAGCGCGAGACGGTGGAGCGCTACCACGAGGCGCTGGCGCTGTACCGGCAGCGGCGCTTCGTGGAGGCGGTGGCGGTGCTGGACGCGCGGCTGGTGAAGGATCCGCAGGATGGCCCCACCGCCGCGCTGCTCGAGCGCTGCCGGGAGTACGCGGAGAGCCCCCCGCCTCCCACGTGGGACGGGGTAACGAGCCTGGACAAGTAAGAGGAGCCGAGGACGCACATGCGCAAGAGAGTACGACTGGTGGTAGCCGCCCTGAGCCTGTGCGCCCTGGGTGCCGTCCCAGCTGCTGACGACAAGAGCACCCTGTACGTGAAGGCCCGCAACACCCGGCTGATGGCCAGCTCGGCTCCCACCGCCAACGTGGTGGCCATCCTCCAGCCGGGCCAGAAGGTGAAGTGGCTGGGCGCGGACCCGAAGGCCCGGCAGTGGCACCGCGTGGAGGTGTCGGGCAAGCAGGGCCTGGTCTTCCAGTCCAACCTCTCCAAGAAGGCCCCCAGCATGGAGCTCATCGCCAAGGACGGCGGGAAGGAGGTGGACGCCGGCGTCTTCGCCAACTCGGGCGCGGCGGTGAAGGGCCTGAGCGACGGCGCCATCGCGTATGGCAACGGGAAGAAGGACCCTGACCTCTCGGGAGCGGTGCAACAGCTCCAGGCCCTCGAGGAGCGGGCCGATCAGATCACCCCCGAGGAGCTCGCCGCGCACGCGAGCAAGGCCCAGCTCTTCCCGGTGGTGGGTCCCCGGGCCACCGCCTCGCGAGGTGGCAAGTGAGCACCCACTCCTGGAAGTCCTTCGTGGCGGGCCTGGGTGCGCTGGCGCTGTCGTGCACCGGCATGCACCTGCCCCCTGTCCCAGGCTCCGCCGGTGAGCTCGTCCAGACGGTGAACCAGGGCGCGGGGGCGGCCGGCACGGCCCAGCACCTGAAGCAGGACCGCTCCGAGTGCGAGAAGCTGGCCGCGCCCCCCTCGGTGGAGGAGGAGTATGCGCTGGGCGGAGCCGTGGCCCTCAACTGGGTGCAGCGCGGCGGTGGACTGCTCTCCCTGGACACGGACGAGAAGCTCGTCCGCTACATCAACGTCGTGGGCAAGAACCTGGGCGCTCAGTCTCAGCGCCCCACGCTGAGGTGGACCTTCGGCGTCCTGCGGACCACGGAGTCCTTCAACGCGATCTCCGCGCCCGGCGGCTACGTCTTCGTCACGCTCGGGCTGCTCCGAGGCGTGGAGAACGAGGCGCAGCTCGCGGGGGTGCTCGCGCACGAGATCGCCCACATCACGAGCAAGCACGTCCTGTCGCGCTACGGCGAGCTCAAGGTGTCGCAGTGCCAGCGGGCGGCGGCCGGCAAGGGTGGCATGAGGGTGGTGGACCAGCTCGGCTTCGACCTCACGCCGAAGGTCGTGGATGACCTGGGCGGGATCCTGAAGAGCTGGAACGGCGTGCTGGACCTGAACCACCACGTCGAGCTGCTGAGTCAGCTCGCGGATACCGCGGTCCGGGACATCATGGAGAACGGCCTCGACAAGGACGAGGAGTACGCCGCGGACGAGCTGGCGGTCCACCTGCTCGTCTCCGCCGGGTACGATCCGCGGGAGTACCTCGAGTTCCTCGCCAAGATCCCCGAGGGCCGGAACAGCTTCTCCAAGCACCCGCGCAAGGTGGAGCGCGTGAAGAGGCTCGTGGCGCTGCTCGACGACCACAAGCAACCCAGCGAGGACTTCCCGGAGCTGCCCGCCGGCACCCAGGGGCTGGTGCAGCCTCCGCTGCCGCCTGAGTTCGCCTCCGTGAAGGGCTCCGTGGCCCACGGCAAGCCGTAGCCCGCGGGCCCGCCACTCAGACATTTCCCCCCGTGAGGGCCGGGCAGTACGCTGCGCGCGCCGGCTGCCCGATGGCCCGGCTCAATGGAGGAGCCCTTGTCCCAGAAACTGCACCGCCGCACCATCCTGCAGTCCATCGTCGCGGTCGCGGCGACGACTGCGTTTGGATGCAGCGAAGAAGAGACGACCGAGCAGCAGGCGGAGAAGTCGCGTGCCTACTTCCCGCATTCCGTGGCCTCCGGCGATCCGCGCCCCGACAGCGTCGTGCTGTGGACGCGCGCCGTGGACGAGGAGCACGGCAGTGACACCACGCTGTCGCTCGAGGTCTCCACCGAGGAGAGCTTCGGCACGCTGGTAGCCAACCCGAAGGGCCTCAAGGCGCTGACCGCGCACGACAACGCCCTCAAGGTGAAGGTGACGAACCTGTCGCCGCGCACCACCTACTACTACCGCTTCGTCTACGAGCACGACGGCGAGCGCTTCGTCTCTCCGGTGGGCCGCACCAAGACGGCGCCCGCGCCGGGGGATGACGTGCCGGTGAAGTTCGTCGTCGCCAGCT